>Ga0209321_10000338_pt1 | contig 30052 bp, 30 predicted proteins | sample Rifsed16ft4_FD_184012 | JGI IMG/M metagenome (GOLD analysis project Ga0209321, IMG submission 184012) | Soil microbial communities from Rifle, Colorado, USA - sediment 16ft 4 - CSP-I_5_4 (version 2) | ecosystem: Environmental > Terrestrial > Deep subsurface > Rock core/Sediment | place: Rifle...
CGAGACCATCGCGGCCGAGACAATGAAGCATCCGGTGTTCCGTCTGGTGTCGGTGTCCTCATGAATTTCATATGTGTATGGGTCTAGTGGTGCGCACACCTATGAAAAGTCTGTAGACTAGGTGTGTGTCTCCGCGATGGTCTTCTGCGTGGCGTTCAAGCGCTGTTAGCTAATGTGTCGAGTCGTTTATGTTTTTGCTCCGTCAGCTCAGGGTTCTCTCCGCGGTATGGTTCGTTTCTGATGAGCATCACATACATTATGGCCAGCATCTTGCGTGCCACGGCAACGATAGCTTTCTGGTGTCCATGCTTCCGTTCAATCCTTTCATAGAACTCCCGCATCCGAGGATCGTGTTGTCTTGCAGACTGGGCGCATTGGCCGAGAATCCATCGTGCTCGCTTGGACCCTTTCCTGGTGATATGCCCTGTCCAATTCGTTTCGCCGGACTGATGCACTTGAGGAGCCAGACCTACCCAGCTGACGAGCTTCTCATCTGAGTTGAAGCGGTGTACGTCTCCGATCTCAGATAGTAGGACCATGGCTGCGTAGTAATCGACCCCAGGCATCGTCATGAGAAGCTTCGCTTGGTCTTCCGTCGTGGCGTCTTTCGCGATTTGGATATCTGCGTTCCTGACTTCTGCGTTGACTGTTTCCAATACCTGTAGGTTTGATTGTAGGATTTGATGGTCTGGGGTTGGGAGTTGGAGGCTTCGTAACCATCCTGTACCTTCCTTACCGAACAGGTCCGAGTAGCTGTGGGTGAGTTCATGTTTGTCTAGGAGTGCGTGTACGCGGTTCTTGATGTCCACACGTATTCGCATTAGGCTGGCTCGATGCCTGATGAGGGCTCTGCGTTCACGGTTCTTGCGTGATGGGACGTAGCTTTCAGCCACAAGATCGCCTCTCAGCAGGAACGCTAGCGTCTTAGCATCGATCCTGTCGGTTTTGATGCGGGCTTCAGCTATGGCTTTTGTCCTCAGTGGGTTGGAGAGTTTCACCTCGACTCCTTCATCCTCGAGCTTGTCGTAGATTCGAATCCAGAAGTTTGCAGACGGTTCTAGGACGGCTTTGATTTGTGGGTCAACCGATTTTGCAAGGTCGACTAGGCTGGTTGCTCCTTGTTGGTTGTTGTCGAATCTGAGTTCATGCGTTATCCGACCGTTGTCGTTCATGAGAGCTGCTTGGCAGTATTTCTTGTGGACGTCTATTCCAACGTAGACGGCCATCTCATTGTTCACCTCCTTCTTTTGTCGGTTGGCTTGAACGCGGCAATCACCTATTCGCGCGCTTGGCGCATTCAAGGAGCCGCTCCAGAAGTTTGCCCATTCACACACCCGACCGACGCAGGTCAGCGCGCACTCGGGCTTACCAACCGCAGAGAACTTACACAGACGAGGCCTAGAGACTTTTCATCCATTCACACACGAAAACGACGGTTGAACAACGCCAATCAGAAAATCCCGCTCTTACGGTTTTTCTGGAGAGGGGGGCTTTAATGGTGCATACTTTCCTGTGCGAGAGGTTTGTTCTATAACCTCCTAATCGCGAAGAAACGCTGATCTCGAATCCACCAAAGAAAATCGAAAGCCACTCAGAACCATGTTTGTGCTGCAATAATTGTACGCGTCGTTCGGGCCGTGTGTGTGGGCACAACATCAACAAGAATTCTGCCCTTTCTGAGAGAGGCCATGAGGACCATATGGACCACATATGTGCTGAGTCGATTTTGTTGGTGTGTTTGCGGCAGAGTAACCTGTTGTCCCCACAAAACTAAGCCTCCCCCACCCACCATGCGTGCGCGCAAAGCCACGAGACTCCCGCCCGGAGCACCATTCAACCCGTTATGGACAAGCGAAAATCCTCGGGTTCAGATTGAGCCTCCCGCACCACTAGAATGACACACACGAAAAAGTGGGTTACTGTGTACGAGCTAAGTTGCGGGAAGCCAATTTTAGGAGACCGGAATTCGACATCTTGAGTGTCCGCCACTCGGTCGGATGCTTGATACCCTTGATACTCTTCAGCCTCAGAACGATTTCCAGCCTTTTCCCTCTTTCACGATTATCGAGTTCGATCACGCCATCCATCATTGCCTCAAGATTTGCGTAGAAGGCGTCAGTGTGGAAACGTTTCATGAAACCATACAACCTCACTCCTCTCAGTTCTCTCATGCGCGCAACAGTCTTGTCGAGCCACTGCATGACGGTGCGTTCGTCATTGTACTTTAGAAATGCTGAGAGGTTGTCGGAGGCTACAAAGTCGTAGCGTGGGGAGTCTCCCCTCTGAAACCCACTATCTTGGATGTTGAACTGCGCCATTCCGAGCGAGTCCACGGAGCGAGGTTCAGTGGACTTCTTTCCAGTCATCCAAGTATACCAGTCGATAAGAGTAAACCGTTTCGCCGACTCATGCTCTCTTAGATCTGTGAGGACGGTAGCAAGCTGCTGCCTCACCTGTGAGGGCGGCGTTGTGAGGGTTGTTATCCCCACCGCGTAACCGCGTCGAAGTAGTCCTGACGCCAAGGTTATGATGAGCGAAAGCCACTGGGCTGATGGTTCATAGAGGCAGACAAGGACTTTTCCCCTCTCTATTGGGCCCCCCAAAATGTCTGAAATTATCGGAAGGTGGAGAGCCTGTTCATGGTTCAAGGAACTCGCCCATGACCTTCAAAATACGTAACAACTTGAAGTTGTGGATTTCGGTTGAACGCAGTTTTTCGTGTGTGTGTGGGTCTAATGGTGCGAGCGCTGGAATTTGGACCGTAATCTGCCGTTGATTAACTGAGCGCGGAACCGTAGCCTTTAACCATCGCACTGAATAGAGTTCTGCAGAAAGCAGTTGGAGCCGCGCTCATCTGAAGGCCACGTGGCCGTTCTAGGTTACAAATTGTTCTACAGGACCGTTGGCGAACCAACACGAGGTACGATTCTCGGTCTTCATGGCGGACCCGGGGCAACCCATGATTACATGCATCCCCTAACTGATCTTGCGCGGTCCGGTTACCGCGTCGTCCTCTATGATCAATTGGGTTGCGGAAGATCTGAATTGCCCAAGGATATCACACTCTTCACAGTTGAACGAGCAGTTGAGGATGTTGAAGAAGTACGTCAAGCCCTCGATCTTGGGAAAATCAACCTGGTAGGTTCGAGTTGGGGAGGAATGCTAGCCATAGCCTACGCACTGAAGTACCAAAAGAACCTCAAGAGCATAGTGACGATTGGGGGACTAGCCAACGTCCCACTTGCGACCGCTGAAATGCAGAGGATGAAATCACAGCTACCTACCGATGTCTTTGAGGTATTGAAGAAATACGAAGAGCTAGGAGACTACGAGAACCCCGAGTATCAGAAAGCGGTTGAAGTGTTTTACAGGCGGCATGTTTGCAGGTTGGAGGAATGGCCGAAAGAGTTACTCTACAGTTTTGAACACCTAAGCAAGCCAGTATACCATACAATGAATGGACCAAACGAGTTCTCAATCATAGGCAATATCAGGTACTGGGATGTGACAAACCAACTTCATCGGATACGAGTGCCGACCCTCGTGACTGGAGGAAGATACGACGAAGTATCCCCTAAGGTGGCTAGGAGTATCCACAGAGGAATAAGACGCTCGAAACTCGCCATCTTCGCCAAGAGCTCGCATCTCCCACTGTGGGAAGAAAGACAGAAGTTCATTACAGTAGTTCGAGATTTCCTGGACAAGGTCAATTAAGGATTCGCTTGTCTAACGACTCAATCTGATTCGTCGTTAGTGCGAGCATAGGAATTTGAGCTTTGTTTTCATGCGTGTGCTCTTAGTGGTGCGGACGGTGCAATTTGAACCGTCGTTCGTTCAGTCAATTTTGTGTGTGCGCACCACTAGACCTACACAAACGAAAACGTTTGACAAAAAATGGAGAATTCCCGTCGTTACCGGTCCTAGGATGTTTGCCTAGTATCTTCGGTGCTTCTGGTAGCACTCTCTACAGTAGACCGGTTTACCCGACGTTGGCACAAACGGTACTTGCGTGTCTGCACCGCAGTCAGAGCATTTGACTTGCGTCATTTGCCTCGGGGGCCCCTCACGTCTATTCTCATAACCCATTTCGTTTTCCACCGTCCCTATTTTCTAGTTATACGAAAGATAATACTCGCCGCGATAATCGGCACGAGCCTGGCGGCCCTCCTATCATCCACGCAGGTAAGATCTCCAGTATACTGCCTGCGCAACAGGCAAGACCACCATAAAAACTGATTCATGCTTATCCTTTGTGACAATTGAGGAGGGAAGATCAGAAGAAAAGCAAACGTGCCTCATTTCCTAGTTCGACATGGGATTGCTGCTACGTTTTCTCAGAGGTGTGTATGGTTCTTTGACGAAGTCTCACGAAGCAAGGAATGGTTAAATGCGTCTCTGGCTGCAGGGCGCAACTCGGTCGCAATCTAGCATGCAGTTCTGCCCGAAATGTAGTCTGGCGCTCATTCCAACGAAGAAAGAAAAGATTGTTGTGCTAGCATGCCCTAAGTGCGGAGAAGAAACTAGACGTTCGGATCCGATCGTACAGAAACTCGGAACAGCAAAGGAATCCGTCGTGGTAATCGGTAAGGGTGAGAACAACCTACGGACTCTTCCGATAATGAAAGTTAGCTGCCAAAAATGCGGGCATGGAGAAGCCTTCTATTGGATGGTACAAACGCGCGGGGGCGATGAAGCCTCGACCCAGTTCTTCAGATGTACGAAATGCGGACGGACATGGCGAGAGTATTCATGAAACTGCAATGATTAGAGGTATGTGAGCACCATTAGACCCACACACACAAAATATCACTGGTTCAAATCATCTGATTCTTGATTTTAGCTCCTTAATTTCCTGAATGAAGCTTACGTTCTCCACGCTAGAGTATGACTGACCGTGTTTCGCGTAGAGGTCCAACAAGATCGCATGTCTTAGATCCATAGCCTGTTTTCGCCCGATCAACTGAGAAATAACATCAACGAAATTATCAGGATTCTTTAGGGCAGACTTGAGGTCCACGTAGAATTGGAGTGCATTCGCAACCTTTTTTCCCAGGACTTTGACGAGAGCGTTCTCTACAACATCTTGGAGAAGTATCTGGAACGAGTCTTCGTCAAAGGTCATTGGACTTTCCGGCCCATTATTTTGAGCGCCCAAGTAACTTTGGTATCCTGATCAGGATTACGACAGCAAACGTGGCCATTGAGAGCGTGTGAATCTCCAAGAATTCTTCATAGGAGCCGAAGAAGACACCGGGCATTACTGTCAGGGACTCGCCGATTAACCAAATGAAGGTTGCAATGGCTAGCTGAAACTTTATGCTTCGAACCGCTGCAAGACCGACTTTGTGTAATTCCTGAAGAGCCATTCCTATGAACAGAGTGAAAGCGACAAGCAAGCCCCCGAGTGTCACTATGTCTGACATAAGCATTCAAGCGCCACTCCTGGCATAGTAGATCCCCCAAATAACTAAGAAGATGACCGACAGTGGGAGGAAAAAGCTGTCAGCGAGATTTGAGAGCTCTAAATAGTCAGCCAAGTGGTAGAGAGAATGTGCGAAAGCAAAAACTGCGAGACCGATTGAAAGGTGAAGCAAGCGTGGAAATTGACTCGTTCGGAGCTTGATGGCCAAGTATGAAGGGGCGGACGCTGTAATTAGCATAAGAAAGAAGTTCAACAGGTGAAGGATGTTTTCCATCGGCAAAACTAGGGCCTCTCACAAAAAACTGGCGCGTTTGGTACCACGTCGAGCTAAGATAAAGCTTGGGCTTTGCTTTCCGTTTGACGGAAAGTAAACTATCTGAGTAATTGTGGGTGGGTCTAATGATGCGCGCACACACGTTATCTACACAATGAAATCCAGAAGACAGAAAACGAGTAGATGGACTTGGCCGAGGCTGCAGGCAGTCGCAATGAAGTCAGAACCAGACGGAACTATGCTTGATCGTTATGCTTCCTGAGAGGAGAACGCCGCAAACCAAGGACGCGTGTAATCGTATAGGTCGTCAGGGCAGATCACGATTTTGCGTAGTCGCTTGGCGTCGGTCCGCCAAGTTCCGTCAAGCTGCAGTTTTCACTAGGATCCTTCTATTACGAGCATTGTCAAGGTTGAGCGAACTTTGTCGAGTCTTCTTATCTTCCAGGTAATGATCTCTTTCAGCTTGTCCATGGATTCGGCTTCGACCTTAACCACGATGTCATACACCCCATACACCGCATAGGATTCCTTGACGTTCGCAATCTTGCGCACTTCTTCAACCACCTCGTCTTCCGAGCCTACTTCCGCGTTTACCAAGACGAACGCTAACGGCATTGCAGAACCACGCGCAATCTTGATGCTCTTCCTTGCACTAAAACGATTTGTTTGCAAGAGGGAGCTGATGGAGTAGCTTCAAGTCGTTCTAGTGGTGCGCACACATACAAAATGACGGTTCAGATCACGACGAGCTCGTACCACTAGGGCCACACACACAAAACTAACAAAAGTGTTGCACCAGCTAGACAACCAACGCCCCTGAGGTTGAAAAAGGGCGCAGAACAAACCACTTTGTAATACACACGACCATCAAATGTAACACTCAACGGGTAGGGGGGTGTGTGTGCGCACCACCAGACATCCTGTGAGGCACGTTTATCCCTAGATCAAGCTGCAAAAGTCAGTACCTGACTGAGCCTATGGTGAAGTGACCCCCCCCATTTTGCCCTGGCGAGGCGATACCAATGGTGTGTTTTTCGGAAGATTCAGCTTGTGATGGCAGAAGGTTGAAGTAATACTCGATAAGTGAGTAATACCAGAAGTGTTCAGTAATGAAAGCTCGCATTGTCACAGTAACCAGTAAGGGGCAAGCAACGATCCCGAAGGAAATGAGGGAGAGGCATGGTGTTCGCGGCAAGGTCTTGGCGGTTGATGTGGAGGAGGGAATTCTCTTGAAAGCAGTGCCAACGCCCTCCAAGGAGAAGGGCTCGTTGAAGCAAGTGCTAGGCAAGAAGAGCGCACGGGAGATCTTGGCTGAGGCTAGGTCTGAGGACCTGCGTAGGGATAGAGGATTGCTTGAGCGTAGTCTTCGACACTGAAGCCCTGCTCATCTTCTACCTCGGCGAGCCAGGCGCCGACAAGGTCCAAGAACTACTGGAGAAGACTCAGAAGGGCGAAAGCGCTGGATTTCTGAATATTGTGAATCTGGCCGAGTTCAACTACATACTCCAGCGACGCGACCCGGAACTCGCGAAAGAGAAAGAGAGAAACCTCAGAGCCTTCGGCCTCGAAATCGTGCCCGTCTTGGATAATGGGCTGTGGAGGGTTGCAGCCAATATCAAAGCTCAACATCAGCTCTCGCTTGCCGACTCTTTCGCGGCTGCCACGGCGAAAATCAAACGAGCAAGACTAGCCACAGGAAGAGATAAAGAGTACAAATCAGTCGGCGTCCCACTAGTCAGACTAAGAACTTAGGCAAGTTCTTGCTAGCGGGCCACTTGCAGCGACCTAATTCCCGCGCAAGATGAGAAACACTTCCGCCGTGCAGTTGAGGGAGTTTTCGACATCAGCATATCAGTTTTCGATTGTGGGCCAAACAGCCCACGAGTGGGATGTACGCACTAGTTTCTCGGTGCGTTTGCCGCAGAGTAACGTGTTGTCCCCGTATCTTCAACTGTGAAGGTGACTGAAACTAGACGAGTCGTCCGCGTCGGAGACAGCGCCGACTCAACAATTCACCCGCTCACACTTTTTTTCGCCAAACAACCCAAAACCCCAACCAACCCAAAAACAAAACCATCCACAAACCCAACTTCCCATTTTCTCGCACAAAACCGCAGGGTCAACTCGCGTGAGATTTATCGTGAAGCAACTTGTACCGCAACGCCTTCTACCAGCCAGTTCGAAGGAGTCATCGGACGATTGATTTCTAATAAGCCGAGCACACGACTTGCAATCACAACTTGTGATTACGGGCAGTCTTCAGGGTAGTCTGATTGTGTTCTCAGATCCATTCGCTGCGGATTTCGCGGATTTCTTTGAAATGGGGATCGTCGGAGAGCACACGCTTCGATTTGCCTTCAATGCTCGTGCCAGCAACTATTGAATCGGCTGTGGGGAGGTCCTTGTAGCGGCATCTCAGCGTGGCAGAAGTCAACGCGATTTTCGGCGTCAAGTCCACTATGTTCAAGCGTGAAGTCAAAATTGAATTAATGCGGAGTTGAGCGACGTCCATTCCAACTTTCTCGTACATGTATTTGTAGACCTCGTGGAGGACGATGGTTGGAACTAGGCCCCCCTCACGTTGGAGTTCCACCATCCTTCTGGCGGTCTTCACTCTGAGGTGGTCAGTATTCGCAAAGTAGTGTGTCAAAAAGAACCTCGTATCAACTGTGCTCGGCATGATCAGTACCTGTCGCGAGATCTGAGATCGTCCAGTTCCTTCCGCATCTGCTCCAAACTAACCTTGCCCGCATCCACACCCGCTAAATCCTCGATCGGTATGATCGGAGTGATGAGAACCCCCTCGCCACTGTCCCTGACGAGGACTCGCATACCTTCCTTGATTCCATATTTCCTTCTCTTCGAAGCGGGAATGGTCACCTGTCCCTTCCTCGTGACCAACACAGTCTCCTCCGACATGCCTGTTCAAGTACTACTTCCGCGACGAAGTTGTACTTAAACCAGTCGTACAACATGCAACTTGTTCCGCAACGACTTCCCCATGCAAGTACCTTTCTAGCTTGTCTGAGGGTTAGATCATTTTCTCTTGCGCAACGTTAATTGAACCGGGACCACCAAATGATCATGAGCGTTGCCGGAGCAGGAGCTTGAAGTGAAGATCTCCGCGATAGATGTGCTTCTCTCTATCAGGGAGAAGTATCGACGGATGTCACTGCAGGAGTATCTCGAGAAAACTGGTTTAGGTAAGAAGCTCGAGAAGCTCTCCCGGAAGAAGGATTCGCAGGCCCGGTAGCCGGAACCCCCCGTTCATTTTAGCCATTTTCCTAACTACTCGATGCGGATAACCTTGTCATGGAATTGGATTGTGCTTGCGTTTGGTCCTTTAGTTATGTCGTCGTGCAGTGAGAATTGTCTGCTCTTCTTTGCCCTTCAGCTTATCCGACGAAAGCAGTTTGGATAGTGTGATGCTGAGCTCTGTCAAGTTCGATGGGCCGTTGGAATGTATGTTCGAAACCTGTTTCGTTTCATCCCCTGATTGTTCGATACCGATTTCCATGATCTGCTTTCGCGGTTTCCCGTCCTTGCCCCGAAAAACTGGTTTCAGAAGAGTTGCAGGAAGGTTAGTGCATGGAACGATATGGCGCCTATCCCCAGCGCGATCGTGATGTCGCCGATCATAATTGCCACCGTGCTCTTCCAACCTAACTCTCTCCCCAACACGCTCATTGTTGCGACACATGGAAAATAGAGTGTGACAACAAGCGCGAATACGAAAAGCTGTGCAGGCGACATGAATGCCGTCAAGCTGCGCGCTGAAGCCCCGTACTGCATTACTGCAAGCGCCACCAGAAGCTGCAACGTCAACTCCTTTCGCAAAATACCGAGCAGTAGGGCTATCCCTGCAACCGCGGGGAGACCCAAAATTGCGTACATGACGGGGCCGGAGATTTCGGTGAGGAGCCTAAGAATCCCAAGTTCGTAGAGTCCTCCCAACAGGACGCTTCCCACGGTCACGATCGGAAATGCCAAGAACACGAAGGCCCTGAACCGAAACCAAGTCTTCTTCAAGATCGAACCCAATGAGGGGACGCGAAACGGAAACATCTCCATAATTAATCCGGCAGAATCGCCGGGCAAGATCAGCTTCAAGGCTTTGCCGATTACTCCGATTACGGCCAAATCTATCAGGAAGATTCCTAGCGCATATTGCCAGCCCACGAAGTAGGCGACTGCGCCAAGCACTACGGCGATTCTTGCGCTGCAGGGGGTTAAGGTAATCAACGTGGAGGCCAACAGCCGCTCTCGGCGCGTCGTGAGAACCCTCGTAGCCATAATCGCTGGCACGTTACATCCTAGTCCCATGATGAGTGGAATGATTGACCTGCCATGCAAACCCAGTCTACGCATCAAGCTGTCGGTGACGTACGCTACATTTCCCAGATAGCCAGTGTCTTCAAGAAGCGCCAACACCAGGTAGAAGGTAAGCACGAACGGGATGCCAACCGAAAGAGCGGCGAGTACTCCCCCATCCAAACCCCAGAGTAGTATCTTGGCGAGTACATCGTTTCGCAAGGTTGAGTAAACCACAAGCTGCAGAATAGGCGATACAAAGGATGCCCAAAACCAACCAAGCAGATCGCTCAGAAACCCTCCCACAAAGAACATGAAACCAAATGCCGCGATGAACACGCCGAACATCAGTGGGATAGCTGTGGGAGGCCAGACGGCGTAGTGTCGGCTTAGGACGGCCGCCTCTTCGCGCATCCCGATGGACCTCGTAGCGGTTTGAGCAATCTGATGAGCAACACGTTGCCTCTCTCTTGCGAAAATTACATGCGTGGATTGGTTTTCCTTAAGCTCGATGGCCGTTCGGAATGTGCGAGCGAGTTCGACAATTTTTCGTCCAGCCAGAGTTCTCTGCATGATGGCTTCAATGTCTGTGTCCCCTTCGATCAACCGCGAACAAAATCCGGGAGGTAGTCGGGTTGTGGCGGACAAGTCGTCCCACTCCTGAACTGCTTGGTGTAATCCGTCGAGCAATTCGGAGTAGGCGTACGGGAAACGTGTTTTCGTTTCAGGGTCTGTGGGTGGGCGGGTCGCCACGGCCACTATTTCTTCAAGGAGGTGCTTCAGACCTGCCCCCGTAATGGCAACAGTTGGAATGACCGGTACGCACAGAATTTGCTCAAGCTCGTGCTCATCAACTGCGATTCCCTTACGGGCCGCGCAGTCCACGAGGTTAAGCGCAATTATCACTGGCACACCTAGATCAATAATCTGCAATACTTGGTAGAGGTTTCTCTCCAGGTTCGTAGCATCAACCACAACGACGACGGCTGCGAAATTCTGGAACAGGAGGGCTTGCTTTGCGACTAACTGATCCTCTGAAACGGGATCTAGTCCGTACGTCCCAGGCAGGTCTACGATTGCGATTCGGTGATTCTTGTGTTTTGCGACACCGATGTTGAGTTCCACTGTCTTACCCGGATAATTTGCCGTGATCGCTGAGAGACCTGTCAAGCGATTGAAAATTGCGCTCTTTCCGACATTGGGGTTCCCCGCGAGAGCGATTTGGAAATCCGCCTGAACATTCTTGCGGAGGTTTTCATGGCAGGACAAATCGCTCATGCCCGAAGGATCATGACCGTCTAACCCGGATTAGAGAAGCCACCTGCTGTCCCAATGCATACCGGGATCCTCGAACATTCACGATGATTGGTCCGTCGAAGGGTGCTTTCTCCTCCACGCGAACCGAGACTCCCGGAACGAGACCTAGCGAAGCCAAGTATCGAAGTAGATCTGCCTTCTCTCCGACAACTTTCTCCAATATTCCTTTCTGAGTGGGCTTCAGCTTGTTGAGAGGTTTCGACTTTGCCTGTTTAATCTTGCCAGCTGAGGTCGGTATAGGGTTGCCGTGTGGACAGGTCTTCGGGTTCCTGAGCAGTTTCTCAAGCGCCTCGATCACATCGTCGGTCATCGCGTGCTCAAGTCGACACGCCAACTCATGCACCTCACTCCACTTCATTCCCAAGACCTCAGTGAGCAATCGCTCAGCCAGTCGATGCCTTCGCAGAACCCTCAGTGCCACGGTTTCACCTCTGGGCGTGAGGTCAACTCCTCTGTACGCCCTGCGCTGTACGAGGCCCTGCTTCTCGAGGCTCGCGAGTGTATTGGTCACAGCACCCATCGAGACGCCTAGAGATGAGGCCATAGAACTCGTTCTTGCAGACCCGTGAGTCTCCTTCAGCCTGTAGATGGTCTGCAGGTACATCTCGACTGTCTCAGACTGATTTTCTTCTCCACGTGTCATTTTAGCAGTCGTAGTTCGAACTACGAGTACTCGTATTTCTCTAGTTTCAAAGCATAATATATAGAGTAGGCGCGAAAAACCCTCTGCAGCATCTGGCTGCATCTTAGGCCTGGCACTTTTTCCCCTTCAGAACTTGGAGTCGCACAGGTTGAATTGAACAAGAATGGCCTTCTAAGAACCTGGAGCGGCCTTCTGCCCGAGGATTACTGAGTCTTTCCCGTAGGGAATTGCTTGAAGGGAGTCGAAACCCGCGGCTTTCAGCTCCCGAGTCACTTCCTCTTCGTTGATGATTGGGGGACCAAACCTCCCAGAAAGAATCCCACCGCCGCTGGTTTTCTCAATAATCGCAACCCTACCAGAAGGCTTCAATACTCTTAGGAATTCGCTGAGTGTACCCCGCTTGTTTTCGATCTCGTGAAACACATGGTTGAGCAGTATCAAATCGATGCTCTTGTCCGTCAACTCCAAGTCAGTTCCGTCACTTTGGAGGAGTTCTACAGACACCTGCCTTCGCTTAGCATAGCGGTCAGCTCTCTCAAGCATTCTCGGCGAAACATCAACTCCAATCGCTTTACCAGCCACTTTTGCTAACGGGATAGTGATGAAGCCCGGACCGCATCCAAAGTCCACGACAACATCGTTCGAATCGATGCCAAGCTTCGAAATGAGCCTCTCCGGAGGAAGGAGTCTTCTTCTAAGCGGGTTGTTCAAAAGGAAAGCCAACTTATCCGGAAATCGATGATGATGCCCGTGGGATTGTTCGCTCAAGTTCAAACCTGCATTGACTGAATCGCCGGAGGCCTTTAGAACAAACAAGTTACAATTGAATCTCACTATTCAGAGATGATCGAATGGAATCCGCTATGTCTCGAACGCTCGTAATCTTCATCCTTGCTGCAGCGCTCACTGGGACAAACCTGCCACAACCAATGGTCACGGCTGCTGCCAACCAGAATGAGCCATTTGATGTTGCTTTTGGCATCACGGTTACTCCTTCGTCTGTGGTCGTGAAGGTAGGAGAAGAGGTCAATGTCAATGTGACGATCACCAACCCCGAGAAAACTGCGGGGCAAGTCTGCTTCAGTCTGGTAGGTTTTCCCGAATCGGGTTTCAGAACATCCTTCAATCCAGAATGCGCAAATAGCCAACAAGCGGGAATTGCGACGGTTCTGACTGTTGAGGCAACCCCAGCGGCTGCCCCGCAAAGCTTTACAGCTTTCGTCATGGCAAAGATTGGGAGTCAGATTGCACAAACGCCGCTCAATGTCACCGTCGAACCTGCAATGCCTGCTTGGATCCCTTGGCTGGGGCTTATCCTATTCTTCGCGATCTTGGGTATCGCGGTAGCTTGGAAACCAAGACTGCCCTTCAAGAAAATTACCTCACGCAAAGGGAAACGCGCAAAATGATTGACGCCCTATTCTGTCGCATAGCTACCCCTCCCTTCGGATCTTGGTCGGGGCATTGTTTGGCGCGTAGTTATCTGCTACTTTGAACGTCCAAACATGAAAGTCTGCATAGTCGCTTAAACACTCAAAAGGAAATTGACGTTCAACTTCGGGTGTGCGAAGCAGTGATTCGTTTCGAGTCAGTTGTGAGGGAAGCGCGCATCCTTAGTCCGCTCAAGAACTTTGAGCCCGTCAGCCAACTCATTGAGCACAGATGGGACCCGCTTACGCGTAGAAGCGCGATAGTGATCAAAGGGCGAATGGATTATGTCAAGAAATTCATTGACTCGGATCCCGAATTTCTGAACGAGCTTGTTCAATCAACGCAAGCCGACTGCCCATTCTGCCCTAGAGCGGTGCTTAGTAAATCACCCAGGTTCACTCCAGAGATTGCTCCCGAAGGACGCATCCACGTTGGCGAAGCTGTGTGCTTTCCGAGCCTGTTCGCACATAACGACTACAATGCGATTGTCGTTCCGTCACCTTCGCACTCTCTGGGCTTGAATGAATTCACTCCTCATATTCTCGCAGACGGGTTAAGGGCTTGCCTGGTGTTCTTGGAGAGGGTGCGAGCAGTCTCCCCCGAATCGATGTTTCCTGCTATCATCTTGAATTTCCTTCCTCCCGCTGGATCCACGATATCGCACATGCACATGCAGGCTCTAGCAAGTGACCTGCCCCTTCAATCAATAGCAGAGCTTCTAGAGGTTAGCAAAGCATACCGTGACAGAGTTGGGTCTTCGTTCTGGAAGGATCTACTGGAAACTGAGCAGCGGCTCGGAAGCAGATACCTCAGAAGGATAGGGAACATTCATTGGCTCACTCCATATGCCCCGTATGGATTGAATGAAGTTCAAGCGATCGTTCCGAACAAATGCAATCTTCAGCAATTGACAACGGACGACGTTGAAGCTCTGATGAAGGGGGTTCTCAAGGTTCTGCAGTTTTACTACGATGCCGGGGTTCGAAGCTTTAACGGGGCGCTCTACTCTGGGCCGCTGGGCGAAGCGAATGATTATTTCGATCTCAACTTTCGAATAGTTTCACGTTATGGTTACAAGGCAAGGTTCGTGAGTGATGTCTGGGCTCTCCAGTATTTGCTTGGGGAACGTGAGATCTACGAAGCTCCTGAAGAGACATGCCTCAAGCTGAGAAAATACTTCGAATAGGGCGAGCGTTGGCTAGTCGGCTTTTCATGGGACTAGGCTTGGTATTCCTCGGTAGCCATCTCGGGTCTGCTGGTTTCAGATAGGAGCCGTAACTTGCTCCTCTTCTTCTTTTGAGGCAATTCATACACTCCTAGGCTTGGCATGGCAAATTTTGGTTTCTTGTGCTACTTAACGGTGCTTGGAGCAAGGATAGAATTCGGCGGTTTTCCACAAATTGGAACTCGCTTTTCATATGGAACAGATATGGGCGTCTATCTTACTCCTTTCTTAAGGCGACGATGGGATCCAAGCTGGCGGCCCTCCATGCTGGATACAAACCAGCTCCGATGCTTAGCAGTATTGAAAGCCCGAATACTGTCAATACATCAGATGGGAGAATTACCGGTATGATACTTGATTGCGGGCCGAAAGCGAAGAGCTGCGCCAGAACTTGAGCGCCGCCTATTCCACCCAGTATTCCCAGAATCCCGCCTAGGACTCCTATGAGAGCAGACTCGGAGAGGAAAATCAGCATTATTACCTCGTTCCTGAAGCCCAGCGCCTTCAGCAGGCCAATTTCGCGAGTCCGTTCCATCACGGAAGTGTACAGGGTGGTGACTATTCCAATCGCTCCCACGAGCAGTGAGATGGCGCCGACGCTAGATATGAATCCCGTGAAGCCGCCAAGGAGTTGTTGAATTGTGGCCGCGAGGCTTTTCGGTGAAATGACTCCGATGTTGTTTGCGTAGATTTTCTTGATTCTAGCTTCTACTTGGTCGTTCAAGTTCGGATCCTTGGTAATGACGTAGATGCCCGAGTAATGTCCTCCTTTGTTGAAGAGAGCGTTCGCGGCCGATGTTGTAATGAACGCTGACGAGTCGACCCCCGTTGATCCCACCGCGTTCAGGATGCCCTTGACCTGGAAGACCCGCGTTTTTGTCTGTGCCTTCTGTCCTTGAGCGGTGTCCTCAACATATGAGAACTGAAGGCTAACCGTTTCCCCTACCACCGCGAAGGGTGTTGTCCGGCCGGACGGGTGTGCCACCTCGCTGCCGAGGACAATTCCTATTGAGTCCGCCGTCTGCAACAGCGAACCAGCCTCGAGTGACAGCGTTGGGTAGATTGCTCGAAGGTTTCTTTGATCTATTCCGTCAATCGAAACATCCCGCGATGTTCCGTGTGACACTATCTTCACTCCGCCGCTATAGATGGGCACGACAGTGTCCACACCTGATATTCCCTTCAGGGTCTTCACGGTCTGTTCATTCAAGATCACACTGGAACCAGATCCGTCGGATGGTCCCTGTCCCATAAGGATCGGAGCTGGCGTCACAATGAGCAAGTTTGCTCCCAGCACGCTGAGCTGTTCGTTCACGAAATTTTGCATGCCCGCGTTCAATCCATAAATCGACGTGATTAGTGTAGCCCCGATAATTACCATGAGTATCGTCAGTCCCGAGCGAAGCTTTCGCTCAGAAAGCGCACCGAAGGAAAGCCCGACTATGTCGCGCCACATGATGTTCGCCGTTCTGATGACGATAGTTGCAAGAGGTGAAAGCCATGGGTCGCCGCATTAAGGATTTATTCATAATTCAACAGGCTGCGGGTCACTGTCACTTAATAGAATCCGGCTTCTCACAAAGGGAAGTTTCGTTCGAGACGGGAGAGGAGGCGCGCTTTGCGAAGACACTGCAAGACCACTCTGGCTTTGTGGCTTCTCGCTTTGACCGCGCTATTCATGCTCTCCCAACAACCAGCCGTCTCAGCGCACTTCACTTTAGGAAAGCTGACGGGAACATCAAGGTTCCATGAGCAAGATTTCGATCCCCACGTACCCGGCCCAACCGCATACCTCTGGCCAGGAGCAGGCTATGCAGCGATTACTGGAAATCCAACCGGGTTACCACCAGGCTATCAAACCCCATGGCCGAATGATAATCCGCCTTCAGCGCCATCCAGCTGGTATCAACTGGAGGGCAACGCGTACGCGCCCTTCGGATCTATTCTAGCATCAACAGCAGACCATGCTAACGTTGGCGATTTGATTTTAGGAGTTAACTTCACGGGACCAGCACAGCTCGTACCACCCGGCTCAGACATTTTCTATTCTGGAATCTACATTTACATTCCACCAGATTTCAAGCAGATTCTTCCGTCCCAGATTGTAACATCAATCACTAACGATTACGCGCAAATTGGAGTATCCATTGCTCCTTCTACGGATCCGTTTGCACCAGGCTGGACACGAGTCAGCATCAGTTCTTCATCGATAGGGTTCATCATGACATTTCGAGCCAGTCATGCGTACAACGAGTGGTACTACGTCAGGTTGAATGGAATAGTTGCTCCTGAAATTGCGGGCAAGTACTTCTTCAAAATCCTCCTGCGAATGACCGGAAACCTAGCGTACTCATACCCTGCATCATCAAACCCGCCCGCAGTTGACAATCTCTACATGCCCGCCCAGAATTGGCCGGTTCTGCTCGTGAAGGGAGAGGTTGACCCAGCCGTACTCTATGGAACGATTCATTATGGAACATGGAACCAGACACTCTACGGCCAACCTGTCCCAACTTCAGGAATGGTTCGGGCCGTCGGGCAAGCTATGAACCCGTACAATCGTGCGCCTAGTGGGAGACCTGTCGAGGCTAGAGGATTCTTCAATGAGAGTGCGCGTGGTCACTATGAGGTCGAAGGCATAGCACCCGGCATCTACGACATCTACGCAAGCGCGGCGGGATTCCCCGAACAGCGGATCGCTACAGACGTAATGATTCTAAGAGGGCAATCGATGAAGTTCGATGGGTACCTGAATCCCGGCCCTGTGATCAGTGGCCAAGTTTTTTCGAGGTCTCAAGAAGGAGAGGCTGCTTGGTCAGGCTTGAAACCAATCCGGCTCGAGATCTACGCCACAAACGACTACACTGCTGGCAACTTAGTTAGCTACAGCCCATCGAACATGACCGGTGCAAGATGGGGGCTATTCAACGCGGGGAACGTTAGTGGTGTGTCATACAGTTGGAATCCGGGTCTGGACCCACTCCCTACAAGAGTAGGGTTGGATTGGGAAAGTAGTCCAAGCTACTATTCGGACGCAACAATGTTTCCTACATCGGGCCCGACGTGCGGTGGCTCGCCGGATCCGTGTAGCATCCCAGACGGAGTCGGTCCAGCGCAGTTTTGGTGGGTCGATCCATCTGGAGCCCTGACGAATGGAGGAGGAACGAGCAGTTTCCTCTTTCGCTTCGGTGCGAAAGGTGTCTTTGGGACGCCTTCTAACATGAGTGGATACGTTCCACAAGCGTTGGCCACATGGATCAATGGACTCGTGCCAGGAAGATATTTCGTCCGGGCCTTCGTGAACGGATACATTCAAACAACGCCCGACGGCCAGAGTTTCCGAGAATACGTTTTCGAAGTCTCAGAGAACGAATGGGCGGGGGATATCTTTGTCCCACTCAATCTATACGTAACGAACGTGATCAATGTGACCGTTCACTTACACGATATTCCCGGGACGCTTGTTCCGAGTCCGACGACGATACCGAACAGTCTTCTGGTTGAGTTATACGACGATGAATACAACCTAGTTGCAATGAATTTTTCAGTTGTGCCCATCGGCGCATCTTCGGCGTCCGTGCTATTGACGGGGCTTGGTCTGCATGGCTCTAACCCTGACAGACGATTCTCGCTCTACGCCTACCGCGGATTTGGCTTCCAGGATTATGGAATTCGGCCCGGAGTCTATCACGTCAAAGCCTACGTGGAGGGATATCTCCAGAAAGACGACCAAGATGTCAGCGTCTTGATGGGCTTCAGTTTAGAGAGCATCAGCTTCAGCCTATACCGCGGTGCAGCCTTCGAACTGACGGTTTACTCCTTGGACTGGGAACACCCGCCGATTCAAAGGAACTGGAAGTGGCCCGGAGAAAGATTATCCATCCAAGTCTACAATTCAACCGGTATCTTGATCGATACACAGCCATTTCTAATTCATTTCGTGCAACCGAACGGAAGAGCATCTGTCGGCCCAATAACATTCGACGGAAATCATGCGATAGTTGCCCAGCCAGGCGCGGAGTTCTTGGCATTATTGGGGACGAAGCCAACCGCTTACTCCAACGGCAGTTACACCTTCAAGGTCCTCACGTACGGTTACGTCCAGCCAAGGTTGACCGAGGCTTATGGGGTTGAAGGAAACACCACAACAGATGTTCGAATCAATCTGCTGATTGGTGTCAACGTCACATTGAACGTTAAGTTCCGGAGTGAAGGCATCTTCTCCGCCGTCCCATTCAACATGTCAATGAGAATCCGCATGTTCAACGATGTTGGCGATCTTGTCGCTGCCTGGTTGACTGGGTCGGCTGATGACGTCCTCTTTGGCGGGCAGAGCGAAGCAGGTCTCACTCAAGACCCTGGGAACCTGGCATTCGTTCAAAGTATCGACCCGGTCCATCGGGACCCAGTCTTAGTCTGGTATGTTCCAGGCGGGACGACCGATCTCAAAGTGACATTAGCGGGAATCCCGACGTACTTCGACCCGCTCTTTAGAAACGCAACCACGCAAGGGATCAAAGGCGCACCTCTATACGATGGCACTTGGACTGTGGAAGTGGATACGGTCAACTGGTATCATACCAGCAGTTTCTATCCACCCGTCCCCGGCCTACTTCAGGGGGAATCGTACCACATCATTCAAAGTGAGTCATACCCGTACGGGTGGACAGGCGAAATCCTGTCCCAGAATCATCTTGGACCGTTCTCGCAACAGGCGCGTTGGATAATACCGAATGCGAAAATCGATTCCGAGACTTCCAACATACACTCTCTCGATCTGAACGGTTACGTTCAAGGACAGGTCTTGACGCTCACTTGGAGCGACGAGGCCAGGTCCGCCTCTTGGGTTAGGATCGCGGCGACGAATGATCGCTTCTCGTTTGTCACCTACAGCCTTGACGGGTTCTTCGACATGTACCTAATACCTGGCTCGTACTCGCTAAGCGTAGCTGAATGGACATCGCGCTCAGAAGGTCACAAAACTCTCGAGTCAATCCAAATCTCCGTTCCTACAGGAGGAGATGTTCGCTCTCTCATCTTCATCCTAAACGAAAGTGGGATTCCACTCCCCGAGCCGCCAGGCGTACCTCTCCTTGGGCTTATTGTTATCATGGCGCTGATGGCGATTCGCGTGAAGAGAACGGCCACAGCAAGTACTAATTCACGTTCCAGGTCAGATGGATAATGGAAATCTCAAGAGTGGTCACCCATTGGGGAGCAAAGAGGTAGCAGTTGAGACAGTGGACCTTGAGAAGGTCTACGGTATTGGGACGCTTGAGTTTCTGGCACTTCGCGGTCTCACAATGAAGGTCGAGAAGGGGGAGCTGGTCTCAATTGTGGGACCGTCAGGAAGCGGCAAATCCACATTACTGAACATGATCGGGATGCTCGATCAACCAACCGCCGGCAAGGTTTTCGTAGACGGCTATGACATTTCGACACTCAACCAGCGTCAACGCGCCGACTTCAGAAACCGCTACATCGGATTCATCTTCCAATCCCACAACCTGATCGCGCGCACTACCACTCTGAAAAACGTGGAGCTGCCCGCGTTAGTGAGCGGGATGCCGGGCGATGAACGGGCAGAGAAAGCCATAGACCTTCTCAAACGAGTGGGATTGGGCGACAAGATCAACAGAAAGCCAACGGAACTTAGCGGCGGCGAGCAACAACGTGTCGCAACTGCGCGAGCGCTAATCAATAATCCAGCAATCGTGCTAGGCGACGAACCCACAGGAAACCTTGACTCGAAGACAGGGTCCGAAATAGTTCAGCTGATGCGAGATCTGAACGAGGAGATGAACATCACATTCATCCTGGTCACGCATAATCCGGAAGTTGCGAATGCGACCCGAAGAATCATTCACCTACGAGATGGCAAAATTGAGCAAGACGAATTACTACCATAATTTAAGAGAGCTGAACGCTTCTGCAGGGAACCGAAGAGGAAGCGTGCCCGTGAATAGCCCGAGGAAACTCATCGTTGCATCCTTCCTGCTGATCACTCTGCTCTCTGTCGCTTCACTATGTCTTCAACCCGTTCAGGCGGATCCAGTTTCAGAACTATCCGTCCAAGTCACTGCAAACGTCCTGCGTGCTGGCTCGAACAACACAATCACCATGCGTGTCACGGGAATCGGGAAGTTGCTTGCGAACCTAGACGTCTCACTAACACTTCCTTCCCCTCTCGTATTGTTCGGAGATAACCATTGGCGTCGTAGCAGCTTCGGACCAGGAGAGACCATAGATGCGGCGCTCATGATTTTCGCGCCAGCCTCTGCAGCCGGGAACAGTTACCAAGCAACGGTGAACGGGCTCTACAAGGAGGCTGGAGAGACCACCTATAGTCAGGAATCACACACGGTTGGACTGCTTGTTAGAGGTTGGACTGATCTCGTCATCTATGATCTTTTGGTGACTCCCTCTCCCGCGGGTCCCGGCCTATCAGTAGAGATTTCTGGTAGCTTGCTGAACCGTGGGATCACTTCTGCAATGTTCACCAATCTAACCATCAAGCCCCAGCCGCCGCTAATCGTGAGCTCTCAAAGCGTTTCGTACATGGGGCAGGTTGATGCAAACGCGCCAGCGCCATTCAGCCTCACCGCCTATATTGAACCAGGCACAGCTGATGGGCGGTATGCAGTGACGCTTGTTGTGTACTATCAGGACGATCTTCACATGAACCAACAGGTCGAGACATCATTCTTCATTGATGTTTCACATGCCGCAACTCAAACGCAGACGACAACGAGGGCCACAGGGGTGGTATCCTCAGTTCTTGAATACGCTCAATACCTGATTCTGCTCGTCATCGTGGTTGTTGTGGTTTTGTTAGTTCGGCGGTTCAGGAAGAGGAGTAGTAAGAACGCATTGCAGACACGCCGAACATCAATGCCCCCTACTTGAGTCGAGAAACGTTATTCCGAGAGATAGGTGAAATTACAAATGTCTTATCGCTGACTCAGCGAAATCTTGCCCGATTTCGGTGACTCATGACACGCGATAGAGTGATGCGAAGCCTATGAAGAAATCCCCAATTCCACCCATCATTAAGCGCAATACGATTCGTCTAGTCGTAAGTCAAGCGATCTACTCGTGCGTGAATCAAGCAGCATTCGTCCTCGCAACTCTCGTCGTATTCACGTTGACTCAGTCCGCGGCCTTGGGAGGTTTGGCGACAGGCGCGATTTGGGGAGGGCGCGTTCTGGTGGTTTACCAGACAGGGAAGCTGATGGACCGAATGGGACGGCGATCAGTGCTGCTGATAGGGATCGCCACAGGATGCATCGCACTTACCATAATGGGCTGGGCGGTGGTCATGACTCGCCTCGAGTTATTCTGGTTGGGACTGCTAGTTTTCGGTTTCGGGTCTGGAATAATTCAGCAAAGCAGGATTGCTGTGATGGACATGTACCCAGTCGAACGTCGAGGAGAGGGCATGGGTTACTTGATGACCGCAAACATCGTCGGGTCTTTTCTTTCGCCCGTGTTCACGGAAGCGATGATTCCGGTCGCTGACTTCTTGGCTGTTGATGTTTATGCTGTGATCTTGCTGGTTGGGACTATGCTGCTCGGCTCAGCCTCGATTTTCATCTTGCGTTTGAAACCGGATACTAAGGAGATAGCAATGAACCTGAGCTCTTACTATCCGGATTCAGTTGCGAATGCTTCTGCTGAAAATGTCGGCACAGAGAACGTTTCGCCGCTGCGATCGATTTTGTTCTTCCCGCTTCTTGCGGCGTTTATTGCGTCGGCGTTGGCTTGGGGTGACATGAGCATGATGATGTCGCTTGTCTCCGTCATATTACACCAGCATCATGTCGCGCTCACCCTCATCAATTTCTCGATAACGCTACACGTCTTCGGCATGTACGGCCTATCATTTCCTTTGGGTTGGCTTTGCGACAAGTTGGGAAGGAAAGTCGTCACCATGCTTGGAGGAGTGATCTTGGGGGCCGGAGCGCTCTTGACTCCAATAACCTCTGTTTATTGGATCATTGCACTCGCAATCTTTCTAGTTGGCTTGGGTTGGAGTGCAGCGAACGTTGCCACAACCGCTCTCATCACTGACGTAACCCTAGCCGAAAGACGCGGGCGCATTCTCGGAGCGAATGATATGATAATCGGGTTATCCTCGCTCTCCCTGCCCGCTTTCGGCGGACTCGTGATCTCCGGCCTGGGGCTCGTTGCCTTCGGCCTCTCGGGACTGATTATTGCCGTACCAATTTTGCTGGTGATGTTGCCGCTTCGAGAAGTGCGGCCGGGGAAATATTCTACAGCGGACTAGCTAAATCGCCAGTTCTTGAATGCTTCAACCAATGATTCAATAGTCCGCGTGACGAGTTCGCGGGGTTCATCAGGCGAGAAAGTGGGGCTACTTGTCAGGGAATTCTGAGAAAATACTGGGCATACACCATGTCACTGCGATCGCAGGTGACCCGCAGAAGAACATAGACTTCTACAGTGGCCTGCTAGGGTTGCGGCTGATCAAGCTGACGGTGAACTTTGATGATCCCGCCACATACCACCTATACTACGGCGACGAACTCGGCCACCCAGGAACAATCCTAACCTTCTTCCCATGGCCCGGAGCACCAAAAGGACGACTGGGCACGGGACAGTTGACAGTCACCTCATTCACAATCCCAGAAGGATCCGTAGATTTCTGGATGAACCGACTGAGGAATCATAGCGTGGAATATCAGGGCCCGATCAAACGTTTCAATGAGCAGGTACTCTCCTTCTCGGATCCAGATGGACTGAGCCTGGAACTCGTTGCCACCGCAGATTCGGAGGAAAGCAAAGTGTGGAGGACCGGACCGGTTGACCCTGCAAATGCGATTAGAGGTTTCTTCGGTGTCACGCTCTCAGAACAAGGCTACGATCCAACAACATCACTCTTGACGGAGACTCTAGGTTTTCGCTCCGTCGGGCAGGAAGGCAACCGCACTCGCTTCGAAAGTGGAACAGGAGGGCCAGGATCCATCGCCGATGTCATCAGTGACCCCCATGCTCCTCGTGGAGTGGTCAGCGTAGGAACGGTTCACCATGTGGCTTGGCGGACACCTAACGATGAAGAGCAGAAATCTTGGCGCAAGAAAATCGAAGACTCAGGACTGAATGTGACTCCCGTAATCGATCGCAAGTATTTCCATTCGATATACTTCCGAGAGTCGGGAGGCGTGCTCTTTGAGATCGCCACTGATCCGCCCGGTTTCACAGTCGACGAACCAGCCGACCAACTAGGAACCCGACTCAATCTCCCTCCTTGGCTAGAGCCGCTCAGAGGCGAGATAGAGCAAGCCCTCCCACCAGTCACGCTGCCAAGCATTGCAAAGATACGATAGCCGAGTCCAGCTCAGCGGTTAGATTTAATCGTTCAAGATAATCAACCGGAGGATTATTGTTCGCATCTGTCGGGTTCACTCGAGAAGGCAAGTTGGTAAGCAAGAAATCTATGGGAACGAGGATCGTAGGGACCATTCTTGTGGGGGTCTTCTGGTTCGCTTTCATAGTTCTCTATCTAGCGTTCTTCGCGTCAGGCTTCGATTTCTGGCAGAAGCTAGCAATCTTCCTAGCAACGGGAGCAGTCGCGAGCGGACTAATCGCAGTGTTCTGGGTAAAGTGGGCTCTAGATTAGCCCCATTCTAGTTCGCCGTCCCAGCTCGCGGTTCAGTTGGGTCTATGAGCTTCCTGTCCTACGCTCGAGAGTTCTGACTCTCTGTTCGAGTTCCTTGACGCGCTTTGACAAACCGTGAATGGCTTTGTGGTGTCCGTGGCTGTGATCCACTAATTCTGCGAACAGTTTCTTGAGTTCTCTTGCAGTCTTTTCTTCTACCAACTACTACTCACTCCGACCTCTGACTTGAACGGCGACTACTATTTCTTCCTCTCGACGGAGATCGTGCAGCGACTCACAAGTGCCGTGATCGCTCCAAGTGCAGCAAGCCAAGGTGCGAGCACAACGCCGATCACGCCTGCTGTCGCTGGGAGCTCCAGGAGTAGTTTTCCATGCTCGTCTCTCACAATTATCTTTGTCACGTTTCCTTCATGCAGCAGATCCTTGACCGTCTTCACGAGATCATCAGAGTTGACCGAGAATTCCTCTGTAGAGGTTTCACCCTGACCGGCACCGCACTTGTAGCAGTACTTTGCGGCTTGAGGTAGTTCAGTTCCACACTTGTGGCAATATCCCATTGCTCATTCCTTGCGAGCGAAGATGCCCAGCGTGAGAATAAACCCTTTGAAACAATACAAAAGTATCGGAATAAGCCAGTGGTTCACCCACGCAACATCAGCAACCGTGGTATGCCGGTTTCGCTTATCGACGACGGAAGGATCACAAAAGGTTGGGTCGGTCTCGAAATCGCTGGCGCTTGTAAACTGCGCCTTGAAGTGATAGAGATCACGTATGGAAATATTGCTCAGTTTCACATACTTGGATTTGTACTCCGATCGGTTGAACTCCCATACTCAATGACATTAGCCATTCAGATAATGGGATCAGTCCAGGTCTTCCCTGTTCTTTTCGTGAGAGTTTAGTTTTCTGTCGGTTAATCTGTACTAACCAATTACGGAATTCGTTGGCTTTCGAGTCCGGATCTTGAATGTTCATCTCAACTTGTTTCCACAGTTCGAGCAGAAGTCAGCAGTAGGCAGGTTGTTCGCTCCGCATTTTCCACAGATGCTTTCTCCGGTAGAGCCGCCCGGTGCGCGTGGCATTACGATGCCTTTACCATACCTACCCTGACTAGGGGGCGTCCCATCACCGCGCCTTCTCATAACCAGAGCGACCAGGAAGACCACCAAGAGGGCTAGGAGTCCGATGACGATAAGGCTGTTCTGTTGAAGTAGATCGAGCAAACCTGTCGCAGGTTCTCCTGTCTGAGTGGTTGTCGTCTGCGTCTGCCCAGGATTAATGTTCAGTACCACGTTAGCGACTCTCGTGATTCCACCCCCCGATCCGGTGATGGCCAGAGTGAATGTTCCAGTCGGCGAATTGCTTGGGATGCTCAGGGTGAGTGTGGTCGAGAATGTTGGTGTCGACGATGGAATTGTGAAAACTGGGTTGACGCCCGGCGGAAGTCCACTCACGCTCAGAGAGACTTGAGAATTGAAACCGTTCAGGCCGACGACGTTAATGGAGTATGAAGTCGTCTGACCCTGGGCTGAGGATTGAGAGGGAGGGCTCACGTCTATCCTGAAATCGGGCGCTTGGCCGACAATCAGGGTGACCGTTGTTGAACGCGTTACTGCTCCGGCCGTCCCTTGGATTGTCATTACGTACTGACCGGGCGCAAGTGACGAGGCTGTTGAGAGCGTGAGGATCGAGCTGAAAGTTGGGGTCCCAGATGTCGGGTTTAGTGAAGGTGAAACTCCGCTAGGGGCACCGCTCACGGTCAAAACGACGTTCTGAGCGGAGCCCGCGACCAAGTTGACCTGTATTCCGTACGTGGTGCTCCCTCCGGGGGCGATTGTTTGTTGTGGTGGTGAGGCAGACACTGAGAAGTCGAAAGGCTGTTCAGCGGGTTGAACGTTGAGCGCGGCGCTGGTCTGGTGTACCTTTCCTCCCGCCGACCCTGTCAGAACAACGGTGTAGCTGCCTGGAGGTGTTGACTGGGAAGTCAGGACATTTAGTGCAGGCGGGTATTGGACTAGTTGGACGTTCATTCCGGGACCTGGTATCGGGGCATCAACGGTGATACTTGTGCCACTATACGAGGGATCACTGTAGCTGATCAGGATTTGATAGTGCGCGGTCTCACCCTGCTTCACTGTCACACTTGGCGGTGATAATTGGATGCCGAAATCGAAGGGTTCTCCGATAATTATTTTCACGTTCGCAACCTTGTCGTCCGGGCCGAAAGGCGTGCCTTCCGGATGAGCCACCACCGTGAGAACGTTATATATCCCGGATGGTTTTGACGGATCTACTTGAACAATCATCGTCGAGCTGTATGGAGCCGGGATGTTGTTCGTGGTGAAAGCAACTGTGATTCCGATTACTGGTATGGCTAACAGAAGTTGAACTTTCGGGTTGCCAGGAATAGCGCCAGTGATCGACACCGAAAACGAATCTGATCCTCCTGGCGGTATTGTTTTTGACCCAGGGCTCACGATCAGGTCCCATGCGTACACCGTGGTGATGCCGTTTGTCAACACAAGGAGGGACAACAGGCCCACCAAAGTGACTATGTTCGCGATGCGCCTCAAAGCAATTCACGCCATGACTATCGCTGGAGGCTATTATGATTAACCAAGCTCGATGAAACCACGGCCATACCGTGGACCGCGGCCATTTCACTCTCCGTGCTTTCCTTTCTCCATTCCAAGTTGAAATGAGTCATCAGGATTCCAAAACGTTGTTGGTAGCCCGGGGGGAAAACAACGAAGTATTGTTGTTAGCTAATTCGCCTCGTACACCCTTACGAGTTCACCCTTACATTCAATATCACTGATGCGGTTGTAGGGAACTGCGAAGAGGCGAAGCTCATGAAACTCGTTCACTACACAAAAGACGGAGCAACTAGGGTAGGAATAGTTGACAAAACACGGATCGTGGATCTCGTCGAGTTCACAAAGGAACCAGACATGTCAGCTTTTCATGGAATTACACGCCTCGATGAGATCCTCTCGCAAGGTCTTTTGGAGTCGCTTCAGAGGGCCGCGCCAAGAATCGCGACCACGAGAGGAGGCGTGCTAATCGATTCAGCCACGTTCAAGAGTCCAATCCTGAATCCTGAAAAGATCCTGCTGGTCGCAAGGAATTATCTTTCTCATAACAAGGAGCAAGACGCTAAACCAGCTGTTGAACCGTACTTCTTCACGAAGTTCAGAAACGCATTGATTGGACCCGATGAGCCGATCCTGATTCCGAGGATTTCAACAAAGGCAGATTGGGAGGCCGAGCTCGCCGTCATCATAGGAAAACCTGGGAGAAACATCGCGAGAAAGAACGCGATGGATCATGTTGCGGGCTACGCCGTTGCAAATGATGTCAGCTTTAGGGACCTGCAGTTCTCAACTCGCTCACATAAAGCACCTGTTACGCTCGGGAATAACTGGGTGAAAGGTAAGGGCCTCGACTCATCCTTCCCACTCGGACCGTGGCTCGTGACGAAGGACGAGATTTCGAACCCTCATGACCTAGAGATCTCGCTCCGCGTGAACGGTGAGATCAAGCAGCACTCTAAGACGAGTGACATGATCTTCACAATTGATCACTTGATTGAATACGTGTCTGCAGGCATGACGTTGAAACCTGGTGATATTATTTCGACTGGGACACCTGAAGGTGTGGCAGCGTTCACCGGTGCACCGTTCCTCAAAGGCGGAGATATTGTCGAAACCACAATCAATGGGATTGGGACGCTGCGAAACCCGGTAAGGGCAGAATGAGCCGAACCTGGGGTAACTGAGCCGACTTGCATCTGTGCCCTCGTGTTTCATTTGGGGGTGCGTGGGTGTTGCGTCTGTGTTTGTGGGTTGCAGCGTGCGGTTTCTGTGAAGGCCGATGTCGGGGTGCGGCGGGATGCGTTGTCGTGGTTGAAGGGGTACGAGGCGGAAACGACTAGTCTGACCGCCGAAAGTTGTCAGATTGGGAAAGCACAAATTGAGCCGCATCGACTAATATGGGGTCGAGCGGCGAAAAGGACCCTTGTTCAGTTCTCTAGTCCTACCGATTCTTAGTGAAATCGTCAAGGGAGGCATTACGTACGGGAGTAGCCTACTCGTCGAATTCGAACCGGATTCTATGTGGTTTGAAGCATCACTGACTATGATCGCTCAAGGCATAAGGGGCGGCATAAGGTGCGATTACCACACATTCCAGCATGAGCCAGGTGACGTTAGGGCAGCGCTGTCGAGGCTAGGATTAGCCGTCAAAGAATTGGAAGACGCGGACAGCCTCAGGATTCTCAACAGCTATACCATTCAAACAGGTCTAGTTCTACCGGACTCATCAACGAGCGGCCGTGTCCCTCCACATTACTCGCAGTCACTGAAGCTACAGGATTGGAGTATTGCTGACGTTCAGAGAATCAAATCCGATGTACCACAGGAGGACAAAAGAAGACTTCACATCGATGACAATACTGGTATTCTGCTGCAATACAACGACGAGAAGGTCTTCATAGATAATTGGAGGACCAGATCCCGTCCACACACGAAAGTGCAGGAAATCGTACTTTTCAACTCTCTGGTAAAGGGAGTAGCCTCTGACAATTTCACAAAGCAATTCGAAGCGCTAAGCGACGGAATCATCGACTTCAAAAGCGAGGAAAGTGCCGGGCAGATTGAACACCAATTCAGAGTAAGGACAATGCGAGGTAGGCCACATGATTCGCGATGGCACAGGCTTCGGTTAATGGATAACGGTGAAGTCATATCGACCGACTTGTGACCCAGCCTGCTCATATTTCTACAGGAGGAGGGGTCGTTTGGGGATTCTTCCCCTAACTACATGACCAAGCATTTCGTGTGTGTGGGTATAATGGTGCGCACACACTAGAATCGACGGTTCAAATTCGGGTGCTCGGACCATTGATACCACACACACCTAAAACGAGGGACCTACTTCTCTAAGATAACCTCAAAGTTCTAGTCTACCTTAAGCAGCTAGTATGCTTAGTATAGCACTTAAATAGGAAAGGGAAATGGAGTGAGATGATCGTGGTTGCCATTGCAAAGTAGCCCGATAATTCCAGCTGTTCCATTCAAGAACTGCCCGATTAGAACAGGTCTAGGAGTCCTAGGAAGGAAGTGGACGATGCTTATCCTGCGAGACATAGGCTTCCTGAAGATAGATCGCTTCAACCAGATTCTTCGTTCCTTGCCCGGCCTGACTCCCAGAGTTCTTTCGACGAGATTAGGAGAATTAGAAAAGAACGGATTCATCAGGCGAATAGAAATTCAGCGCTCTCCGAAACTGGTTCGATGGACTCTGACGCAAAAGGGAAAGGGGACTTTTCCTATTCTCGCGAGCTTCATTGCGTTCGGGTCTAAGTGGTATGCGAATACTGTCTTCGATGACAAACGGCCACGAGAACTGGGCCAATTGTTTCCGCGCCGAATCTCCTTCGCCCCAACGATTCGCTGAACTCATCGACAAATCACATTTCTTGCCCTAGTATACTTTTCCGCCCCAGCCGTGTTATATACTATCTTTTGTATACTAGGCGTGGATGGAGAATGATCCACTACAAGAGCGACGGAATTCTGGATGCAACGATCGACAAAGTTTGGAAGTACCTATTGAGCGACGACCATAAACACAACGTGTTCACGAAAGGGCTCGTTCTAAGCGAGTCAGAAAACCAATTCACATTAGAAGTGGAGGCACTCGGCTTGGATGGGAAGACGACGGAGAGATGGACCGCGACCCACAGATTGAATCCGCCCGACGGATTCGAAACTTACATTTCCGGAGGA
>Ga0209321_10000340_pt1 | contig 30040 bp, 22 predicted proteins | sample Rifsed16ft4_FD_184012 | JGI IMG/M metagenome (GOLD analysis project Ga0209321, IMG submission 184012) | Soil microbial communities from Rifle, Colorado, USA - sediment 16ft 4 - CSP-I_5_4 (version 2) | ecosystem: Environmental > Terrestrial > Deep subsurface > Rock core/Sediment | place: Rifle...
GGCGGGATGCCCTGGCCCGGATTCGAACCGGGACGCCTTGCGGCACTGCCCCCTCAAGACAGCGTGTCTACCAGTTTCACCACCAGGGCGTGGGAGCTGCCCGCGAACGGGACGAGGCGACGGCAACTTACCCGGCAGAAAAGGGGGGGTCAAGCGCGACGTTCAAAGAGAGTCGTCGGCTTGGCGACTGGCTCGAGCGACTGCGGCTGGGGGAACAGCTCTATTTGTTCAAGTTCCTGAATTCACTGTAAGCAAGCCGTTCCGGCCGACCAGCGAACCCGAGACTGGCCATGCGCCGACGGTGGAGTACATTATCCTCCCGTCGCGACCGGAACTCGAGGCAACCCCTGAACGTCCTGCTGGTTGAAGACGACTCCGACGCCAGAGCCGGCATGCGAAAGGTTCTCGTGGAGGCGGGCTTCACCGTGACCGAGGCGGACGACGGCCTCCGCGCGTTGGAGATCGCGTCGCAGCGGCGCTTCGACGCCATCGTGTGCGACCTCAGGCTTCCGTACTTGCCCGGCGGCGGCTTCTATGAGGCGCTGCTGGAGCGCGACCCCGAGCTTGCCAAGCGCGTGATCTTCGTGAGCGCCATCGCCCACGACCCGGCCGTGCGCCAGTTCCTGGAAGCGACCGGGCGGCCGTATCTGCAGAAGCCGTATGAAGTGAAGGAGTTGATCGAGACGGTGAAACGGGTGGCGGCGTAAGAGAAACAAAACGCCGTTATCTCGTTACCGCGCTTTTGCCATCGGTTGCGCCCTGCGCATAGTAGGGATTCTTCCCCGAGGCGTGGTCGGTGATGTCCTGGATCCCCCGGATCACCGGAATCGCCTGGCGCAGCGCCGTCTCGATGCCCTGCCGCAGGGTCACCGTGGCCATGCCGCACCCCTGGCACCCGCCCATCATGCGGACCACCACGGTGGCGTCTTGCACGTCCAACAGCTCGACCTTGCCGCCGTGACGCGCCACCATGGGGTTGATCTCCTCCCGGAACAACCGGTCGACCACCTCGTAGATAGCGTCGTCCGAAACCGCGCGGGGAGTCGTCGAGGTTGCACTCATATTCCACAATTCTAACTGCGTGAGGGGTAAGGGGTGAGGGGGGTGACCGCGGCTACGCAACTGCGTAAGGGGTAAGGGGTGGCCCCCTCACCCCTTACTCCTCACGCACTCGCCTTACCGCTCCTCCGGCACCGGCGGCGCCGCCACCGTTGTCTCCCGCTTCGGCTTCGACGTGTCGATGGGCGGCAAGTTGTTGTTCCGCAGCAACTGGTTGAGCTGCGCCACGTCCGCCCCGATGACGGCCTCCACCACATCGAGCTGCTTCAGGAGCAGTGTGTCGAGATGGCGGAACACATCGTAGGCCTGCGCCGTGGGCGGCGCGTCCGCGCTCCCCACCACCCCCGCCAACGCCGCCAGCTTGTTGTTGAGCTTGATGGGGTAGTTGAGCGGGTCCTGGTTGCTCCGGTTCCGGACCTGGTAGATGTCCTCTTCCGGCGCGCTCAACTTGGTCTTCACGGTACCGCCGAGGCGTCCGATAGCGAGGTCGCTGGTCTGCTTCAGCCGATCGTCCACCTGCGACTTGATGTTGCGTACCCGGATCACGGCCTCGTTGGCGTCGCTCACCCGGTCGCGGATCTTGATGGCGAAGTCGAACTGCTCCCGGAGCTGCGCCACGGTCACCTTCCCCGCCAGGCGCGGATCGATCGTGACCTCGAAATCCTGCGTCTGGGTCACGTCTCCCACCCGCAGGCGTACTTGATAGCGCCCCGGCGCCGCGACCGGGCCCGCGTTCCCAGCGGCCCAGAAGATCCGGCCTTCGAACTCGGTGTACCCGGGATAGCGCAGGTTCCAGGTGAACCTCTGGGACCCCGCCAAGGCCTTGGGCGGCTGCGGGGGGCCGCCCCCGAAGAACCCGAACTCCCCGGCCGGCGCCGGGCGCTCCGGGTCGGTCTTCTTGCCGGTGAACGTCTGAATCAGGTTACCGCTGCCGTCCAGGAATTCGAGCTTCACCGAGTCGGCGTCGGTCTTGAGGTGGTAGACGACCTGCACCGCGTCGTCCACGCCGCGGACCGGATCGGAGGGGTCGAACAGGTAGGCATTCGCTGCCGCCACCTGGGGGCCCATCTGCCGCAGCGGCCCGATGTCGTACATGATCCAGAAGGCCCGCCCGTGCGTGCTGATGACCAGGTCGTTCTCCGTCACCCGGAGATCGCTCACCTGGGCGTCCGGCAGGTTCTGGGTCAGCCGCTGCCAGTTGGCCCCGTCGTTCCACGAGACGTACACGGTGTGCTCGGAGCCGGCGTACAGAAGCCCTGGCCGCTTGGGGTCCTCGCGGACGGCCCGCACGAAATCGTCGTCCGGAATCCCAGTCACGATCTTGGTCCAGGTAACGCCGTAATCCGTGGTGCGCCACACGTAGGGATGCCGGTCGTTGTCCACCAGGTAGCGGATCCCTGCCACGTAGGCCTTGCCGGCCGTCGTGGGCGACGCCTCGATCGTATTGATCCGGACGAAGGCCGGAGCGTCCTTGGGCGTGATGTTCTGCCAGGTCTTGCCTCCGTCCCGGGTCACGTGCACCAGTCCGTCGTCCGACCCGGCCCAGACGACGTTCCCGTCATGGTAGTCCGGCGCCAGCGCAAACACCTCGGCGTAAGTCTCCACGCCGGTCTGGTCCTTGGTGATGGGCCCGCCCGAGGCACCCATGGTGGTGGGATCGTGCCGAGTGAGGTCCGGGCTGATCCGCTCCCAGCTCTGCCCCTCGTTGGTGGACTTGAAGACGTGCTGGCTGCTCACGTACAGCACCTTGGGGTCGTGATGCGAGAACACGATCGGGAAGGTCCATTGGAACCGCTCGCGGATGTCGGACGACGAGTGGCCCATGGGGTTCTCGGGCCACACGTTGATGACCCGTTCCTGACCGGTGCTGTAGTCGAAGCGCGTGAGCAGGCCGCCGTAGGATCCGGAGTAGAAGACGCTGGGATTGCTGCGGTCGTTCGCGATGTGACCGCTCTCCCCGCCGCCGACCGGGTAGAACAGCGAACCGGAGCCGAAGCCCTGCTCGCCCAGGTGGTTCCATCCCTTGTGGGTCACGCACGCGGTGCTGTTGTCCTGCTGGGCGCCGCACACCAGGTACGGCTGGTGGTGCGATGTGATGACCCGGTAGAACTGCGCCGTGGGGAAGTCTTGCTCGGTCCACGACTCTCCGCCATTGAACGACACGTTGGCGCCGCCGTCGTTGGCGTTGATCATCCGGTTGGGATCGTTCGGCGCGATCCAGAGGTCGTGGTTATCGCCGTGCGGCACCCGGATTCCCTGGTAGGTCTTGCCCGCGTCGCGGGAGCGATAGAACCCGGTGTTGAGCACGTACATGACGTCCGCGTTTCGCGGGTCGGCATAGATCCGGGTGTAGTAGAAGGCCCGCTGCCGGAGCCGCCGTTCGTCGTTGACCCTGGTCCAGGTGGCGCCGGCGTCATCCGAGCGGAACACGCCGCCCGAGTCGTGCTCGATGACGGCATACACCCGCCACGGGGCCGGGGGCGAGATGGCGACGCCCATCTTCCCAAACACGCCGGTCTGCGGCAGGCCCGGCCGGCGGCTGATCTCGGTCCAGGTCTCGCCGAAGTCCGTGCTCTTGAAGAGCCCGCTCCCCGGACCCCCGGAGGACATGCCCCACGACTTACGCCACGCCTCCCACAGCGCCGCGTACATCACGGCCGGGTTGTTGGGGTCCACGGTCAGGTCCACGGCGCCGGTCTGCGGGTCGCGGAACAGCACCTTGCGCCAGGTCTCGCCGCCGTTGGTGGACTTGAACACGCCGCGGTCCGGGCTGGGCGCCGAGTGGACGCCGAGGGCCGCGACCCACACCATGTTGCAGTCGGTGGGGTGGACCCGGACGCGGGCGATGGACTGGGTCTCCTTGAGCCCCGTGTGTTTCCAGGTCTTCCCGGCGTCGATCGACTTGTAGACCCCGTCGCCCTGCATGATGTTGCCGCGGAGCTCGGTCTCTCCCATCCCCACGTAGACCACGTCCGGGTTGGCCTCGCACACGGCCAACGCACCCACGGACGAGCTCTTGATCTGGCCGTCCGTCACCGGACGCCAGTTCTGCCCACCGTCGGTGGTCTTCCACACGCCGCCGCCGGTGGCGCCGAAGTAGTACTCCATGGGCCGCGCCCGGCTGCCCGCCACCGCGATGGACCGTCCCCCGCGGTCGGGGCCGATGTTTCGCCATTGGAGCGCGTCGTACAGTTTGGGATCGTACTGCTGCGCCAGTGCGCCGCGCGTGAGCAGCGCGCACGCGGCGAGGGCAACCAGAGTGTTGGTTCGGGACATCGTCGGGACTCCGAGCAGAGCAAGCGGGTGAGTCGTGGAAACCAGCAGGAACGGCAGATGTTACCCCCGGACGCGCGGGCTCGCTAGGGCGGTGCCCGCAAAGTCGTGGGCGCTGATGGCGATGAGAACCCCGGTGGGTCCCAGAGGGAGCGTCAGTACCGGCGGTCTCGGCGCCACGGAGAGCCGTGGCGCGGGATGCTGGCCTTCTGTGGCGCCGGTCCGCCGGTGCTGCTAGCGACCGGAGGGACCCACCGGGGGTCTCATCGCCTGAGCCTCATCACACCCGGGCGTGCAGCGCGCCCCGCACTGAGCACCCGCCGGAACCCACCCGCCCATGCCGAGCCCGCGACCTTGCGGTGACCGATACGCTGCGGTCGTTTTGAGGCCGCAGATCACCCCGGTAACCCGTAGATCGCCCGGAGGACGCATGTCTCGCACCACCGCTCTGTTGCTCGCGACCGCCCTCACCGCCCTGATCGCGGCACCCGCCGCGGCGCAGCTGGATTCGACCTTCTTCAAGCGCATGGAAGCCCGGAGCATCGGCCCGACGGGGATGAGCGGGCGGGTGGGCGCCATCGATGCCGTGGAGGCGGATCCCGACATCGTGTACGTCGGCGCCGCTACCGGCGGCCTGTGGAAGTCGGCGAACGGCGGCGTCACCTGGACGCCGCTTACCGATTCGCTCCCGGCCGCGTCCATCGGCGCGATCGCCATCTACCAGCCCAACCCGGACCTGGTCTGGATCGGCACCGGCGAGCGCAACCGCCGGAACTCGGCTGGAGTGGGAACCGGAGTCTATAAGTCGCTCGATGCGGGCAAGACCTGGTCCCGAATGGGGCTGGAGAATACCGGGGCGATCGACGCCATCCTGCTGGATCCCAAGGACGCCAACGTGGTCTACGTCGGCGCGCTGGGCACCACCTGGGCCGACACCGAAGACCGCGGCGTCTATAAGTCCACCGACGGCGGCAAGTCCTGGCGCAAGATCCTTTACCTGAACCCGCGCACCGGCGCCGGCGACCTGGTAATGGACCCGTCCAATCCCCAGCACCTGATCGCGGCCATGTGGGAGCACCGCCGCTGGCCCTGGTTCTTCACCTCCGGCGGGCCCGGCAGCGGGCTCTACACCACGTACGACGGCGGCGAGACCTGGAAGAAGCTGGGCACCGCGGAGGGATTGCCCGAGGGCGAGCTGGGCCGTATCGGACTGGATTTTGCCCGCGGCAACCCGGACGTAGTCTACGCCCTGGTCGAGGCGAAGCAGAGCGTGGTCCTGCGCTCCACTGATGGCGGCGACACCTGGACCACGGTCAACAAGACTCGCGGCATCAACGGCCGGCCGTTCTACTACGGCCAGATCCGCGTACATCCGACCAACGAGAATCACGTCTGGATCGTGGAGAGTCCCGTCAAGGTGAGCGAGGACGGCGGCAAGAACTTCCGGACCCTCTTGGGCTTCGACCAGGTCCACGTGGACCATCACGCCTTCTGGGTGGCGCCCGCCGGCAAAGTGATCTGGGACGGCAACGACGGCGGTGTGTACCTCTCGCGCGACAACGGAGCCACCTGGCGGTTCCTCGAGAACTTGCCGTTCTCGCAGTTCTACCACATCGCGGTCGGCATGGAGACGCCATACCAGGTATACGGCGGCCTCCAGGACAACGGCTCGTTCACGGCACCGGCCGCCCCGTGGCACAACGGCGGAATCCGAACCTACGACTGGGACGAAGTGGCGTTCGGCGACGGCATGTCCACCTTCCCGGACCCCAAGAACGCCCGCTTCGGCTTCACTTCTACCCAGAACGGCGACATCACCCGGTTCGACCGGGTCACCGGCGAGCGGAAAGTCATTAAGCCGGCCCCACCGGACACCAGCGTCGAGCTGCGGTTCAACTGGAACCCCGGTCTGTCGTTCGATCCGCTCGACGGGGCCATCTACCTGGGTAGTCAGTTCGTGCACCGGAGCACGGACATGGGCGAGACGTGGACCACCATCAGCCCCGATCTCACCACTGGGGACTCCACCAAGCAGCACAAGGAGTCGGGCGGGCTCACCTACGACGTCTCGGGCGCCGAGTTCCACACCACTATCCTCCAGATCGCACCCAGTCCGGTGAGGCGGGGCGTGATCTGGGTCGGTACCGACGACGGCAACGTGCAGCTGACCCGGGACGGCGGCAGGTCGTGGGACAACACGTCACCCCGCATCCGCGGCGTACCGGCCGCCACCTGGGTGCCGCACATCGAGCCGTCCAGGTTCGACAGCGCCACGGCGTTCGTGGTGTTCGACGACCACCGCCGCGGCAACCACCAGCCGTACCTGTTCAAGACCACGGATCTCGGGAGGACCTGGACCAGCCTGGTGACCCCGGACATCCAGTATTTCCTCCACACGGTGGTGCAGGATCCGGTCAACCCGAATCTGCTGTACCTGGGCTCCGAGTTCGGACTGTACCTCTCACTCAATGGCGGCCGGAGCTGGACCCTGTGGCGCGGCGTGCCGCGGGTTCCGGTGCAGGGCCTGGTGGTGCACCCGCGCGAGCATGATCTGGTGATCGGCACGCACGGGCGCGGGGCATGGATCCTGGACGATGTGCGGCCGCTCCGCGCACTCGTGGTGGATCCCGCGATCACCAACAAGCCGCTTCACCTCTTCGAGATTCCGCCGGCGATCCAGTATCTGGAACGGCAGGTCCCGGGACCTCGGTTCACGGGCGACGCCATGTTCCTGGGCAAGAACCGGCCTTACGGGGCGCTGCTGAGCTACTTGATCAAGGACGGCAGCGACTCGGCCAAGGTCACCATTGACGTGCTCGCCGGTGACACCGTGATCCGGACGTTCAAAGGCCCCGCGCAGACCGGGTTCAACCGCACGGCGTGGAGTCTCACCCGCAACGGGTTCCGCACGCCTCGGAGCGAGGAGCAAGAACAGCCGCCGCCTGACGAGGTGCCTTCGGGCCCGGACGCCTTCCCCGGGACGTACACGGTGCGGGTCACGTGGCAGGGGAGCACGGCGAGCGCCAGCGTGGTCGTAACCCCCGATCCGCGCTTCACCATCAGCGAGGCCGACCGCCGCGCCAAGCTCAATGCCATGTTGCGCGCCGGCCAGCGCTTGGAGGTCGCCACCGAGGCGGTCAATCGCTTGCGCGACGCGAAGAAGGCGGTGGATCGGGTGAACGAACAGCTCGCCTCGAAGGACGACGCCGCCTCCAAGGCGCTCCGGGCCGCCGGCGACAGTCTCAAGAAGAAGCTCACCAGCGTCGAGGAGCGGTTCACCGGACGGCGCGACATTCAGGGATTCATCGGCGGCGGCAACAACGTCCTGTCTCGGATGGGCGACGTGCTAGGTGCGCTGGGATCCTCGTGGGACGCCCCCACCGGGGCCCAGATGATGTATCTCGAACAGGCCGAGCAAACGCTCCAGGCGGCGCTGGCGCCGTTCAACCGGATCCTGGCCGAAGACGTGGCTGCGTATCGCGGCCAGGTCGCGGCGGCCAACCTCGAGACGGTTCCGAGCACCTCCCCGTTGACGCTCGAGTGGCGGAGGGCGCCATGAGACTCGCCGCGCTGGTCGCCTTCGCGTCCTTGGCGGGGCAGGCGCCGGCGCGCGGCCAGGCCGGCCCCGCCGGCCGCCCGCCCGAGGTCCATGAGGCCACCATCCCCGACCTCCAGGCCGCTATGGCTCGCGGCGCCGTAACGGCGGTCCAGCTGGTAGACGCCTACCTCGCCCGGATTCGAGCCTACGACCAGCAGGGTCCCGCCCTCAACACCATGATCCGGTTGAATCCCAGAGCGCGCGATGAAGCGGCGGCGCTGGATGCCGAACGCCGCGCCAGGGGCCCGCGCGGACCGCTGCACGGGATCCCGGTGATCCTCAAAGACAATTTCGACACCGCGGATCTTGCCACCAGCGGCGGCTCCATCGCGCTGGCCAGCGCGGTGCCGCCGGAAGACGGATTCGTGGTGAAACGCCTGCGCGCGGCGGGCGCCGTCATCCTCGGCAAGGCCAACATGCACGAGCTGGCCGCGGGTATCACCACCATCAGCTCACTCGGCGGGCAGACGCGCAATGCATACGATCCTCGGCGCTGCCCCGGAGGCTCGAGCGGTGGCACCGGGGTAGCCATTGCCGCAAGCTTCGCCGCCGTGGGCTGGGGAACCGACACCTGCGGCTCCATTCGCATCCCGGCGGCGTACAGCAGCCTGGTGGGTCTGCGCCCCACGCAGGGCCTGGTGAGCCGGAGCGGGATCATTCCGCTCTCCCACACGCAGGACATCGCGGGGCCGCTGGCCCGCACCGTCACGGACCTGGCGATCGCGCTGGACGCCACGGTGGGACCCGATCCGGCCGACACGGTGACTCGGAGACTGGGCGATCACCCAGCACCTCGGTTCGTGAGCGCGCTCGACCCTAAAGCGCTGCAAGGCGCCCGGCTGGGGGTCCTGCGGAACTACTTCACCGACACCGACGACGACGTGGCTCGGGTGATCCGCGCCGCGATCGACTCGATGAAAACTTCAGGCGCCGAGGCCGTGGACGTCACGATTCCCGACTTCGACAGTTTGCTCGCCGGTTCACGCGCTATTGATCTCGAAACCAAATTCGATCTGCTGGACTACCTGGCGCACCGCCCAGCGGCCCCGGTGCGCTCGCTGAGCGAGATCGTGGCGCAGGGACTGTACCATGCTTCGCTCGACGCCCGGCTCCGGCGGGTGGACACGGTATCGGCGCGCGACAGCGACGCCCATCGCGCGGTGCTGGCCAAGCAGCGCGTGGTCAGCGCCCGCATCTCGCGGTTGCTGGACAGCCTCCGCCTGGACGGGCTGGTCTATCCCACGATGCGCCAGGAACCGGCCCTGATCGGCGACCCCCAGCCCGGCTCCACTTGCCAGCTGAGCGCCGCCACCGGCCTGCCGGCTATCTCGGTGCCCGCGGGATTCACGCGGGGCGGACTGCCCGTCGGTCTGGAGCTGCTGGGCCCGTCGTGGTCGGACGCGCGCCTGGTGGCCCTGGCGTACGCGTTCGAGCAGTCGGGACCGCGGCGCAAGCCGCCCATCACCACGCCGGCGCTGGTGAACGGCCGCGCGCCGGAGACCACGGTGTTCACCGTCACCGCGACCAGCGCAGGCGCCACGCCGGGGGTCCGCGCCGAGGGCAGGCTGGTGCTCGACCGGTCGCGGTACGAGCTGCGCTATGACGTCCGGGTCACCGGGGTTCCGGCGGATCGCGTGTCCGCCGTCGTTCTCCAGCGCCCGGACTCGGCGGGCCCCGGTCCCGTGGTCTATCGGCTGGCCGGTCCGGGAGCGACTGCGGTCTCCGGCGCCATACCACTCACCGGCGCGGACGTTGCCGCGCTGAGCGAGGGACGCTACGTCTTGACGCTGTTCACTACGGACCAACCCGCCGGCGCAGCGCGGGCGCGTATCGAGGCGCCACGCTGAGTGTCTTGCCAGCGCCTCTTCGCCTGGGGCCTGTCGAAAGGCGGCGCGGCGCACGAGCGCCTGGTCGAGCAGCGCAAGCGGGGGCTCCTGGGACAACTGGCGGGCACGGTGCTCGAGATCGGGCCGGGGACCGGAGCGAACCTCGGCTACTACCCCCGGACGGTCCGGTTGCTGGGGGTCGAGCCCAACCCGCACATGCATAAGTACCTGCGCCGTGAGGCGGAACGCCTGGACCGGGACATCGAGATCCGGGAAGGCACCGCGGAGCGGCTCGACGTCCCAGACGCAGCGGTAGACGCGGTGGTGAGCACGCTGGTGCTCTGCTCCGTCCGGGACCAGCAGGCCGCGCTGGTGGAAGTGCTGCGCGTCCTCCGCCCCGGGGGACGCTTCGTCTTCGTGGAGCACGTAGCGGCGCCGCGGGGCACCTGGCGCCGTCGGCTGCAACGCGCCATGCGGCCGGTGTGGAGCCTGCTGGGCGACGGGTGCCAGCCCGACCGCGAGACGTGGCGCGTGATCGAGCTGGCCGGGTTCGCCCAGGTGGTGTGCGATCACTTCCCGGTGCCGGTCCCGGTGGTGTCGCCACACATCGCAGGATGGGCCGTCAAGTGACGACCGGCCAATCTGCAACGCGCCAGGGCGAAGGGTCATCTAACCTTTTACACAGAATCGCTGGGAGACAGCCCGTGAACCGACCTATCACCCTCCTCGCCTTCGTAGCGGCCAGTTCGCTGGGTCTTGCGACGCGGGCCCCGGGCCAGCAGCAGGCCGCGCTCGAAGCCCTCGACGTATTCCTCGACTGCCAGAACTTCTACTGCGACTTCGACCACATCCGGCGCGAGATTGTGTTCGTGAACTGGGTGCGTGACCGACAGGATGCGCACGTGCACATCCTGGGCACCTCTCAACCGACCGGCGGTGGAGGCCGCGAGTTGACCTTCGCATTCATCGGGCTCCGTCAGTTCGCAGGTCGTGCCGACACGCTACGCTATGTCTCGCGCAACACTGATACCCAAACGGAAATCCGAGACGGCCAGCTGCAGACGATCAAGGTGGGGCTGATGCGGTTCGTGGCGCAGACGCAGGCACGGGAGCGCCTACGCATCACCTATCAGGCCGCTGCTGAGGCCCCCGTAGGAGAAGTTCGGGATCCGTGGAACCTCTGGGTCTTCACGTTGAACTTCAGCGGCAACGCCTTCGGCGAGCAGCAGCAGGCCTTCACCTATCTCAACGGCAGCGTCACCGCGAATCGCACCGCCCAGAACATCAAGATCAACCTGCGACTTTCCGGCAGCTATAACCGAAGCTCGCAGGAGCTGAGCACAGGTCCGTACGTCAATGTGACGCACTCGTTTTCCGGAAGCGATCTCGTCGCGTGGAGTCTGAGCCCGCACTGGTCTTTCGGTTTGTACAGCGCCCAGAACTCCTCCACCTACTACAACCAGGACTTCGCGATCAAGGCGGGACCGGTCCTGGAGTACAACCTCTACCCCTACGACCAGTCTACTCGCCGGCAGCTCGCGATCCGGTACAATCCTCAACTGGCCGGGTTCGACTACGAGCAAGAGACTATTTTTTTCAAGACCAAGGAGACTCTACCGGCCCATCGACTGGACGTGGTGCTCAGCGCGCAACAGCCCTGGGGCCAGGTGGAGACTCAAGCAAGCGCCGTCCAGTTTCTCCACGACCTCGGCAAGTATCGCTTGACCCTTTCAGGCGGAATCGAGTTTCGGGTTTTTCGCGGACTCAATCTCAGCCTGAACGGCGAGGTGGAGCGCATCAAGGACCAGCTCTACCTGTCACGAGCCGGTCTCACCGACGAGGAGATTCTGATCCGCCGCCGTCAGCTGGGCACGGACTTCCGCTACTTCACGTTCTTCCGCCTCAGCTACCGCTTTGGCTCCAAGTTCGCGAACGTGGTGAACTCCCGCATGCCCAACATCGGCTTCAACGAATTCTGAGCCGCGCCGCACCACCGTCACCCCAACGCCCGGTTCGCCCGGTGCGTAGTACCCAGCGGCTGCTGAATTCCCAACACCTGGCGTGCCCTTCGCACGTGATCCGTGGAGGACCCGGTGAAATCAATCACCACCCTGACCTGCCTCCTTGGCCTCGCCCCCTTCGCTGCCGCCCAGAACCTCGGAGCACAGGAGCCTCCGGTTCTGAGCCCGCTGATCCGCGTGTTTCTCGACTGCCAGACCTTCCACTGCGATTTCGACCACTTCCGGCGCGAGATCACGCTGGTGGACTGGGTGCGGGACCGGCAGGACGCCCAGGTGCACATCCTCGGGACCGCCCAGGGCACCGGCGGCGGCGGGCGCGAGTACACCTTCGCCTTCATCGGGCTCCGAGAGTTCGCGGGCCGGAACGACACCTTACGCTACGTCTCCCAGAACACCGACACCTTCGCGGAAACTCGCGACGGGCAGGTGCAAACGGTCACCGTGGGGCTGGTGCGCTACGTCGCCGCGACCGAACTGGGGCGCGAGCTCCGCGTCACCCTGCCCGCCCGCACGCAGGCCCAGCGACAGGCCGCTGCCGCGGACGACCCCTGGAACCTCTGGGTGTTCACCGTGGGCGTCGGCGGGTCGCTGGACGGCGAGCAACGCGAGCGGAACCGGTCGTTCGACGGTCAGCTCGAGGCTAACCGGACGGCGGACAACCTGAAGCTGTCGTTCGAGGTGTTCGGTGAGTTCGAGCGGCGCGAGCAGGATCTGGCGGATGAAGGAGAGCCGGCGGACTGGCGCCTGTTCACGTCGCACAACTTTTCGGCCGAGCAGCGCGCGGTCTGGAGCCTGGGAGGGCACTGGTCGTTCGGCCTGCAGGGCTCCCAGACCTCGTCCACCTTCCTGAACAACGACCTCACCATCCGCGGCGGTCCCGCCGTCGAGTTCAACCTCTACCCGTACGGCGAATCCACCCGGCGGCAGCTCACCTTTCGGTACGCGGTGGAGACCACATCATTCAACTACCAGGACGTCACCATCTTCGACAAGCTCACCGAGGTGCGCCCCGCGCACCGGCTGGACGTCAACCTGGAGGTGCAGCAGCCCTGGGGAAGCGTCGAGACCTCGGTGGTGGCGACCCAGTTCCTGCACCACCTCGCCAGGCACCGGATCAATTTTTCCGCGGAGTTGGACGTGCGCATTTTTCGCGGGCTCGAGTTCAGCTTCGAGGGGAGCGTATCACGCATCAAGGACCAGCTCTACCTGGCCAGGCGGGACCTCACCCCGGAGGAGATCCTGGTTCGCCAGCGGCAACTCGGCACGGACTATCGCTACGAGACCTTCGTGGGCTTTCAGTACCGGTTCGGGTCCAAGTTCGCCAACGTCGTCAACCCACGGATGTGGCAGTGACTGAGCACACCCCGGCTCAGCGCCGCACCGCCGTCACCTCCTTGAGCTCGCGGCGCACGGCCTCGGCCTTGCCCGCTCGCGCGAGCGCTGCCCACAGCCTCGCCGCGGTGTCTCGGTCCACCAACCCGGGCGGCGATCCCATGGCTGGGGTGGAGAGCCCCTCCGCCTGCCGGAACGCGTCTATCGCAGCCACGGTTTCGGAGGTGTAGAGGAACGCCTCGCGGTCCTGCTCCAGGCGGGCGGCGCCAGATCGGAAGTAGCCCAACGCGTGCAGGATGACCTTGAGCTGCCAGACGTCGGCCCCGGTGAATTGCTCCAGCGTGCGGAAGCCCAGCGTCTGGGAAATGGTGTCGTAGATCCGGCGCAGCTCGGCCACGGGATCGGGGTGCTCGCAGACGTTGATGTTGGCGGTAATCCCGTCGCTGCGCCGCGAGCGGCCCGGCCGAGGGTCGGCCACCACCACCGCCGCAGACTGCGCGCGGCCCTTCCGGGCGTCGCCGCCCGCCGCGTGCCCGGCCGCGAGCGCTTCGATCAGGCGATCCGCCAGGTGGCGATCGCTCGCTGCCGTGCTCTCGAAGCTCTGGGCCACGGCCGCCAGCACCTCCGGCCCCACCAGCAGATTGCCCTGGGTCACGTAGTTGGCTCCGGCGCGGTGGCCGGCCCAGGGATTGGTCCGCTCCCCGGTGTGCTGGGCACTTCCCGCCCCCGCCTTGAGGCCGATCACGCCGACCTGTCGCCGGGCGGCGCCCGTGTCCGCGGCGACCGCCCGCCCCAGCGCCTGCGGAGCCGTGAGCCCCTGCGCCAACCAGTCGAGCAGCTCGTTGCCGTACTCGGTGCGCGTGTTGGCCTGGGTGGCCACCGCGCCCACGCCCGCGCGCACCCACGGGACGCCGTTACCCACGCACGCGACGCGGGTCGTCACCGCCACGCCGACCTCGCCGGTCGCGGGGTCAACCGCGGCGATGGAGAAGGTCGAGAACTCCAGCTCGGGCTTCCATGTCACCGGTTCCTGGCACCGCGCGTCGAGCGTCAGAGCCGAGATCGCGAGCGTCGATGCCAGCCACAGCCGAACGGGCGAACGCATGGGACAAGCCTCCGGAGTCGAGAGGACGTGTCAAGATAGTGCCGTCGTTGACGCCCGGCGCAGGCCGGGCTAGCCTAGGACACTTTGTCGAGCCCTGCCGGGCTTCCGGACTCAAGGAGCTGGCCATGTATCACCGAAGCTTCGCGCCCGCCTTCTCGGCACGCACCTGGATGCTGGCGGCCCTGCTCCTCGCCCCGGCCGTCACCGCGAACGCCCAGCGGCAAGCCGCGCCATCCGAATTGCGCGGGCTGGACCAATTCGTGGCCGGCGTCATGACCGAGTGGAAGTTGCCGGGTCTTGCCATCGCCATCGTTCGCGACACGCAGGTGATCTGGTCCAAAGGCTATGGCTACCGGAACCTCGAGCAGCAGCTCCCGGTCACGCCGCGCACGCTGTTCGCCATCGGCTCCGTCACCAAGTCCTTCACCGCCTCGGTGCTGGGCATGCTGGCCGACAGCGGACGGCTGGATTGGGACAAGCCGGTCCGCGAGTACCTCCCGGACTTCCGCCTCCACGAGCAGGTCGCCACCGAGCACATGACGGCCCGCGACCTGGTCACCCACCGCTCCGGGCTGCCGCGGCACGACGCGCTCTGGTACGCCACGGGCTACTCCCGGCAGCAGCTCTACGACCGGATGCGCTACCTCGAGCCCAACAAAGAGTTCCGCAGCACCTGGCAGTACCAGAACCTCATGTTCATGACCGCGGGCTACCTGGCGGGACAGCTCGCAGGAACCAGCTGGGAAGAAGTGGTGCGGCGGCGTCTGTTCACGCCGCTGGGCATGACTCGGAGTAACTTCTCGGTTACCGAAAGCCAGAAGACGGACGACTATGCCCTGCCCTATGCGCTGGCGCGCGACAGTGTCAAGCGGATCCCGTTCCGCAACATTGACGCGATCGGGCCCGCGGGCTCGATCAACTCCAGCGTGGAAGAAATGATCCGCTACGTGCAGTTCCATGCAAACCGGGGCAGCTACGCCGGCCGGCAACTGCTGTCCCAGAACTTCGCGCAGCAGATCCAGACGCCGCAGATGGTGATGCCCGGGACACCCCAGTTCGACGAGATGGGGTTCAGCACCTACGGCATGGGGCTGGTGCTTTCCAGCTACCGGGGCGAGATCCTGGCTCAACATGGCGGCGGCATTGACGGGTTCATCTCCTTGTTGTCGTTCCTACCCAGGAAGAAGATCGGCGTCATCGTGTTGACCAACCTCTCGGGGGTGAACCCGGTGCCTCAGATCGTGACGTACCAGGTCCTGGACCGGCTCCTGAGGCTCGCCCCGGTGGACTGGAACGGCCGCATCCGCGAGCAGCAGCAGAAGGCCAAGGCCTCGGCGGATTCCGCCCGGGCCAAGCGGTACGCCAACCGGAAGGAGGGCACTCAGCCCTCGCACCCCCTGGCCGACTACGCCGGCCGCTACACCCACCCGGCGTACGGGGACGCCCGGGCGGCGCTGGACGGCGATCATCTGACGCTGTCCTTCAGCGGCCTCACCGCCCCGCTGGCGCATTTCCATTACGACGTCTTCGAGCTGCCCGACGATCCCTTGAACCCGCTGCAAGGGCAGAAGGTGAGCTTTGCCACCGACGCCAACGGCTTGGTGAGCGAGCTGCGCATCCCGCTCGAGCCCAGCGTGAGCGACATCCGGTTCAGCCGGGCCGCCGACCCGACCATGACGACCCGTGCATTCCTGGAACCGCTGGCGGGCGACTACGAGATCAGCGGCACGGTCGCCACGGTGGCGCTCCAGGGCGACTCCAGCCTGACCCTCACCGTTCCGGGACAACCGACCTACACGCTGGTCCCGCTCCAGGGGACCAGCTTCTCGATCAAAGGCATGAGCGGCTACACCGTGGAGTTCAAGCGATCCCCGGCCGGAGCGGTGACCGAGGTGGTCTTCTACCAACCGAACGGGACCTTCGCGGCGAAGCGCCGGTGAAGACGGTTCCCTGAGCGGCGCCGCGCGAGGTGGCTGTTACGACGTCAACATCGCGCGCCGGCCGCGCGTAGTACCGTACGATGTCCGCTCCATACGTCCTGCCCGCTCTGGGCGTCCTTCTGCAGGCGGTCGTCCCCCTCCAAGACTCGCTGTCCCCGCGCGCCAGCGCGGCACCCGGCGCGCGCGCGGTCGAACTGCGCGGCGACGTAGCGATCGACGGGCGGCTGGACGAGGCGGCCTGGACGCTCGCGCCGCCGGTCACGCAATTCGTGCAACGGGAACCGGTAGAAGGCGCCGCGCCCGAGGAATCCACCGAAGTCCGGGTCTTGTTCGACGGGAGCGCGATCTACGTGAGCGCGCGGCTTTACGACCGGCAACCCGAGCGCATCGGCACCCAGCTGGTGCGACGGGACGAGTGGGGCGCGTATGATTACTTCGAGGTGTCGTTCAATCCCAATAACGACCGGCGCACCGGCTACCGCTTCCGGGTGAGCGCCGCCGGCGTACAACGGGACGTCTACCTGTTCGACGACACCGACGAAGACGAGGCGTGGGACGCCGTGTGGGAGTCCTCGGCGCGGCGAGATTCGTCGGGGTGGACCGCCGAGCTCAGGATTCCCCTCTCCCAGCTGCGGTATCGGGCGGCGGATACGGTCCAGGCGTGGGGAGTCAATTTCACCCGGCGCCGGCTGGTGAACGACGAGGTCACCGACTTCGCGCTGGAATCCCGGGTGCGGCATGGGACGGTGAGTCTCTTCGGACGGTTGGAGGGGCTCCGGCTTCCCCACGCCGCGCGACGGATCGAGCTCCGGCCGTACGCCGTCGCGAGCGCCCGTCTGGCCCCATCGGAACCGGGCGATCCGTTCTTCAACGGGGCCGAGTTCACGCCCCGCTCCGGCATGGATCTTCGGTACGGCCTCGGCAGCGCGTTCAGCCTCGACGCCACGCTGGCGCCGGACTTCGGTCAGGTCGAGGTGGACCCGGCGGTCATCAACTTGACTGCGTTCGAGACCTTCTTTCAGGAGCGGCGCCCGTTCTTCGTGGAGGATGCCCAGGTCTTCGACTTTGGCCTCTCCGGCGGCAGCAACCGTTTGTTCTACAGCCGCCGAGTGGGCCGGGAGCCTCACGGCTCACCCCCGGACGACGCCGACTTCGAGCACATCCCGAGCGCCACCACGATCCTCGGCGCCGCCAAGCTCACGGGCCGAACCTCATCGGGGCTGTCCGTTGGCGCTCTGGCGGCGCTGACCAGCCGGGAAACCGGCCGCTCGTTCATCGCCGCCCAGCAGCGCGAGGACGCATTCACGGTCGAGCCGCGCAGCGGGTACGGCGTGGCGCGGGTCCGGCAGGACTTCCGGGACGGTGCGTCTCAAGCCGGCGCCATCCTCACGGCCCTGGTCCGCGACCTCCCCAGCGCCGACAGCTTGAGCTTCCTCCCGTCCGACGCCTACAGCGCGGGCGTGGACTTCGAGCATAACTGGGGCGGCGCGCGGTCCCGGGACTGGGCCCTGTGGGGCTTCGCCGCCGGGAGCCTGGTCCGGGGGTCGCCCGACGCGTTGCTCCGCATCCAGCGCGCGAGCAACCACTACTTCCAGCGGCCCGACGCCACCCGGTACGCCGTGGACTCGACCGCAACCTCCATGACCGGCCGCGAGTGGCGGTTACAGTTCGAGCGGCGGAGCGCCCGGCACTGGACCGGCGCCGTCTGGCTGGGGGAGATCACCCCCGGCTTCGAGATCAATGACCTGGGATTCTCCACGGCCGGGGAGCGGCTCGACGGCGGCGCCCGGATCGAATACCAGCAGATCACCCCGGGCAAGCTGTTCCGGAACTACCAGCTGTCGCTGTTCACCTTCCAGAATTGGCGGCACGAGGCGCTGGATGACGTATGGTCCACCTCGTCGTGGACGCGCGCTCACCGGGGCGGCGAGTTCAGCCTGGAGGCGGACGTCGAGTTCCTGAATTTCTGGGGCGCCAACCTCGAACTCCAGTATTCACCTCCCTCGCAGAGCAGCGTGGCGACTCGCGGCGGCCCGCTGATGCTGGACCCGGCGACCACCGGGATCGACTTCCGGCTCAATACCGACCAACGGCGGGCATTGTCACTCGAGCCATCGGTGGCCTACGAGCATCGCGCGCGGGGCGGCTATGGATGGGAGGCGGGGCTCGAGCTGTCGCTCAGGCCCTCGCCCAGCGTGGAACTGGAGCTTTCGCCCGAGTGGTCGCGGGAGCTGGACCCGGCGCAGTACGTCGCCACCGCCGGAACCGGGTTCGCGCCCACCTACGGCCGACGCTACCTGTTCGCGGACCTCCGCCGCCAGGAGCTGGTGATGGACACCAGGGTCAACGTCACGCTGAGCCCCAAGCTCACCTTCCAGCTCTATGCGCAACCGCTCCTGTCCTCGGGCGACTACCTCACCTACAAGCAGCTCGCTCGGCCGGAGTCCTTTGACTTCGAGGTCTTCACCGAAGGCGTGGCGGTGAGCGGGATTACCGGATGGTCCTGCGCGGGCGGACAGACTTGCAAGGACCCGTCGGATCGGCGCTACGTGGACTTCGACCGCGACGGGCAGCCCGACTTTTCCTTCCGCGAGCGCGACTTCAATGTCCGCTCGCTCCGCGTCAATGCCGTGATGCGCTGGGAGTACCGGCCCGGCTCCACGCTGTTCCTGGTCTGGCAGCAGGGCCGCGAAGATGAAGTGACCACGGGCACCGCGGCGCTGGGCCGCGATTTCCGGGCCCTGTGGTGGGCCGACGCGGAGAACGTGTTCATCGTCAAGCTGACGTACTGGTTCGGGCTGTGAAGGATCGAACGCGGACTTGACGTTGGTGGGCGTGGGGGCCATCCTCCCCCGCTATGAAACCCCTCCCATGGCTGGCGGCGTGCTGCGTGCTCGCCGCGCCTTCGCTCCGCGCCCAGACCCCCGAACACGAGGTGCTCGCCGTGGTCCGCCGCGTGTTCGACGGCATGCGGGCGGGCGACAGCGCGATGGCGCGGTCCGCATTCGATGCCAGCGCCCGGCTGGTTGGCGTCTCGACGGACTCGGCGGGAAACCCCAGGGTCAGCCTGGCGGACATCGGGCAGTTCCTGGCCGCCGTGGGGCGCCCCCGCGCCGACGTGTGGGACGAACGCATCTGGGATACCGAGGTCCGCGTGGACGGTGGGCTGGCGTCGGTGTGGACCAAGTACGCGTTCTATCGCGGCGAGCAGTTCAGTCACTGCGGCGTGGATGTGTTCGAGCTGGTGCGGCGGCCGGACGGATGGAAGATCGTCCACCTGGCGGACACGCGGCGGACCACCAACTGCTGGACCGCGCCGAAATAGCCGCATGACCGATCTTTCCTCCCGCCGCGACTTCGTCGCGAGCTCGAGTACGCTGGTCGGAGGCGCCTGGCTGGCGTTCCACCTGCCGGCGGTCCAAGCCGCCGCGGCGCATGCCCGCCGCGCCCTGGCCCGGCGCGCTCCGTTCGAGATCCTCACTCCTGAAGAGGCCAAAGAGCTGGAGGCCGTCGCCGCGCAGATCATCCCCACCGACGACACGCCCGGCGCCCGCGAGGCCGGCGTCGTCTACTTCATGGACCAGGCCCTCGGCACGTTCGGTGGGCAGTTCCTGCAGCCGATCCGCGGCGGGCTGCCGGATCTCCTGAAGGCGGCCCGGGCCAAGAACCCGGCGGTGCGGAGCTTCGCGGAGCTGAGTTTCGAGCAGCAGACGGACGTGCTGCGCGGCATGGAGCACACGCCGTTCTTTGGAGCCGTGCGCTTCCTCACCGTGGCAGGCATGTTCGGCGATCCCTCGTACGGCGGGAACCAGGATCAGGTGGGCTGGAAGCTGATCGGGTTCGACGGCGGCCACGCGCACCAGCCACCCTTCGGCTACTACGATGCCAATGCCCGCCCAGAGTAGTGCGGCGCCTGCCGGTGGCGCGCGGTTCCAGACCCGGACCGAGGTGGACTTCGTCGTGATCGGCTCCGGCGCGGCGGGCGGCGTGCTGGCCAAGGAGTTGTCGACCGCGGGGTTCAGCGTGGTCGTGCTCGAGCAGGGCCCCTACTTGAGGCCGAGCCAGTTCCGGCACGACGAATTGGGGGGCTTCTTCAACTTCGATCTGCTGCCCAAGCCGAGCGACTTCCCCACCACGTTCCGAAAGACCGAAAAGGACGAGGCGACGGTCCAGGCGTTCCCGCCGTCGGTCCTCTACGCCAAGCTGGTGGGAGGCAGCAGCGTCCATTTCACGGCGAACTACTGGCGATTCCGCCCGATAGACTTCGTCGAGCGGAGTCGCATCGGACCCATCGAGGGCACCGGCTTCGCCGATTGGCCCATCACGTATCCCGAGCTCGAGCCGTACTACACCAAGGTGGATTGGGAGGTCGGGGTGTCGGGCGCACCGGGGCCCGGCGACCCGTTCCGCTCACGTCCCTATCCGCTGCCGCCGCTTCCGGTCAAATCCTCCGGCGTGTTGCTGGAGCAGGGGGCCCGCAAGCTGGGCCTGCACGCCGTCCCGGCGCCGATGGCGATCCTGTCGCGACCCCATAACAACCGGGCGAGCTGCATCCACTGCGGCTTCTGCATGTTCTTCGGCTGCGAGGTGGGGGCCAAGTCGTCGTCGCTAGCGTCCATGATCCCGCTGGCCGAGGCGACGGGACGCTGCGAGATCCGGCCGGAGTCCACCGTGTTCCGGATCGAGACCAACGCCGCGGGACGCGTGACCCAGGTCCTCTACTGGGACCAGGACGGCAAGGAACAAGCGCAGCGCGCCAAGGCCGTGGTCGTAAGCGCCAACGGCGCCGAGACCGCGCGCCTGCTCTTGCTCTCGGAGTCGAGCCGTTTCCCGGGCGGGCTCGCCAACTCCAGCGGCACGGTCGGCAAGTACCTGATGCTCAACGGCTACTGCACCGCCTACGGCTACTTCGAGCATCCGCTGAACGAATACAAGAGCGTGCAGGTGACGCGCGTGATCATGGACCACTACGACACCGATCCCGGGCGTGGGTGCTACGGAGGCGGCGGCATTGACGCGCGGTTCGACATGTACCCGGTGCTCTTCGGCCTGGGCGGCCTGCCCGGCGACGCGCCGCAGTGGGGACCCGAATACAAGCGGATGTTGGCGGAGTATTACACGCACACCATGGCCGTCGCCGGCCACAGCACGTCGCTGCCGCTCCTGTCCAACAGCATCTCGCTGGATCCCAAGGTCAAGGACAAATACGGCCGTCCCGCGCTGCGGCTCACCTACCAGGACCACCCGGACGACCTCAAGATCCTGCGGTTCTTCCAGGGTCGCTGTAAGGAGCTGCTCGACGCGGCCGGGGCCAAGCGGGTCTGGGCCAATCCGGTGCAGGAGCAGAACGTGGCCGTGCACCTGCTCGGCACCTGCCGGATGGGCGACCATCCCGCCGAGTCTGTGGTGGACAAGTACCACCGGGCGCACGACGTGCGGAACCTGTTCATTTGCGACGGTTCCAGCTTCGTGACCTCCGGACGTGGCCAGCCGACCATGACCATTCAGGCACTCGCCTTTCGCGCGGCTGACCACATCGTGCAGTTCGCGAGACGCGGCGAGATCTGACTCCCCAAGACTGCACGACTGCAACGATTCACCGCAGAGATCGCAGAGAACGCAGAGAACGCAGAGAGAAACTTGAATGACGCGTGAGGAACCTTCCGAGACACCTCTGCGATCTCTCTGCGCCCTCTGCGTTCTCTGCGGTGAATCATGACGGAGGAAGGCACATGCACCGTGCGCTAGTCGTCCTGCTCCTCGCCTCGGGTACGACGGTTTCCGCCCAAGAGCCGGTGGATCGGGCAGCCATCGCCCGCATCAAGGACGAGGGCCTGAACCGATCCCAGGTGGGCGAGCTGTTCAATCATCTGACCAACGTGATTGGCCCGCGGCTCACGGGAAGCCCCGCGTTCAAGCAGGCGGCGGACTGGAGCGCCGAGCAGCTCAAGCGATTCGGCCTGGCCAACGTACACACCGAAGCCTGGCCCTTCGGGCGCGGCTGGACGCTCGAAAAGCTCACGCTGGAGATCACCGAGCCACGCTACTTCCCGCTCATCGGGTATCCCGAGGCCTGGACGCCCTCGACCCAGGGTGAACTGCTCGCCACCCCGGTGTACGTCGGCGACTGGACGGCAGAGCAGGTCCGGGCGCGTAGGGCGGAGCTAGCCGGCAAGGTCGTGCTCCCGTGGAAGCCCCAGCCCGCTTTCATCACCGAGGATCGCCTCCAGCCCACCGATCACCCGGACCGGGTGCGGATCGGCGCCCCGCCCAACGTGGGGACCACGGGGCCGGTGGAACGGCGCGAGATCGCGGCGCTGATGCGCGAGGTCGGAGCGGCCGCGGTCCTCCAGCCCAATCAGGGACAGCATGGGACCCTGTTCGTGCTGGGGAACCGCAACACGCCGGACGACGCCACACCCTCGGTCATTCTGGCTTCGGAGCATTACAATCTGATCGCGCGCATGCTCCAGGCCGGCGTGCCGGTCAAGCTCCGGATGAGCGTCCAGACACGCTATTACGCCGCGGACACCAACGGCTACAACGTGATCGCCGAAATCCCCGGCACGGATCCGCGGATCGGCGACGAGGTGGTGATGGTGGGGGCGCACCTCGATTCGTGGCATTCGGCAACTGGGGCATCGGACAACGCGGATGCATCCGCGTCGTTGATCGAGGCGGCGCGCATCCTCAAGAACTTGGGGCTTAGTCCTCGTCGTACCATTCGGTTCGCGTTGTGGGGCGGCGAGGAACAAGGCCTGCTCGGCGCCCGGGCCTACGTGCAGCAGCATCTGGCCGGCGACGCCAACGCGGCGGCGCGCGAGAAGTTCAGCGTCTACTTCAACCACGATCCCGGCACGGGACCTATCTACGGCTGGTATCTGGAAGAGAACGACGCGGTGAAGCCGATCTTCGACGCCTGGCTCGAGCCGCTCAAGGACATCGGCGCGCGGCGCAACATCGTGGACAAGATCGGCAGCACCGACCACCTCGCCTTCATCGCCGCGGGGTTGCCGGGGTTCAACACGGTGCAGGACTACACGGACTATGACACACGCACCCACCACACCAACACCGACTTCTACGAGCGGCTGAAGCTGGACGACCTGAAGCAAGCCGCCATCGTGCTGGCGACGTTCGCCTATCACGCGGCGATGCGCGTCGAGAAGATCCCGGGGGCGGCCCGCCCGGTGCCGTAGGAGACATGGCCGGCTCCGCGCTCCGTCCGGCAGCCCAGTTCCAACCAACCCCTGCCCCGTCCCGACTTGGCAAACCAGTGCCCGCCGGCGCATCTTAGCGGCCCGTGACGACCAACTTGCAGCAGCGTTTGGAGCGCGGCCTCGCCGGCCGGTACGCGCTGGAGCGCGAACTGGGCGAAGGGGGCATGGCGGTCGTGTTTCTGGCCCAGGACCTGCGCCACGACCGGCGGGTGGCCCTGAAGGTGCTCCGGCCCGAGATCTCCGCCGAGATCGGCGCCGAGCGATTCCTGCGCGAGATCAAGATGGCCGCTGGGCTCACGCATCCGCATATCCTCCCGGTGTTCGACTCTGGTGAGGCCGACGGGCTGCTGTTCTACGTGATGCCCAACATGGAGGGCAATTCACTGCGGCAGCGCCTGGAGCGCGAACGCCAGCTGCCGCTGGAGGACGCCTTGCGGATCACCCGCGAGGTCGCGTCCGCGTTGGACTACGCGCATCGCCACCACGTGGTGCATCGGGACATCAAGCCGGAGAACATCCTGCTCCACGAACGGTCGGCGATGGTGGCCGACTTCGGCATTGGGAAGGCGCTCAGCGGGGACGCATCCATCACCCAGACCGGCATGACCATCGGCACCCCGGCCTACATGAGTCCGGAACAGGCCAGCGGCGAGAAGGAGATCGATGGCCGGAGCGACCTCTACAGTCTGGGCTGCGTCTTGTACGAGATGTTGAGCGGCGAGCCACCGTTCACCGGACCCACGGCCCAGGCGGTGATCGTCAAGCGACTGGTCGACCCGATTCCCAAGGTCCGGACCACCCGCGACGTGCCTGAGGCGGTGGACGAGGCCGTGACGCGCGTGCTGTCGCGCACCCCGGTGGACCGGTTTCCCACCGCCGCAGAATTCGCCGAAGCGCTGCAGCTGATCTCGCGCGACGGGAGCGCAGGCCCGCACCGGACTCCACCTGACTCGCCCAAGAGCCAGCCCGCCCAGAAATCCATTGCCGTGCTCCCCCTCACCAACATGAGCGCCGACCCGGAGAACGAGTACTTCGCCGACGGGATGACGGAAGAGATCATCAATGCCCTGGCCAAAGTACCGGGACTGCAGGTCGCCTCGCGCAGCTCGTGCTTCGCCTTCAAAGGGAAAGAGGTGGACATCCACGCGGCGGGCGAGAAGCTCGGCGTAGGGTCGCTCCTCGAGGGGAGCGTACGGAAGGTGGGGAACCGGATCCGCATCACCGCCCAGCTGGTCAACGTGGACAGCGGCTACCACCTCTGGTCCGAGACCTACGATCGCCAGCTCGAGGACGTCTTTGCGATTCAGGACGAGATCTCCCGTGCCATCGTGGAGGCGCTCAAACTGCGGCTTGGCCGCGACACCGACCAGCTGGTGGTGCCCACCAAGAACCTGGAGGCATACAACCTCTACCTGAAGGCCCGCTTCTTCTTCCATCGGTTCACCGAGCCGGGCCTGCGAAAGAGCCTCGATTTCTACCAGCACGTGCTGCTTCAGGAGCCCGGGTACGCGCGGGCCTACGCGGGGATCGCTGACTGCTGGTGCTCCCTGGCGGACGACTGGGTGGCGCCCGACGACGCGTACCCCCGGGCCAAGGCGGCAGCGACCAGGGCCCTGCAGCATGACCCCGAGCTGGCGGAGGCCATGACCTCACTGGGCAAGGTCCTGTGCTGGTACGAGTGGGACTTTGCGGGCGCGGAACAACAGCTGCGTCGGGCCGTGACGCTGAGCCCGAATTATGCGGAAGGTCACTGGGCGTTCGGGAGTGCCCTGCCGGCGGTCGGCCTCCTCGGGGAAGCGATCGAGGAGATGCGGAAGGCTCTCTCGCTGGATCCCTTGTACCCACAGTACAGCCGCTGGATCGCCCGCTTTCTCTTGTACGCAGGCGACTACCTCGAGGCGATCGCCCAGAGTCAGAAGACCCTGGAGCTGAACGAAGACTACTTCCAGGCGTACCTCGACATCGGGTCGGGACACCTGGCTCGGGGGCAACCGGAACGGGCCCTGGAGTGGTACCGGAAGGGCCAGGCCCTCGAGTCGAGCGTGCGCTCCTATGACGCGCACATCGTACGCGCGCTCGCTGCGTTGAACCGGGGCGACGAGGCGGAGGAGATCATGGCCCGGCTGGAGGAGGAGTCGCGCCAGCACTACGTCCGGGCGGAGGTCCTGGCGATGGGCTATGCGGCTCTGGGCAAGTCCGACAGCGCCTTCGCCTCGCTCGAGCGGGCGTTCCAGACCCGATCGGCTGGCCTGATCTACCTCCATCTGGATCCCGGATACCAACCGCTACGCGGTGATCCGCGGTTCGCCGCGCTGGTGGCCCGCATTGGATTGAAGTAGGCCCTCCCAAAGGACCCGCGACGGGGCGCCACACCCCGGGAGCATATCATGGGTCAGGTCGTTGCACGCACGGGAGCCATCTACGGCCGATGGATCGCGGCCAACGGGTGGAGCGAAGCCTTGGGTGCAATACCCGCTGGCCGCGGCACTGGGCCTGGTCACTGGACCCATACTCGGCTTGGCGCAGTGGATCGTGCTCCGGCGTTACGTAGCACACGCCGGGCGCTGGCTCTGGGCCAACGCGCTGGCATGGGGCGTCGGGATGCCGGTGATCTTCCTGGGCATGGATCGGGTGCCGTGGAATAGTCAGGCGTTCGCCATCATCGCGACGATCTACGCCGTGTGCGCCGTGACGGGGGCCGTGGTGGGCGCCATTCATGGACGGTTCCTGCTGCGGCTGGTCCAGGCGCCACTCCCCACCGCGCCGGCCACGTGATCGAACGTATCGCCGTCTTTGGCGCGACGGGCCGCACCGGTCAACAGCTGGTCGCTGCAGCACTCGCACGGGGGTGGCAGGTGCACGCTCTCTGCCGTGAAGGCCGGCACCCGGGCGCGAGTCATCCGGCGCTCCGCGTGCTCCAGGGCCCGCTCACGGACCCCGCCGCGTTGGACCAGACGCTCTCCGGCTGCCAAGCGGCCTGCTGTGTGTTCGGGCCGCGGCCGCCTCACACCGATCTGTTCTGCGCCGACGCCACGCGCGCGATTATCGCCGCCGCCACTCGAGCGGGCGTGTCCAGGTTGATTTGTCAGACCGGCGCGATGATCGGCCCGTATCGCGCCAACCGCACCTGGCCGTTCGACCTGATGGCCAAGCTCTTCGCGCGCCAGCGGCCGGCTGCGGCGGCCGACCGGTGGCAGCAGGAGGTCGCCGTTCGGGAAAGCGGGCTCGACTGGACCGTGATCAAGCCGCCGCGCCTGGTGGACGCTCCCGGCCAGGGTCGCGTGAAGGCCGGCCCTCAGGTTCGCGTGGGCCTGCTATCCAAGATCGGCCGGACTGACCTGGCCCAGGTCATCGTGGACCAGCTGGCCGAGCCGCGGTTCCGGCGCGAGACGGTGTTCGTGGCAGGCTGAGCGCCCGGGAGCCCGGGACGGGCAATAATCCGCCCCAGGTCTGCAATAATTCGGTGACACCCGGGGACCATCTCACGCCCAGGTTGTTGGACCGCGCAACCGGTGGCACGCTCCGTCGCCCCGGATCGGCGCCCGTTCCTTGCCCCAGAACTCGGTGTTAGCTAATCTAATTAGCTAACAGGAGCATACATGACCCGAGTGACCATCCATGCCGCGAAGACCAACCTCTCGCGCCTGATCCAACGGGCCTGTGCGGGCGAGGACGTGGTGATCGCCCGCGGAGACCAGCCGGTGGTACGCCTGGTGCCGGTGGCGGGCGGTCCGCCGATCCGCCGTTTCGGCGCCCTGCGGGGGCGCGCCCGCGTGACGCCGGCCTTCTTCGAATCCCTGCCACCGGAGGAGCTGGGGGTGTGGGAGCAATAGCGGATGCGCGTCTTGCTCGACACCCACACCCTGCTCTGGTGGCTCGATGGCGACCGCCGCCTCTCCCGGCGCGCACGGTCCGTGATCGGCAAAGAGACCAACACGGTGCTGGTGAGCGCCGCGTCGGCCTGGGAGATCACGACCAAGGCGCGACTCGGTAAGCTGCCGGGCGCCGTGGAGGTGGCGGAGGACGTGGTCGGCTGCGTGACCGGTCAGGGATTCGAGAGCCTCGACATCACGCTCCTCCACGGTCAGCGAGCCGGTGCGCTGGGCGGCAGTCATCGCGATCCGTTCGATCGGATGCTCATTGCACAGGCCCAGGCCGAAGGAGTCCCGATCGTCAGCAATGACGAGGTATTCGACCAGTACGGCATTCGGCGCATCTGGTAACCGAAACCGTCATCGCTTCGTGATTGGGCCCGTTGCACTAGCCCAGGAGTGCTACGGAATCTCCCCGGCGAGAATCGTCGAGAGCTTCCCGGAATCGATATTCCCGCCCGACACCACGCATACGACCTTCCCCGTCCCTGCCTTGCCGGCCAGCGCCGCCGCCACGGGGACCGCCCCCGCGCCCTCGGCCACGACGCGGTTGCGCTCGACCAGCAGCTTGATCGCATCCGCCACTTCGCGCAGGGACACCACCAGCGAGCCCGCCAGCACCAGCTTCGCCAGCGGCCACATCTCCGGCAGCATACTCTTGCCGCCGATGCCATCCACGAAACTCGGCGTATGGTTGATGGTCTGCGGTGATCCAGCCCGGAGCGACGCGGCCAACGGCGCCGCGGTCTCCACCTCCGCCGCCAACACCTTGACCTGCGGCTTCAGCGCGCGGATCGCCGAAGCGATCCCGCAACTCAATCCCCCACCCCCGTAAGGAACCACGACGGCGTCCACGTCGGGCAGGTCTTCCAGGATCTCCAGGCCGATGGTTCCGTTCCCGGCGATCACCCCGGAGTCCGACACCGGATGGACGAAGAGTCCCCGCATGCCGGGGTAGTGGTGATCGGTGATGACCGACCACCATCGGTCGTAGGGCACCTTGACCGCGCGCATGCCCAGGCGGGCCATCGCATCGAGCTTGGTCTGCGGTGCCTGCTCGGGGACGATGGCGCTCGACGGCACGCCCAGACGGCGCGCATTCCAGGCGACGCCCTGCGCCATGTTGCCCGCGCTCGCGGTGTAGACGCCGTCCGACAGGCGCTCCTGGCCCGCCAGCAGCATGGCGTTGCCCGCCCCACGCAGCTTGAAGGAACCGATGGGCTGGAGATTCTCGAGCTTGAGGTAGACCTCCGCGGCACCGTCTTCGACATTCAGCCGGACTAGGGGTGTGCGCACCGCCACACCCTGGAGCCGACGCCTGGCGGCCTCGATCTCCGAGAGCGGGATCTCCTCAATGGGCTTCATGCCGCGCGCCGCCCAGCTCCACCCATGTCCCCAGCTTCTGCTCCACCGCCTTGGTGTAGATGAGGTGCACCGAAGCGAGGTCCTCAACGGCGAGCCCCAACGACTTGAACAGCGTGATCTCGCTGCGCGTCTCCCGGCCCGGCACCTTCCCCAGCAACACCTCGCCGATCTCGCCCCGAATGTGATCGTCGCCGATCGCCCGCTCGGCTTTCGGGATCAAGAAATCCCCCGACTCGTTCAGCGCGGATTCCCGCCGATCCACGAACAGCCGTGCTTTCTGCACGGCCGCCGTGTCCAGCTCGCGAGCGGTCTTGACGCTGGCTCCCACCGCGTTGACGTGCGCCCCGGGCGCCAGCCACTCGCCCTTGAGCACCGGCTCCCGAGACGAGGTCGTGGTGCAGACGATGCCAGCCTCCTTGACCGCGCCGCGCGCCGAGCCCATGGGCTGAATCTCCACCCCGTGCCGCTTGGACTCCCGCTCGGCGAAGGTCTTGGCGTGCTCGGGCGTGGGACTCCACACCCGAATCCGCTTGAGCGGCCGCACGATGAGCATCGCCTCCAGGTGCGTCCGGGCCTGGACCCCGGAGCCCAAGATCGCGAGATCGCCCGCCTCCGGCTGCGCCAGCAGCCGGGTCGCGACGCCGGAGACGGCCGCGGTGCGAATCGCGGTCACCTCGCTCGCGTCCACGATCGCCTTGAGGCTCCCGTGTCCCGCCTCGAACAGCAGCACCGCGCCCTGGTGCGAGTCGTAGTCCGTGCCGCGGTTCCCGGGAAAGACGGTGATCACCTTGACGCCGATGGCCTTGAGCGTCTCCGCGTACGCCGGCATCGCCGCCAGGGCACCCAGGTTGTTTGGCAGCATGACCACCTGGCGCAGCGGCAGCAGGGCCTCGCCGCGGGCCAGCGCCTTCAGCGCCTCTTCCATGGCCGCGATGCACTCGCCCATGGGCAGCAGTCGCGCCACTTCGGCTTGATTGACAACCAGAACTTTCATTTCGCAAACGCGACCATCAAATGATGTCTCTGCGTTCTCTGCGGTGAATCCCTCACGGTGCTTGCCGGGCTGGGACTAATCCTGCTTCTCTGGGGACGGCGCCGGCGGACTCCAGAATCCCGCCGTCCCTTTCGCCACCGCCGCCATCTCCCGCCCGAACAGCGCCGCGTTGAGCAGCACCCGGAAGGTCCCCACCGGCTGGCCCCGCCACTGCGGCCGGAACCCGATCAGCACCACGTGCCCCCGCCCGTGCTTCACGTCGAGCGCGGCGGCGTAGCCTTGCAGGTGCTTCTCGCCCAGCAAGTAGCCGGACAAGAGCGGCGACCCCTGAGGCGCATACTGCGCCAGGGCCGCTCCCTCGAACCCCTCCAGCGTGGTGAACACGGGGCTGTTGTCGAAGAACACCTTGGCCCGCTCCGGCATCCCGGCCATCAC
>Ga0209321_10000341_pt1 | contig 30020 bp, 29 predicted proteins | sample Rifsed16ft4_FD_184012 | JGI IMG/M metagenome (GOLD analysis project Ga0209321, IMG submission 184012) | Soil microbial communities from Rifle, Colorado, USA - sediment 16ft 4 - CSP-I_5_4 (version 2) | ecosystem: Environmental > Terrestrial > Deep subsurface > Rock core/Sediment | place: Rifle...
GTGGGTCTCATCTACGAGCGGCGTCACACCCGCGAGATCACCGACTTCGGAGGTCTTGCCAAGGTGATGCCCGTCTTCGCCGCCATGTTTCTGATCATTGCCCTGGCGTCACTGGGATTGCCGCTGCTCAACGGTTTCATCGGGGAGTTCATGATCCTGCAAGGAGCCTTCGCGGTGAACTGGGTGTGGGCGGCCTTCGCCGTCTCGGGTATCGTCCTCGGCGCCGCCTATTTGCTGTGGCTCTACCAGCGCACCATGTTCGGCCAGCTCGATAAACCCGAGAACATGAAGCTTCAGGATCTGAACTGGCGCGAGCGCTGGACCCTGATTCCCATCATTGCCTTCTGCATCTGGATCGGAGTCTATCCCGCGCCCTTCCTGAAACGCCTGGAGGTCCCGGTCCGGAACATCGTGGAGAGAATCGAGGCCTCGCCCGTGGAAGCCGCGCGTTCTCCTGAGAAACCAACCGTCGGCTCGAGCTCGAGCACCTCCGATCGCTAATCAGAACGTCGGCCGCCCGTCTGGCGACGGCTCCAAAGCACCCGAGCCGGGGGGGAGGTTTCAGAAGCTCGCACTACTCTCCACCGTGGGCCTCATGATTCCCATCGCCATTACCTCGGGGGCGGCGGCCGGGTATTATTTGGACCGTCGGTGGGGCACGTTTCCTTGGTTGTCTTTCGTCGGTTTTTGCTTTGGGGTCGCCGCGGCTTTCATCAATCTCCTCAGGGTCCTCAAGAAGTTCGATGACGACGCCTGAGCGCTTGCCTCCGGAGCCATCCGGACGCCGCGTGGCGTGGCTGGGAGCTGCCGTGACGGCCGGCGCCAGCGGGCTGGGACTGCTGTGGGGAGTCGATTTTGCCCTCTCGGTCTTGGCGGGAGGTCTTCTCGCCCTCGTTCACTTCAGCGCCTTGAGCTGGATGGTCGAGCGGATCGCCCAACCGCGCCGAAAGCGAGTCAGCCGCCTGGCCATACTGGGTTTCGCTCTGCGCTATGCCTTGTTGGGTTTCGCCCTGTATGTTATATTCGCTGTTTGGAATCTAAACGTAGTGGCCGTCAGCCTGGGTCTATCAGCTCCGGTTGCGGCCATCTTTTTTGAGTGGGGCTTGGAAGCGTACGAGGGTTGCGTCCAAGGGTGATCCTTCCGGCCGGCGCCTGCTTTGACCTATGGAACAACTCGAGCACAAATCGTTCCTCTTCGCCCTGGTGAACCACTTTCTCGGCGCACCGGTGGCCTCGCTTCTCACCGCCCTGGGATTCCACGTGGACCCTTCCCACCCGGTCATTCCCGATCACGTCATCATGGCCGTTTTCACCGCGGTGCTCCTCACGGCGGGGGCTCTGTGGTTCCGTTCACGGATTCGCGTGGAGGAGCCCGGCAAGCTCCAGTTGGCTCTGGAAGCCGTGGTGGCGGCGCTCCTCGGCATGCTCAAGGAGAACGTGGGACCGAGGGGGCGCCAGTTTCTCGGTCTGGTGGGGACTCTGGGTCTTTTCATCTTGCTGTGCAATCTCCTCGGGCTGGTTCCCGGGTTCTCCTCTCCCACCACCAATCTGAACGTTACGGTCGGCTGCGCTCTCGTCTCGTTCCTGTACTACAACTACCAGGGCATTCAGGCGCAAGGTCTGCTGCACTACCTCAAACATTTTCTTGGCCCGGTGCTGCCCCTGGCCATCATCATGCTGCCCATCGAGATCATCAGCCACCTCAGTCGGGTGTTGTCCTTGTCCATCCGACTCTTCGGCAACATCTTCGGTGAAGAGCTCGTCATTCTCGTCCTGGCCAGCCTGATACCGTTCCTGGTACCGCTCCCCATGATGGCCTTTGCCGTATTCGGAAGTCTGTTGCAAGCCTTTGTCTTCATCATGCTGACCATGATTTACCTCGGCGGTGCAGTGGCTCTGGAAGAGCACTGACCGTGAGATGCCAGGCACTCGCCGAGGCCGTTCTACACCTTGACTGCGAAAGGAGGATATTCTGGTGAAAAGAACTCTGCTGCTGGCGGCTCTCGGGTCGCTTGTTTTTCTCATCTTGGGGACTCCCGTGTATGCGCAAGGGCAGTCGGGCGTCTGGACCGAGTCCAGCACCCAGTGGGCGTTGATCGCGGGTGCCTTCGCCCTGGCGTTGGCCGCGGCCTCCGGGGCCTACTCCCAAGGCAGGGCCGCCGCCGCGGCCTGCGAGGCTATTTCTAGAAATCCCGGTGCGGCTCCCCAGATCCGCTTCACCTTCTTGTTGGGCGTGGTGCTGATCGAATCGCTGGTGATTTATGTGTTCGTTATCTCGCTCAGTATCTTGTTCGTGAAGTGGCCCGCGCTTTGACAGTCTCCCTCTGGGCTCTCTCGCTTCAGCAATAGACCGCGAGAGAGCCCACAGTCCTAGTGCTACGGTTTGCATGGGCGGCGCCTCCTCGGTAAGATCCGTGCGTTAACTTGAGGTATCTCGACCCTTGTTGGACACCATACGTTGGGAAGGCGATGCGGTCGCTTTTCTCGATCAAACCATGCTCCCGACGCGGGAGGATTATCTGGTCTGCCGCAGTGCTCCGGAGGTGGCGGCGGCCATCACCAACATGGTGGTGCGAGGCGCGCCCGCCATCGGCGTGGCCGCTGCCATGGGCATCGCTCTGGGCATCAAGCAATCCATGGCGCCGACTGAGAAGGACGAGAAGGAGGAGAAGGCGTTACGGAGCACGCTGAACAACGTCTGCGAGCTGATGCGACAGACCCGACCTACCGCCGTCAACTTGTTTTGGGCGATCGAGAGGATGAAAGCACGTTTCGAGGAGCTCCTCCCCGAGGGACCGCGGCGCCTGGCGGAGGGACTGGAGCAGGAAGCGCTCGAGATCCAGAGGGAAGACATCGAGATCAACCGTCGCATGGGAAAGCACGGCGCCGAGTTGGTGCCGGACGGAGCGCGCATCCTGACCCACTGCAATGCCGGGGCGCTCGCCACCGCCGGCTATGGAACGGCGCTGGGCGTGGTGCGGGCAGCGGTCGAAGCCGGGAAGAAGGTCGAGGTCTATGCCGATGAGACCCGTCCCTTCCTACAGGGTGCGCGTCTCACCACCTGGGAGCTCGCCAAGGACGGGATCCCGGTCACGCTCATCACCGACAACATGTCCGGGCACCTGATGGCCCGGAAAAAGATCGATCTGGTGATCGTGGGGTCGGACCGCATCGCGGCGAACGGCGACTTCGCCAACAAGATCGGGACCTATTCGTTAGCGGTGTTGGCACGGGAGCACGGCCTTCCCTTCTATGCCGTCGCCCCCACCAGCACGTTCGATCTCAGCATCGCTTCCGGCGATCAGATCCCCATCGAACAACGAGACCCCCAGGAAGTCACCCACTTCCGCGGGGTGCGCATCGCTCCGGAAGGCATCGGAGTGGAGAATCCTGCCTTCGACGTCACGCCCAGCCGCTACGTGACGGCCATCGTGTGTGAGAACGGGGTCGCTCGTTCGCCCTTCACCGAGGCACTGCGACGGCTGAGCCAGAAAACGAAAGCCGCCTGATCGAAACGATTTCATCCCAGCAACCCGTGCTCATCCTTGGGATCGAAAGTTCCTGCGACGAAACTGCGGCCGCGGTGGTCGAGGATGGCCGACGGATTCTATCCAACCTCATCGCCTCTCAGGTCAGCGTTCATCGCCCCTACGGCGGCGTCGTACCGGAGCTGGCCTCTCGCCAGCACCTGGCCCACATAGGGCCTGTCGTCCGGCGCGCGCTGGATGAGGCGGGAGTGGATCTATCCCGCATCGATGCGGTTGCGGTGACTCAGGGGCCAGGGCTCATCGGCTCCCTCCTGGTCGGTCTCTGCTTCGGCAAATCGATCGCCTTCGCGCGCGGCGTTCCCCTCCTGGCAGTCGACCATCTGGAAGGTCACATCCGGGCCGCCTACATGGAGCGTCCGGAATCGGAGCCCATCCCGCACCCCGCGATCTCGCTGGTCGTGTCGGGAGGTCACACCGGTCTGTATTTGATGAGTGAAGAGGCACGGTACCATCTGCTGGGGAAAACGCGGGACGACGCCGCCGGCGAGGCCTACGACAAGGTGGCGAAGCGTCTGGGGCTGGGCTATCCGGGAGGCCCGGTATTGGATCGCTTGGCCGGCCACGGGGATCCCAAGGCGATTCCACTTCCGGTGGCCAAGATATCGGACGGCAGCCATGATTTCAGCTTCAGTGGGCTGAAGACCGCGGTGCTGCGCGCCGTTCGGGAGCGGAACATCGAACCGCTCGCCGAGGGCGAGGATCCTATGGCCCGGCGCGACATCCTGGACTTGGCTGCTGGCTTTCAGAAGGCGGTGGTGGAAGCCCTGGTGGCCACGACCGAGCGCGTCACACGACGCTCCAAGGCGCGCGCCATCCTGGTCTCGGGGGGGGTGGCAGCCAACAGCCGGCTCCGTTCCGAGTTTGGCCGACTGGGCGCCAAGCTGGGAGTTCCTGTCGTCTTACCGAGTATCTCCTTGTCCACCGACAATGCCGCCATGATCGCCGCCGCCGGCTATCTCAAGTACTTGCGCAAAGAGTTCTCCGGCCTCGATCTCAACGCCGAGGTGGAGCTGCGGCTGGGGGAGGGCCCTGTGCGCCGATCGCGAAGGCATCTTTAAACCGGCAGTCTATTCGCAACGGTTGCTGAGGCCCGATGAGTCGTGAAGCTGCATGCGCTTCCGCGGCCGACTGCTCTGCCGGTCAGCAGCAAAACGGCCGGTCACTCCCGTCTATCCTCCTCCCCCGATTGCTCTACGCGCAGAATCTTCCACTCTCCTTCTTCGCGACGGAGATGGGCCCGTAGCCGCTCGGGCTGGGTCAACGTGCCCAGGACGACAAAACGCTGCTCCCCGCGGATGGCCACGACCGTGAGGTCGAAAGAGGCGGTGGCTTCGTCGCTTGCGACCTCGGCGCGTACCGCCTCGAGGGTCACGTTCAATCGATCCACGCGGTCGAATCCGTCCCGGAGCCGCTCGGAGAGCGCCCGGTAGTCGAGGTTCCTGAACCCGGTGTAGTCGCGGGACAAGAAAGACAGAAGCCGATCGCTGTCTTAAGAGCGGTAAAGAAGAACGTAGACGGCGCCGCTGCCGCCGTCCCACCAGCGGGCGGATGCGAAGGCGGCGACGTACCGGCTCATCTTCCGCGAGGACAGCCACCGCGTGGCGTGGGCCTTGAGAACGGCGGGCTCACTAGAAGAGTGCTTGCCACGGCCGTGAACGATACGGACGCAAGAGTAGCCCTGTGCGATGGCACGACGCAGGAACGACTCCATCTCCTCGGAGGCTTCGGCAGGGTCCATTCCGTGCAGATCCAGGTGCGCCTGGACGGAGAACTCGCCCCTCCTGAGCCGGCCGAGCACGAGTCGCCCTCGTCGGGTTGCCGCCCCCTCCACACCTTCACCGGTGGCGAAAACGTCCCATTCACCCTCTCCGTCCACAAAAGCCTTGAGTCGTCGGAGCGTTTCCTCCTCGCCTGCATCGCCGCCGCGCAGCTCGATCGGTTCGGGTAGTCGGAGCGGAGCTTCGCTCCAACCGAGAGGGCGCACCTCCTCCATGGCTTGTCGAAACGCTTCTTCTTCGGAGAGAGAGTCGTCCACGTGGCAGGGAGGCGAGGAAGGTTTGTCGCTCTGCGGGGCGAGCCGGATCTCGCCTCGCTCGACCAGCCTCTTCAAGACAGAAAAGGGCCTGTGGGAACCGGGTCTTGGAGGCACGTTTCATTCTCGCGTACCGGATGCCGCCGTTTCAAATGTAACCGGGAAAAAGGACCAGAGGCTGATCTTTGACGGGAGAGCTCGTTCTGGCTAGCATAAAAAGATGAATCGTTTCCTCCCCATCCTGTTTCTCATGGTGAGCCCGTTCGCGGTCGCCGGGCAGATGCCTCTGGAGGCTCCGATGCGGGTCAGCGTGGACGACCTGCTGCGAAGCCCCAGCCTCTACAACGACCGGAGGGTCCGGGTGGTGGGAGAGCTGCGAAACAGTGATTTCACCGACACGCAGAACAGGATCTACGAGCTTCGAGGGAAAACGTCATTCGAGAGGATCCGCGTCGGTCAGCCGGCCGGTTCCATGAACGATCTGCATTTCCTGGTCGGAAAAAATGTGGAGATCCGAGGGGTCTTTTGGGACCTGGAGAGCGCGCGCAGCGACCAGCGGATACGCGACTTTCCGGGAGCGCTGCGCCAAGATAGCGTCAGCGGTCTCGGGGAGAGCCAGTACTTCATTGCTGTCGAGGAAGTCACTCCCTTGGAGGAGACGGCGGAGCCCGCCGAGGAATCGGACGAACCCAACGAGATCGTGGAGCCGGACTTGCCGGATTCCGACCTCGTCGACCTTCGTGAATTGATGGGCAATCCAGAGCCTTACTTCGATCGGCTCGTCTCCGTGATCGGCAAGTTTCGCGGCGACAACGTCTACGCCGATCTTCCCATGCGCACCAAGAAGACCCCGCGGGATTTCATCATCAAGGTCGCCGACGTGGCCATCTGGGTTACCGGGAGACGCCCTCGTGGAGAGGATTTCGAGCTGAACCCGGAGAGGCGGAGAGACACCGGAAAGTGGCTCAAGGTGACGGGAGTTCCTTGGACCGAAGGTGGCGTCGTCTATTTGCGGGCGAGGAAGATCGAGATGGTGCCCGAGCCGGAAGATCCGGAGCTGGAGCCGCGTAGCATCGAGGAAGAGCGCCAGGCGCTAGAGCAGGACGAGTCTCCGCCCGACGTCGTCTTCACCATGCCGCTCGCAGGGGAGAGGGGCGTGCCTCTGGAGGGCGATTTTCGGATTCAGTTCTCCAAAGACATGAACCGCGACAGCTTCGACCGCAACGTAGACCTTCTCTATGCCGACGAAGATGGAGACGGGAATCCCTTCCCCGATATGCAGATCTCCTACGATGCTCCCTCGCGCAGTCTCATCGTCAGTCCGGGCGAGTCCCTGCTGCCGGGAAAGGAGATCCACCTGATTCTTTATCAGGGAATAAGGGATACCAACGGCCTTCCCCTGGTTGCGGATCCGGAAGCCAGCGAGGTGCCGGGGGCGGCAGCCATCCTGGTCTTCTTTACCGCCGGTTAGCGGCCCAGGCCGTGGTTCTTCTTTTTGTCCCGGTACATCCGCTCATCCGCCAGCTGAATGAGCTCTTCCTTGGTGTGGGCCTCGCTGGGATAGGTGGCAACTCCGATGCTGGCTCCCAGCCGCTCGTTGAGCCCTTCGTCTCTCAGGAAGACGTGATGGCAGATGATCTTGCGGATGTGCTCGCCCAGGCGTTTGGCGAGCGCCAGATCGGTGTCGGGGAGGATGACGACGAACTCGTCTCCGCCGTAGCGGGCGGCGATGTCCGTTTCCCTCACCGCGGCTCGAAGCAGAAAACCCACCGCTCGCAACACTCTGCTCCCTCGCAGATGACCGTGGGTGTCGTTGATCTGCTTGAAATTGTCGAGATCGATGAAGATGAGCGACAGCCGCGACCTATGGCGGGCCACCAACTTGAGCTCGCGATCCAGGGCCTGGTGGAAATAGCGGAAATTGAATAGAGAGCTGACATCGTCGAGAATGGAGTTCTCTTTGGTTTGCTGATAGAGCTTCACATTCTCGATGGCCACCGAGATCTGCTTGGAGAGCTGGCCCAGCAACGTCAGATCCCCCTTCGAGTAAGTTCCCGGCTGACGGCTTCCCAAGCCGAAGGTCCCCACCAATTTCCCCCGTGACTCCAAAGGGAGGATGATGTAGGACCGGATACCGTCTTCGTAGAAGATCTCATCCTCGATGAACTGTTGTCGTTCCCGAGTATCCTCGTGAATGAATGGTCGTTCGTTGAGGACCACCCAGCCCGGACCCGTCCCTACCACCGGGATGATCGACTCCATCCCCCATCCCGAGTCCACTCGGGAGCCGGAGGCGAAAATGCGCAGGTAGCTTCCCGAGTCGTCCAGAATGGTAACCGAGAGGCGGTCGAAAGAAATCAGTTTCGCCATCTCCGCCGCGAAGGAATCGAAGACCTCCTCTATTTGAAGGCTGCTGCTGATGATGCGGGCGATGTTGTTGAGCACGGTAATCTGTTTTGTTTGCGCCGAGGAGCGCTGGAACAGCAGCGCGTGTTCCGCGGCCATGCCGATCTGATTTCCGATTGAGGTGAAGAAATCGAAATCGAACGTTGGGAAGAGCTGGCGTTCGCTGATCACCAGGTGCATGACTCCCACAACCCGACTCTTCGAGCGGAGCGGTACGGCCGCCACCGCTGCGATCCCCTGGCAGTCGGAAAGGAGACGCGCCAGGCGTGGGTCGGCGTCCAGGCTGTCGAGCAAGACCGGCTGACCATTCAGTGCCTGAGCCGCCATCGGGCAGGACCCCAGAGGGAGTCTGGTCTCCGGGAGCGTGACATTATCCCCTTGATGGCTGACGATCTGGAAGGTTCCGCTGTCTTCCAGCCAGAGCAACATCTCCCCGTAGAGACCTCCGCTGGTTTCCATCACCGCGGCCAGCGCATCGGAGAGCATCTCGGTGAGGTCCAGGGAGTCGCTGATGGCGGAAGAGAGGGATTGGAGCATCGTCAGCTTCAGTTCCTGGAAGAGCACCTCCTGCTGGAGCTGCCGTTCCTTGCGGACGTCACGGAACATGGCCTGCACGATGCGTCCGCCACCGAAGCCCAACAAGGCTCCTTTGACCTCCACTGGGACGCGCTGCTGCTCCTTGGTCTCCAGAGGGAGATCGTCGTACATGTAGCTCCCGTACTGCTTGATCTTCTCGAAGTAGCTGATCGTCTTCTCCCGCGAGCCTCGGGGATGAAGGTCGTCGAGCCGGAGCTCCAGCAGCTCCTCGCGGCTATAACCGGAAAGCTGCTCGGCACTCTTGTTGGCGTCGACCACCCCCCGGGTCGCTATGTCGAACAGAAAATGGGCCTCCAGCCCTTCCTCGAAGCAGACGCGGTGCAGCCAACCGGGTGGAGCGGTGACCCCGGAGATACGCCTGGCCTTGTCGTGGCCGCCGATGGGACGAGGGGAACCCTCCATGACCAGTCCTTCTCCCAGATATCAGGAGCTGTAACGTCTAACTGCTTCCAAAACGATAGGTTGGAGGCGTTTCAGAAGGTTAAGGAAGAATAACCGATGAGGGGGGCGGACGTCAATACCGCGAAGGGGTTACGCGCCTCCGCGGCGCGGGTCGCGTCACCCGCTGCATAAAGGAGTTGACAGGGAACGTGAATGGATAGCATGTATAGGGTTGCGTTGCAGGGAACTAACCCAAAACCTTTTGTAGCAATGACCGTGGCCGGTTCGGACTCCGGAGGCGGAGCCGGAATCCAGGCCGATTTGAAGACTTTTGCCGCTCTCGGTGTCTACGGAACCAGTACGGTAACGGCCGTCACGGCTCAGAACACGGTAGGGGTCCGCCAAGCGGTGGAGCTGCCGGTCGAGATCATCGCTTCTCAGTTCGACGCCATCGTGGAGGACATCGGCGTCGACGCTGCCAAGACGGGGATGTTGTCCTCGGCGGCGATCATCGAGACGGTAGCCGCCAAGGCGGAGGAGCATCGCTTGAAGAAACTGGTGGTCGACCCGGTCATGATAGCGAAGAGTGGCGACCGACTGCTTCGAGAGGATGCGGTGTCGGCCCTGGCACGCCGTCTCATTCCCCTCGCGGACGTGGTGACCCCGAATCTGCAGGAAGCGGAGGCGCTGGTAGGCTTTCCGGTCCGGGATCCGGCCTCCATGCGTCGCGCCGCGAAGGCGATCGTGGAGATGGGCGCCGGAGCGGCGGTGGTCAAGGGGGGACATGCCGAGGGGGAGGAAGCCGTGGATCTGATGTTCGACGGCACGGGCTTCCACGAATTCCGCGCCCCCCGGGTGGTCACGCGCAATACGCACGGCACGGGATGCACTTTCTCCGCTGCCATCGCCGCATTTCTCGCCCGCGGGGAGTCGGTGGTGGGCGCCGTCGAGCTGGCCAAGGTCTACCTCACGCGGGCTCTGGAGCGCGGGGTCTCCATTGGCAAGGGTCACGGACCGGTCGAGCACTTCGCCGGAGCGACGTTGTGGCAGGCCTCTCGCCGTGGGTAAGTGGGGTCCTCTTGTGCTAGAATTTACCTAGCTCATCCGGTATCCAAGAAAGCTGGCTCTCATGTACGAGATCGTTCAAGACATTTTGGACGCCCGCAGACTGACTCAGACGGTGGCCAGCAACCGGGACGGGGCGGTGGTGACTTTCGCCGGCATCGTCCGAGGGAAGAACCGCGGTAAGAAGGTGCTCTTCCTAGAGTACGAAGCCTACCCGGAAATGGCCATCAGGATGATGAAACGCATCGGCGACGAGATCCAAAAGACCTGGGGCTTGACCAGCGTCGCCATGCAACATCGGGTGGGGCGACTGAACGTGGGCGAGACCAGCGTCCTCATCGTGGTCTCCGCTCCCCACCGGGACGACGCTTTCGCCGCCTGCCAGTACGCCATCAATCGCTTCAAGCGCATCGTCCCCGTCTGGAAGAAGGAGATCTTCGAAGATGGGGAGCTGTGGGTCGAAGGGCCGGTCGAGACGGTGGAGGCGGCCAAAGAGTGAAGGTTCACTTGAAGCTCTTCGCCGGCGTCAGAGAGATCACCGGTCAGCAGGAAGTGGAGTTCGACGTCGAGGAGGGAACAACCGCCGGAGGGCTCTGGGAGAGGCTTCTCACCGACTACCCCAAGCTCACGCCCTACACTGAGATCATCCAGGTCGCGGTCAACCAGGATGTGGTCGATCGAGGCGTCAAGCTCCGGGCCGAGGACGAGGTGGCCTTCTTACCGCCGGTCAGTGGCGGTTGAGCCGTCTTCCCTCGGTTTTCTCCCCTTCGATTTCGATACCTGTTTCGAGATCCTCGCCTTGGCCGCCGCTTGGCGCCAGTGAGCGGCCAAAGCCTTGGAGCCGCTCTTTGCGTTGTTCCTAAAGCCCTTCTTTGCTCTCACGCTTCCCCTGCAGACGCTCCAGGCGACGGAGTCGGTGCCGAAAAGCCTCGCGCCACCTCTCGCGAAAGGCCAAGGGTAGCCGCACGTCCTCCTCGAGGCGCGAGATCGCCTGTCGGCAGTGGTCGAGGGCTCCCGCCAGGTCGCGCTGGCGGTGCTCCAGATACTTTGCCAGCTCTTCGATCGCCTCGATGGCCTCCGGACCGTCCTCTGAGGTCAGCTCCTTCCACACCGAGCTGCACTCTTCCCATTGTTGGCGGCGCTTCAGTTGTTGCGCCAACTGCCGGAGCGATCGCCTCCGTGCCTTCCCGGAGACTCCACTCTCGACTGCACGGCTGTAGTGCAGAATGGAGCGCTCGGTGAGAGCGGCCCGTTCGAAGAGGCGGCCCAGGCTGTAGTCGTCGATGGGATGTTCGGGGGAGACCCCTTCCTGGAGCATCTCCGAGGCCCGCACGGTGAGCGCCGCCAGCGAGACGATGTCGTAGCGATTATGGGTGAAGACACGGAAAACGCGGGAGGCATCACGGGTTCGCAGATAGTCGAAGTAGAGACTCGGGATCAGCTCGCCCGGCACATCCTCGTCGCGCTCCAGATCGAGGAGCACGTACTCGAGATCGGTGAGCCGGCAACTCTCCAGTCGAGCCTTCCACAAGCTTCTCGCGGGATGGAGAAGATCGAAATGCGGGAGCTCGGCCAGCGCAAAGCGCAGGCGAGAGAGAACGAGCCGGGACTCGAGAAGTGGGAGATCGAAGGACTTCCCGTTGAAAGTCACCAGGCTCTCGAAGCCACCGAGCGCCGTCACTAGCTCGTGGAGCATGGCCTCTTCCTCGGGATAGTCCCGCATGAAGAGCTGGCGAACCACGAAGCTCTCGTCTTGGATATAGCCAAGTCCGATGAGAAAGGCCGCGGTGCCCGATCCGCCGGACAGCCCGGTGGTCTCGGTATCCAAGAAGACCGCCCGCGTCAGATCGAGCTCTAGACTCTCGTCTCCCTTCGCCAGCACGGAGAAAGCCGAGGGAGAAACGACCTTCAGGCGGGAGAGGCTCACGCTGCCATGCCAATGGTCGAGAGGGAATCGGTGCTCGACCTGATAAAAAGCACCCCTCTCGTTCTCGACGCGCCGTCCTTCCAGCACTTCGTCGAGGGATACGATCCGTCGGACCTCCACCGGCTGGGCCTGCCGGCGCCGTTCGGCACCGGCCTGGTGGGTGGCCGCCACCAGTCGTTCGAGTCTCTCCTTGACCGAGAGAGCTCCGTCTTCCTCGGCAACCTGGCCCAGCATCTCGCGCTCCAAACGATAGAGTGATTCGCGAGGAGCGGGGGAGGGGAACTGGCGTTCCAGCTTGTCTCGGGTCCGCACTAGCTCGGCTCGATGCGCTCGAGGATCGACAAGGCCACCTCTTTGCCCTTGACGCCCACCTCGCCTACCGGTCCCACACAGGAAGGGCAGCCGTCCTGGCAAGGGCAGCCTTCGATGAGACGCTTGCTCTCCTGAAGAAGCTTGCCGTGGAGGCGGAAGAGAGGCTCCGAAAAGCCGATTCCACCCGGGTAGTTGTCGTACAGAAAGATGTTGGGCTGGTAGGCCGGTCCTATTTCGGCTGTTTCTTGACGATGTCGGCTGACCCCCGCCGGGCTCTTGAACCCTCTTTCCACGGAAGCGACGCCTTGGGAGTTGTCGCCGATCGCCACTCCAATATCCGACCGGTCGCACATGAGGAAGAGCATGGCAACCGTCTTGAGCGTGTTCGCCAATCCCACCACCCCGTCCCGCTTCTGCTCCGACGTCACTTCCAGGCCGGCCAGGACCTGGCGGGGGATGGTGAGCCAGTAGCCGGTGGTGTGCATTTCTTGCTCGGGCATGGTGAGCTCCCCCGAGCCGACGTTCTCCAGCGTGTAGAACTTGATCTTCTTGAAACCGACCACCTGCGAGACCACGTGAACCTCGCCGTGCGAGCGGATGGCACCCCCCATGGTGGTGGAGTCGAAACGATCCAGGATGTTGACTTTCGTGTAGGTGATGGCGTCGGTGAAGTAGTCCGTCTCACATTGTCGCACCGTGGCGCGTCGCTCGGCGTAGTCGAACCGCTCGACAAAGTATTGTTGTCCTTCAACGATATAGATGGCTTTGTCGTGCAGGGTGGAGATAGCGCTGGTGAAATCCACTTCCGCAACCACCCGCGGGCTCGCCGTCTCGTCGACCACCACGAAGTTGTCGGAGCTCACCGAGCGGAGGCTCACCGCGTCGGCGGGGTAGGACTCGCTGGTCCAGTGCCAGCGGCCGCCGGAGTGGTGCACCAGTCCGTGCTCCTCTAGGAAAGCCAGGATGTCTGCGAGGTCCTCGCCACCGAAGCTCTCTCCGTCTCGAAAGGGAAGCTCGAAAGCGGCACACTTCACGTGATCGAGCAGGATGGAGAGATTATCGGGATTGATGAGACCATGCTCGGGCGAACCGGAAAAGAAATAGTCGGGGTGGTTGATCACGAACTGGTTGATGGGGCTACTGTTGGCGACCAGGATGGCAACCGACGAGCCCGTCCGTCGGCCGGAGCGTCCCGCTTGCTGCCAGGTGGAGGCGATGGTGCCCGGATACCCGGCCAGGATGGCAACGTCTAAATTGCCGATATCGATACCGAGCTCGAGGGCGTTGGTCGAGACGACGCCGAGCACGCTGCCTTCACGCAACCCGCGCTCGATCTCCCGGCGTTTTTCGGGCAGATAACCGCCGCGATAACCGCGCACGACATCGCGTGCCGTCACTTCCTTTTCCAGCGCGTCCTTCAAGTAGGTGACCAGTAGCTCGGTGTTGAGGCGGCTGGTGGCGAAGACGATGGTTTGCAGGCCACGCCGCAAGAAGGACAGAGCCAACTGACGTGCCTCGTGAATGTAGGAGCGGCGGATGCCGAGCTCTCGGTTGACCACCGGCGGGTTATAGAAGAGGAAATATTTCTCGCCCCTCGGTGCGCCGTTGCTGTCGATGAGAGTGGCCGGCGCCTCGATCAGCTTCTCTGTCAGCTCCTGAGGGTTCGCAATGGTGGCCGAGGAGCAGATGAACTGGGGTTGTGATCCGTAGAAGGCCGCGATGCGGCGGAGCCGGCGGAGGATGTTGGTCAGGTGACTCCCGAACACCCCGCGGTAGGCGTGGATCTCGTCGATGACGATATAACGCAGGTTCTCGAAGAGCTTGACCCACTTGGGATGGTGAGGAAGGATTCCGCTGTGCAGCATATCGGGGTTGGTCATCACCAGGTGGCCGCGGGAGCGGATCGCCTTGCGAGCGTCCTGGGGGGTATCCCCGTCGTAGGTGAACGTGCGGATGTCTGCACCCAGCTCATCGATCATCGCGTGGAGCTCTGCCAGCTGGTCTTGGGAGAGCGCCTTGGTGGGAAAGAGATACAGGGCGCGCGTCTCCGGGCTGCGCAACACCGCATCCAGTACCGGCAGGTTGTAACACAGCGTTTTACCCGACGCGGTCGGGGTGACCACCACCACGTTCTCGCCCGCCTCCACCCGCTCGAAGGCTAGACGCTGATGCGAATAGAGCCTGTCGATCCCGCGTGCGCGCAGAACCTCGACCAGAGAGGGTGACAACTGGGGAGGGAAATCCTGGTAGCTTCCGGGCAGAGCGGGGTAATGCCGGAAAGCGGTGATGCCGGGAAGGCGAGAGGCCCCCGCCTCGATCTCGGAGATGGCTTTCCTTAGGGCCAGCGCGCGATCCGCGGGGGCAAGGATCTCCGCCATAGATAGCCTAGGATAGCCGAGTTTGGATGAGGCGTTGTCGCAAAATCAACCCACGGTCATAATACATAGAGCCACTTGAACTTGTGGGGTAGAGACGTTAGAATAGCCTTTGACGCTTGTCGAATCCCTTCTAACCAAGATTGGTTTGCCCAGTGGTACTGTTCAACTACGCCCTCAAAGAGCTGACCGCAAAAATAGTGTTCTATGGGCCGGGCCTGAGCGGCAAGACCACCAATCTGCAGTACATTTACGATGAGCTCCCGCTTCAAAACAAGGGCCGACTGCTCACGCTGGCCACCGAGACAGACCGCACGCTCTATTTCGATTTCCTCCCCATGGAAGCGGGAACCTTCCGCGGGATCAAGACCCGAGTCCAGATCTACACGGTTCCCGGGCAGGTGTTCTACAACACGACGCGGCGCATGGTTCTCAAGGGGGCGGACGGCGTCGTTTTCGTGGCGGACTCCCAGCGTGCCATGCTGGAGGCCAACCTGGAGAGTCTCCGCAACCTCCGCGAGAACCTGGTGGCGCACGATCTGAACCCGAACGAAATCCCGCTGGTAATCCAGTACAACAAGCGCGATCTCGCGGATGTGATGAGCGTCGAGGAGATGAGCCAGAAGATCAACACGCTCAACGTTCCTTTCTATGAATCGGTAGCCACCGAGGGGGTCGGGGTCGAGGACACCTTGAAGGCGATCACCAACCTGGTGCTGCGATCGGTCACGAGAAGGTATGGGGCCAAACCGGGTACCGGCTTGCCGGTGGCGCAACCCGCCGCCTCGGTCGCGGCCGGCGGATCGTCCAGCAGTGAGCGCTGGAAGAAGCCGGAGGTGACGAATCCTTTCTCTGCCGCGGAGGACGACCCGAGCGTGGATCTCGGTACGACTGAAGACCAGTTCGCTTTGGGGAAGGGGGATGGGGTCGCCGCCGAGCAGCGGCGGAGAGCGGCCACCCAGCCCTCGACCCGTCGCGGAGGCGCGGAGATTTCCGGAGGTCTTTTCAACGAGCTGGATATCGAGGGAGTTCTTGAGGACGCTCTTTCCGGCGCAGACGTGACGCCCTCGCCCAGGAGCATCTCACCTCTGGGAAAGGCTTGGAGAAAGGTCAGGGATCTGGGAAAGGGTCAAGGGATGGATAGCGTGGAAGAGAACGAGATTAACCTGCTGGTGGACGGGCTCGGTACGGACGAGCAGGTATTGCCACTGCGGAATGACGTGACGACCGCACCGGCGGGTCCGGCTCGACCCGACATCGGCTTTCACGAATTGGAGTTGGAGGCTGTCGTTCTGCCGTCCCACGCGACCGGCACCTCCCCCGCGTTGGAAGTCCGGATCGATGCGCTGCCCGGTTCCGGCGAACCGCAGCGAGTGGTGGTCCCGGTCCGACTTTCCATCGACCCGGATGCCACGGAGGCCGAGTTCAACCTGACCTTGAACATCAAGATCAAGAGGAGACGGACTTGATCAGGGATTCAAGAGGTCTGGCGGGGAACCTTGAGGAGTGAATATCCTTCCTGGCCGATGTACAGCTCGAACGCCTGTTCTGAGCTGGGCAAAGTGAAGACCGCGCTTCCGTAAACGGCTTCCACGAAGGGGAGCCGGTCGCCGTACTCGTGCATCCATAACCACAACTTGTCGGTACCTCCGTTGATACGGTAGCTGGATCCGGAGTCCGTCTGGTGGTCGGCATTGGTGGCGTGGCTCGAGATCCGAGTCACCTTTTGGCTGGTGCGGATGCCGAGGAGAGCCAGTCGAGGGTCCCATTTCAGGATATCGCCGCCCACCTCCCACATCTCACCCTTCAGGAGATAGTGGGAGGGCTCTGCTTCCTGCCCGTCATTCACCTGCGTATAACGCAACAGCAGTTGGTAGTCGGGATTGTCGGTGATGCGCTCGCACTCGATGCGCGCCACCAGAGTGCGATCGGTAAATATCCCGTAAGTCCTGAGGGAAGTGGATAGAAAGGCGGCCGCCGCCGCCGAGGCCAGGAATGCCACCGAGAGGACCAAGGCGAAGAGACTCCGTATGGGTTTGAGACTGGCCAGGGTTCGCGTGCGGCTGAAGTCGAGCAACCAGCTTCCCAGAAGCGTGAGAAAGCCCAACCCGGTAACCGCAAGAACCATCGCCAAGAGCGCCAGTCTGCCACCGAGGGGAGAAAGAAGCTCGTCCAAGTTCATGGCAGCTCTATTCTAACGCAGATGGCCGCTTCTGAGGTGTGGTCGATCACTATCGGCGAGCTATATACTGAGGCTCGAAGACATGGCAAAGCAAGGCGTTCTCATCGTAGATGACGAATCGGGCTCACGGCGCGGGCTCGCCGAGCTGGTGGCCAGCTGGGGCTATGCGGCCGAGACGGCGGCCGATGGCGCGGAAGCACTGGAGAAAGTGGCGAGCTTCCGTCCCCAGGTGGTGATTGCCGATCTCGTCATGCCGCGCATGGATGGAATGGAGCTATTGCGAGCGCTATCTGGGAGTCTCGGCTACCTGTCCTTCGTCATGCTCACCGCCAAGGGCACCATCGCCAGCGCCGTGGAAGCGATGAAGCAGGGAGCGTTCGATTACCTGACGAAGCCCATCGATACCGGTCAACTGAAGGCCGTGCTGGAGAGAGCCACCGGGCGATCGGCTGTCTTGGAGGAGGTAGAGCGCTACAGCAGCGGGGTCGAATCGACCGGGCGTTTCGGCAAGATGGTGGGCAAGAGCGCCCCCATGCGTCGGTTCTACCAGCAGCTCATGCAGGCGGGTCCATCGTCGGCTTCGGTTCTGCTGGTCGGAGAGTCTGGCACCGGCAAGGAGATGGTGGCGCGCACGCTCCACGAGCTCTCACCGCGGCGCAAGGGCCCGTTCATCCCCATCAATTGCTCTGCGATTCCCGAGTCCCTTCTGGAGAGCGAGATCTTCGGACACGAGAAAGGGGCCTTTACCGGAGCGGAGGGGCGCCGGGAAGGTTGTTTCGAGCTGGCGGACACCGGGACAATCTTTCTCGACGAGGTGGTGGAGATGGCGCCCGCCACCCAGGTCAAGTTGTTGCGCGTGTTGGAGGAGCGAGCCTTTCGAAGGGTGGGTGGTCAAGGAGAGATCCAGGTCGACGTGAGAGTGCTGGCGGCGACGAACCGTAATCCGGAGACCGCCCTCAAGGAGGGTAAGCTGCGAGAGGATCTCTACTACCGGTTGAACGTCTTCCGCCTCTTCCTGCCGCCACTGCGAGAGCGCTTGGACGACGTTGCCTTGCTGGTGGATTACTTCATACATGAGTTCAGCGAGGCCAACGGTAAGCCACTGGCCGGCGCGGAGCCACGCGCCCTGCAGGCGCTGGCTACCTACCACTGGCCGGGCAACGTGCGAGAGCTGCGCAACGTCATCGAGCGGGCGGTGATCGTGGCTTCCGATTCGCGGATCGGTTTGGACGACCTCCCTCCCTTCGTGACGCGTGGGCGGAGCACCGGAGATTCGTCATCCCAGCCGTCGGACGAGCTCGCCCTGCGGGTAGGGACGACCGTCGAACAGGCGGAGCGGAATCTGATCCTGAAGACGCTCGAGGCAACGGGTCACAACAAGACACGCGCGGCGGAGATCCTGGGCATCAGCTTGAAAACGCTCCACAACAAGCTGAAGAAGTATCGAGAGTCCTGAACAGGTGGGATTCCGCGGTAAGCAGATCGCAACGCTGACTCTGGTTGCCGGAGCGGTCGCCCTGGCCACCAGCCTGATGAATGCCGCCTCGCTGGCCAGGCTGGGCGTGAGCGAGATCCAAAGTCGAGCCGAGCTTCTCGCCCAGACTCTCTACCATCAGGCATCTCGGATCATACGCGAGCAGCGGGGGGAGGATATCCGCACCGCCCTCCGCTCCGATGCCGCGCTGCGCAGCGAGGTGGAGGCCATGGTGGGCTATTCTCCCACCACGCTGTACGTGGCGATCGCCGACGAGCTGGGAGTGGCGATTCTCCACAGCGATCCCCGCCAGGAGGGAATGTTTCTGGTCACCGCCGCCTCCCTTCCGGAGTTCGCGAGCCGCGGTCCTATCTCCCAGCTGTGGGCGCTCAGTCGGAGCCATCAGGTCTTGGGAGTCGAGCTTCCTTTTCTGGTGGACGGCGAGCCCTTCGGCTCGATTCGGGTTGCGGTCTCCACCTTGTTCCTGAAGGAAGAGCTGGCCGGTGCCATTGCCGGAAACGCCGCACTGGCAGCAGGCGTGGTTTTGGCTTCCTTCATCGCTTCCTTCTATCTGGCCAATCGGCTGCTGGCGCCCATCGAGATGCTCCGGCGAGAGCTGGCGCGCATCGACACGGGCGGCGAGGAGCCACCGCTCGATCTGCGGAACGAGGAGGACGTCAGTCGCGTCGCCGAGTTTTTCGCCTCGATGAGCCGCCGTTTGGCAGACGACCGCCGTCTCCGGGAGTCCGGTGAAGCCTGGTTGGAGACCATGTTGGGAGGTTTGGCGGACGCGGTGATGGTGGTGAGTCGAGAGCGGAGAATCCTTTCTCTCAACCGGCCGGCCGGCGAGCTCTTGGGTCGCTCTCGCACCGACCTGCAGGGCAAGCCGCTCTCCGACGTGCTGCCTCCCGACCATCCTCTGCAGAAGATCGTCGAGGAAGCGTTCTCGCAGAAGGAGGCGGTTGGTCCGCGCGTCGTTCCCCTGCAGGTGGCCGATCGCGAGGTTCCCCATACCCTGACCGCGCAGGTTCTGGGAGAGGCGGACGTCTTCGGAGTGATGGTCAGTGCACGAGACATGGAGAAGCTCGCTCGACTGGGGTCCCACCTATCGTACTCGCAGAAGCTGGCCGCGCTGGGACGACTGACCTCGGGCGTCGCTCACGAGATCAAGAATCCTCTCAACGCCATGGTGATCCATGTCGCCTTGCTGAGACAGAAGTTGAAAAAGGCCGGACCCGAGGCCCAGGGCTATCTGGATGTTTTGGAGGAGGAGATCCGGCGCCTGGACGGAGTCATTCAGGGATTCCTGAAGTTCACTCGGCCCGAGGAGCTTCAACTGGAAGCGGTCACCATCGAAGAAGTCCTCGGCGAAGCGACCCGGCTTCTGGTGGGAGAGGTGGAGAAGAACGGGATCCGTTTGGAAACGAGAATCCCTCCCAACCTTCCCGAGGTCTACGGAGACCGGGAGCTTCTACAGCAGGCCCTTCTGAACCTGATGATCAACGCCTGCGAGGCCATGCCGGGAGGCGGTGAGCTCCGCCTAATCGCCAGTCGTCCCGAAGAGGGCCGCATCGGATTGGATATCGAGGACACCGGTGTCGGCATCGCCCCTGAAGAGCTTCCCAAGATCTTCGACCTCTACTACACGACCAAGAGTAGAGGGAGTGGGATCGGCCTCTCCATGGTTTATCGCATCATTCAGCTGCATGGCGGAGAAGTGACGGTAAGCTCTACGCCTGGACAAGGAACCCGGTTTACAATTACCCTGCCTGAGGTCGTGGTCTGATAATGAAGGCGAGGGGTTTCGCCGGGGGTAGTTTTCTGGCCATGGTGGTCGCGGTCTGGGCCGGGCTCGGACTCTCCACTGGATGCCACAAGAACGCGAGGGCGGAGTTCCATCGGCCGCCCGCCTCCGCATCGGTCCCCGAAACGGTCCGGGAAGTTGCCGAGGCAGAACCGGAAGTCCAGAGCGCTGCCGTCGAGACGGACGCGACGAGCGAGGTCCCGCAGCCCGTCGAGGAGACCGCACCGGAGCCACAACCGGCCCAACCCAAGCCCTCGCCTCCCCCCAGCCCCGCGCCCGCTCCGCCTCCACGACTGCAACTGCCGCGCAACCAGCCGGACGCTCGTGAGGCGGAGTCCATTGCCGACAAGCTCGATCGTACCGCGGACCTCTTTCCCGTTCTCCGCAATCGACCACTGAGCGTCGAACAGCGAGAGCAGGTGGAAGCCGCGCAAGCCTTCGTGGCACAGGCGCGAACCGCGCTCGCCGAGGGGGATGTGGTCCGGGCCTCGGTTCTGGGCGACAAGGGGTTCCTCCTTGCCGAGGACGTCGAGCGGGCGAGTCGTTGAGCCATACCGCCACCCCTATTGAGTAGTTCTTACATCACCTCCCGGCTCCGGTAGCCGGATTCCACATAACCGCCAGCTTTCTAAGGCACATCGAGCCGCGGCATCCCTGGCATGGACCTTGCTCTTTCCTGGTCCCACCGGGAACGAAGGTCCTACCAAGAATGAACCGCATTCTGATCGTTGAAGACAACCGACGCATCCGCGAAGGGCTTCAAGCCCTGGTCGAGAACGCCGGCTTTCGAACCGCCAGTGCCGGCGATTACCGTGGTGCAGCGGAGCTGCTTCTGACCGAGCGCTTCGATCTTCTCATCACCGACTTGGATCTACCGGGCGGCACCGGCTTGGATCTGGTCCACTACGCAAGAGCCGTGTCTCCAAAGATCGCGACCATACTCGTTACCGCCTTCGGTTGTAGTGAGATCCGCAAGCAGGTCCAGGAGCTGGAGCTGGCTGGGTATTTCGAGAAACCCTACGATCCCGCGGTGCTCATGGAGCGCATCCGTTCCTCGTTGGGAGCCCGCAAAAGAATCAGCGCGCGTTCCGTTCGATCTGATTGATCACTCTCGCCGGTCGTTCCGGCCATCGAGCTCGAGCCGGCTCTCGACATCCTGCACTCCGACCACAGCGGAAGCTCGCCGTTCGGCAGCCTCCGCTTGTTCGGGAGTCTCGACGACTCCGTCCAAATAGACCGTACCGTCTCGTGCCATCACCGTAATGTCGAGGCCTTTCAGATCCTTGTGGAGCGAGAGCGCGGCTCTTACCTTGGCCGCCAGGGAGACGTCGTCCAGTCTTTGGCCCAGGCTTCTGCTCTCGTCCGTCTCATCGACCCCCTGATCCGCCAGCTCCGGGTTGACCGCCATGAGGCTCTCGATCTGTTCTATCCCCGGGACACTGGCGGCCACGCCTTCCGCCTCTTTTCTTTCTGCATCACTCGCCACCTCGCCGGTGAGCGTGACCACGCCCTTTCGCGTTCGAACCGAAATGGGTCGCTCTCCCAAGACGCGATGGAGGGCGAACGCTGCCTTCACCGAGGCCAGAGTAGCCGCGTCATCGAGGCTGCCGCCGACCAGGGGCAGCTCTCGGTGCTCGTAATAGAAGTAGGCTACCCAGACGAGCGAAAAGAGCACCAACAGGTAGAAAAGCCCCCGAAACACGTTCGCCTCCGATCCCTCAGTCGATCTTCACGGTGATTATCAAGCCAGCGAGCGGCTTGCAAGCACCAACCGGCGCCACGCCGTGTGCTATAATCCGCCGCGCCTTGTCACACGAGAATCTAGAATAGGAATTGCCCGCTTGTCCTTCGCCCTCCTGGCCCTGGTAACCCTCGCCCAAGGTGTGCCGGCCGTTCAGGAGTCCTCGCCGGAAACCCCCGAGGTTCACTACCAGCGTGGCATGGAGCTATGGAGAGCCGGTGAGCCGGCGGAGGCTCTGAGGCATCTGATGAGTGCCTCCCTCGATCCCGATCTGTCCCTGTACGCCACTCGGCAGGCGTCTTTGATGGGCGAGTTCGCTCTGGAACTCCTCTACCACGGGTTGTGGCATCGACAGGAGGAGATCCAAAGGCAGAGTGCCATCATCCTGGGCTGGATCGGAAATGGCGAGGCGGTCGCGCCACTGCTCTACCGCATGGGATTCCCGGACGCGCCGCTCGAGGTGGAGTACGCGCTGCGGAAAATCGGAGACGTGACCCCGGCGCAGCTCACCGGCCTGCTGGAGCATGCCGCCCTCGACAATTCCGCCTTGCTCGACCGTCAGGTGTCGAGTTTCGTGAGGCTTTGCCGGGCGTTCGCCGCTCCGGTGGATCCGGTGCCGGTCGGGGCGCTGGTCGAGAGGATCGAGGAGACGGGAGCGGAGGAGCTCGAGGAGCAGCCCTTGGGACACCGGGCCAACGCGCGCATCCAGCTGTTGCTCTTTCTGGCGGAGAGAGGCGTCGCTGGAGCGGCCGCGCCTTTGGCCGGGGCGATCCAGCCGGGGGCGGAAGAGACCAACCTGACCCTTGCCGACTCCTTGATCCAGCTCGGTCCAGCGTCCGCGCCCTCTTTGGAGAATGCTTTCCACAAACCGCCCGACCCATCCTTGCGCACGCTCCTAGCGGTGACCCACTACTTCGCGTCGGGTGCGTCGGAGACTGCCATGACCGGCCCGGTCTCCTTCATTCTCAACGAGCTCTCGACCCGCCCGGAGTCGGCGGTCGCCATGGCGAGCCTGGTGGCGCATTTTTCTCGCCGTCCCAACCCTCTGCTCTCCTGGTTCACCCACCATCCCCAACCGGAAGTGAGGCGAGCCCTGGCACCGCGCGAGCTGAACGACGAGGAAGTACGCGCCCGGGCGGAGCTCCAGAGCTTTTTTCTGGAGAAGACGCGCGATCCCGATCCCCAAGTCGCGGCCGCGCATCTCCGCGTCCTCTCGGCGTTCCTGCCCGACAAGGAGGTGGAGTCCAGGCTGGAGGGGATTCTGTTCTCGGGCGACGCGCCCCTTGTGCTACGTGAAGAGGCGTTGCAGATCGCAAAGGAGCGAGCCCTCGGCCGACTCTTGGTAGCGGTTCTCGCATCGCCGGATCATCCTTTGCGGCTTCGAGCGGTCGAGGCGGCGAGCGAGTCGACCGATCCCGAGGTCGTCTCCGCCGTGCTCGCCATACTGCAGGAGCCCTCGCCGAGCGCGACCAAGCGATCGGCCATCGCCGTGGCAGCCGAAAAGTGGAAACGAGCCGAGGCGCGCCAACCGCTGTGGGAGCTCCTTGGCTCGGGAGATCCTCTCTGGCTCGCCGCCGCCCGGGGTCTCGCCTCGCTGGGAGTGACGGAGGCGGTCGATCCGTTCCTGGTCATGCTGGACTCCGGGATTCCCATCGATCCCGAAGACGCGAGCGCACTCTATTTTGCTTTTACTGGGATCCCGTCGCGTTTCGTCCGCGACGCCGCGGGCGGGCATCGTTTCGAGCCGCTTTCCCTGGAATGGCGGCCTCCTCCCGGCAAGGTCCTCATCGTGCTCAGGGAAAAGAGTGACTACCAGGGATGGGTCAAGGTGGAGGAGCGTTGGAAGGGGAAGAGACTCTTTCGGTTGGATGAAGGTCAAGGCGAGCTGGTGCTCTACGATCGCGGGCTCTTTTCTCAGGTGGAGGAAGGAGCTGGTATCTTGGTTCTGGAAAATTCCGTGCGCCAGACCCCGCTGAATCCCTTGGATCTGACGGAGAGCCACCAACAAGAGGCCGAGGCATTGGTGTCTCTGCCCGCACCACCCTTCGCCGGACTGGAGGCTGATGGATTGCTTCTTCTGCACGGAGGACGCTGGGTCACCGTGGCGCTCGGCCGGGATCTCCGAGACCAGGAAGGGGAAGGGGGTTGGGGTAGGTCGGCATTGGTGCCGTTGCGTTTTTTCGATCGCGACAGCATCCGCTGGTCCGAGGAGGCACCACCCTCCGGCTGGCTCTCAGCCGATCCGCAGCCCCTGCCCTGAGTTTGGTCCGTCCATGGCTATCCTCTATAATCGAGGCATATGAACGACAGGAAGACTACCGACAAGTTGCCGAAGACACTGGGTGAGCTCGAGTCCAGTGACTTGGGTAAGGCAGGGTTTGCCGGGAGAGGCGTGCGTGACGAGATCCGGACGAACGTGGCTCGCATGCTGGCCTCGGGGGAGGAGCTCTTTCCGGGCATCGTCGGCTACGAAGAGACCGTCCTACCCCAGTTGATCAACGCGCTTCTCTCTAGACATCATTTCATTCTGCTGGGCCTGCGAGGGCAGGCGAAGAGCCGTATCATGCGCAGCCTGACGCGTTTTCTCGACGAGGCGGTGCCGGCGGTGGAGGGGTGCGAGATCCACGACAGTCCCTACCGGCCCCTTTGCCGAGCCTGCCGACAGAGGATCCGCGAGCAGGGAGATCAAACTCCCATTCGTTGGCTCGGTCGCGAGGAGCGTTACGTCGAAAAACTTGCCACTCCGGATGTGACCATCGCGGATATCATCGGAGATCTCGACCCCATTCGTGCGGCGCGAAGCGGACTCGATCTGTCGGACGAGCTGACGATCCACTACGGCCTCTTGCCGCGCGCTCATCGGGGGATCTTCGCCATCAACGAGCTTCCCGACCTCGCCGCGAAGATCCAGGTGGGATTGTTCAACATCCTCCAAGAAGGTGACGTCCAAATCAAAGGGTACCCGATTCGCCTCCGTCTCGATGTGCTCATGGTGTTCACCGCGAACCCGGAGGACTACACGGCGCGCGGCAAGATCGTGACCCCCCTGAAAGACCGTCTGGGATCGGAGATTCGCACCCACTATCCCGAGACCCTGGAGCAGGCGGTATCCATTACCCGGGAGGAGGCCTGGACCGACCGGCGCGAAGAGGGAAGCGTGCTGGTGCCCTACTATCTTCGGGAAGTCGTGGACGAAGTGGCCATTCAAGCCAGGAAGGATCGGCGCGTCGATCAGCGTTCCGGCGTCAGCCAACGCCTCCCGATTACTCTGTTGGAGAACGTGGTCTCGAACGCGGAGCGCCGCGCCATTCTGCACCAGGAGGGGACGATCGTTCCACGGGTCTCGGATGTCTACGCCTCTCTTCACGCCGTTACCGGAAAGCTGGAACTCGACTATGAGGGTGAGCTGAAGGGTGCCGAGGTGGTGGCGCGGGACCTGGTGCGCCGCGCGGTGGGCCAGACGTTTCAGAAGTATCTGGGCGGCGAGGATCTTCGCCAAGTCATCGACTGGTTCGAGATGGGGGGTTACCTGAAGCTCCCCGACACCACGCCCGCCCAGGAGGCCTGGACAAGCCTCAAACAGATCGAGGGGCTGTTCGACAAAGCCCGTTTACTCGGCGTGACGCCCAAGGACGCGCCGGCGGTGATGGTTGCCGCGGCAGAGTTCATTCTCGATGGGCTGGCGGGGATGAAACGGATCAACCGAAGCGAGGAGCGGCGTTTCTCACGCACCGACCGGGCGCATCCCGAGATCGGCATGGAGTCGGTCGACACCGCGAAACGACGCCTGAACTGAGGGCCCGGAATTGTCTATTACCAAGTACTCCAGGTATCGACCGGAAGCGCTAGAGGACCTTTCGCTGGAGGACCTGCTCCAGCAGCTGTCCGACTATTTTCTGCGCAGCGGATTCCAGGACGCTTTCGGCTTCCATGAGCTCGGTGAGGAAACGATGGCCGAGCTGCAGGAGGCCATCCTCAACGCGCTGTTGGAGCAGGGTGCTCTGTCCCGGGAAGACGTGGAGCGGATGCTATCCGAAGCCGACAGCTTCGAGCGATCGGAGCTCGCACAGGTACTCAATGAGATCATCGAGCGCATGCAGCAGGAAGGCTACATTAGGGTAACACCCCAGCGCTCCGATGCCACCGCGCTCGGAAGCATCGACGGGACAGAGCCGGGTCGAGTGGAGCCTTCTCGGGGAAGCGTTCGGTTCGAGCTCACCGACAAGACCATCGACTTCCTGGGGTTCAAGACGTTGAAGGACCTCCTGGCCGGTTTCGGGAAATCGAGTTTCGGGAACCACGAGACCAAAGAGCTGGCCACCGGTGTCGAGATCACCGGCAGCTCCAAGCCCTACGAGTTCGGCGATACACTCAACGTGGATGTATCGCGCACCCTTCTTTCTGCGGTGCGGCGAAACGGTGTGGGCGTGCCCATCGAGCTCACCCACTCCGATCTCCACGTGCATCAGTCCGAATACCGGAGCTCTTGCGCCACCGTCCTCATGCTCGACTGTAGCCACAGCATGATCCTCTATGGCGAAGACCGCTTCACGCCCGCCAAGAGGGTCGCGCTCGCATTGTCTCATCTGATCCGCACCCAGTACCCGGGCGACAGCCTGCATCTGGTGCTCTTCCACGACAGCGCCGAGGAAGTGCCTCTTTCCCAGCTTGCCCGTGTCCGGGTGGGTCCCTTCTACACCAACACCTGCGAGGGGCTCCGACTCGCGCAGCGAATTCTTTCCCGCCAACGCAAGGACATGCGCCAAATCGTCATGATCACCGACGGGAAACCCTCCGCCTTGACCTTGGAGGACGGGCGCATCTACAAGAACCCGTTTGGTTTGGATCCGCTCATCGTCGACCACACCTTCAAGGAAGTCGTGGCTTGCCGACGATCCGGCGTTCTCATCAATACCTTCATGCTCGCCCGTGACCATTCGCTGGTCGGGTTCGTGAAGAAGGTGACGGAGATCGTGCGCGGAAAGGCGTACTTTACCACTCCCGCCTCGCTCGGCCGCTATGTCCTCATGGACTACGTCAACAAGAAGACCCGCACGCTCCACTGAGCCGGCCCTTGGCGGTCGCCGACCGCCTTGCCAATTCCGTCGAAAAACGGTATAGTGTTCTATCCAATAAGGTAACAGCTGGACTACCGCCCGCGGCCCTTCGGGGCAAGGGGCCGTTGTTTTTCAGGAGATGGACACCTGGCGAGGGAGCGAGGGGAACGATGGCGGAGGATTGGAATGGTCGGGAACGCCGGAAACACCCGAGGATTCCTTTGAAGGGAGAGGTGAAGGGGAAGATCCACACCGTCTCGTCGGCTCCCGTCATCGATCTTTCCGTGGAAGGAGCCCTTCTGGAAGTACCCTGCGCGCTGAAGCCGAAGTCGCTCTACACCATGCGCCTGGCCATCAGCCCTACCGAGCACCTGGAGATCAAGGGAAAGGTGATCAGGAGTTACGTGCACGGCTTCGAAAGGAACGAGAGGGGGGAGACGGTCGTCAAATATCGAGCCGCCGTGCAGTTCCAAGCTATTTCCGATTCCCACAAAGAGACCCTTTATCGGGTGGTGCAGAGACTGTCTCAGAACGCGATGAGCGCGAATTTGCAGCGCGACAAGGTCGTCTGAAACCGAGAAACACGAGGCGAACCATGAGCGATGTCGAGCAGGAACGTCGAGGGGTTCGGCGAACCGAGGCTGGTGGGAACCTTTCCGGGCAACTGGAGATCGATCTAGAGACCAACGTGCTCCAGATCTCGCCGGGCGGGATGATGGTGGAGCTGGAAGTACCGGTCAACGTCGGGTCGGAGTATCCCTTCACCTTGGACATCGACGGCCATCACTTAGATCTCGTCGGGGTGGTGCGAAACTGCGAGCCATCCAGGCCGGGCGACGCATCGACCTCCTATCACGTAGGCATCCAGTTCCGCGGCCTCGACGACGAGCAGCAAGAGATCTTGACGCGTTTCGTCGAGAGCAAGCTTTAGGATGAGGTGGTGGAGCTGACGGGGATCGAACCCGTGACCTCGTGAATGCCATTCACGCGCGCTCCCAGCTGCGCCACAGCCCCACGAACGCCTCTCAGCTTATCACACATCTATGATCAGCGAGTCCGCTCGCTCCAACGAGAAAGGAGAGAGGGGGGCGAGGGATTAGTTAGGAGGGAATAACCAACCGTGGGTTTCAGATGATTTTCGATCGCCTCGTTAAAGGCGATCTGTGGTCCCAGTCTCCATTTAGTTTAAGGTGTGAGCCCTCGCCCCACCTGAGCCATTCTAGACACGGCCTCGACCTCCGCGCAAATAAACCTCACCCAGGCCAGATTGTTCCCATAAGCCAAATTGATATAATGGCTTACGAGGAAGTGACTAGGGTCTGGTGGCTCTCACGGACTTCAAATCCGATGGTTCCGGGCTAATCCTCGGGACGGTGGGTTCGATTCCCACGCACTTCCGCCAAGCGCCATGAGCACGCCCCCGGACGACCCTTTTCCCGACCCGGTACGGGTGCCGGTGGAGGATAGCTTCGACCTCCACAGCTTCTCGCCCCGGGACATTCCCTCGGTCGTCGAGTCTGCTGCGTCCCACTGAAGCCGCTCCAGTACCAGAGGGCATCGAATCTGGCTTGGCCCGTAATGTCAATATTTTCAAAGTGGATGGGATTTTGGCGAATGACCGTGGGCTGCTTTCAATATGTTGACCCCGACCAGGTTGTGGCTCTTGTCGTACTCGAACAAGACGGGAAATTTTTCGAGAATGCGTTTGGGTAGTTCCGATGCAAACGCGCTATAGGGCAGTCCCTTGCCTTTGGGGAAGGCTTTCTTCCATTGGACATGCACCACGTTGGAATCCACCCAGCATTCGACATCCCCTTCCCGCAGACGAACGATGCGGTCGGCCGCGATATTGATGGCGTGTTTTCCGCGAAGCAAGCGGGATTTGTAAGCGTTGTGTACCTCTACGCTCAGCGTGGCGCCATGAAAGTGCACGTGCCCGCAGTCGATCATCGCACGCCGCCTGGTCGGAAAGGTTCTCCCCAAGTTGGGAAATCGTTTGGATCCAATTCGTGCCGGCTTGCCGGTCGGCAGCAACATCCAGCGTTCCTGGGTGCCCTTGATCTTGCCGCAAATCCGGCAAGCTTGTTGCCCGGAACGTAGCCGTCGGTAGCCGTCCCAGTGTCGGCACTGGAGGGCGAGGAACTCCCACGCGACCCCGAGCTGCTGGTAGATGTTGTGGTAAGTTTGGACATCCTTGGCACGGCGACCGCCCTGGCTGAGGTAGCGTCGGGAGATGACGTCCATGCTCCGGAACAACCGGCGGAGTTCCTGTTTGATGTGCTGCTTCAACGGTTTGAGTTTCACTCCGCCTCTCGTGGCATCATGATCGGAGAAGGGCTTAACCGAGAACTGTCAACTTGGAAAAGTAGTCGCGGAGGTAACCCCGATCCCGTGCCAGCAGGCGGTCGGCATGGAGCATCGCGTGAGCGCCGATGAGGAAATCGGCCACGATCCGGCCCATCCGACCACGGCGAGATAAATAGCGAGCGAAGTTGCGGCCGGCTAGGATCGCACTGTCGCGCGAGGAGGGAACAAACTCGATCTGCCAGTCAGCGAGGAATTCCTTCAGCGTCTTTTCGTCTTTGAACGCGGGAGCGATCTCCGCCAGAGAGCATTCACCGATCACCAGTTTCCCCTCGGTCATCGCCTGGAGCAACAGGGCTTCCGATGTGTCGGCAAACTGCGGGTTGGCAGTCAGCACATCGAGGAGGACCGAGCTATCAAGGGCTGAGATCATTTGCGGATCGTGTCGAGATATTGGTCTACGCTCAGACCACCGGGCAGTTTGACCTTTCCGCGCCATTTGCGGAAGACATCTTCGGGCTGTTGTTTGACCGCGACAAGCTTGCCGTCGCGGGCCTCGAAGTCCAACACCGACCCAGTTTGCAAACCGAGTCGGTCCCGACAAGCCTTGGGAATGGTCACTTGTCCTTTTTCAGAAACCACTGCTTTCATACCTGAATAGTATGATTTCCTACCATTTGAGTCAAGTAACTAGTTTAAGGGATAAGTTGGGAGGGAATAACCAACGGTGAGTTTCAGATGATTTTCGATCGCCTTCGTTAAGGTGGCTCTCACGGACTTCAAATCCGATGGTTCCGGGCTAATCCTCGGGACGG
>Ga0209321_10000342_pt1 | contig 30002 bp, 31 predicted proteins | sample Rifsed16ft4_FD_184012 | JGI IMG/M metagenome (GOLD analysis project Ga0209321, IMG submission 184012) | Soil microbial communities from Rifle, Colorado, USA - sediment 16ft 4 - CSP-I_5_4 (version 2) | ecosystem: Environmental > Terrestrial > Deep subsurface > Rock core/Sediment | place: Rifle...
AGAGGCGTAGCCCCCTCGAGCAGGCTCACGGTCCGTGTGTGAGACGGGAGATCGAGCAGATGACCATATTTGCGGAGGAGTCCCTGATACGTCATAATGAGAGTGTAGCATAAAAATTCAGCGTTGCTTGATTTTTTCTGGATATACTTGGTCTCAATGAATCGCATATTGATTTGGGTCTTACTGGTATGTATGTTGGCGACTGCCTGTGAAGCGGAACCCACGCCCGCGCCGACCATTCCCCCTGTTCAATTTTCTCCCATGCCAATTCACACGCCCTTGCCAGATGCGACAGCTGTGCCTTCCCGAACGCGCACACCGAAACCTGGTGTGGCTGCGACAACTACATCAGCCTCCACGGCGATGCCTCAAACGCCTGCGCCTAACCCTGCGGCATGGAAGGACTGGCCTGTGATCCCCAGCATTATAGATCCCAGTTTGAGCAAGATCTATGAAAGAGGGCTGAGGCTTGGGAACGATCCAAATGCGTTTTCGATCTTTGGCGATTGCCAGGCCCGGCCCGATGAATTTTTCGGCGTGTTCGAATCAGACCCGCTTGTATTCGAAAGCCTTCCGCTTGAATTGCGCGAAACTGTCACCTACTTCGAAGGTTCTTTCAGTCGCGAAAGTTCTACTTCACAGGATGGCACTACTCCCGGCGCGTTGTTGTGGACACAATGGCATCGCGGCCAGTATGGCTGTACCTTTGCAGAGACGCCGGTCGAATGTGAATTGCGCATCCATCGCCCTTCATTTGTGATCATCCAGATTGGTACGCACTTCGAGTCGCGTAATGCCGAGTACCTGCGCAAGATCATCATCCGGTTGCTGGATGCGGGCGTTGTGCCGATCCTTGCCACCAAAGCCGATAACCGCGAAAAGGATGAACGGGTCAATCGCGACATGGCAATGCTCGCCGCTGAATATGATCTTCCCCTGTGGAATTTTTGGGCCGCATTATCAGATCTCCCCGACCGCGGACTCTATGTGATGGAAGGGCGCGAAGGCCAGGGCCCGATCTATCTCAACGAAGAAGCGGCGCTTCGTCACCGCATGACCGGCCTCGCCGCGCTGAATGCTGTCTGGCGCGTGGTAACGGGGAAATAGAAGATGCTCAAATCGTGTTTTTTACGCGAATGGTGCGAATATAACGAATAACGCGAATATTTTTTACCCCTTCAACGGCGGCGCATCCTTATCGTACACAAACACCTGAATATCCAACCCATCACTATTCAACAAGTCAAGCGCGGGCTGAAAGGTCGCGTCCTTGACCTTTTGCATATCCCCCGCGGGTGCATACACACTTAAGCGCACCTCTTCATGAGACATCTTCACAGTCCTGATCTCCGCGCTCCCGCACACAGCTTTGATCTTATCCGACATCTGTTTGATGGCATCCTCAAGAGACATGCACCCTCCCGTTTGAAAAATTATTTTTTCACTTCGCCATCTTGGCAACGGTCACACCTGCGCCGCCCTCATTATCCTTCGGCTCTTCGAATGACGCGACGTACGGGCTTCCCTTCAACGCGTTGCGAACCGCTTCGCGCATCTTGCCTGTCCCTTTGCCATGCACGATCCGCACGAACAACAGGCCCGAAGAATATGCCCTCTCCAAATATCGTTCCAATTCATCCAGCCCATCTTCCACCAGTTTGCCGCGCAGGTTCAATTCAATCCCGGGAGATTTTGTACCGACTGCTGACCGCTGAGTGCTGACTGACGGCATCTTTTCTTTTGGACTGTCTTCCTCCTGGCCTTTTCTCTGCAGATCAACGAGTCTTGCCCTCACGCGCAAAGTCCCGATCTGGACTTCCGCATCAGACTCACCCAGAGCTGTTACCACTCCATCGGCGTTCAGCGTGTTGACAAGGACTCGCTCCCCCAACTTCACTGACCGACTGCTGACCGCTGACTGCTGATCGCTTTTTCGTTCCACTGGTGCTTCTATCTTTTCTTCAATTTCTGCGACTTTTTCTTCGATCTCTTTCAAGGCTTCCAATGGCTGCTTTGCCTTCCTGAGCTGTGACTTCAGCGACTCAATATTCCTCTTTAATACCGCAACTTCCAATTCACCTTCGGCGCGAGCTTTGGCCACAACGTCGCGGCGCTCATCTTCGATCTTCTCGAGTCGTTTTTCGAGTTCCTTTGTTTGTGATTCGAGTCTGTCGCGGGCCTTCTCCAACTTCTGGCGTTCACGCGAGGTGCGGTTGCGTTCCTTGCGGATGTCGTCGAGCAGTTTGTCGGCGCGCAGATCATCAGGGTGGATCTCTGCTTTGGCGGAATCAATGATCGTTTGATGAAGACCGAGTCGCTGTGCAATAAGCAGCGCGTTGGAGCGTCCGGGGAGTCCAATGGTTAGATGATAGGTCGGGCGCAGAGTCTTGATGTCGAATTCCAAAGAAGCGTTGACCACACCCTCTGTTGAATGAGCGAATGTCTTGAGCTCGGGGTAATGCGTCGCCACGAGAGTCGTGCATCCCGTTTCGAGCAGGTGGTTGAGAATGGCACGCGCCAAAGCCGCGCCTTCCTGCGGATCGGTGCCAGCGCCGAGTTCATCAAAGATGACGAGCGAACGATGATCAATTTGTTTAAGGATGTGAATGATGTTTGTAATATGGCCGCTGAACGTGCTGAGCGACTGCTCGATGGATTGTTCGTCTCCGATATCAGCATAGACCGCCTGGAAGCATGGCAGTTCCGAGCCGCTTTGTGCGGGGATGTGCAGTCCACTCTGCGCCATGAGCGCGAGCAAACCGACTGTTTTTAATGAAACCGTTTTGCCACCCGTGTTGGGACCAGTGATAACGATCGCGCGCGTGCCAGGTTTGGGGTCAACATCTATGGCGACAACGGTATTAGGATCAAGAAGAGGGTGTCTTGCATTCAACAAACGAATCAGCGTTCGGCTCTCAGTTTTCAGTTCTTGTTTCTGATTTTTGGCTGAACGCTGATCGCTGTTCGCTGACAGCTCATGAAGGACTGGTTCACTTGCCTTCAGTTCCTCCGCATACTTTGCCTTCGCGAAGATGAGGTCGAGCACGGCGAGGTTCTCAACGCCGTAAATCAGCTCTTCACGATGTTCGCCGATCTGTGCGGAGAGCTGATAAAGGATGCGCCGTTCTTCATCGCGTTCCTGTAGTTCCAGCTCGCGCACTTTATTGTTGAGTTCCACAACAGGCAATGGTTCCACAAACAAGGTCGCTCCGCTTGCGGATTGGTCATGGACGACGGCTTTGATCTGCCCTTTGAATTCCGCGCGCAATGGGATGACGTAACGTCCATCGCGCTGCGTGATGATCGGCTCCTGTAGTTTGTTTCCCGAATCGGTGAGATATTTTTGCAGGCGCGACATCAAGCGGTCGTGCGCGATCTTGATCTCACGTCGAAGTGTGGCGAGTTTCGGTGAAGCGGAATCCAGCACTTCGCCGCGCTCCGATAGTACGCGCGTGATTGCATCCACGATCCCATGCGATTCGGGCAGACCGGCCGCGATCTGCGCGAGGCGTGGGTACTCATCCGTTTTGCGCTCCAACGATTTTTTTATTTCGCGGCACGAGATCAACGTGGACTTGATGTCCAGCAGTTGCACCGGGTCAAGCACACCGCCGCGCGCCGCGAGATCGGCCGCAGGGCGGATGTCATGCGCGCCTCCGATGCCGATATCCTGAACGGAGAATAGTTTGCGCGCTTCACTGGTTTCAGCCAGACGGGCCAGCGCAAGGTCAGAGGAATCGGTCGGCTCAAGGGCACGCGCCAATTCCATCGAAGCGGAGAAATCACAGAATGCCTTCAACCGTTCGAGGATCTTAGGGTATTCAAGAACTTGCAGAGTTTTAGAATCCATTGCGGGGGAATTATAAACCAGAGGCGTTTTTAAATAAAAAGAGCGGATGTGATTCCGCTCTTTTCTTCAATGTGTCTCGTTTACTTTGTTCTCGCCGCCAATGCTGCGCCGACGATGCCCGCCTCGTTCAGGAATTGAGCAGGAACAACAGGCGTTTCGATCTTTAGCAGAGGAATGTATTTCCCAGACTCTTTGCTGATGCCGCCACCGATGATGAACAGGTCGGGCCAGAAAAGCCTTTCCATGGCGGCAAGATATTTATTCAATCGCTTGGCATGTTTTTTCCAGGAGAGTTCCTCGCTTTGGCGTACCGCATCGGAGGCGCGATGTTCCGCGTCCCTGCCGTTCATATCCAGGTGTCCAAACTCTGTATTTGGCAAAAGGTATCCGCGATGGAAGATGGCTGTGCCGATACCTGTTCCCAAAGTGATCATGATCACTGTTCCCGGTTGACCTTTGGCTGCGCCGAACTTCATCTCGGCGAGTCCTGCCGCGTCCGCATCGTTGATCGTTGTGCAGTCACAGCCTGTGGTTTTGGTGAACAGTTCATCTGTATTTATACCCACCCATTTCTCTGATATGTTTGCCGCCATCATCACAACGCCGCCTTTGATCGGCGCTGGGAAACCGATGCCGATGCGTCCCATCCAATTAAAGGATTTGGCAATTTCAGCAACGACCTCCACAACGGGTTCCGGCTCCGCTTTCTTCGGGGTCTCGATGCGGACTCTTTCCGCCAGCAGTTCCCCTGTTTTTGTGTTCACTGGCGCGCCTTTGATACCCGAACCGCCTATGTCAATGCCAAGAATTTGCATGAGATACCTCCTGATTATTTTAGAAATGTACCACAGACAGAAATGAATTGGAATGAAAATCTCTTGAGTCCGTTGTGTTCATTCATTAAGGTTTTTTTGGCTTTCAACGAGAACAAAAGCGGAACCATATTGTGTTCGCCTGTCCATTCGTTCCAAAGTTTTTGATTGGCTTCTAAATATTCGTCCATAAATGAATACTCCCGAGTTGGTGATAAGAATGTCCAAATTTTACCTTTTTATTTGTAACGGATTCGCTAATTCAACCAAAACCGTGTTATACTCCCGCCGCTTCAAAATTTTGGGAATTGTTTTGAGTCTCTGAACACAGCCCGGTGAAAGTTTGATCGGGCTTTTTTGTTGGGCGGGTTCATCTGCAAAGATGGACTTTGATTGGCAAGAAGGAAGTTAAACGGAGTCATCGAAACATTCCATACATATCGTCTTTGTGAGCCACCGATTTTGTAGGGGCGCAGTATATTGCGTCAGCGGCGAGCGTCGCAACGACATAAAAAGGATAAGATGACAACCGATTTTACTTCTCTTAACCTGCGCGAAGAAATCGTGCAGGCCATTACCGAGCTTGGCTATTCCGAGCCGACCTCCATTCAATCCGCCATCATCCCCATCATGCTCAAGGGAGCAGATGTGATCGGGCAGGCACAAACCGGCACAGGCAAGACCGCTGCCTTTGCACTCCCCATTCTGCACAACTTCACACAGCAGCGTCACGTACAGGGCCTGATCCTCGCGCCGACGCGCGAGCTCGCTCTGCAGGTTGCCGATTCCATGACCGAATATGGAAAGCATCTCGACGTGCGCGTGCTCGCCGTCTATGGGGGTCAGCCGTATGGCCCGCAGATCAGCAGGCTCAATCGCGGGGTGGACATCGTCGTCGGCACGCCCGGACGCCTGCTCGACCTCATCGAACGCAAGGCCCTCAACATCAAGCATGTGCTGACGGTCGTTCTCGACGAAGCCGATGAGATGCTCAATATGGGCTTCATCGAAGATGTGGAAAAGATTCTGGGTGAAACTCCGCCCGAGCGTCAGACTGCTTTATTTTCCGCGACCATGCCTCCGCGTATCCGCTCTCTGGCAAATCGCTTCATGCGGGATCCTCAGCCTGTCACCATTAAACGAGATACCCTTACCCTTGCATCGACCGAACAGCGCTACTATCTGGTCCACGAATCGGACAAGACCAACGCACTGACGCGTCTCTTCGAGATCGAGCCCATCAGAAGCGCGTTGATCTTTGCCCGCACACGCGCAGAGACCAGCCAGCTCGCCAATGAGCTGGTTGTACGCGGCATCCCTGCCGAAGCCATCCACGGCGACCTTGACCAGAAGGCGCGCGAGGCTGTACTGAGCCGCTTCAGGTCGAACCAGCTCAAAGTGCTGGTTGCAACCGATGTGGCAGCGCGCGGACTCGATATTGAAGATATCTCGCACGTCTTCAACTATCACCTGCCAGACGATGCCGAAGTCTATATCCATCGTATCGGACGCACGGGCCGGGCGGGCAAGACGGGCATCGCGATCACATTGCTTTCGCCGCGAGAAAAACGACGCATGCGCGAAGTGGAAGCTCTCACCAAGCAGCCTGTCACGAAGATGGAACTTCCCACAGTTGGTGACATCCATCGTCATCGCGAATCGCAAGTGGTCGAGAAGTTGAAGGTCTGGCTCGGCCGCGGACGTTACAAACGTGAACTCGAGATGGTTCAGGAACTTATTGACGCGGGGCATGACCCTTTGAATATCGCGGCGGCCGCGATCAAGATCGCGCGCGCGGATGAAAAACAACGTCCCATTGCTGAGATCGGCGAAGTGAAATCTGATTATCGCAGGCAGGATGAGGATTTCTCGCGCGGCGGCAAGCGGGAGTCTTTTAGGCGGCGCGAAACACCTTCAAAAGGAGACAGTTCACAGCGTCGCGGGGATGCGTCGCACGAAGAGGGTATGGTCCGCTTGAAGTTGAACAAAGGCAAGTTGCACGGAATCCGCCCGAACGACATCGTCGGCACGATTGCCTTCCATGCGAACATCCCAGGTTATACAATTGGCAAGATCCGAATTGAAGAAAATTATTCATTTGTCGATATCCCCGAAGATGCGGTGGAACAAGTGCTCAAGCAAAGCGGCAACTATCGAGTTGGCAAGGAAAGAATCAGTTTGGTGAAGGCGTAAGCGTTCATCCCCCGGTTCAGGTGCTTGACCCATTCTTGAATGGGGTTATAATTCAGTCACTGAATTTTGGAAGAACTAAAGTACTTTTTATGGAATCGACTAACGAAGAAATCCGCGAACTTACCCTCCTTGAGAAGATCGAACATGATCCTGATGTAAACCAGTCCACGCTTGCCACGCAGTTGGGAGTGGCCGTTGGAACGGTGAATTGGCATCTCAAGCGATTGATTGCCAAGGGCTATGTTAAGGTCAAGCGTGCCGAGCGTAAGAAACTTCGATACATTATTACGCCCGAAGGTATTGCCCTGCGCGCCCGTCTTGCAGTGGATTACGTCGAGCGGTCGTTCTCCCTTTATCGCAAAACCCGCCAGCGTGTACGTGAATATCTATCAGCAATCCAAAGCGCCGGTTATGACCGTGTTCGCATTGTTGGGAGAGGCGATGTAGCGGATATTTGCCGCCTGACCTGTCTCGAACAGGGGATCCATGTAGTGACAGATAAGGATGCACCTGCTCTGCGGGTGGAGGGATTTAAAATCCTGCTCCAGCTGGAGGAATTATCATGACGGACCGCCATGTTCTGATCACGGGAGGTGCAGGATATATAGGTTCTCTCCTGGCCTCAGAACTGCTTCGGGCCAACTATCGTGTTACTGTCCTTGACTCGCTTCTCTTTGGCGGCGAGTCGCTGGTCCCGTTTTTGCATCATCCGAATTTCCATTTCGTCAAGGCGGACGTGACCGAGCTGCGCGCGGTCAAGGATTCGCTCAAAGGCGGTTGGGAAAAGCCGGATGCGATTGTCCATCTGGCTGCGATCGTGGGATTCCCCGCCTGTCAGGCTGTGGGGAAGCAGGTGGCCTGGCGGTATAACGTCGAAGCCACGAAAACGGTTTTCGGGCAGGCGGCAGATCTGGGCGTGGAAAGATTCGTGTTCGGATCCACATACAGCAACTACGGATTATCCCCCGACGGAAAGGCTGTCACCGAAGATTCCCCGTTGAATCCGCAATCCCTTTATGCAGAGACGAAGATTGCGTCGGAGGAATTTTTGCTTGGGCAAAAAGATGCTCCATGCGCGCCGCTGATATTCCGTTTTGCCACCTTATATGGACTTTCACCGCGCACGCGTTTTGACCTGATCGTGAACCAATTTGTACTGGAAGCATTTACAAAACGGGAATTGATCATCTATCAGCGCGGGTATTCACGTTCATTCGTGCATATTCGCGATGTGGTGCGCGGTGTGATCATGGGATTGGAGGCCGGGCGATCAAGGATCTGTGGGGAGGTGTTCAATCTGGGCACGGATGCCGGAAATTACTCAAAGGATGATATTGTGCAACTGGTTCTCAAGCGCATGCCTGAAACGATTGTTGAATATAAGGACCTGACGTTCGGCGGCGATATGCGCGATATTACCGTTTCGTTCGCAAAGATCAAAAACCTGCTCGGTTTTGACACTACGCTCGATGTGGACGACGGTATTCGCGAGCTCCTGTTTGCCCTGAAGACCGGGATCATTCGCAATCCCACCGACGAAAGATACCGGAACGCTCAATTCATTGTACAGTAGGCAGGAGAAAACATGCCTGAAATTTTTTGGAAAGATAAGCGTGTCATTGTCACGGGCGGGGCTGGTTTCCTTGGTTCCTTCGTGATTGAAAAACTCAAACAGCGCGGCGCAATGGATATTTTCATCCCGCGTATCGAAAACTACAACCTTGTTGATCCAAACGATATTCGTCGTTTATATGCAGATACGTTGAAGGGTATCGATCCGAAGAATGTGGTCGTCATTCATCTTGCCGCGAACGTCGGCGGTATCGGCGCGAATCGCGCGCATCCCGCCGAGTTTTTCTATGACAATTTGATGATGGGCGTGGAGATGATGCACCGGTCGTATAAAAACGGCGTCGGAAAATTTGTCGCCATTGGAACGGTGTGCGCGTACCCCAAATTTACACCTGTTCCGTTCAAGGAAGATAATCTGTGGAACGGCTATCCCGAAGAGACGAATGCGCCTTATGGTCTTGCCAAGAAGATGATGCTGGTGCAGGCACAGGCATACCGGCAACAGTACGGCTTTAATGCCATCTTCCTGTTGCCTGTGAATCTGTACGGCCCGCGTGATAACTTTGATTTGCAGTCTTCGCACGTCATCCCGGCCTTGATCCGCAAGGCGGTTGAAGCCGATGAACGCGGCGAGAAGGAATTGCTCGTTTGGGGAGATGGTTCACCCACCCGTGAATTCTTATATGTCGAAGATGCCGCCGGGGGCATCGTGACTGCTGCAGAAAAATATGATGGTGACCAGCCTGTCAATCTCGGCTCCGGCTATGAGATTTCCATCAAAGATCTAAGCGAGCTGATCGTGAAGATGACTGGCTTTCAAGGCAAGCTTGCCTGGCAGACGGATAAACCGAATGGTCAGCCGCGCCGTGGACTCGATGTCTCGCGCGCGAAAGAATATTTTGGCTGGAGTGCGCAGGTCCCTTTTGAAGAAGGGATGCGCCGGACGATTGAGTGGTTCAAAGAGAATCGAGAGAAAATAAAGTAATACTCGTGTCATTGCGAGGAGGGCATGCCCGACGAAGCAATCCCCCACGCCTAGTTGGAGATTGCTTCGGTCGCTCCGCTCCCTCGCAATGACAAGCAAAATCATGACTGAACTTACAAAGCACGAACCCACTACGGTTTACATTAAGCCCTCCACGGGTTTTACCGCGCTAAACTTGCGTGACTTATGGGTTTATCGAGAACTGGTCCTTTTCATGATCTGGCGCGATATCAAAGTCCGCTACAAGCAAACGATGCTGGGCGCGGCCTGGGCGATCATCCAGCCGGTAATGACAATGATCGTCTTCAACTTTGTGTTTGTCACGGTGGCAAAGGTCCCGACAGATGGAATTCCGTATCCAATCTTCGCCTTCACCGCGCTTCTTCCCTGGGGGTTATTTGTCACCGCGTTGAATCAGGCCAGCCGCTCGCTGACGTCGAACCACAACATGATCACCAAAATTTATTTCCCGCGTCTCATATTACCTGTTTCGTCGGTTCTGGCGGGATTGGTGGATTTTGCGATTGCATTTGTAATCCTGATTGTTCTGATGATCTATTTCAAGGTCGCGCCTGCATGGAATGTGTTGTGGGCTTTGCCGCTGTTCCTTCTGCTGGCGATCGTTACAGCCCTTGGTGTTGCTTTGTGGCTCTCTGCCATCAATGTCAAATACCGTGATGTTAACTATGCTTTGCCTTTTATTACCCAGTTCTGGTTGTTTGTCACGCCGGTCGCTTACTCGTCAAAAGTAATTTCAGAAAACCTGTCAGAGAAGTGGCTATTGATCTATTCACTCAATCCGATGGCTGGGGTAGTGAACGGATTCCGCTGGGCGTTGCTCGGCGCAGGCAATGGACCCGATGCGGCGCTCTGGATCTCGGTTGGGATTTCACTGCTCGTCCTTATTTCCGGAATTTTTTATTTCCGCAACATGGAAAAGACCTTCGCGGATACGATCTAAAATGACAATCGCAATCAGCGTGAAGAACTTAAGCAAACAATACAGGATCGGCGCAGCGCAACAGAAATTCCGTTATGGAATGTTCCGCGATGTCCTCGTGGATACGCTCATGACGCCTGTGCGCATCTATCGCGCCCTGCGCGGACAAGGAATGCAAGGCACAAACGGCACAGCTACCATCTGGGCGCTTAACGATGTCTCGTTTGATCTCGAAGAGGGAAAAGTGCTTGGCATTGTCGGACGTAACGGCGCAGGTAAAAGCACATTGCTCAAAATTCTCTCCCGCGTGACTGAACCAACCAAAGGCACAGTGACTGTCCGCGGACGCGTTGGTTCATTGCTTGAAGTGGGCACCGGGTTTCATCCCGAACTGACTGGCCGCGAGAACATCTACATGAATGGTGCGATCCTGGGAATGAAACGCGCCGAAATTGACAGCAAGTTCGATGAGATGGTTGATTTCTCAGAAGTCGGTCAATTCATTGATACGCCTGTCAAACGGTACTCATCGGGCATGTATTTGCGGCTCGCGTTCGCTGTCGCCGCACATCTCGAACCTGAAATACTGGTGGTTGATGAAGTCCTTGCGGTGGGGGATGCGGAATTCCAGCGCAAGTGTCTCGGCAAAATGAGCGATGTCGCGCAACAGGGACGTACTGTCCTTTTTGTGAGTCATAACATGTCCGCAATTCTGCGCCTTACGCAGGAAGCGATTGTCCTTAAAAAGGGGCAACTCATCAAGCGCGCGGCCACACCGGAAGCAGTGGATTTTTATCTTTCCTCCGGCCAGGCGGAATCGGGTGAGCGCGTTTGGGAGGCGGAAGAAGTCCCGGCTGCGAGCGCACCATTCAGGCCGATCAGTTTGCGCCTGAAGGACCGCAGCGGAAAGATCGTGGACACTGTCCGATCCACTGAGCCGGTCACGGTCGAATGGGAATATCGACTCGATGCACCCATTACGGGTCTGCGCGTGGGCATGTATCTCAATACCATGCGCGGCGAATACGTGTTCACCGCGTTCGACACCGACGATGCAAAACAATACGAACAATTCGGCGCGCGTCAGACGGGGCGCTACATCAGCCGTTGTGAAATCCCTGCTGATTTTTTCAATGAAGGCCGTTACTCGCTTGGTGTGAATGCAAGTTCGTTCGGAGTACGCCGCTACTTTATGGACGAGAATGCACTTTCATTCAACGTGGATATTTCCGGCGCGCCTGGCACCCAATGGCCCGAAATCCGTCAGGGTCCCATCCGCCCGCGCTTTGATTGGAAAATCGAAAAGATAGAGTAGCCACTGAGTCACAGAGACACGGAGAGAATGAAAAATCTCTGCGACTCTGTGTCTCCGTGTCAAAATAAGCATGCTCAATAAGACCTCCATCCGCAATTTTCTTGGCGAACTGCCTCTTGCCGCCGAACTCGATTACGCGCTCCGCCAAAAGAACCGCGCTCGAAAAGATCATTACAATCTTTCCCGTCTGGAAAAATCATTGCCACTGGCTGTGTCGCAAGTCACATCATTCGCACAAAAAGCAAAACCCGGCAAAAAGATCCTCTTCTTTGCAACGCTCCATTATTGGATTGAGCAAGCTGCTTATATCTCCCTTACGCTGGTGGGGCTGGGTCACAAGGTTACATTATTGACCCTGCCTTACTCGGAATGGCACAAGGAAATGGATAAACTGACTCAACGACAGCGTGTGCTTCACACGCGGGATGCACTCAGTGCGTTCTCCGCGCTGGCTCCATTGGTTGAGCACGCCTCTCTCTTGGATCGTTCGACACTCCCTTTGGTCGCAGGACAACGCCTCAAGCCTGCCTCCGTTTTACCGGCCGCCCTCAAAGCTGACGTGGAAGAGGTCTCCCTATGGGACGCTCAATACACGCTCATGCGCGAAGAAGTGAACATGGACTCCCCCAAAGACCGCGCATTATACGACCTGCGCGTAAAGCGCAATTCGTTCGCCGCGCTCGCCGCGCTCGAGTGGATGCAGACGAACAGGCCTGATGTAGTTCTCATCCCAAATGGCTTGATCCTGGAAATGGGTATTGTTTTTCGTGTTGCGCGTTATCTTGGTATCCCTGCTGTTACATTTGAATTCAATGACCAGCGCGAGCAGATCTGGCTTGCGCAGAACACATCCATCATGCGGCAGGACACAGATTATCTCGTCGAGGCGCGTTGCAAACTGCCAATGACCGATGAAATGTACGAACGCCTTGCCGATCTTGAAAATGCGCGGCGCGGTGCTCGTGTATGGGGAAAATCGAAACGATTGTGGCAATACGTCTCTTCGCAGGGAGCGGATGAAACCCGTAAAACGTTGGGTCTCGATAAGCGTCCTGTTGTTTTACTGGCCGCGAACGTGTTGGGCGACAGCCTGACATTGGGCCGGAACATCTTCGCCGATTCGATGAGCGAATGGATCATGCGCACGGTCCGGTTTTTTGCGGACAGAGAGGCTCGCGCTGAGCGGAGTCGAAGCGTCCAGTTCGTGATCCGCGTGCATCCCGGTGAGAAACTTGTCCCACAGGCGAAATCCATGGCCACGGTTGTGCGTGAAGCGTTGCCAGAAATCCCAGGGCACATCCATTTGATCGGCGCGCTGGATAATGTGAATACATACGACCTGATCGAGATCGCTGACCTGGGTTTGGCTTACACGACAACGGTCGGCGTTGAAACTGCCATGAATGGAATTCCCGTGATCTCATGCGGACAAACGCATTATCGCGGGCGCGGTTTTACGATTGACCCAAACACATGGGATGAATATTTTGCCGCGCTCGAAAATGTTTTATCTGATCTGCCTGCTCATCGTTTGAGTGAAGAGCAGGTTGCCAAAGCATGGAATTATGCCTATCGCTTTTTCTTTGAATACCCGAGACCGTTCCCCTGGCGCCTGATGAATTTCTGGGATGATCTTGAAGTCTGGCCTTTGGATAAAGTTTTGGGTGAAGAAGGCATGGCGCAGTTTGAAGATACATTCAAGTTTTTGGTTGGCGCGCCGTTTACATGGAATAACTAAGGAATGTCATCCTGAGCGACGCGAAGGATCTCCAATCCCGTGATGAGACTCTTCGGTCGCTACGCTCCCTCAGAGTGACAAGATAAGATATGAGAGACAACACCAAACAACAAGTGCGCGAATTTTATGACCAGATCGGCTGGTCACAGGTCGGCGATGGGCTTTATCAGAATGCCCGCTATGAAGATTTGCGCCCGGTTTCACGAGAGTATATCCATAAATGCCACATGCGCGTGAAGCGGCACCTCGCCTCAAATGGTGACATCCTGCTCGACGCGGGTTCCGGCCCTGTACAGTGGCCCGAATATCTGACCTATTCTGAAAACTATTGTTATCGCCTGTGCGCAGACATCTCCATCACTGCCTTGAAGGAAGCGCGTAACAAGCTAGGAGATAGGGGATTGTTTGTTGTGGCTGATATTGCGAACCTTCCATTCAAGCCGGATGTCTTTGACGGTGTTGTATCCATGCACACGATCCATCACTTGTCGCTAAGCGAACACAGGCGCGCCTATCTCGAGTTGAATCGTGTTTTAAAGGCAGACAAAACGGCTGTCGTTATCAACGGCTGGCACGATCCTCTGCTCATGCGCATGGCCGAGCCTTTTATCAGATTAGGGCGGTTGCTGGCGGGTCGTTCTGCAAAAAAGAAAAAGGATTGGACTGCAGAGGAAGACCAGGCTGGAACTTTCGTCGAAAAGATGACACCGCGCTGGTTGAAAAAGGAATTGAAAGATGCGGTGGCGTTTGAAATCTATCCGTGGCGCAGTCTCAGCCCGCGTTTCATGCGCTGGTTCGTGCGTCCGCAACTTGGCGGAAAAGCCTATTTGCACTTGATTTTCCGGCTCGAAGAACGTTTCCCGCGTTTCTTCGGCGAGAATGGCCAGTATCCGTTGATCGTGGTCAAAAAATAATCATGTCAAAATTCACCGACCAGCAATATCTCAAAACCGACCAGTATCGAGATTCAACCAATCTCGAGGCGCGCGTGATGATCCATCAGCGTTTCAGCACGAACTCTTACGGTTGGTTCAAATGGGTCTTCGATACGCTGGCAAAATTGCCCGGCAATGCGAGAATTTTGGAGCTGGGATGCGGTCACGCCCTGTTGTGGAAGGAGAACGTGAACCGAATCCCCGCGGAGTGGAACATCACACTCAGCGATCTTTCCTCGGGGATGCTGGATGCCGCCTGGCGAAATCTGGTTGTGACTGGACGCGCCTTCAAATTCGAAGAGATCGACGCGCAATCAATACCTTATGGAGATGAAACCTTTGACGCTGTTGTCACCAATCATATGTTGTATCACGTTCCAGATCGTCCAAAAGCAATTGCCGAGGTCCATCGTGTTCTCAAACCTGGCGGACGCTTGATTGCCACAACAATTGGCTATGGACACCTAAAAGAACTTAATGATTGGTTGCGTCGAGCTAGCGGAGGAAAAGCTGTTGAACCAATGCCGATTTCGTTCACGCTTGAAAATGGTGCTGAACAACTAAGCGCCTGTTCTTCACAACTAGATATACTTCGTTATCGAGATAGTTTGCATGTGACTGAAATTGAACCCTTGATCGCCTTTTTCCATGCAAGTTTCTTTTCAACAGAGATTATGCCAGAGGCTTTACTTGAAATACGCGATGAGTTGGAAACAGAACTCAAGGAAAAAGGAAGAATTTTGATATCAAAGGATTCCGGCTTATTTGAAGCCATCAAACAAAGGAGCAATCATGGATTGGAAAGATAAGGTCGTTCTCATCACCGGTGGTACAGGATCATTTGGCAAGAAGTTTACAAAAATCCTGCTGGAGGAAAAACCTCCCAGAAAGATCATCATCTTCAGCCGCGATGAATTGAAGCAACACGAAATGCGGATGCATGGATTCAACCATCCCTCCCTGCGCTATTTCATTGGCGATGTGCGCGACCGGGAACGGCTCTTGCGCGCCATGCACGGCGTGGATATTGTCGTCCATGCCGCGGCGTTGAAACAGGTCCCTGCCTGTGAGTACAACCCCATGGAAGCCATCAAGACGAACATCATGGGCACCGCCAATGTGCTGGAGGCTGCACTGGATGCAGGTGTCAAGAAAGTGATGACGATCAGCACGGATAAAGCAGTCAGCCCGGCGAACTTATATGGCGCGACCAAGCTCGCGGCTGAGAAATTGACAATTCAAAGCAACGCGTATGCCGCGGGTTCAGCGACCAGATATTCGTGCGTCCGATACGGGAACGTCGTTGGGAGCCGCGGTTCCGTTGTTCCATTATTCCTGAAGCAACGCGCGAGCGGCACGGTCACGATCACGGATGAACGCATGACTCGTTTCTGGCTTTCACTTGAACAGGGCGTCCGTTTCGTTATTAATTGCATTGAACAAATGGAAGGCGGCGAGGTCTTTGTGCCAAAGATCCCCAGCACCAAAGTGACTGACCTTGCCAGAGCGATCGCGCCTGCAGCGAAACTCAATATCATCGGCATCCGTCCCGGTGAGAAACTGCATGAATACCTTATCTCTATTGACGAAGCCCGCCACACCGTAGAACTGGACAGGATGTACGTCATTCAACCTGCCGAGGCGATATGGTTCGGCTATTCGTGGAAGGAAAAGGGTAAGGAACTTCCCGAGAACTACCATTACTCCAGTGATAACAACAGTGAATGGCTGGACGTCAACGGCATCAAAGAATTTGTCGCGCCGTTTGAGGAGCTGTTCGAGCAGGGCAGGCTGGAGGGATAGGTATGCAGGTAAACAGATATGCATGTAAACAGGTTGCGTGTGTACCTGTCTGCTTGCTTACATGTCTGTTTTTGTACTTAACACCATGAAGTTATTGATTACTGGCGCAAGCGGACTTCTCGGAATCAACTTCGCCCTGGAAGCCATGCACGGGCACGAAGTCATTGGCGTGGATCGCGGCAGGTTGAAATCCACTCCCTTTCAAGTCTTCAAGGTGGACCCTTTACAAGGGAACACAATTGATTCCGTTTTGGATTCAACACGACCGGACTGGCTGGTCAATTGCGCCGCCCTCGCGAGCCTGGAGGAGTGTGAAGAGTACCCTGAGCGCGCCCGGCTTCTAAACGCAGATATGCCGGGCGAATTGGCGAAGATTTGCGCTCAGCGAAGAATACGCTTCGTTCATATTTCCACCGATGCAGTTTTTGACGGCGAAAAGAAGGATTTTTACACGGAAGAAGATGAACCGAGTCCACTCGGCACATATTCACAAACCAAACTCAATGGCGAACGCGCCGTGCAGAGTGCCAACTCTGAAGCGATCATCGCCCGCGTCAACTTTTATGGTTGGAGCCTGAACGGCATGCGCAGCCTTGGCGAGCTTTTCGTCAACAATCTGAGCGCAGGGAAACATATGAATGGCTTCACGGATGTTGTTTTTTGCCCGATGTTCGTCAATCACACCGCGCGGATTTTGCTATCCATGCTGGAGAAGGGCTTAAGCGGTTTGTATCACGTGGTTGGCCCCCAGCCGATGAGCAAGCACCAGTTTGGGATTGAGATTGCACGAAAGTTCGGGCTTAGCGAAAGCCAGATTGACCCCAAATCAGTTCTCTCCTCTGAGCTGACCGCACGCCGTGCCCACAATTTACGGCTATCTACTCACAAACTATCCACAGATTTGGGCTACGAAATCCCCAAGTTTTCCACTGGTTTGGATGAGTTTTATACACAGTACCAACAGGGTTATCCACAGAAAATCCGCAGTTATCAACAGTAGGCTGGGCCTTGAATCCAACTTGCCCACAGCCTTTTCACCCGACTTATCCACAGAAAACCACAATTTATCCACAGGATAAGTATGTAGAAGAGATATTATGAAAAATCTGCTCAAAGTTGAAGAAGTATTTTTGTTCGGGCTTTCACTCCTTCTTTTTTCCAGATTGGATTACCGGTGGGGATGGTACGCGCTTTTGTTTTTGACTCCCGACCTGGGCATGCTCGGCTATTTGTGGAATCCACGCTTCGGTTCCTGGACCTATAACCTGATCCACCACAAAGGGCTTTCAGTTGCCCTCTATGTTTTGGGCTACCTGCTCGCAAATCCTGTGCTTCAGTTTGCAGGGACTCTCCTGCTTGGCCACTCCAGCCTCGACCGCGTCTTCGGTTACGGCTTGAAATACCCGGACGCGTTCAAAAATACGCATTTGGGTGTGATTGGAAGATAACTTTAACTTGCTGTGCAAAATAAGAAGGCTTCGTGCCAATGAGGAGAAAGAGTGAGCGAGAATAAATTGCGAGTTTGGGAAACTGTTTCGAGAAAGACTATTCTTAGTCATAGTAAATTCTTAACAGTAGAAAGTCATACTGTAAAGCTCCCTGATGGACAAATAATTCCTGATTGGGCATGGCTGATCATTCCAAGTGCCGCTATTGTTCTTGCAGTAACCGAAGGCAACAAATTTCTCTGTTTTCGGCAGACCAAATATGCTGTAGAAGGAACATCATTAGCGCCTGTTGGTGGCATGCTTGAACCAAACGAAAAACCACTTGACGCCGCAAAACGAGAGTTACTTGAAGAAATGGGATATGAAACATCGGAATGGGTTAGCTTAGGAAGTCACATTTTAGATCCCAATCGTGGCATTGCAACCATGCACTTGTTTTTGGCTTTGAATGCAAAACAAGTAGCCACGCCAGACAGTGATGATTTGGAAGATCAGGAATTATTGTTGCTCAGTCGCAGTGAGTTAGAAAATGCCTTGAATGCAGGTGAATTCAAAATCTTGGCATGGTCGGCAGTTGTGGCAATGTCTTTGAATTATCTGAACAATTTTGAAGACAATAAAAGCATTTAAGAACGACTTATAGTCTGACAGTGTAGAAGTTCGTTCCTGTATTTCAAAATTTTTCATCGGAGAACAAAATGGAAATCAAATTCGGCAATCGAACAATCGGCATGAACCATCCAACATACTTCATCGCGGATATTGCCGCCAATCACGATGGCGACCTTGAACGCGCGAAACTGCTTATTCGCCTGGCGAAGGAAGCGGGAGCGGATGCCGCCAAATTCCAGAACTTCGACGCGCCTAAGATTGTCTCGGATTATGGCTTCAAAGCCATGAGCGGCGGACAAGTCAGTCACCAGGCTACATGGAAGAAATCCGTGCTTGAAGTGTATAAGGGCGCGTCCATTCCTTTTGACTGGTCCATGACCCTGGTGGAGGAATGTAATGAAGCCGGCATTGATTACTTCTCGTCGCCGTATGATTTTGGCGCGATTGATTTCCTTGATCAGTATGTGCCTGTCTATAAGGCTGGCTCTGGCGAAATTGACTGGATCGAAGCGCTGGAACGTATGGCAAGCAAAGGCAAACCGTTCTTTGTTGCCACGGGAGCGTCCACAATTGGCGAAGTGCAGAAGGCAGTCCATGCGATTTTGAAGATCAACAAGCAATTGGTGTTGATGCAATGTAACACCAATTACACGGCCAGCCCGAACAACTATGACCATTTGCATGTGAATGTTCTGAAAACATATGGGACCATGTTCCCGGATGTCATTTTGGGACTTTCTGACCATACGCATGCCCTCGCACCGGTTCTTGGCGCAGTGACGCTGGGGGCGCGCGTCATCGAACGTCACTTCACGGACAGCAATGAGCGTGAAGGCCCCGATCATAAGTTCGCGATGAATCCCGAGAACTGGGCCAGGATGGTCGCAGAGACGCGCCTGCTCGAGCGCGCGCTTGGCTCCTCCGATAAGTTCATTGCGGAGAATGAAGTGCAAACTGCCATCGTACAGAGACGCTGCCTGCGCGCCGCGCGTGACATCAAAGCGGATGAAGTATTCACACGTGAGATGATAGATGTGTTGCGCCCCGCTACTCCTGGCGCGATCAAACCTGATCAAATCGAAAATGTCATTGGCACGAAGGCGCTGCATGATTTCAAATATGGTCAGGAATTGAGATGGACAGATCTAGGCGCATAATACATGTCTGTTGCGAGACAAGTGGAGTTGGCACGAGTGGGTGTGGAGCCTGCACTGATTTGTCAGGTCTCATCGGGTTGGGTTGTTTTATGTACGATGCAGTATCTGCGCGGTTATTGCGTTCTTTTGCCAGATCCAGTGGTTCCAAGTTCGAATGATCTGACTCAACAACTGCGCGCAAGCTATTTATGTGATATGGCTACTGTTGGCGATGCCGTGCTGGAAGTGACAGGAGCGTATCGAATCAACTACGCCATTATGGGTAATTCCGATCAGGTTTTGCATTCACATATTGTGCCGCGTTATCTAACTGAGCTGGATAGATTTCGTGAAAATACCCCCTGGTCATATCCTCAGGACACCATGGATTCCTTGTTGTTCGATTGTGATCGCGACCGGGATTTGATGCTTCAAATCAGCAATGCAATCCGAAAGCGTCTTTAATTACAGTTTGAAATGAAAGTTATTTACTTCTCAAGAAATTACACCCCTCATGATTATCGGTTTCTGTCTTCATTGTCAAAGACGGAACATGAAATATTCTATTTACAGCTGGAAGCGAACAAGCGCCAGATTGAAGACCGCTCTGTTCCTGAAAATATTCAGCAAATTTTATGGGCGGGTGGACAACGCGAGTTCCGCTGGCGCGATGTTCCGAAATATGTGTTGAGTCTGCGGCGCCTGATCAAGGAGCTCAAGCCCGATCTAATCCACGCGGGCCCGATACAAACGTGCGCGTTCATCGCGGTCTTGAGCGGATTTCGTCCCGTTCTCACGATGTCCTGGGGATATGACCTTGTGCAGGATGCAGACCATAACTCATGGATGAAGTGGGTGACGCGTTATACGTTGAAACGAAGTGCCTTCTTCACAAGCGATGCCCGATTCACACGTGATAAGGCTGTGTCATTTGGGATGAATCCAGAGAGAACAGTAATTTTCCCCTGGGGGGTGGATATTGAGTATTTCAGCAGGAAAACATTCGAACGTTCAAACGTTCAAACGTTCACGCTTTTTTGCAATCGCACATGGGAATCCATTTACGGTGTGGATGTTCTGGCAAAGGCGTTTGTCAAAGTCGCGGCGAAAAATCCAGATGTCAATCTGATCCTGTTGGGTGGAGGATCGCAGGGATCGCGAATTCGTCAGATCTTGATGAACGGTGGTGTGCTGGATCGAGTCCATTTTGGGGGCCAGGTGGGCCAGAAGGATCTGCCGCGCTGGTATCACATGGCAGATATTTATATCTCACCGTCGCACGTGGACGGCTCGTCCGTTTCGCTGATGGAGGCGCTCGCCTGCGGCTTGCCCTGTCTGGTTTCGGATATCCCCGGCAACAGGGAATGGATCGTTGAAGGCGGGAACGGCTGGTTATTCCGGGACGGTGATGCGGATGATCTTGCAGAGAAGATATTGCATGCGATCAAAAGTCGCCGGTCGTTCAAGAAGATCGGTGAGTCTGCACGAAAGACCGCGGAGCAAAAAGCGGATTGGAAGAAGAATTTTGGTAAACTTCTTGAGGCGTATGACACAGTGATGTCATTGCGAGGGCGGTGATTGTCCGCCCGAAGCAATCTCCTCGCAATTATGCGATGTTTATTTGGAGGCAATCATGTTGACGTTTGAAAAACTGGTCGAGGGATTTCGCGATTTGGGCGTGGAGGAAGGTGATACCCTGCTCGTCCATAGTTCGTATAAATCTCTTGGCGCGGTGGATGGCGGACCGCAAATCGTCATCAATGCGTTGGAGTCAGTACTCGGCGAGGATGGAACATTGGTGATGCCCACGTTTAATTTTGATTTCAACAAAGGTACACCATGGGACGTGCGCTCGACACCGTCGAAGATGGGAGTGCTGACGGAACTTGTCCGTAATAACCCGCGTGCGAAACGGGTCTTCCATCCCTTTTATTCGTTTGCCATTCTCGGCAAACACGCAGAGATGCTTGGGAACCTGCGTTACAAGAGCAGTTATGAGCGCAATTCTGTTTTTGGCAAACTGCGCGACCTGGATGGCAAGATCATGGTCATTGGCTTGTCGTATACGAACAGCATGACCTTCTTCCATCATATCGAGCAAATGGAAGGCGTGGACTATCGTTTCCTGAAGGAGTTCACGGGTGAAGTCACCGATTGGGACGGCACGACCAAAGTGGATACATTCGAGATGCTGGTGCGCGATATTGATAAAGGTGTCATCACCGAAGTGAACCCGATGGGCGAGTTGATGGAAAAAGAAGGCATTATCAAGGTTGGCAAGATTGGCGAAGCGGACGTCAAGTTAATGAAGGCCAATGATGTGTATGCATTCACAGCACGCGAAATGCGTCGTGATCCACATTTGTTGTATTATATTGAGAAGAAGTAAAGCAACTCCGCTGGTTGAGCGCAAGCAGTCGAAACCAGCAGTAACATACAAACAAGAAATTAAAAGCAGGTATGAAATTTAGAGATGTGGTTTCGACACCTGCACTTGCGTGCTGGTGCAAGTGTACGCCCCGAAGAGCACGGGGCTACCCTTCGATAAACTCAGGACAACGCTCAACCACCGCTTGAAACGAGAGATTTTTATGGCTTGGATGTATATTCTTGAATGTTCTGATAATTCGTACTATGTCGGTTCGACCAAAGATTTGGAGCGCCGATTATCTCAACACCAAGAAGGTACAGGCTCAAGATATACATCTGGACGATTACCAGTCCAACTGGTTTATTGCGAAGAGTATGACCGTGTCTCAGACGCGTTTTATAGAGAGAAACAAGTCCAAGGCTGGACTCGGCGCAAGCGTGAAGCCTTGATTAACGGAAATCCAGAATTGTTGCCCGCGCCTGCAAAGAAGGTTTTTGATAAAAGTAAAATTAAAGACAATTCGGTGGTTGAGTAGGGCGAGTGGTTTTCTCGCCCGTATCGAAACCACCAATAAGCAAAATACCTTTGTTACATGTTGGTTTCGACACCTGCACTTGCGTGCTGGTGCAAGTGTACGCCTTCCGCTAGCGCCTCAGGCTACTCAACCAACGGTGTTGAAATGATATGAAACCCTACTCCTCCCTCAAATCCATCCTCGCAGAATTCTTTCCTCTGCACCGTACCCTCGCCTCTGATGATCACGACAAAACGTTGGAGATTGTCGGCTCGTACATGCCCGACTCATCCAACTATACCATCGAGACCTACGCACCGCTGACTCCCGTATGGACGTGGAAAGTACCTGAGCGGTACGTTGTCTATGAAGCGTATCTTGAAACCGAAGCTAGCACTGAGCAAGGTCGAAGTGATGGCGAACGGATTATAGATTTCAAAGACAATCCGCTTCACATTGTTTCGTATTCTTTGTCTGTGGATAAAACGCTTTCATTTGAAGAACTGCAGCCGCATTTATATTTCAATGAGAAACGTCCGCACACAGTTCCGTGGGTGTTTAAATATTATGAACGCGACTGGGGATTCTGTTTACCGAAGAATGTTTTTGACAGACTTCCACGCGACAAGAAGTATCACGCAGTGATCAAATCTGAATTCATCACCGATCCCAAGCAGGGATTCAAAGTTGCGACCGCGGTCATTCATCCCAAAGGTGGAGAGAATCCCGAAGCGGGCGAGTTCCTTGTGCAGGCGCATACCTGTCATCCCAGGCAAGCCAACGACGATGGCGCGGGCGTGGTCAGCACGATTCAGTTGGCGCGGCGGCTCGCCGAGAATCCGCTTCCCGCTGGCTCGATGAGCGTCCGCTTTTGGTTTGGACCCGAGACCATCGGCACGATTGCCTGGCTCGCGCACAACGAGAATCTCATTCCCAATCTGCGCGGCGGGATCTTCATGGAGATGACAGGTAATCAAAATAAGATCGCTTGGCATCACACGCGCCAACACATGCATCTTCTCGATCGAATTACGAATTACGTTTTACGCAATACGGATCACGACGAACGCGATTTCGCCGCCGCGCCCGCAAACGATGAACGTGTCATCAATGGGCCTGGCGTCAACGTGCCATGTATCTCCCTCAACCGTTGGCCCTACGATGAATATCACACCACCGACGATAATCTCTACATCATACACGAAGACATGCTGGTCAGCGCCGCTGAGGCCGCCGAGCAGATTATCCGCATCTACGCGAGCAACTACATCCCGAAGCGCACGTTCCGCGGTCCCGTTTTCCTCAGTGGTCATGGTCTCTGGGTGGATTGGCGCGATAACTGGGCGCTCAACCGCGCCATAGAAAAAATCATGATGTGCTTCGAAGGCGGGCACTCGGTCTTTGACATCGCCGAGCAAGTCGGCCTCGATTACTGGACGGTGCGCGAGTACGTTGAAAAATTCCGTGCAAAGGGATTTGTGAATCCTTTGCCGATTCCCTCCGAAGCGGAGACTTCATGAAGCCGCTCGAGTTGGATGAATATTTACAGAAATTGCTCAATGATTACGAGCAGACCTTGAGATAGGAGGTTCGTATGGTGATCTTCACCCTGATCCTTGCACTGGCATTTGCCATTCTGGCAGTGATCTTCGCGCTCGAAAATCCGGTGATCGTCACGATGTCATTCTTTGGCCGCGAAGTGGAAGGTTCGCTGGCGTTGTTCATTTTGCTCGCCGTGATTCTCGGTGTCATCATTGGCATGCTGGTGATGGTGCCTGGCACGATCAAGCACAGTCTTGAATTGCGGAATCATCGCAGGAGAATAGGCGATCTTGAGAAGTCATTGGGTGAACAAAAAGGCCAGATCGCCAAAGCAGGGACGATTGAACCTCTCAGGGATTTTCCCCGGGACGATAAAGAATAATGCCTCCTCGTGTCGTTGCCATCATTCAGGGACGCATGAGCTCGTCCCGTTTGCCAGGAAAGATTCTTGCGGACATCGCGGGTCAGCCCATGTTGCAGCGCGTCTTCATTCGGACCTCGCGGTCTGCCACCGTTACCGAAACGATTTTCGCCACGACCACAGATCCCTCCGATGACCCCGTGGCCGAATACTGCAACTTCAGCGGAATCCCTCTTACGCGCGGCAGTCTCTTTGACGTGCTCGACCGCTACTATCAAGCCGCGCAAGGAGCCAAAGCGGACGTGGTTGTCCGCATCACCGCAGATTGTCCCGTCATGGACCCCGCGCTGGTTGACGATGTTGTCAGCACCTTGCTCGATGATGAGTACGACTTCGTTGCGAATCGTCTGCCGCCTCCATTTCATCGAACATACCCCATTGGACTGGATGTGGAAGCTTGTACATTTGAAGTCCTTGAAAAAGCCTGGAAGGAAGCCAGAGAAACTTTTCATCGTGAACATGTCATGCCTTATTTCTACGAAGGAGTAGAGCTTTCAGCCGTCAGCCGTCAGCTTTCAGAAGGCATATCTCCTCGTGGTTTTAGAATCGCTTTGCTGAATCACACCACTGACTTCGGCGATTATCGCTGGACAGTTGACACCCCCGAAGATCTCGAATTCATGCGACAGCTTTACAGCCGTTTCGATGGCCGCGATGATTTTTCATGGAAAGAAGTGCTTGATCTTGTGCATAAGGAACCCAAATTGATGGAAATCAACGCGGGTGTGCAACATAAAACATTGAAAGATATTGATAAACGCGCACTAAAATGATGTCATTGCGAGGAGCGCTCTTGCTCTTTGCGACGAAGCAATCTCCCATTTAACTGTGGATTGCTTCGCCACACCTGCCCTGGCGGGCGGTGCCAGGGAAGAACGGCTCGCAATGACATACTGATGACTGATTACTCATGCCAGTGATAACTTTATTCTCCGCCCCCAAGCCTTTCACAGAGCCGCACATCGCGACGATTCAACGCAACGCCGTCAAATCATGGATCCTCCTCCCCGATGTCGAGGTCATCCTTCTGGGCGAAGAGACAGGTCTCGCCGAAGCCGCGCGTGAACTTGGTGTAAAGCACATTCCCGACGTGGCGCGTAATGACAGTGGTACACCGTTGATCTCGTCCATGTTTCAGTTCGCGCGGGACGCTAGTCAGCGCAGCAACAGTGAATTGCTCTGCATCATCAACGCGGACATGATCCTTATGCCTGACTTTATCGAAGCGGCAAAACAGGTCTTGAGTACGTCACGTTTTAAACGTGACCTGCAAAATTTCGTTATGCTGAGCCAGCGCTGGGATATGGACATCACCCAACCCATCGAATTCACCGAGGGGTGGGAGCGTCAGCTTGTATCCACTGTCAGAACGCAAGGCCAACTCCATCGTCCCGCGGGAAGCGATTTTTTCCTTTTCCCAAGATCCTGTTATCAGGATATTCCCAATTTTGTCATCGGAAGGGCAGGCTGGGATAACTGGATGATCTACAAGGCCCGAAAGGAAAAATGGCCCGTGATTGACTGTACGCCGTCGGTCATGATCGTTCATCAGAACCACGATTACGCTCACCTGCCCGGTGGAAAATCGCATCACGAACACCCAGATACAAACGAGAACATCCGCCTGGCGGGTGGACAGGCCGCGATCCGTTACACCATTTTGGATTCAACGCATCAACTTGTTGGTGGTAAACTTGCGCGCCCGAAACTGTCCTACCTGCGCTTCATGCGCGGCGTCGAATTGTTTTTGCGTTCGATCTTTTTCTTCCTGCCGGAGAAGATGATCGAGAATGTTGCTAGACCGAAGAGATGGAAGAAGATAATAAAAAAGATATTCGGGAATCGATAATCGGGACTCGGGAATCGTGCATTGGAAAGCGTCTACGACTCCTGAATAACGAATCCCGATTCCCAACCTGACACCTGAAACCTGGAACCTGACACCGATATGAGAAAAGGCCAAAACCCTGCCAAGTTCGTCAAAGACGTTGCCCGCCCTGAGCGGATCACGGTCGCGCTGCTTAATTACATTCCCTTCCTGAGCGGATTCTATGCCGAGACTCTCGACGTGCTAAAGGCCTGCCTCGATTCCATGCGCAAGGACGCGGGCCTGCCGTTTGACCTGATGGTCTTCGACAACGGTTCCTGCCCCGAAGTGCGCGAGTTCCTTGTAAAAGAAAAAGAAGAAGGACGCATTCAATATCTGATTCTGGCAGAGAAGAACATGGGCAAGGGCGGCGCATGGAACGTCATGCTGGCGGGCGCGCCTGGTGAGATCATCGCGTACACGGATAGCGATGTTTTGTTTTACCCTGGCTGGCTGAAGAAATCGGTCGAATTGCTTGAAACATATCCGAATGTTGGCATGGTGACCGGGCGTCCCTTCCGCACGCCGGAAGAATTTCTCAAACAGTCCATCGCATGGGCAGGGAACACGCCCGATGCAAAACTTGAGCAGGGTCACCTCCTGCCATACGATTGGTTTTATGAATTTTCGACCACCCTCGGATTTTCGGATGAAGAACTGCGCCAGATCTATGTTTCGACACGCGACCTCCGTGTTACCTATCGCGGCCTTTCGGCTTATCTGGGTGCAAGTCACTGGCAGTTCACCTGCTACAAATCTGTGATCCAGCAATTCCTCCCTTTTGAAATGGACAAGCCCATGGGCCAGGTCCGCCAGTTGGATGAACGGATGGACGCTGCGGGTTATCTGCGACTCATGCCTGTCGAGCGCTACGCCCAGAATATGAGCAACACGCTTCCCGCGGGGCTGTCATCTGCTCCCGTTTCCAATCAACGATCTCCCCTCAAACGCTTCTGGGAACTTCCTTTCGTCAAGAAGCCTCTCCTCGCGTTATACAACATGATCTTTAAACTCTACAACAAATAGGTTGCATGAACGAACTACTCTCCATGCTCGTCTGTCCAGACTGCAAACACGCTTTCGAAAAGGTGGATAACGCGTCCCTGCGCTGTACGAACTGCGGACGCAATGTCCCGCTTCTGGACGGCAAGCCAGTCTTCACGCCCATGCCTGAGACCGCTCATGTGTATCAACCCATTGAGCGCGGACCCGATCAGGGCACTCCGTGGAGGCAGGCCAACTGGCGCTTTTTGGAGACGCAGGTTCATGGTCTGGACAAGGATGCGCTTCTCCTCGATGTGGGCGCGGGGCACGGGGATTTTGCTCAGACCTACACCGGCCGCAAATCCCTATCGCTCGACGTTGTTCCCTATCCCGAAGTGGATTTAGCCTGCGACCTGGCCGAATGTGTCCCATTCCGTGAAGGTAGTTTTGACATGCTGATCCTGATGAACGTGCTCGAGCATGTCTACAACTTTCACGGATTGTTGGATTCTTTGTTTTATCTGCTCAAGCCAGGTGCTTCACTGGTGATTGCTGTGCCGTTCATGATAAAGATCCATCAGGCTCCGTTTGACTTTCAGCGTTACACTCATTACTCACTGGAACAGATGGCCCGCCAGCACGGATTCGAGATCGCCCTGCTCGAAGGTTATTACGACCCGATCTTTTTTCTCGGCGAAGGAACGCGCAACTTCCGCTTCTGGGTATTGCCTAAATTACCTCGCCCCGCGCGTTGGTTCGGACGCGGACTTCTTATCTTGATCGAAAGCTTGATCAACTTGTTGAGTCCCATCGTCGGAAAAGGTTATCTCAAGTCTCCTGAAGAGGCAAAGAATCCGGCGGCGATTGGATATCATTTGGTTCTTAAGAAACCTGCATAATCCGCTGGTTGAGTAGCCACGAGTGTAACGAGCGGCGTATCGAAACCAGCAGTAACATGAAAACATAAAGTATGTGGTTTCGATACGGGCGAGAAGTACGCTCGCCCTACTCAACCACCGTTTGAAATGAGATTTTTTTCTATGGCATGGATGTATATTCTCGAATGTTGCGATGGTTCGTATTATGTTGGGTCAACAAAAGACCTGGAACTTCGCATGTCTCAGCATCAAGAAGGAATTGGCGCAAACTACACATCGAAGCGATTGCCTGTGAAATTGGTTTACTGCGAAGAATATGACCGCATTGACGACGCGTTTTACCGAGAAAAACAAGTGCAAGGCTGGACTCGCCGCAAACGTGAAGCCTTGATAAATGGCAACCCAGAACTTTTGCCTGCACTTGCGAAAAAGGTTTGTAACTGCTCAGGCTAGTAAATTTAGCCGAGCCTGAAGAACAGGAGGAACAAAAGGCGATCCATTCAAAGCCATTTGCAACACATGCAACACGCGCTGATCATTTTTGCGAGCAGTCGAGATGTAGCTACGGATGCGACAAAAGACTTCGGCGCCGCCTTCTGAACGAAAACAACCAGAGATTTTCTGTTTCAACTTTACCATGCGGAGATCGCGTTCGGCCTGGTTGTTATCAAACGGCACCTTAAAATCATACATAAAAGCCAGCGTTTCGTTTTTGCGAGACTGGAGATGATCCAGCAGGTTCTGGACCGGATGCTGTTTCGGCTTGCCACGTTTCTTTGGCAAAGGGGCTGCGGGTTCCTGTACCGGGCATACTTGGAGACCTGCTTCAAGGATGGCATCATAGCGAGCTTCAAAATCAGTCAACTGGGTTGGTGACAAGCTTTGCTGTTCCGGTTGTGCCTCTTCAACTGCAGCTTTGATTTCGAGCAGCAGCGTGATCATCTCGGAAGCCCAGGTTTGCTGATATTGGTCTTGAATGAAAATCAAATCCCGCAGATGATGAGCATTGCAGAGCGCATGGATGATATTTTCATACTGGAAGTACGAGCAGTAGTTATCATGCATCGCCTTCCCTTTGAATACCGGAAAGATACCGATCGCATCCAGCGCTTTGCTGCCACGTTTCTGGTGAACCGCGTAGTAAGTCAGGAAAGCGGTGCAAACCACGTGCAGCCACCACAGCTTGCCGCTAATGCGACTGCCGGTTTCATCAAAGTGCCCCGTATCTTTCGTGTGGGTCAGTTCTGTTTTGGTAAGCTGATAAACCGGTTCTACCTGCCGGGCTGTTTCATTGCAGGCTTCCACAATGGTCCCTTCACTCACAGTCTGATCATACAAATCTTCGAGGATTTCAGCTGTCCGTTCCAAGGGAACAAAGTGATGCTGGTGGAAGTACACCATTTGCGCTTTGATCCGTTCGCCATACTGCACTGGCTGACTAACCCCAGCCGGGAATTGGCCAAGCGTGGTTTGATGGCAGTATGGGCAGATTTTGATCTCTGCCTGATGCTCGGTTACTTCCACTTTCACTGGCGGTAGATCAAACACCTGACGCTTCTCGTGACCCTGCACTTCCACTTCTTCCAGGCTCGCTTGGCAGTGATGGCAACGCTTCACCCCATGGACTTGCACGTGCTCAGGATTTGCTACTGCCTTGAGGGTTTTGCCAGGATGCCCAGGCTGTCCACCACTCTTCTTACCACTTCTTTGCCGCAAGCTCTTTGGCTGCTTTTTCAACCCATCACTTGAAGGTGGCTTGCTGCTATTGCCGCTGTTCTTGACGATCTGATCTTCCAGTCTCTGGATGCGCTCTGCCAACTTGCCAAGCGCCTCAAAGAAGAGCTTGACTACAGCTTCTTCGCCTTCACGAAAAGCCCCCCGTACCTCTGCTTCGCTTGGTATTCGCAATGGTTCCATGACTTATATTGTGCTCGGCTTTTATGTTTTTGACAATGTTAAAGTTCATTCAATTCAGATTTACGATGCCTGAGTAGTTACAAAGGTTTTTGATAAAAGTAAAATTGACAAGAATGGTTCGGTGGTTGAGTAGCCCCGCTGGTTGAGTAGGGCGAGTGCACTTCTCGCC
>Ga0209321_10000347_pt1 | contig 29855 bp, 28 predicted proteins | sample Rifsed16ft4_FD_184012 | JGI IMG/M metagenome (GOLD analysis project Ga0209321, IMG submission 184012) | Soil microbial communities from Rifle, Colorado, USA - sediment 16ft 4 - CSP-I_5_4 (version 2) | ecosystem: Environmental > Terrestrial > Deep subsurface > Rock core/Sediment | place: Rifle...
CCGCGAAACTTGACGGTTTGCATGGATTTCTCCTCTAATACACGGAAACCGATGGTCACAGAACCGGAAAGATCATTGGAGAGTTCAGCGTTAGAGGTTGAATAGGTCAGGCTTCAGCAGATAGACTCCATCGGCCTGCAAGGGCTGTTCCGCATTTGTAACAAGCCCCCTTCTTCAGAAGGTTCTTCCGAACCTGGAATCCCCATCGCTCAATCAGCACCTCGCGGCACTGCGGACAGAGCGTATTTTCGTACCCTTCGGTTTCTCCCGGCCGGTTCCCGGCGTACACAAACTTGAGGCCGGCCTCATATCCGATGTTCGCTGCGTGGACAAGCGTTGAAGAAGATGTATCGTCGGGGTCTGTCATTCGGTAATCGGCATGAAAACCGGTCACATGCCAGGGGATATCGGGAGAAACGGAAACCAGGAATTTCGCAATGTCATTCAGTTCCGCGTCGGAGTCGTTGAACCCCGGAACAACGAGGGTGACAATCTCGACCCAAATGCCGCGATCATGAAGCGATTTGATCGTGTCGAGGACGTTTTGCAGCACTCCGCCAAGCTGCGAATACGACTTTTGGCGAAAACCTTTCAGGTCCACTTTGCAGAGGTCGAGCCACGGCCCGACGTAATCAAGAACCTCCGGTGTCCCGTTTCCGTTCGAGACGTACGAGGTTGTCAGGCCGACGTTCTTCGCAAGCTTGAAGATCTCAACGGCCCATTCGGTGGTGATGAGCGGCTCATTGTAGGTGCTCGTGACGACGGTTGCATGCTTTCGGAGGGCGAGGTCGATGATCTGTTCAGGGGTGACAGGTTCAGGGCCGCCCACCGCGGCGGGATCGCGCAAGGCTTGCGACGTCACCCAGTTCTGACAATATCCGCAGTGCAAATCGCACCCGAGCATCCCGAAGCTGAGCGCCTTCGAGCCCGGATAGGCGTGGAAGAAAGGCTTCTTCTCGATTGGATCAAGCTGTAATCCCGCCACATATCCCCACGGAACGTAGAGCTTTCCCCCGCGGTTGAACCGTACGCGGCAAATGCCGTCCTTGCCCGGCGGTATCTTGCATCGGTGGCCGCAGGCGTAGCAACGGACCCATTCGTTCCCCATCGAAACACCGAGGTCACCGACCCGGGTGTTTTCCGCGAGGAGATCTTTCAATGTTGTCGATTCAGTCATGAGCGACCCTCGGGTAATGTACTGCGGAGCGGAGTTGGAGTCAACAGGGAGGAAAGATATCAGCGTTCAGCTTTCAACGTTCGGCAATCAGCTATCAGTTGTCAGTACTCAGTCATCAGAGAAAGACGCTTCCAGATCCTGTCTTACTCCTTGCTTCTTATTTCCGACTTCTGACTTTTGACCTTGCCCACCATCTCCCTCAATACCCGCATATTCTCCACGTCTTCCCTCATTTCCGGTCCCTTGGGGGTTTCGAGAATCTTCGGAAGATGTGCAAATCTTGGGTCATTCATCAGGAGACTGAAGCCGCCGAGTCCTATACAGCCTTTGCCGATATGATCGTGACGATCCACTCTGGAACCGCACTCCTTCTTCGAGTCGTTCACGTGAAAAGCAACGAGACGGTCGAGCCCTATCATTGTCTCGAAATCGGCGAAGGATGATTCGTAACCCTCTTCTGTCGACAGGTCGTACCCCGCCGCAAAAACATGACACGTGTCGATGCACACCGCCATTCGTTGCCGTTCATCAATGAGGTCGATGATCGAACGAAGCTGTTCAAACCGGTATCCCAACGCAGTGCCCTGCCCCGCCGTTGTCTCAAGAACCGTTTTGACCCGGTAACCGGGGGTTTGAGCGTGAAGAAGGTTGATCGATTCCGCGATTCGTTTGATTCCTTCCTTCTCTCCCGCTCCCATATGGGAGCCGGGATGAAAGTTCAGGTATTCGATCCCCAATCGCTCACACCTGTCGAGCTCGTCTTTCAACGTCGTCCGCGATTTTTCGAGAAAGGATTTGTTCTGTGCACAGAGATTGACCAGGAATGTGCCGTGCGCAATGATCGGACCCATTCTTGCTTTCGAAAGAAGCTCTTTGTAGGTTGTCACGTCCGTTTCGGTAAGAGGAGCCCCTTTCCACATGGTGTTGTTCTTCACGAACAATTGAAACGTCGTACAGCCGATGCTCACAGCCCGTTCCACCGCCGTCGCCACTCCGCCCGCAATGGACATGTGAGCACCGAGAAGCAAAGCGGGTTGTTTTGAGGTTTTTGTCATGGCATCAGGCCGGGGCTTCCTGTAGTACACGAATGTGGCACATGATTTCCATCAATGCAAAAAGAAAAAATCACCATTCTCCTTACGGTCCTCGTTGATGTCCTTGGTTTTGGCATCGTCATCCCCATCCTCCCTTTCTATGTAACGTCATTCGGTGCTTCGGCTTTCACGGTCACCCTTCTCTTTTCTTCATTCGCTCTCTTTGCGTTTGTCAGCAGTCCTTTTCTCGGTGCTCTTTCAGACAAGATCGGCCGCCGGCCCGTACTTATTTTCAGCATTGCCAGCACGGCTATCGGGTGGTTCGTTTTCGCAGCGGCGGACTCGATTGTGCTCCTCTTCATCGGCAGAATCATCGACGGCGCGGCTGCCGGGAACTTCACCGTCGCACAAAGTGCGTTGGTCGATATTTCGACAGACGAAAAGGACCGCGCAGCGAACCTCGGACTCATCGGCGCCTCCTTCGGCATCGGGTTTATGCTGGGACCCCTCATTGGCGGCGTCCTGAGCACGGTTTCCCATTCTTTTCCTTTCTGGGTTGCCGGCGGACTTGCTAGCGTGAATGTTCTGCTGACCTCCCTCAATGTTCGCGAAACCAATACGCGCCGTGATCGCTCCATGCTTCTCTCGATCAATCCTCTTGCACCGCTTGCCCGGGCCGCAATGAACGTCGAACTCCGCCCGTTCTTTCTGAACTGGATACTCTTCGGAATCTCTTTCATGTCGGTTCAGACGATTTTTGCTCTGTTCGTTCAGGAAGCGTTCGGATTCGGGTCGTTCGCCACCGGATTGCTATTCTCTGCCATGGGCGTCTTCACCGCCTTCAACCAGGGATTTCTGCTCAAGCACGTCTGGCTGAAGCATTTTTCAGAAGCGGTGCTGGAATACGCCATGACGATTGTCCTGTGCATTAGTTTGATCCTCATGGCGCTCAGTATCCTCCCGCTCTTTTTCCTGGCGATCATTCTCATCGCGAGCGCCCAGTCGAATCTGCGGGCCGTTATTACCAGCCGCGTTGCCGGCCTTGCGCCGCCGCATATGAAGGGGGAGATTCTCGGCATCATGAGTTCGCTCATGGCGGCAAGCATGGTCATTGCACCGGTTGTCGCGGGGGCACTCTTCGAGATCAAGAGCGTCCTTCCGTTTGTCCTTGGCATTGTGCTGATGGGCCTCAGCGCAATCCTGGAGCACAGGTCGCTTCGACGCGCTGCTGAGAAGAAAGGTCCGTAGTTACGAAACTAGGTTGGCGGAATGATGTGCGGAAAGAGGGAGCCGAAGAGAAGATCAGTCTTCGTCTTTGATGAGGGCGTACAACTCGTGAGCTTCCCGGCGATAACGTTCGTCGTCTTCATCCTGGGTGGGGAGATTTGGAATCAAAAGCAGCTGTACCCTTGCCTTTTCATACTCACCCTCGTCGACAAGCCCTTTAGCGTATTCGATTCTGTACTCGATGATATCCCCCCGCAGTCCGATTGCCCGTTCAAACAAGCGCAGAGCTTCCGTTCTGCTTCCCCAACCCAGGCCGAGGGGCCAGCGGAAGATCCAGGGCCGATCCGTCACGCGCATGTGCGTTCTTCCAAGCCAGAAGATCCCAAGATGGTTGGTACTGTCGATGGCCACTGCCCGGTCAAGATCGGACCTCATATCCTTCAACAGCCCCACTGTTTCCCACAATCCCTTGAAGAGTGAGACATGACCGACGGCAATCGCGCGCCTGGTCAACGCCATGGAATTCCGCGGATCCGCAATGACACTTCTTCCCGCAAAATCGAGGGCCTTCTCATACGTAGCCAGCTGCAGGTCCTTTTCCTCGTCACTTGCTGTGGGAAGGTGCTCCCCGATATCGACGTAAGCTTGACTGATGTGCCAGAGGAGGTCGGCATTGCCCGCCTCGATGGTGAGGGCGCGGTTGTACAGCTCAAGCGCAGCCCGGTTATCGAAGTATTTCGAGGCAAAGATGTCTCCCTGTGCGATCAGTTCGCGCACAGATGTGCGCAGGGAATCTGTCGGGGCCGGTTGGGGGGTTGATTCCACCTGGGCCGCTGCGATTCCCCATACTGCCACAACAAGGAAGATTGTCAGTACGCCCGCTGCGACAAAAATCCGCGCACGGAAATTGAATGCGATGCTCGTTAGGGGAAGTTTCAAGAGTTACGGGCCTGGAGCTTTCTTATCTCATCGCGCAATTTTGCGGCGCGTTCGTAGTCTTCTTTGGCAATCGCCTCTTTCAGCTGATGCTCGAGCTGTTCCAGTTTGCTCAGTTTCGGCTTTGCGGCAGTTTCCGGCGAAGCCGGCTCAGCCGGTGGTGCGGGAGGTTTTTCAGGTTCATCGTTTTCAGGGATAAACGCGGCTTCATCCATGACTCTGTCGGCGACAAAGATCGGTACACCGTAGCGGACGGCAAGTGCTATGGCATCGCTGGGTCTGGAGTCGATCTCCTGGCTGTCGAGATTCAGACGGGCATAGAAGGTTCCGTCCTTCAACTCATTGATGAAGACATCCGTCAGTGCAACTCCCAGGGAATCGATGATGCTCTTGATCAGATCATGGGTCAGGGGGCGGGGAGGCTTGATTCCTTCCATCTCAAGGGCAATCGATTGCGCCTCAAAGGCTCCGATGATGATGGGGAGTCTCCGCGCGCCGTTGACCTCCTTCAAGATCAATGCGTAGGCACCGCCTGCCGAAGGGCTCGTCGACAAACCCAGTATGTCAACCTGAATTCTCTCCACGCAACTTCTCCTTCCGACAAGAACGTCTTTGCTATTTCCCCAGGAGCTTCTTCACTTCTTTCGTCAGAGCCGGCACAACCTCGAACGCATCCCCCGCAATGCCGTAGTCCGCTACCTGAAAAATGGGAGCATCTTTGTCCTTGTTGATTGCAACAATATACTTGGACGAGGACATTCCCGCAAGGTGTTGAATGGCGCCTGAAATTCCCACCGCAATGTACAGTGAGGGCGAAACGGTTTTCCCTGTCTGCCCAACCTGCTCGTCGTGCGGCCTCCATCCTGCATCGACCACAGCGCGCGAGGCCCCCACGGCCGCCCCGAGAACCGAGGCGAGCTCTTCAATCATGGCAAAATTCTCCGGACCCTTCAATCCCCGACCGCCCGATACGATGATGTCTGCCTCGGCGACGTCAAGCTTTCCGCTTGCCTGTGTCACCTCCCGCACTGAACCGCCAAAGTGATCATCCGAAAGCGACACGCCCGCGTCTTCCACCGGCGCCGCGGCACCGCTGCTCTCGCCCGTCAAGAAGACGTTCGGCCGCAACGTGAAGACTTTCACTGCTGATGTTACTGTAACCTCGGTCAATGCTTTTCCGGCAAAAACAGGCCGCGTTGCCACCAGATCTCCGCCCTCGACTCTCAGCGCAGTGCAATCCGCTGCAAGGCCCGCATTAAGCTTCACCGCAACCCGCGGTGCAAGGTCTTTTCCCATCGAGGTCGCCGAGAAGAAGACGACGTCGGCTTTCTCTTTCTTTGCAACCTGGGCTATTACTTCCGCATAAGCATTGGACGGAAATTTCAGACGGGAGTCTTCTGCCGCCAGAACCTTCACCGCTCCGTACCCTCCGAGAGAGGAACTCATCGATTTGACCCGGTCGCCTGCGACCAAGCCCAACGCCTGACCCTGCGTCTCTGCAGCCAAAGTGGCTGCCGCCTTCATCACCTCAAAGGCCGCCTTCTTGAATTGTCCGTCTCGTTGCTCTGCAAATGCCAGTATTTTCATATCACTATCGGAGGATTGAGTGTTCGAGTGAACTCAGATGACTTTTGCCTCTTCATGAAGGAGCTTCACAAGCTCCGGTACCGCCGTCGCATCCGCACCGATGATTTTGCCGGCACTCTTGCCTGCAGGCTTCTTCATGACACGGACGTCAAGTTTGTTCGATACGGGGGTTGCAGGTTTTTCTTCGATCGGCTTGCTTTTTGCCGCCATGATTCCCTTCAATGAGGGATACCGCGGTTCATTGAGCCCCTTTTGTGCGGTAAAAACGGCAGGGAGCTTGATTTCGACCTTTTCATGGCCGCCCTCGATTTCCCGTTCGGCCACGGCCGTCCCATCACGGACCTCAAGTTTCACCACAACCGAAACCGACGGAAATCCCAGCATTTCGGCAACCATTCCTCCCACCGCCCCGTCGTCACTGTCGATCGACTGTTTTCCGAAGAATACTGCGTCGGGGGCGATCTCTTTCAGGTAATCGGCAAGGGCACGCGCAACCGAATACGAATCCCTCGGTGAATCATCTTTCAGAAGAACCGCCTTATCGACGCCCATTGCGAGGCTCTTTCGAAGGGTTTCCTTGTGAGTGTCGCCGCCCAACGTCACCGCAATGACCTCCCCGCCGAATTTCTCTTTCCATCGCAGGCACTCTTCGACTGCAAACTCGTCGTACGGATTGATGACAAAATTCACGCCGGTTCGATCGATGCTCTTGTTGTCAGACCCGACCTTTACCTTCGTCTCCGTGTCGGGAACGTGATTGACGCACGCAACCAGTTTCATAGTACGCTCTATCTCGCTCTGTGGAACAATCTATTGCCTCATGAAGCTAGCGAACTTTCTCCAAAGCATCAAGCCTTGCGTGGCCTTCCGTCAAAATACAGATGACCGGTATTCACGTGCAAGCCCGCGAACTTCAAATACATGAACAGTTCTGTCTTGTGCGTCACATGATGCTCCACGGCCAGCATTGCGGCTCTCCATCGCGCGACGCGGCCGAGTTGAGGCGAATCGATCTCGCCCCGGTCGAATTCCTCCTCGGTCAGTGCACCGATCTTCTGCCGGTACACTGCAAGGTTGGTCCTGTAAAGCTCCACCGCCTCTTCAACCGTCAACTCCTTTGTCTTGCGGTTCGTAACGAACACCTCCCTCATTGAATCAAATCCCCAGTTGCCGGAAGCGATTCCATTTGCGTACGCGCGGAGCGCCTCTCCCATGTGAGTCATCAATTGTGCCGCGGTGAACGATTTCTCTGTCGGTTTCCAGTGCAGCTTATCCTCTGGAATCATCCGAAAGAGTGCTTCGGTCGGCGCCACCATTTCATTGAAATAGGAGAGGTAGTTTTGGACGGTCATGGTGTCTAGAGAATTGATTTGAGAAAAGCGGGATTGACGTTTCCGCCGCTGATAATCGCACAGATGCTCTTCCCCGAATCGTGAAGAATATTGTGAAACGCGGCCGCGGGAGCGACGGCTCCTGTCGGTTCTGCGATAATCTTCATTCGTTCGAGAAGGAATTTCATTGTTTCGATAACCTGCTGATCGGTCACCGTGACAATATCGTCGACATACTGCAGTATGATTTCGAAGTTCCTCTTCCCCACCGCTTGCGTGCGCATGCCGTCCGCGATCGTGTTCGGAGGCTGAATTCTGACAATCTCTTTCTTTCGGAAAGACTGGTAGCAATCATTCGCCGCCTCCGTTTCAACGCCGATAACCTTAATCCCGGGGAACAGATGTTTTGCGGCCAGGGCATTGCCCGCAATGAGTCCGCCTCCGCCGACCGGAACGAACAGATAGTCCAGGCGGGGAAGGTCCAGCGCCAGTTCGAGCGCTACCGTCCCCTGACCGGCTATGATCTTGTCGTCATCGTACGGCGGTACGGGTACATAGCCGTGTTTCTCCGAAAGCATGTGCGCCACCCGCTCGCGGTCATCCGATGAATCCTCGCTGAAAACGACCTCCACGCCGTAACTCCTTGTCGCTTCAATCTTGTTGGGGGGGGATCCCTTCGGCATCACGACCGTCGCTTTCACTCCAAGAAGCTGCGATGCAAGGGCGACACCCTGAGCGTGGTTTCCCGAGGAGTGAGCCACTACCCCCCGCCGTTTCTCCTCGTCCGTCAACGTCGCAATCTTGTTGTATGCTCCCCGGATCTTGAATGCCCCGATACGCTGAAGGTTTTCGGCCTTCAGAACAACGGCATTTCCGGAAAGCCGGTCGAATGTCATGGATGAGAGAAGGGGGGTTTTGTGAACAACGGGACGGAGTAACGATGCAGCCGTTTTGATATCGTCGAATGTCACCATGGGGAAAAAACCGCAAAAAGCAGAACGAGGAAGGCCGTTATTTGGGAGCCATTACTTCTTTGTGCTCGAACGTATGCCCGGCGTGCTGCAGTGCCTTGACCGCATCAACAATCTTCTCCTCCCGCAGGAACACATATACGGAATTGAACGTCGTCCAAACGACAGTTCCGATTCCTGCGGCTGTCAGCGGATCGATGAGAGCTGAAATGACCCTGGTGTCCTTCAAGGAGGATTCCCCCTCCACCCTGATCGCCCGAAAGCCCGTTTCCTGCTGAACATTGTTGGGCGCCATAAACTCAGGAGTAATGATGACAAGCTCTTCGTCGGTACGGGCCGAAAAACACATTTCTCCCTTGGCAACAATCATCGGCAGTTCCGCAAACTGAGCAAGCTTGCTGATAGTGAACTTGTCGTTGAGAAGAAACAGTGTGAGTTTTTTTTCCGCGCCGGTCGTGTTCATCCTTGTCACCGTCAACCATCGTCGGGCGATGCTGGCGTATAAGAGAGTGTCAATGAATGTAAGATTTCTCCCCCCTTCCCGCAAGCTTTATCGAACCAAGCAGTTGCGGGCGGACTTTTTCACATCCGGCAGTTTCCTGCGAATTCATATCTTGACTTTCCACAGGCCGAAATCTAACTTGACCCTCCATTTGGTTCGTATCCACAGAGGTTCACCAAAAACTTCTACCGGAGGCATGTATGAGGAAGTACGCCGCAGTGGTCGCATTGCTTGCCGCATTCCTTTTTGTCCAAACGGCATTCGCCCAGGAACAGGAAAAACCGATGGAGAAGAAGGGGGAGAGAGTTGAGAAGGCAGGCGAGATGAAGGAAAATCGCGGAGAGCGAATGGAGAACAGGGGTGAGAAGATGCAGGAGAAGGGTGAAAAGATGATCGAAGCGGGTAAGGTAAAGAAGGGTACCACGATGAAGCAAGCCGGAAAGACGAAAGAGGCAAGAGGAGAAATGAAACAGAAGCGCGGCAAAAAGATGCAGAAGAAAGGGGAGATGATGCAGAAGAAGGCGGAGAAGAAAGACGGCAAATAGTCTTCCAAGCGAATCACTTCGGGCGAGAAGATGTTTTTCTCGCCCTTTTTTTTGAGAAGAAGGTTATCTTCCATTCCAGCAAGAAGTCCGACTGCCACCTGGGTTGAAGATTACCTTCAACATAAGTTCACCACGGAAGGTAACATCCTCTTGCGCGAGAAAAGCAACCCCAACCTTGATAGGAGACTCTGCAATCATGAAGATCCATCGCACATTATTGTTTCTCCTCGTGCTGAGCGCAGCGGTACTGCATTCTCAGCCCTCTCTTCTGAAGTCCGGGCCTATGGTTGGATACGGACAGATGACCGAGGTCATGCTGTGGGTGCAGACAACGAAAGATGCCTCGGTGCAATTCCGATACTGGGATATTTCCGAGCCGTCTCTCAAAAAAGCCAGCCCCTCTGTTCGCACAGCCGTTGCCCGGGAGAATATCGCTCACGTCCTCATTCAGGACCTCCTCCCCGGAAAAGAATTTGCCTTCGAGGTGTTGATCAACGGAAAGGTCGTTCCGCGGCCATACCCGCTCCGCTTTCAAACGCAGCCGCTCTGGCAGTGGCGTACCGACCCTCCCGATTTCACGCTCGCATTTGGCTCCTGCCTCTACATCAACGAGACTGAATGGGACAGGCCGGGAACGCCGTACGGATCCGATTATGAGGTCCTCTCCATCCTCGCATCGAAAAAACCCGACCTCATGCTCTGGCTCGGAGACAACACCTATTACAGAGAGATTGACTGGAATACCGAAGCAGGTCTGAAGCATCGATGGAATCACACACGGACTATTTCGCAATTGCAGCCCGTACTGGGCGTTGCACATAACTACGCGATCTGGGACGACCACGACTACGGCCCCGACGACGCCGATAGATCCTATAGGTTGAAGGCCGAAGCCCTCGAGACACACAAACTTTTCTGGGCCAACCAGACGTACGGCACGCCCGGAGTGGACGGCGTCTTTGGGCGGTTTGAATGGGGAGATGTCGAGTTCTTCATGCTCGACGATCGTTATCACCGCGCACCGAACAATGCGCCTGATGATGCGGGGAAAACAATGTTTGGGAAAGAGCAGTTTCAATGGCTGAAAGACGGATTGGCATCGAGCAATGCAACATTCAAGATCGTTGCAAACGGAAATCAGATGCTGAATCCGCTCATCGGCGGGGAGACGTTCTCGAAATACGGAAGAGAATATAGCGAGCTGCTGCGCTTCGTCAAAGAACGCAGGATTTCCGGCGTCGTGTTCCTTTCAGGCGACCGGCATCTCACAGAACTTATCGCTCTGAAGGATTCAACCTTCTATCCTCTCTACGATTACACAAGCTCATCACTCACGGCAGGCCTCTCTACCGCTAAAGAGGAGAATCCTCATGTCGTAGCCGGAACGCTCGTGAACGATGCTCACAATTTCGGGATTCTCAAATTCGGCGGACCGCGCAGAGACCGGAAACTTACCATGGAGTGCTGGGATTACAGGGGGAGGCTGCGGTGGACGCACGAGATCTCCGCAGGGCAACTGCGACCTCCGTCGAATCGCTGAACGAGTCAGTCACGAAAACAGAAAAGGCGCTGAGTGGCGCCTTTTTCTTGTACTCCATGTAAGAACTAAGGGTGATTATGATTACCCGCTGCCGTCCTTTTTCGTTTCGCTCACCCTGGCAACCTTGACCTCAAACTCCCCTTTGATGTTCTCAATCTCCTTCACCTCGGTATGCCGGGCATACATCACCTTGTACAGGTTCAATAAGCCCTGAACACCCGTTTCGATCGCCAGGGTGTGGTTCTGCACCTCACCGACCATCTTATTGAAGGTCTCAAGTGCTTCGCCGGAGAGGGTTTCACGAATAAGCTCTGCGCGCAGTTCAAGCTCGACGCCGATCGCTGCGAAGTCTGTATTAAGCCGTGGAGCTATCACGTTGAGGACGCGTCGGACCTTCTCGGTGGCTTCGAGATTTAGCCGTATCTCACGCTCGCGCTCCAGTTCGATCTCCTTGGAGATGCGGAACTGATGCCGTTCATGCGTCGCCTGAATGACAATCGCCAGCCGGTGGATATCGATATGCTCCTTGCGGACATAGTCATAGGCGCCCAGCTTCATCGCCTCCACGGCAACAACTTCGGAACCGGCGGCGGTCAACATGACCACCGGCGTCTCGTTCTTCTGCTCATGCATCCACTGCATGACGTTCAGGCCCGTCATCTCGGGCATCATGTAGTCGAGCAGGACAACATCATATGCGCGGATGGCATTGGATATTTTTTCAACTGCATCTTTTCCCGAGAACACGGATTCGGTTTGAATCCCGAACTCATCGCGAAGCTGGGAAGCAATCAGACTGATAAAAAAGCCTTCATCGTCAACAAGTAGAACAGAGATAGGATCTCGATCCATTGGTACTCCAGATTTGAAGCCTATGATTTACGGGAGGCGTTTATTTCTCCAGGAGGTGCATCAATCTATCAAAGCGCACGCGGAAAGGCAAGACTCATTGCAGTAATCGCAAAAAACATCGGGGCGAATAGCGGGATATGTGACCTACTTCACTCCAAGCTGCTCCTTTGCTGAAGGACTCATCAATCCGGGGTTCCATGCGGGGTTCCACACCAGGCGAACGTCACCGTCGTTGACTCCCGGAATCTTCAGGATTCGTTCACGGACTTTTGAAACGATGGCATCGGCCATTCCGCATCCCGGCGTCGTCAAAGTCATTTTTACTCCGACCCAGCCATCCACAATCGTCACACCATAAACGAGCCCCAGGTCGACGATGTTCACGGGAATCTCCGGATCATAGCATTCCTTCAAAGCTTCGTAAACGTGCTCGACCGTGATCATAATTCACCTATCTTTCTTTCTTCGTTCTGATCTCCCGTAATACCGGTAAATTCTCTCTTCGCTCCATACAGAGCACTTTCACCGACCGTTCAGTGACAGGAAGTGTTCCGTGTGTACCAAAACAATGCAGGCCGGTGGAATAAGCATCAGCCTCAAGGGCCGTTTGTGCCACAACAGTCAGGCTTAAAACTGTCGATTCCGGCCCGCCGACCGCGGATCCAGGAGATGTCCGGACCTTCGATCTCCCACCTGAACTCTAAAGGTTCCCCGATGTTGCAACCGCCTCGTCGCGGACCTGTATCCGATGGATTATCTCCTTAGGGCGGTCGGGATTGGGAATTCCATGGATCAGGTCTGCTTCCTGAACGCCGACCTCCCCCAACCTGAGGGCTTCAAGCTCTCCGGCGAGGACCTCGATCCTCCTGCTACAGCTCTCTGAGGCTGTCTCTTTCCGACTCCTGCGCTGCAGCGTGCGAGAAAGCGGCCAATGACAGCATAACGATGACGCGAAGATACATTTTCATGATCTCGGCCTGTCAATTTTCATTCGGATGGTTTGATCAACAAAAGCGGGCATCGCCACGGGCGCGGCTCTCCTCGTTACAGCGGTTTCATCGGTTTCAGTTCGGGCATCGATTGCGAAGGGTCGAGGCCGGTCTGAAAGAAGACCTTGTTGGTCAGGAGATCGGATGTCTTGATGAGAATTGAACCTCCGTCAAGCCTTGAAGGCAGATGAAGCGGTGCGCACCCGAGCCCCTCCATCGAACCGCTTTGTTCGGGATCAACGTCGGTCGCCACAGCGAGCTTGCTCATCTCTGACGGGGCTTCACAAATGGAGCAGATCAGTTCACCGTCCCTGAGAAAGTAGTATCCGTAATTGTAGCAGGCTCTGCACGCGTCAAATGCGGTCCCGAACGTCCCGGGGCTTGTTCTCAGCGCGATAAAGCGGACATGTACACTGTCGTCGGTGACCCACTCGAACCGATGGAGATCGCCGTCAAGCAGATCGTTGACAGGGATCCTGATGATGGCATTTTCGGACTTCATTTCCTTCGCCGGTGAAATTTCGACCGACGATCGGGCACCATAGATGTAGTCGAACCCGAAGAAGAAAACCACGCTCAAGGTTGTCAACCCGGTCGCAAGCTGCCATCGTCTGGCTGAACGGACAACGACGGGTTGTGTATGGCGTGAAGAAGGAATAATGAACATGATAGCGGGGATGCTGAAAATAGCAAGGACAAACAGAAGGTTATTGCGGACAATCGGGCCCACAATTCCCATTGCTTCCGGGTTGGGCGGGAACACTCCGAGCTCGTAGAATTCGTGAACACCGTTGACAAGAAGCTGGGCGACAAAGACAAGGAGGACGACGGCGGTGACTTTCAGAAACTTGCCGATGTCGACACGCAGGCTCCCTTTAACAAAGAGAACACCGAATGCCGTGGCGGCGAGAACTCCCGCCCCGACCCCGATCAACACCCCCCATGTCCCCTGTCCCGAAGAGACGGCCCTGAGAAAAATGACGGTCTCCACTCCTTCGCGCACCACCATGAGAAAGGTGAACAGAAAGACTCCTGTCATGGCGCCAAGCGACGTCGACCTCTTCGAAACGATCGAATCGATCCTGTGTTCGATGTCCTTCTTGATATGACGGGAAGTCCGCCACATCCAGAAAATCATGGTCGTAACGAAGAACGCTGCGCCGAACATCAGGTAACCTTCCAGGAGCTCGAAATCCATGGCGAGCCGCTCAAGGATAATAGCCGTCGCAATGCTGGTAAAAATGGCCGCCACAAGACCGTAAAAGACAGTTGAAATCAATGTTCTTTGGTTTATCTTTCCAAGATAGACCAGGAGGATTCCAACAATAAGCGAGATCTCAACCCCCTCGCGAAAAGTTATAAGATATGACTCCAGCATCGCCCCTCCGGGGTTTTACGACTGTTTTTGTCCTATTTAAACTCCGACCAAGTTAGTCGTATAACCGAGGAGTGTCAAGCAGAAAGTTGGCAAAAAGTCCAAGAAATGCATATTCTAGGAACGAATCCTAATTATGAAAGCGAGAGAGATCAGATGATCGACCTTTCAGGAAAAGTAGCCGTCATTACAGGTGGCTCCAGGGGAATCGGGGCTGCCGCCGCGTTAGCTCTTGCCCGGGCAGGATGCAATGTTGCCATTACGTACGCATCTTCACGAAAGAAGGCAATGAGCGTATGCGATCAGATCGCCCGCATAGGGAAAGAGTGCATCGCCCTGAAAGCAAATGTCACATCAGAGCGCGACGTGAGGAAAGCACTTCGGGTGGCTTTCGCTCGTTTTGGAAGAATCGATATTTTGGTGAATAACGCCGGTATTTGGAAGTACGGGGTAATCGGATCGATGACAGGCCGCCAATGGGATGAGACTCTCGATGTGAACCTGAAGGGGACATTCCTCTTCTGCAACGAAATCGTGCGATACATGAAACGCCATGGTGGAAAGATCATCAATATCTCGAGCACCGCCGGGCAACGCGGAGAGGCCTTCCATTCCCACTACGCTGCCTCGAAGGCCGGAGTGATCGCATTCACTAAATCGATCGCCGAGGAACTGGCCCGTTACCGCATCAACGCCAATTGCGTTGCACCCGGCTGGGTCGATACTGATATGACCAGAGGTGTTCTTTCGACAAAAAAGGGCGAAAGCGAATCGAAAAGAGCATCCCCCGGGGCCGGGTGGCATCTCCAGAGGAGATTGCGGGTTCCGTTCTCTTTCTTGCTTCCGGACTATCCGACCATTATGAGGGTGCAACACTCAGCGTAAATGGCGGCGGGGTCATGGTCTCCTAGTCTCGCCATTTTTCTTGATTTCATTGGCAAAATGATTATATTGACCATGTTTTCCATCTTTCCACGATAGGCAAACAAAGGCTTTTCTGCTTTAATTGAGCCGCAAATTCGCGAGTCTTGAAAATCGATGAAAAGAGGCACGATTTTTTCTTCGTTTCAGGGGTGAAAAAGAACAGCAGCCAGAAGCATCAAACAATTGACCTTTCACTCAACATTATAAGGAGTACGTATGAACCGGCATCAGGAGCTGTTGGATCTGATCCAGACCTTTCAGAAGGACTTCGAGAAGTTCTATGAGAAGAAGAACAAGTCCGCCGGAACAAGGGTTCGTAAGCACATGGCGACTCTGAAACGGAAGGCTCAGGAGATCAGGAACGAGGTTCAGGAAATCAAGCGCACCATTGATGAGCAGGAAGCGGGAGGTTCAACGACAGGAGCTTGAAAGGATCCTTCGTACGAGCTGGCAGCCGGAAGAATGCTGGGAAACATGAAGGCCGGCTTCAGCAACCTGAAGCGGTGTTCTTACGTAGTCCCTAAAGTATGATCCTCGAGAAGTTCCGCTATGCGTTCCTGGGAAGGATGAGGCGCCCGGAAGGCCTTGCACCCTCTATTCAAAAGGATGTGGTGGCCGAGCTCGGTGCACCCCCGGGGACTATTTTCGAGGCATCCCTTGCACTCTCTGTTGTCTTTGTCATTCTTCTCTTCCTCTTCTTTCCGAATTTCACCCCTACAAGAATCCACACCGCGCCCCCGCAGGAATTCGTGAAATTTGAAGATATCGAAAACACCCGGCAGCTGAACCGGCCGCCGCCGCCGCCCCGCCCGGCGATTCCCATTGAGGCCCCCTCCGACCAGGTCCTCGAGGATGTGGAGCTTACGAGCACCGAGCTCAATGTCGCAGAAGAGACAGCCCCCCCGCCTCCCAAATCAGAAGAAAGTGAAGAAGAATATTTCGTTGCCGTTGAGGATATGCCAGAACCCGTAGGCGGCCTGACAGCCATTCAGCGGGCAGTCGTGTATCCGGAGATAGCCCGCCGGGCAGGCCTTCAGGGAAGAGTCTTCATCCTTGCCTACGTCAATGAGAAAGGGGAGGTTACCAAAGCCGATGTGCAGCGGGGTATCGGGGGCGGTTGCGACGAAGCAGCTGTCGCGGCCGTCCGCAAAGCGAAGTTCGTACCGGGCAGACAGCGGGGGAAACCTGTCAAAGTTCGCGTCTCCATACCGATCAGATTCCAGCTGAACTGATCCGACCTCCCTCCATTAACAGACCTTCATTCCCTTCCAACTTTCTTTCCCTTTGCAGCGTAGTACCATTGAAGGGGACGGATTTTTTTAGTAAGTTGATTGAACAATTGATTCATTACATTTTCTTCTCAGGGGATCTATGAAACGATATGTCGTGCTGGGATTGCTTCTGGGTCTGACGGTGTCCGCTGTTGTCCTGGTTCTTCGGCGACGCAATCTTGCCGGCACCGAGTTCCGCGGATTCTTCGATTCCTCGACGGTGGCCGATGAACTGTTTGCCGACGCGTTCGAGGAGTTGCCCGACAAGCCGTAACGTTCGCATTCAGAAGATGTTTACAAGGAACGAAGCGTCCGATGAGGACGCTTTTCCTTTTTCTGCACCCTCCCGCGTTCATCGCACGTTTTGATTTTAACGCCGATTCTCGTATTTTACGTCATTCCACGCTCGCCGCTCGCATCACTACATGACTTCACCGCCCAACACCCAAACCGCCGTTTCATCTCTCGCCGAAGCGCTTCGGAATGAATTGGATTCATTGACCGGTTCAACTCGCCGCGTAGCCCTTGTTTCGGGAAAACATGTCGGATCATTTGCCGAGAAACATTATTACCGGTTCGAGGTCCCCGAACATATTCATCTCCAACATCTGACCGAACTCCAGTGCAGCCTTGGGTCCTCACATCCGATCGTCCTTCAGGCAAACATTGTCGCTCTTGAGAACCAGTATTTGACCCTGGCGTTTCCGTTGGATTTTGGAGCCGTGATCCCGGAGGTGTCATGCACCTGGGACTACCGGCAGTCGTACCAGCCCGTCATTGATTCTCTCGCGCGCGCCGAACAAAACGATTTTGTTCAACGACTCTTGAATCCTTCTGGAGGGGTCAACCTCCACGCTGTCTCGTTTGAACCCGAGATGCTCCCGGAAACCCCGACGGACCAAAAGTCGGCCCTCACAAAGCTGTTCCAGAACAAAGTTTCATACGTCTGGGGACCGATACTCTCGGGAAAGACCCATCTCCTCGCCCATATCGCCTCAAACTACATCAAAGCTGGAAAGACGGTCTTGTTTGTCGCTACCATGAACGAGCGCGTCGACGATGTTCTGCTCCGGTCAATCGAGATCGGCAACAAACTGGGCGTCGATATGTCTTCACCGACATGCTGCCTGGGATTGCCTGCGGTCGAGAACTTCGAAAAGCTCGGCGCCATTTCTTTTGAGCAACAGCTGGCCCGCACAAAAGCGGAGAAGAAGAGATCGTTCCAGGAGCGCGTGTCGCTGCTCGAAACTTTGTGGCGCGTCCGAATCAAGCAGATGCTCCATGAAGGCGACATGGTGCGCATTACCGAGGTGCGCGAACGCCTTTCGGAAAAAAAGAAGCAGCTTGAAAAGGTGACGGCGGAAATGGGCCCGCTCAAGGAGACGATCAATCGAATCCAGAACGCTTCAATGATGGACAGATTGAAGAAGGGATTCGGGAAAGAGGACCTGGCAGCGGCGCAGCAAAAACTCCAGGAGAAGCAGGCCCTGGCGAAACAGCTCCAGTCGCTCCTCACCTCGCTCACTCAGGAATCGCTCAGGCGCGAAGCACAGGCACCTGTAACCGGGGAGGAATTGCAGAAATATCACCTCGCCATGAAGCGGATCGAAGAACTTGGCGGCATTGGCAAGGTTGAAGAGGCGGTTGAACAATATACGGCTGTCAACGAGCGGGCCGTCCTGGAATCAAAGCGGTTTGTCGGCACGACCCTCATGACGGCGCTGACGGACATGCGCATCACCGGCCGTTCGTTCGACATGGTGATGGTCGACGATGCGGAAAGTATTCCTATCCCGTTCATCGCGGCACTTTCACTCCTTTCACGGGAGAAGTTCGTCGTGTGCGGAGACCCCTATCAACTTGGACCGGACTCCGCCTCAAACACGCCTCTCGCACAGGAATGGCTCAAGAGCGACGTTTTTCTCCATGCCGCAGGGATCGACAACCTCCACGATCTGTTTGATTTCTCGGAAAAGCACTCCGACTGGTTCATCCTCCTTTCATCCCACTTTGCCTCAACACCGAAGCTCTCGCTGTTCATCGGATCTGTCTTGTTTGACGACAAGATCAACGTCTTCGCCGCGCCCAAGGCAAAGGGGCGTATCTTCTTTATCGACACCGGTTCCCTGCGTTCGCAGTCGAAGCAGTATCTCGGAAGAAAGAAGATCCTTCCTCATAATGAGCTTCACACGAAAAAGGTCCTCGAGCTGGTCAAGCACGCGATGATGGACGCAGGGAGGAAGGCCACGGACATCGGCGTGATTGTTCCCTTTCCGGGACCGTCGCTCTATATAAAGCAGCAGCTCCGCATGAGCGGCATGAGCAACGTCGAAGTGGGCCTCCCCCATACATTCCGCGGCCGACGAAAAGGGGCGGTCGTTTTCGACCTGGTTGCCGCAGGCGTCGAAAACACTGTTCGTCAAATCGACGACAAGAAAGTCGGTGAACACCAGATCGTGCGTCTGCTGAATACGGCTCTTTCCTGTGTGGAGGAGGACCTCTATGTGCTCGCCGACATGGGCCATCTGCAGGCCATGTACGGAGACAGGCTGCTGACGAAACTCATGATGCTTCTGAAGGTGCAGTCGGATCCGCTGGGGAATTTCCCGCTCGCTGCAAAGAAATTCGATGAATTGGATTGGGATAAACGCGCGGCCTTGATGACATTTTCAGGAGCCGTCATTTCTCCTGCCGCGCCAACCACCCAACAGTCTGCCGTGGCAGGGGATGCCGAATTTGCCGTGCAGATGAAACTCCTTGCCAAGAGAGAGGGGGTGAAAATCGAGGGACAGAACGACTACGAACGTGAGATATACCGCGCGGTTTATCGCATCCTCGGCCTCCAGAGCGACATCAATCTCATTTCACAGTTCGTCGGCGGCGAGCTTCTCTTCAGGCATTCCCTTTCCACCGAAAAGGCCGCCGCCAGACTTCCGTTGAATGTGTGTCATTCCGAAAAAGAGTTTCAGTCGGTCATGGACGACTGGAATCTATTGATGTATGAAATGTCCGGCGGTCAGGGCGCGCAATCGAACTTGCTGAAGATCGCCCCGGAAACAAAAGTGCGGGGAGAGATCTTCGCTCTTAAATCGTTTTATTCGACGGATGTTGAATCTGCAGTGCAGGAGGGAAAGAAGAATCTGGCGGTTACGGTTTCAAAAATCTTCCAGGAGAGTCTCGGCAAGCCTCAGCCGGGCAACCCGCAGGAGTGGACGAAAAGCTACATGTACTTCCTCTCGAAGCTTGAGGGATACCTCAGGTGGATTTCCGAACAACTGAGAAAGTAGCCCCTCAGGAGAGGCCCTGCAAGCCTTTTCTTCGGCCCACGATATGTCCCACCAGGGCCAGCAATCCAAGCAATGAGAGCGCTGTGAGAGTCTGCCAGTTCAGAGCCTCCCGGACGTTGGTCACACCCACACTTCCCTCGATCGCTTTGGCGTAAAGAAACGCCTTGATGGCTATTGCAGCAATGGTTGCAAGAAGAAACCGGATGATGGGGACCTTCACCAGTCCGGCGCCGTAGTTGATCAGACCGTGTTGCGATCCCGGAAAGATCCGTATGGCGAAAAGGCTGGCGAAGCTTGAATGGCGGGAAAGAAACTGCGAGATGCGGTGGCTGTGGAACCGTTCGACCCAGGGCCCTCCGATGAACCGCGCAGTACCGTACCCCATGAACGTACCGACGGCGCTGCCGACACAAATAATGAGGGTGGCTTCAGGCGGGGCGAAGAGCAGCGGCGTAACAAAAAAGAAAACTGAACCCGGAAGGGCAAACGTCCATGCTGCCGCCATGGACAAAACAATCAGGACCGGGGTGAGCGGATGATCGGCCAGCGGTTTGACGCGTTCGGGCGTAATGAGCTTGTCCAGCCCGACCGTAAAATAGAGTACCAACCCGACAACAAATAATGCTGCAAAGAAAATTGATCTTTTCTTTGCACTTGCTGCGGTAGGTTGTTCCGTGAATTCCATGTCCTCCTTCGGCGAAACTCAATTATCTTCAAAAATTTCGTCTATTTCAAGGACTTCTTTCGATCTTCTTGATGCGTGGATCAAATTGGACTATATTCACACTGCACAATAGGAGTCTGAATCGTGTTTTGGGAATCGGTGGGCGAGTTTCTGCTGGTTTTCTTTTTTGTCTTCCTTAACGGCTTTTTCGTTGCCGCCGAATTTGCCATTGTCAAGGTCCGGGCGACGCAGATCGAGCCGCTTGCAGCAAAAGGAAACCGGCGGGCGAAGATCGCCTACGAGCTGATAACGCATCTCGATGCCTACCTTTCTGCCACGCAGCTGGGCATTACCATCGCAAGTCTTGCTCTCGGATGGCTTGGGGAACCGTACGTCGCTTCGGCGATCCGGCCTCTGTTTGAACGCCTGAATATCCAGGATGAGGGGCTGGTTGAGGGAATCTCTTTTGGTATCGCGTTCAGCATTATCACGTTTCTTCACATCATTCTGGGCGAACTTGCCCCGAAATCTCTGGCAATTCAGAAGGCCCAGAGCACAACCTTGTGGGTTGCCTATCCGCTTCGGCTCTTCTATCTCGTTTTCAAACCCATCATCGTTACCCTGAACGGATTGGCCAATGCTATACTGAGACTTTTTGGGATACGGGCGGTCAGCGAGACCGAGCTCAAGCATTCGGAGGAGGAATTACGCCTTATCCTCACGCGGGACCAGGGGACATCCTATGCGAGCAAGATCCTTATCCTCAACGCGATGGATTTCAGGAAGAAACAGGCGCGGCATTGCATGATCCCGCGCAAGGAAATGATTGCCCTGCGGCTGGAATCGCCGGCCTCGGAGAATTTAGGGATCATGAAGAAATACAAGTTTTCGCGCTATCCCGTCTACAAAGGCCCAACCGATAACATTATCGGCATGGTCCATACAAAGGACATATTTAAGACCGACCTGGACCATAAGCCCGATTTTGCGCTGGAATCGGTCCTCAGAGACGTGCTGTTCCTGCCCGAGACGGCCCCCCTCGAGAAGGTGCTGGAGACGATGATTCAGAAGAAGACGCATATGATGATGCTGGCCGACGAATACGGAGGGATTGCCGGGCTCATAACGCTCGAAAACGTCCTGGAAGAACTTGTCGGAGTGGTTCAGGACGAGTTCGACAAGGAAAGCCCCGAAGTGACGCTGGTGGGCGAGAACGAGTATCTGATCGATGCCAGCATTACGACGAACGATGTGGAACGTCTCATCGAACAGGAGCTCTCCATCAAGGACATTCAATCGATCAGCGCGTTTCTCATGGAGCAGCTCGGCCATCTGCCCGCTCGCGGAGAGATCGTCACCGTGCCGGGTGCTGTCTTCACGGTTGAAAAGGTGGACGAGCGCGTCATTGGCACCGTGCGTGTGAAGAAGGTCCCGATCGAACAGGAGACTGAAGAACAATAGGTGGTTCCGGGTTACGAGTTTCAAGTTGCAGGTTTCAAGTGTCATGCTCGCATTTCTGGCTGACCGCTGAGAGCTTACGGCTGACAGCCACATTCCCTTTTTTCATTCTTAACGTCGACTTCCTTATGCGTCCACTCTCTCCGCTTTTCCTTCTCGTTCTTTTTCTAACCCTCCTGCCCCCTTCCTTCTCCCAGCCCCGCGTTCCTCAATGGGCGAAGGACGCTGTCTGGTATCAGATTTTTCCCGAGAGGTTCCGCAATGGAGATCCCGGAAATGACCCGACGCCGGCGGAGCTGGAGTTTACGCCTGATCGCCCATGGAATGTCTCTCCGTGGACGAGCGATTGGTACAAACTTCAGCCGTGGGAGGAGAAACACAGCGAGAATTTCTATGAGAATGTTTTCGAACGGCGTTACGGCGGTGACCTTCAGGGAGTCATCGACAAACTTGACCATCTCTCCGATCTGGGAATCACGGCAATCTATTTCAATCCGATCTTCGAGGGGATCTCTCTTCATAAGTACGACGCGTCGACCTATCATCATATCGACAATAATTTTGGGTCGGATTCCAAAAACGACCTGCTCATCATTGAATCCGAGACCGAGGACCCAAAGACCTGGAAATGGAGCTCAGCCGATCAGGTTTTTCTGAAATTTGTCCGGGAGGCGCACGCCCGCGGCATCAAGGTTATACTTGACGGAGTGTTCAACCATTGCGGAACGCGTTTCTGGGCATTTCAGGATATCATCAGGAACCAGCAGCGATCGCGGTATGCCGATTGGTTCGACGTTCGCAAGTGGGATGACCCTGCAACCCCCGCGAATGAATTCGACTACAAGGCATGGTGGGATCACAGGTCCCTGCCGGAATTTCGGGAAGATACGAATGGATTTGTGAAACCGGTGCGTGAGTATTTCTTCAACATTACGAAACGCTGGATGGACCCGAACGGCGACGGCGACCCTTCGGACGGCATTGATGGATGGCGTCTCGATGTGGCCAACGATGTCTCTCATGTTTTCTGGCGCGAATGGAGAGATGTCGTCAAAGGCGCAAATCCCGACGCCTACATCGTTGGCGAAATATGGGACGATGCGGCAAACTGGCTGAAGGGTGACGAGTTTGACGCTGTCATGAACTACCGTTTCTCCCGGGCGATGGTGAGGTTTTTTGTCGACTCAGACAGCTCCCGGTATTCTGTAACGGAATTCGACACGGAACTTGCCGACGTACGGAACGGATATCCTCACGAAGTGAACTACATCCTCCAGAATCTTATCGACAGTCACGACACGGACCGGTGGCTTTCGATGATATTGAATTCGAACAGGAGGTATGACAACGAGAACGGAATACGACAGAATTCAGAATACGGGATTCAGAAGCCGGGAGAAGATGCTCTTAAGATCATGAAATTGATGGCATTGTTTCAAATGACGTATGTTGGTGCGCCGATGGTTTATTACGGAACTGAAGCCGGGATGTGGGGTGCCGATGATCCGGACGACAGGAAGCCTATGGTATGGGACGATATGAGTTACAATGATGAAACGGCGCATCCCGTTCCCGGAAAGACCCGGACGCAGGACAAGGTTCGGTTCAACCATGACCTCTTCCAGTATTTCAAGAAGCTTATTCACATTCGAAACTCCCGGGAATCCCTCAGGCGGGGAACATTCAAACCATTGATAACGGACGACAACACAGGTATTTATACCTTCGAGCGCGGAGAGAAGAGTCAGCGGGTAATCGTCGTTATCAATAATAGCGCCGGGAAACAGGTCGTCCGATTGGAATCCGGCGGATCCTATTCGGATTTGCTGACGGGAAATATCGTTGACGGGCTCACGATATCGGTTGAATCGGGGGCCGGATTGATTCTTGTCCCTCGATAAACAGTATCTTCCTTTCACTGCTCCATGTTTATCCCCGGGCATCCTCTGCCTCGCGTAATCGTTTTCTCACCAAATCTCAAGGACATGAGATCTTGAAAACAAGAATTGTCGGGTTCTTCCTTCTCTTCTCTGCTATTCAGGCACCTGCCCAGGATCTGAGGTTCGCGTGGTTAAGCGATACGCATGTGGGGTCGGGCACGGGAGCCGATGACCTGAGCCGCTCAGTCCATGACATCAATGCCATGCAAGACGTCGCATTCGTCCTTCTTTCCGGCGACATCACCGAGATGGGGTCGAACGAGCAGCTGGTTCTGGCAAAAGCGATCCTCGACAGCCTGAACAAACCGTACTATATCGTTCCCGGGAACCATGATACCAAATGGTCAGAGTCCGGCTGCACCATGTTCCGTCGTTTGTGGGGTAATGACCGGTTTGTTTTTGACAATCACGGATTTCGATTCATCGGGATGCACGAGGGACCAATTATGAAAATGGGGGACGGCCATTTTGCCCCCGAGGATCTTCGGTGGATTGATTCGGTTTTGACTTCGATGAACAATCCCGATCAACCGGTGTTTTTCATAACTCATTATCCTCTTGATTCGGGAATCGACAATTGGTACGAAATGACATCGCGACTCCGCCGGCACAACGTGCAAGCCGTCCTGGTCGGTCACGGGCACCGGAACCGAATGATGGACTTCGAGGGAATTCCGGGTGTCATGGGCCGATCGAACCTCCGCGGCCAGGCACCGTACGGCGGATACACTCTCGCTACCGTTACCGCCGACACCCTCTTCTTTTCCGAACGGATACCCGTTCCCGCATCCGCGGGAGTCGAACCTGGCTCCAATTGGCACAAGCTTCCGCTTGGAAAGAAATCGTACGGCGAACCTTCTCACAACCTGGAGCGGCCGGACTTTTCAATCAATGAATCATCGTCCGCGCCGAAAATTATCTGGAGCGTCAGGACAGGATTCACTGTTGCCTCAACGCCTGCAGTATGGAATGACCGCGTCATCGTCGGGAATAGCAGCGGCTCCGTCACATGCTATGCGCTCGGTGACGGCGGGCCGCTCTGGACATACAAGACGGCGGGAGCTGTTTACAGTACGCCGGCTGCCGCGGATGGAAGCGTCGTCGTGGGATCGACCGATGGTGAGATCTACTGCTTTGATATCAATTCGGGAAAGCTCACGTGGAACGTGACGACAATGTCTGCCGTTGTCGGTTCGCCGGCCATCCGGGATGGAATTGTTTATGTGGGCGCAAGTGACAGGCGTTTCAGGGCCATTGATTTGAAGACCGGTTCGGTGCGATGGACCTTCGAGGGGGTCAACGGGTTTGTTGAAACAAAGCCGCTCATTGACGGTGATTTGGTCGTCTTCGGAGCATGGGATACATATCTCTATGCCCTTTCGACAGAGGACGGAACGCTTCGATGGAAATGGTCGAACGGAAACCCGGGAGTCTTGCTCTCTCCGGCAGCAGCATGGCCGGTGGCGTCGAAGGGTAAGGTTTTCGTCGCAGCCCCCGACCGGTTCATGACGGCAATTGATGGGGCGACCGGGACCACGGTTTGGAGGACCAACCAGTTCACTGTTCGGGAAACCGTTGGGATTTCGGAGGACGGAGAGCGCGTCTACGCCCGCTGCATGAGAGACACTGTCGTCGCATTTTCAACATCCTCCGCTACTCCAGCTCCTCTATGGGTTTCGAATTGCGCCTACGGATATGACATTGACCCCTCAATGCCTGTAGAAAAGAATGGAACCGTGTTTTTCGGGACAAAGAATGGCCTTGTGTATGCTCTGAACGCGGAAAACGGAGAGGTCCTTTGGCGGTACAAAATTGGGGTCACGGTGGTAAGCACGCCGGTGGCGCTCGACGCCCAATCGGTTCTCGTGAGTGATTTGGACGGTCAGATCGTGCTGCTCCGGGGAAAATGATGCGACAGTTTGAAAGTGAGGCTATTGTCTCGCGAATTCGATCAGCCGTTCATACTTTCCGTCGTCTGCCTCACGAAGAGCCTTCAAGTATGTCGCCCGAGCTTCGCCTTGACCGGTAAGATTGATGCTCCCCCACGTAAAATGAGAACGACCGAGTCCCTGGCTGACCAGAACATCCGCTGCAAGGCGGCAGTGTCTTCCGTTGCCATTCGCAAAGGGATGGATGGTCACCAATCGGTGGCTAAATCGTGTTGCAATCTCATCCTCAGCAAAGGCCTTGTGATCGATCCAGTAGCGGCAGTCGTCCAGGAGCTTCCTGAGCTCTGAACGAATCTGAAGCTTGTCCACTCCCAGATTCTTATTCGAGTTTCGGAATTCCCCCGCCCATTTCCAGATTCCTGTGAACATTCTCTTGTGAAGTTCCTTTAAGAATTCTTCCGTAAGTATCTGTTCAAGGGGAAATTTCCTTTTCTTCGTCCATTCACGAGCGCGATCGACGCCAAGTTGTTCGAATTCATTCAGTTCTCTCCGCTCTGTAATTGTCGGAATCAGCAACCCTTCTTTTTCATCATCATCGAGCGGAGTCCGGGCCTCGCCGTTGTTGAGGATCAGTCCCATAGGTATCGCGGCATCTCCTGTTTAAGTCTTTCTGCACGGTCTTTTATGGCCTGTTCAAGACGTTCTTCGCTGTTCTCCTGTTCCTCAAGCATCATCGAATGAGAGGTACTCATCACAATGTCGCGCGCGACCTCCTGAGCTCGCTTGTCGATCATTGCTTCAATGGAGGATCCTTTTGGGAGAAAGCCGTAGACAAGCTGAAGATCCAGGGCGTCGCCGACTTCCATGAGCTTCTTAAGCGTGATGGTTCTGTTCTGTTCCCGGCCTTCAATTTCCTGCACGGTAACCGGATTCTTTTTGAGCCGTTTCCCAAGTTGTGCAAGGGACATGTTGAGGGCGGCCCTGATGGCATGAATCCAGCCTTTCGACGGGACTTTGATCTCTTTGAGCACCTGTAGTTTCTCCATTTTTGCGTCGAGTTGCTCAACCATGAGTTTTCTGTCGGGGCGTATCATAGGGTATACCCTTATTTTCTTTGTATATAAATAAGGATATACCCTTATAAACGCAAGAGAAAAATTAGGATATATCCTAATTTCCGTACCGATGACACAAAATTTCACTGAAAAATGGCAAAAAACGAATTGGTGGACTTCTTGGGCGGGAAACGCTTTGCCAACATCAGCTAAACGATGTCTGTAGTCCCATATTGAGGTTCAATGCCGCCTTTGCAGAATCATGGTTACCAAGGGGGAACTTCGACTTTGATCTTGACCTCGATATCCTTCTTGTCTTTGTCGTCATTCTCGACCTGCTCATGATGATCATCATAATCATCATGCTGGTCGTCCTGATGATTCTCACCTGAGCATCATGCTCTTTCTCTCAGCCACTGCAACACCGCCCAAGTAGCCTGCAGGTCTTCTTCATTGTACTTCACGATTTTCGACATGATCTCGTTCCGCAGTTTCTCATCCTTTGTTTCAACCGCCCTGATATACTGAGCCATCGACCATTCTCCTCCGAATTCTTCCATCGTTCGTTTGAATTTAACATACTTCTCGACCATTTTGAGACCATAACTGTAAACCGGAAGTATCAACGACTCTTTGGTGACTTCAAGCAGGTCAAGACAATTAGCAAGTACCCTTTGTGCTATTTCCTCTTCATCCCCAAATCGCTTCATGTAGGCCTTTAGTTTTGTCTTTTCATAATTGGCCCAGTGTACAAAAGGTATATCGCCGTGATCCGCAAAGATTTTCCTGGAGTTTGAGAGGAAATCCATCCATCCCTGTCTATCCCCCTCGGTCCCAAAGCTGGCCAGCGCCGGTGTGAAAGGTCCCGGCTTTGCACCGTATACCTGTATTCCCCACAAGTAGACTTTGTCGAGTTCGTCAAAATAAGGCGGCATTCCTTCGAGGTCGAACATGACCATATTTTCGCTGTCGGGAAGTCCTATTGGTGATATGAGAATTTCTTTATTGTCCCGAATTGCCTCGGCTTGTAACAAAATGCGCTCAGAGCTCTTTCCAATCTTTGCAACACCCTTGCCCCACGGTCTCTTGAATTCTGCCAATTTAGCCACGTCAAATTTCTTGAGCAGGTGATCTATGCTTTGTATACCGATTTTTCGCAGCCCATTCGCAGCGCCCTGATCAATTGCGGGTATTATTGCAGGATCGCCTGACTCATGAGCTATGCTCCAACATCGCTGCTCAAATCCACATCCCATACATTTCGACCAACCGACAGGTGAATATGGCTCTTCCTTCAAGTTTGAAACTGAGCGGATATCCTTCAGAACTTCCAAGGCGAATGCACCGCCATCATATGAGGTCTCAAGTATTGTCCGATCACCCAGGTACGCTTCTAATGCAGTTGGACGCATCTCAAACGTCTCTTCGAAGAGCCAACCGTATAGCTCAAGCTGCAGAAGTATCTCGGGGTGCCGACTTTCATCCGCATGGCGGGCAAGCTTGCAGTCTCTGATTCGGTAGCTTTTTCCGTCCTTGATGAGGAAATCCGGAATCCCAACAACCTCATCCTTCGAACCGGGAATTGTTGATTGGAGGACACCTTGATAAATGACACTTGCCCCGTTTTTCACCGCGGCGAGGGTTCTGGAGATCCTATCCTCAAACGACGCGCCGCGAAGATCTTCGAATTCTTCGAATGTGGAGAGATGCTCCAGCTCATGCCGCTGACCGAGCTCTTCAAGCAGTTTATCGAATTCAGATGATTCCGGCTCTTTTATTTTGTGTGAACGAAGATAAACACGGCGGTCACAAAAGCTGGGTCTATGAAGCGTGTAGTACGATGATGCGGAGAAATTCATTACTCACCCCCATTTCTTAACTACCTGTTGCAGGAAATCATTTGTCTCCTTCAACAATCTTTATCTCTTCTTCCGTCAATCCATACAGTTTGTACACCAATTCATCAATTTTCCTGTCCGTCGCGGCAATTTCACGTTCAATGGGCTCTCTGTCGCTGTCGAACGACGCTTTTGCAAGATGGTTGTGAAGCCGTAGCATAGTGTCGACAAGCGTAACGAGCTGATCGTGTATCCGCTTTTGCGTCAGATCTGCAAAATCGACAACGCGTATCGGCAGTCTGGATAGGTATTTCTTAGAGAGATTCACAGTAAGTGTTGAAGCGTTGGTAAATGTTACTCTGTAGTACCAATTGAGAAGAGTTGAATTGATCAACGCCATGATATATTTCAGCGAATATGGGATATTCTCTTTGGGAATAATGTTGTTGATCGATTCCTTGTCGTACAGCTGAGTATCATCGTATGTCGCATTCAGAGGTCTATTTCCTCCCGTAATTCTTTGAATTAGAATCTTTTCCGGAACTTCAAACACCTGCGGTGTGCGCGACCTATGAAGCAGATCCTTTTCATAAAGTAAGTATCTGGTCTTGTCGGGAGTGTGGTACCTGCCTATGTCCCTTCCTTCGACAAACCTTCTCAGACCCTTTCGCTTCTTATCAAAAACGACTTTGTCGAAATTCTTAGTGATGACAACGCCAAATATCAGTTCTTTGCATAATTCACCTAAAGGTATTGACTTTGCCTTTAGGTTTTCGGAGACAAGATTGTCTAGAGAAGATGCGAAGATGTTTAGAATGAAGTTATTCTTCACGAATGTCTCTTGTTGAACCTTTGAAGCTAGTGAGTCAATCCCTTTCTTGATCAAAACCTCATTCTTTCTTGGGCTACCCTTCTCGATCGTGGCAATTATTGTGGACATCGTGACGTTTTCAAACACACCTGTGCCCAAATCAACGATTTCGGGAATCCGATAGCTCGACAACAGATATCGGCGCAATTGATCGTAGGACGTAACACGCAACAAGGTGTTCGGCACAATGTAGGAGAGGAGCCCCGTTTCTTTCAACACTTTGGTAGCCTTTTCAATAAACAGGGCAAAGAGATTCACTTTGCTTCTTGCGGATTCGAAATGGCTCTTGAAGTGGTCCTTTTCAAATTGTTCAATGTCTGTACCCCCACCAAAGACCCATGGCGGGTTCCCAATCACGCAATCAAATCCTCCACTCTTCATGATCTCCGGAAATTCCATCTCCCAATCGAACGGATTCACTTTTCGGCGCGCTTCGTCATCAAATAAATCCCCCTGCGACAGGAAATCGGTCCCGATCAGTGAATTCCCGCACTTGATATTGTCCTTCAATGAAGGGAGCAATACTTCGTGCAGGGCCAGCATTGTCGGCTTGTTCAGGGTTGCGTCATTCTCGTCTTCCAATACTTTGAGA
>Ga0209321_10000354_pt1 | contig 29471 bp, 23 predicted proteins | sample Rifsed16ft4_FD_184012 | JGI IMG/M metagenome (GOLD analysis project Ga0209321, IMG submission 184012) | Soil microbial communities from Rifle, Colorado, USA - sediment 16ft 4 - CSP-I_5_4 (version 2) | ecosystem: Environmental > Terrestrial > Deep subsurface > Rock core/Sediment | place: Rifle...
CCCCTATCCCCGGCGGGTGGGTTCGGCCGGCGACGGCATCGCCGAGCACAGGTATCGCTTCAACTGGGACTCGCCGATTCACCTGTCGCCGCATGATCCCGGGACCGTGTACTTCGGCGGCAACGTGCTCTTCAAGAGCCGGGACCTCGGCCATACCTGGGAGGCCGTCAGCCCGGACCTCACCACCAACGACAAGAGCAAGCAGCAGTCCTCGGGCGGCCAGATCTACGTGGACAACACGGCCGCGGAGTTTCACAGCACCATCATGACCATCGCCGAGTCCCCGGTGCGGGCCGGCGTGATCTGGGTGGGCACCGACGACGGCAACATCCAGGTGACCCAGGACGGCGGCACGACCTGGAGCAACGTGGTGGGCAACCTTCGCGGGGTCCCGGCCAACTCGTGGGTAGCCCGGCTGGAGGCGTCGTGGGCCGACGCCGGGACCGCCTACGCGGCGATTGACCGCCATCGCGACGACGATTTCGCGCCCCACGTGTACCGGACCACGGACTTCGGCAGGACCTGGACCTCGCTCCGCGGCAACCTGCCGGCCGTGGGATACGCGCAGGTGGTGCGGGAGGATCCGGTGAACCCGCGCCTGCTTTATGTCGGCACCGAGCTGGGCGTGTTCGCCTCCTGGGACGGCGGCCAGCGATGGGTGGACCTGCGGAACGGCCTGCCGCCGGTCTCGGTGCGGGACATCAAGGTCCATCCACGGGAACACGATCTGATCATCGGCACCCACGGGCGCGGCGTGTTTATCGTGGACGACATCACCGCGCTCCGGCAGCTGCCCGAGGCGATGCGGGCGGACGCGTATCTCTTCGACATCCGCCCGGCCACCCGCTGGAACGTGTGGGGGCGCGACGCGTCCTTGGGGGCCAAGACGTTCGTGGCGGCGAATCCTCCGGAGGGCGCCCTCATCACGTATTTCCTCAAGGAGGACGCCAAGGATCCGGTCGTGGTCACGGTGACCGACGCGGCCGGAAAGACCGTGCGGCAACTGCGGCGGACCGACGCCAAGGCCGGGGTCAATCGGATCGGGTGGGACCTGCGGTACGACGCCGCCCGGCCGGCGGCGAGCCAAGCCGGACCGGGTGGCCCCGGCGGGGGCGGCGGGCCTTTCGGTTTCGGCGGCGGGCCCGTGGTGGTGCCCGGCGAATACACCGTGGCGCTCCGCGCGGCGGGTGTGGAGCTCAAGAAGACCGTGCGCGTCACCCCCGATCCGCGGGTGCCGATGGCGACCGCGGATTACCAGGCGCAGCTGGCCGTGGCGCTCGAGGTTCGCGACCTGATCTCGCAAGTGAACGGGGTGATCGACCGGACCGATGATCTCAAGAAGCAGTTGAGCACGCTGGCCGATCTCCTGAAGCGCCCGGCCGCCTCGGCCGCCACGGACGGAGGTGGGAGGAACGGCGCGGCGCGAGAGGGCGCAGACTCCACGGCCCTGGCGGCGGTGCAGGGGGCGCTGAAGCGGGTGACCGATCTCCGTGAAGGCCTCACCCGGCCGACGCCGAGCATGAACTACCGCCAGTACCCGCGACTCCGCGAAGAGCTGACGTCGCTCTTCGGCGCGGTGGCTCGGCCGCTGGCGCCGCCGACTGCGGCCCAGAGGCTCCGGTTAGAGGAGCTGAAGCAAGAGACCGCCCAAGCCACAGGAGAGCTGAACGCGATCCTCAGCCAGACGGTGCCGGAGTTGAACCGGATGCTCGGCACCTTCCCCCACGTGGTGGGAGGAACGGCGGTGCGCTGAGCGCCGGGCCACGGCCCGTCGGCAAGCCAGTCGGGTTGCCGACAGGCCCCTCAGTTCGCCACCAGGTGCACGTATTCCGGGTGCCGTTCGACGTAGCCCTTCACAAACCAACAGCTCGGAATCACCCGGAACCCGTGCTGCCGGGCGTAGTCCAGCGCGCATCGTACCAGTTCGCTCGCGATCCCCCGGCCGCGCAGTCCCTCCGGTACAAACGTGCTGGCATAATCGAGCACGCCGTCGCCCGCGGGATGGTAGCGCAGGTAGGCTTCCTCCCCCTCAATGATCGCGCTGAACTTCTGGAGCGCCGAGTGGTGTGCCACGGCGGGAACGTCGGGCATCGTCAGATGCGCGGAATCCAGGGCCCGGCCGGTGGCCCGCCGACACGTGGCTCGGCGACTTCCTCGGGCTCCGGTACCCGGTCGCCCTCGCCGGGTGCGAGGAAGAGGTTGGCCTCTACGCCGTGCTGCTTGGTGTACATCTCGTAGTACCGGCCGCGCCGGGCGTACAGCTCCTCGTGCCGGCCGCTTTCCACGATCGCGCCGTCTTCGAGGACCAGGATCTGATCGGCGCGGCGAATGGTGGAAAGCCGGTGGGCGATCACGAAGGTGGTACGCCCGCGCATCAGGTGCGCCAGGCCTTCCTGGATGTAGGCCTCGGACTCGGAGTCCAGGCTGGAGGTCGCCTCGTCCAGGATCAGGATCCTGGGGTCGGCCAGAATGGCCCGCGCGATGGCCACCCGCTGGCGCTGGCCGCCGGAGAGCTTGACCCCGCGCTCGCCCACCAGCGTCTGGTACTTCTGCTCGAAGCGCTCGACGAACTCATCCACCCGTGCGATCCGGCACGCCTCCTGAACTCCTGCATCCGTGGCATCGGGCTTCGAGAAAGCCACGTTGTCGCGGATGGTGCCGTCGAACAGAAAGTTGTCCTGCAGCACCACGCCCAACCGGCTGCGATAGGCGGCCAGCTCGATGGTCGACAGGTCGGTGCCGTCCACCAGGGCTCGGCCCTGCGTGGGGACGTGAAAGGCGGCGACCAGGCCGATCATGGTGGACTTTCCCGCACCGGACGGTCCAACCAGTGCCGTGACGGTCCCCGGACGGGCCGTGAAGCTGATGTTCTTGAGCACCGGCTTGCCGGAGTCGTACTGGAAGAAGACGCGCTCGAACTCCACGTCCCCGCGCAGGTCGCGCGGCACCACGGTGCGGGCCGGATCGTCGTCCTCGCGCCGCTCCGTCAGCAGCTCGCGGGTGCGCTCCAGCCCCGCCAGCGCCTCGGTGAGCTGGGTACCCACCGCGACGATCTGGATGATGGGCGCGACCAGGAAGCCCAAGAAGATGGTGTAGGTGAACAGTTCGCCCAGCGTCATGGTCCCGGCCAGCACTTGCCGGGCGCCGACCAGAATCACCGTGGCGCCCACCAATCCGGTGAGCAGACTCCCCGACAGGCCCATGAACGCCATGGCCGTGAGGGTCTTCAAGATGTTGTCCAGCAAACGCCGCACGCCGCCCGCGAACGCGGAGGACTCTTCGGCTTCGCGGTGGTAGCCCTTGACCACGCGGATGCCGCCCAACGTCTCTGCCAGCCGGCCGGTGACCTCGGCCTGGAGGATGCTGCGCTGGCGGAAGATGGGCCGCAGCGTCCCAAAGGCGAAATACAGCGCCACGACGAAGATGCCGAGCAACACCACCGCGAACCCCGTCAGCATGGGACTGATCCGCAGCATGATCACTAATGCCAGGCTGGCCGAGAGCAACCCGCCCGCCAGCTCCACCATGCCGGTGCCGATCAGGTTCCGGATGCCCTCGACGTCCGACATGATGCGCGAGACCAGCGCGCCGGTCTTGGTGGCGTCGAAGAAGGCGATCCGCAATCGAATGACGTGGCGCTGCACCTTCTCCCGCATCTCGGCGATCAGGCGTTGCGCCGCCTTGGACAGGAGCTGCGTGAGCGAGAACGACGTGGTGGCCTGGATCGCCGTCGCGGCCGTCACCAACAAGACGAGGGGCAGGAGTAATCGGGTCTGCTTCTCCACGATCACGTTGTCGATGACGAACTTGGTGGAGGCGGGCAGGACGAGGCCGGCGACCCGGTTGATCGCCATGAGCACGAAGCCCGCCGCGAGCAGCTTGCGGCGGGGCCAGACCAGGGCCCACACGTCCGGCAGGATCGCGAGCAGGCGGGCGAGCTTGGGTTGCTTGGGCTGGGGCGCTGGGGAAGTCGGCGCGGGCATGCGCTGGAGTTTACCCGGCTACCTATCCTGCCGGGTAGGGCAGGGCGTTCCCGGAGAATTGGCCCCCTTGGATTCGAACCAAGATTACCGGATCCAAAGTCCGGCGTCCTGCCATTGGACGAGGGGCCACTGATTGGTCCAAACCTAACATCTGACGCGACGGATCAGGGAAGGGGGAAGCGGGAAAGCGGGAAGCTCGAGACCTCACCCCACTTCCGGCCCCGGAGCAGCCTGAGCGCGGGTCATCGTTCGCACCAATCGGAAATCCCCGCCTGCCAACCGTTGCTCCGCCGCCTCTCGGCTTGGCTCGTTCCGATAGATCGCGATCAGCGCGCTCCCGGAGCCGGACAGGCGCACCGCCAGCGGCCCCGTTTCCGCCAGGCGCTCAAAGGCCGCCTTGAGGTCGGCGTGGACGCCGAAGATCACCGACTCGAAATCATTCCCTCCCAGCCGGCCGATGCTGCCCCACGTCGCCAGCGCGTCCGGGTCCAGCACGATCGCCCCCCGCCGCGCCTCGTGTAGCCAAGCCGCGTCGATACGCTCGTAGGCTTCCTTGGTGCTCACTCCAGTGGGCGGGACCAGGAGGAGCGCCGGTGCAGCAGGCGGCGCCGGTAGTCGGAACAACCGTTCGCCGCGCCCCCAGGCGAGCGCGAACGGAGCGCCTGAGGCAAAGAAGGGCACGTCGCTCCCCAGGCGGGTGGCGTACTGGAGGATCTCATGCCGAGGCACGGCATGCTGGGCCAGCGCATTGACCGCGTGCAGGGCAGCCGCGGCGTCGCTCGAGCCGCCGCCCAGCCCGGCCTGAACCGGAATGTTCTTGGTGAGCGCGATGCGGACGCCAAAACGCCGCCCGGTCGCCTCGAGCATGAGCGCCGCCGCCCGGTAGGCCAGGTTGTCCTCGGTGGGGCCGGTGTCCGCTCCTTGGACCTCCAGCTCGATGCCCTGCGCGATCCGCTGGACCACCAGCTCGTCGGCCAGCTCGAGCAGGGTGAACAGGCTCTCGATGCTGTGGAAACCGGATGTCTCCCGCGCGAGCACGCGCAGGAACAGGTTGGCTTTGGCGTGGGCGGCGATGCGAACGCGGTCGGGCACGGCTACCTCGCCCCGCAAGCGGCAGGGGCGGCAGAAGCGGCAGCCCTAGTCATTCTGCCGCCCCTGCTGCTTCTCCCGTTCCTGCCGCTGGCTTCAAGTCCGCCAGATGCAGATGCGCCCGCGACAATGACCAGAGTCCCAGCACCGAAATCGGCAGGAACACCGCGATGTGATACGCGACGGCGAACGAGACGCCCTGGACGGCCTCCACGCCGTAGAGACCCAGCGTGGCGCGGGTGACGGCCTCAAAGGGGCCGAAGAACCCGGGCGATGACGGGATGGCGACCCCAAACGCGATGAGCCCCTGGAGCAGCAACGCAGCGCTGGGAGGGACGTCCAGGCCCAGCGCGATGAACCCCAGCCAGTACGATGCCGCAGACACCACCCACAGGACGACGGACCAGGCCGTGACCAGCACGAACCGCCTCGGGCTCTTGAGCGCATCGAGGCCTCCCAGGAGCCCCTCCAGGATGCCGAGCAGCCGCGCGGCCCACCGGCGTGGCATCAGTCGCTCCATGACGCCGTGGGCGATCCGAAGGGCGGGGCCGGGCCAATGCACCACCCAAAAGGCCGCCAGCAGGGCCGGCAGGAAGATCACGGCCGCCACCATCGCGACCCGTGCCAGGGATACGCCTCCCACCGACGTCTCGCGGGCGAACCCACCCCACGCGATCCCGACCGCCAGCAATCCAACCAGGATCAGCCCGTCGAACACGCGCTCCACCGCGACCGATCCCACCGCGGCGGTGAATCGCACACCGGTGAGGCGCCGCGCGGCATAGGCGCGCGCCAGCTCACCGGCACGGGCCGGGAGCAGGTTGTTGGCCATGAAACCGATGGCCGTGGCATGCCACAGCGGCACCAGCGGTAACACGGTGCTGTTTCGTTGCAGCAGATACCGCCACCGGATGGTGCGAAGGGGGAACGTTGCGGTGGCGAGGGCCACGGCGCCGAGGAACGCCAGGGGACGCGCTTGTCGCATGTGGTTGGCCACTTCGCGCAGGGCCACGTCGTGAAGCGTCCACCACAGCAGCAAGACCGAGATGGCCAGGCCGACAGCGCCCGGCCAGCGGAGGCTCCTGGCCTTAAGCGGAGCGGCCGGCGCCAAGTTGGACGAGATCGAAGACTTCCTCGATGAGATCCTTGAGCACCGCGCCATCCGGGCTGGTGCCGGCGAGGACACCGCGAACCTGTTCGCGGAGGCTGGTCAGCCGCCGCGCTGCCGACTCCCCGCTGTACAGAAGCGCTGTGATGGGGACGACGTCCTCGGCGGCGGCAGCAGCGGCAGGGGCGGCCGATGGGAGAGCCGGCGGGCCCGCCAGTAGCACGTCCAGGGACGGAGCCCCTAGCCCCAGCGCGGCCACTAGGCGGTCGAAGCGCTGATAGCTCCCCACCAGCCCAGGCCCCTCTTCTGCCGCTACTGCCGTCCCTGCCGTTACCGCCGCCGCCCCAACCGGCGGTGCCACCCGTGCCGACGGTGCAGGTGGACGGTGCGGCGTGGCAGGGGCGGGGCGCGGTGGCGGCGCTGCCAGAGGAGCCGCCACCCCTCGCAGCGCCGCCGTCACGGCTGCCAGTCGCGGCGCCATCGCCGCTTCGCTCTCGGTCGCGGCCGCGCTGAGGATGACCCCGGCGTCCCGGATGTGGCGCGCGAAGTTCTGGGTGTCATGCAGGGCGTTGCCCCGCGCCACGGCCTCGCGGGCAGCCTGGGCAAACTCGCCCAGCGCAGTTCCCAGTGGCCCTGAGCCGGCGGTGGCCAGCGAATGGAAGGTTCCCACCAGTGCGTGTACTCGGAGCTCGCGTTGCACGGACGACAGGGCTCGCTCCAGCGCGTCGGCCGCCTGGCGCAGGTGCTCGCCGTGGGACACCAGCTCCAGATTGCCCAGCTTGGCCGGCCGCGCCGGCGGCACGCCTTGCTTGACGATATGCGGCCCCGCGTCGTCGAAATACAGGGATTCGATCGGCACCACCTCGCCCGCGGGACCGAGCAGGCCCCCCAGGCGCCGGGCGAACTCCTGCGCATCGGCTGCTTCTGGGTCGGCCTGGCCCTTGGCGCCGATCTCTTGCGCGGCTCTCGATACCGCCCTGGCCGCGGCCCGGAACAGGTCCGCGGCGTACGGTGCTGCCTCGTTGCGCGCCACCAGCTCAGCGATCGCTCGGGCAATCCCGTCCAGCAGGTCCGGCAGGGGAGGGTGATCGGCGAGGCCCGCGATCCCCCGGAGCGGCTGCATCGTCTTGAGCACCGACTGGAGCGGATTGAGGCTGTGCGGGTTCTGTTGCAGCGCCGTGGCGGCTTGGTCCAGGGCGCTCGCCAGGCCGGCGCCCTGCTGCGCGACGATGGCGCGCTGCCCGGGATGGCTGGCCTTGGCCGGCGCCGCCGGCGGAGCGGCAGCCCCGGTGGCCGCCTGAAGCGTGGCGGCGATCTGGTTGGCCTTCTGGGTATCCGCGTCGGACCAGGTAGTCGCCTTGCGGACCAGGATCTTGAGGTCGTCCACCGCGCGGACGGCGACCTGCTTGGTAGCGGCGTCCCACGGGCGGCTCCGGTCGTGCACCAAGCGCGCCAGTCGCTCCAGGCCGGAGGCGGCTTGTGCGAAGGCCTGCTGGTTCGCCATCAGGGCCGAGCCCCGGAGCGCCCGGGTCAGCCGCACCAACTCTCCACGGTCTGGTTCCGGCGTCTTGGACACGGCGGCGTCGAGGCGGTCGAGGTAGTCGCCCGCCTCCATGGCGAAGAACTGGGTCAAACCCATTTGCTCAGGCATCGTTCCGCCGCCAGGTGTGGATGGCTAAGCTATGGTCCCACTGAGGGTTAGTCAACGCGACGCGTCCACCAGCGCCCGCATCTCACGGACCGCCTGCTCGATGCCCACCGTGATGGCCCGGCTCACGATGTTGTGACCGATATTCAACTCTTCGATCTCGGGGATCGCCGCCACGGCCTGCACGTTGTCGTAGGTCAGGCCGTGCCCAGCGTGCACCGCCAGGCCGGCCGCCCGGGCATGCCCGGCCGCCCGCTTCAGGCGATCCAGCTCCCGGGTGGACTGCCGGTAGGTATGGGAATACTCCCCCGTGTGCAGCTCCACCGCCTCCACCCCTAAGGCTTTGGCGCGGTCGATCACGGCCGGGTCAGGATCAATGAACAGCGAGATGCGGATGCCGGCACCCTTGAGCCGGGCGATGGACTCGACCAGCCTGGGGTCCGCGCGGCCGGCGTGGGAGGCAAGGCCTAAGCCACCTTCGGTGGTGATTTCCTCGCGCCGCTCGGGGACGAAGGTCGCCTGATGCGGCGCGAGCCGCACGGCGAGGGCCACGATGTCCGGCGCGGTGGCCAGTTCGAGATTGAGCACGGTGCCAGGCCGCTCCCGAAGGCGCACCACGTCGTCGTCCCGGATGTGGCGCCGGTCTTCGCGCAGGTGGACGGTGATCCCGTCGGCCCCGCCGCGTTCGCACAGCAGCGCGGCGGCGACCGGATCGGGCTCCGCGGCGCGCCGGGCCTGCCGCACCGTGGCGACGTGGTCCACGTTGACGTAGAGCCGCATACTTGGCTTGCCCACGCTATCGCAACCGTTTACGTTCGACGCGTTGAACTTCACGATGATGCCAGCCCGGACGCAAGGTTTTGGGCCCAAGCCCCTGGCGACGGCCGCGTTGCTGCTCGTGGCATGCAGTGGCCCGCGCAGCCTGGCGGGGCCCGCGAGCCCCGAGGCGGCGGTTCGCAGCTTCTTGAACGCGGTCAGGGCCAACAGTCTGACGGCGATGAGTGAAGTGTGGGGTTCTGCCCGCGGCCCGGCGAGCAGCTACATGAGGAGCGACGAGTTGGAGCAGCGCCTCACCATCATCCGCACCTATCTCGAGCACGAGAGCTTCGAGATCCTGGAGTCCCAGGCGGCCCTGCCCGCGGGATCGGACGGGCGCCGCTCGCTGCAAGTGCGGTTGACCCGGAGAGGCTGCACGCCGGTCGTCCGGTTCGCGGTGGTGCCGTACGGAGGTGGGTGGTTGGTGTCGGACATTGATCTGTCGGCGGTCGGCAACCCGCAGCGACGCTGCTCTCCTCAGGACGCCGGCGGGCGCGCCGGGAACCGGGAACTCGAGAGCGCGGTCCCGGCGTTTACTCGGTAAGCTCGAGCAGGATACCGGCGGTGGATGTGGGGTGCAGGAAGGCCACGCGATGCCCACCGGCGCCCGGGCGAGCCCGCTCGTCCACCAGCCGATACCCAAGGCTGCGGCACCGGAGGAGCGCCTCGTCCAGGTTCGGGACTTTGAAGCAGATGTGGTGGATCCCGGGGCCGCGCCGGGCGAGAAACTTGGCGACCGGGCTGTCCGGCGTCTCGGGGACCAGCAGCTCGACGGCGGTCCCGGCGAAGAGCAAGGAAACGATGGTGGCTCCGTCCGCGGATTCCGCCGGCCCCGGCTCGACGCCCAGCACGTCGCGGTAGAAGGCCACGGCGGCCGTCAGGTCTTTGACCGCGACGCCGATGTGACTGACCACGGGTCCCGGATCGGCCACGGAAGCTCCACGAGCGGTGGAGCCGCAACATAACGTGAGGGAATAAAACATGGCAGTTGCAGATCTCATACACGTGACGGACGACGATTTTGCGCAGGAGATCGAGCAGCACCAGGGGGTGGCCATGGTGGATTTCTGGGCTACCTGGTGCGGGCCCTGCCACACGGTGGCGCCCATCGTGGAGCAGATCGCCAGGGAATACGACGGCAAGGTGAAGGTGGCCAAGCTGGACGTGGACGAGAACCAGCGGGTCACCATGCGCTTCAATGTCCGGTCCATCCCCAGCATCTTGTTTTTCAAGGACGGCAAGCACGTCGAGACCGTAGTCGGAGCCGTTCCGAAAGCGTATCTTGTGGAGAAGCTCGCCCGGCACCTGTCCTAGTTCGGGGATCTCGGATTGCGGACAGGCGATCCGGGGTCCGCCATGTGAGCTACCCGTATGCGGCTGAGCGCCGTCCGGTTGGCCGAGACGAAGGTCCGGCTCGCCGATCTGATGTTCCCTTCCCAGCGGGTGCAGATCCACCGCACGCGCTTGGCGTTCATTCACCTCGACAACCTGCTGCACTTCGCCAAGATCGACCGGGATGGGCGGGTGGACGGCTACCTCGCCGCCTACCTTCCCGATGCGGTGGCCCTCCTGTTCTTCAGGCGCGGCGAAGTGTTGACGGCGGTGGCCTTCACCGAGGCCGGCCGCGCCGTGGTGTCCATCGCCTCGGTGCTCCGCGACATGGAGCAGGAGATGGAGCGCGGCGAGCTGGCCTTCTGCGACGCGCCCATGGAGCAACTCGCGTGGATGTACCACAGCTGCGCCAGTCCCAGGGAGCCCAAGCTGGTGGATGCGCGCAATCCAGAGACCATTTTCCCGGCGCTCCAGCATGAGCATGTGAGCGGCGTGCTCGAGCTGATCTCCAATGGGAAAGTGAGCTACTTCCGATTCGACGACGGGCGCTTCGTGAACGGATATTTCAGTGGCAAGGCGGAGCAGTCCACCATCGCCCAGCACGTGGAGAGCCTGTTCCGGCCCGAGGCGGACGGGACTCGGCCACAGGTAGCGGCCTCGGTGTTCCGGCCGGACGTCGAAGTGCCGGAGCAGGCGTCTCCGGCCATGATCCAGAGCTATCGGGAGCTGTTCTGGCGCATCCTCGCCGTGGCCGAGCAACACGTTCCCGGCGAGGCCAAGCAGCGCGGCGTCAAGCTGCGTGACGCGCTGGCGAAGGGTGCGGGGTCGCTCAACGCCATCGGCGCCCCGGTGGACCAGGCCCCCCTCGAGCTGATCGCGCGGCCGGATCAGTTGACCCAGGGCCTCGCGGACTGGACTCGACAGCTGCTGCAACAGCTGGAGATCATCGCGCCCGGCGTGGCGCCGACCATCGTGCGCGACGCGACGAAGGAACACCGCTTCGTGTTGCAGAAGGCCGGATTCTACCAGACGCTGCCCTGGAACGTGAGTTGGTGAGTCGGGGGACGCTGTACGTCGTCGCCACCCCACTGGGCAATCTTGCCGATCTTTCCGAGCGCGCTCGCGACGTGCTGCGCTCGGTGGAGCTGGTAGCCGCCGAAGACACACGCCGCAGCCGCACCCTGCTCCAGCACGCCGGTGCCGGGGCCCGCATGGTGAGCGTGCACGCGCACGCGCCGGCCGGCCATACGGCCAAGGTGCTCTCGGCGCTGGCCGCCGGGAGCGCGGTCGCGCTGCTCACGGATGCCGGGACGCCGGGGATCAGCGATCCCGGCGCCGACCTGGTGCGCCAGGCCCGGGCGGCAGGCGCCGCAGTGGTGGTGGTCCCCGGCCCGACCGCGGTCGCGGCCGCGCTCAGCATCTCCGGGCTCCCGGCGGATCGCTACACGTTCGTGGGGTTTCTCCCGCGCTGGGGCGCGGCGCGACGCCGCCTGCTCGAGCAGATCGCGGCCAGCGAGTGGACCGTGGTGGTGTTCGAGGCGCCCAATCGGACCGCGAAGCTGCTGGAGGACCTGGCGGCGGTCCTCACCGCCGAGCGGCCCGCGGCCGTCGCCCGCGAGCTGACCAAGGTGCATGAGGAATGCCGCACCGGGACCCTGGGCGAGCTGGCGGGTTACTATCGGGACAACCCTCCGCGCGGTGAGGTGACCGTGATCGTCGCGGGCCAAGCGCGGGCCTCGTCGTCCGCCGATCCGGCAACCGCGCGGGAGCGGGCCCGGGTCCTGCTGGCGGAAGGCTTGAGTCGCAAGGATGCCGCCGGCCGGCTGGTGCGCGAGCTGGGCGTGCCCCGGAACGAGGCCTACCGGCTGGTCACAGCGACGGCGAGAGGTGAGCAGTGCTTCTGAGTCGCGTCGCGGCGGCGGCGTTCCTGGTCTCAGCGATGCTGCCCGGCGCTCGCAGTGAGCGCACCCTGCTGACCATGGGACGGCTGCACTACGACGGGGGCGGCGACTGGTACGCCAACCCTTCGAGCCTCCCCAATTTGCTGGCCGCGATTCGCGAACGGACCGCGTTGCCGGTCGCCGCGCGCGAGCGGGTGGTTTCGCTGGACGGTCCCGACCTGTGGGAGGCGCCGTACCTCTACATGACTGGGCATGGGAATGTGCGGTTCACGGACCCTCAGGTCCGGACCCTGCGCCGGTATCTCGAGGCGGGCGGATTCCTCCACGCGGACGACAACTACGGCATGGACCAGTCGTTTCGCCGGGAGATCGCCCGCGTGTTCCCGGACCGGCCCCTGGTGGAGGTGCCGCTGGATCACCCCATCTACCACGTCGTGTACGACTTTCCCCGCGGCATCCCCAAGATCCACGAGCACGATGGTCTGCCGGCGCAGGGCTTTGGGGTGTTCATCGGGAACCGACTCGCGGTGTATTACTCCTATCAGTCGGATCTGGGGGACGGCTGGGAGAACCCCGACGTCCATCGTGATCCCGCGCCCATTCGCGAGCAGGCGCTTCGCATGGGCGTGAACCTGTTCGTGTACGCGACGGCGGCGGTCCCGTGACCACGTCGGGCCGTTGGCTCGAGGCGAGGCGGGTCGAACTGGGCCGGCGCGAGCTGCTGGCCGGCCTGTTGTTCGCCCTCGGCTTGATCCTGGTTGCGTTGGCGGCGGGCGTGGCGCTGGCGCGGCTGGGTGTGTACCGCGCACTGCCGGTCGCCGTCATCGGGGGCTGGGCGGCCGTGATCGGCGCCGGGGGACTGGGTATCTGGCGGGCGCGCCGGGGACGCCGGGCGGACGCCCCCGCCGTGGCGGCGCTGGTGGAGCAGGGTGGCGGGCTCCGCCGTGGCTCGGTGGCCGGGGTGGCGCTGGATCAGGGCCGCGGCTCGGTCTCGCTGGCGGCCCTGGCGGACGCGCGGGTGGCGCACTGGCTCGAGGATCACGGAGACGGGGCCCTGGGCGACGCGCGACGCGAGCGGCGCACGGCCCTGGGATGGAGCTTGGGGCTGGCGCTGTGCGGCGGCGGGTTGTTCCTGGCCTCCGGGCCGGGTGCGCGCGCCGGGTCCGACTTCTGGCGTCCGCTCTCGGCGTTGGCGCGCGTGGCTGGCCCGGTGGTGCTCACCGTGGACCGAAGCGACGTGCGGCGGGGCGAGCGGATCACGGTGTCGGTGAGGGCGCCTGGGCGCCGAAGTGCCGTCCTCTGGGTCCGTGCCCCTGGTGAGCCGTGGCGGTCCACGCCCCTCGCGCTGGACACGGCGGGGCAGGCGACGCAGGTGCTGGGCCCGCTGGACGGCGATCGGTTCGTTCGCGCCGCGTCCGGGGGCAAGGAATCGGCCACGCTGCGCGTCCGCGTGTCGTTGCCGGTCCTCCTCGCGGACCTGCAGCTCATCGCCGCATACCCGCCGTATCTCGACCGCGCCGACGAGCCGCTCGCCCCCGGTCCCGACCCGGTGCTACTGCCGGTCGGCACCGAGATCGAGACGCGCGGGCGCACCACCCTGCCGCTCCGGTCGGTCACCTGGCGGCGGGAGGGAGCCGCGACACCGCTGGCCGTCGCCGGCACGGCGTTCCAGGGCCGGTTGGCGGTGCGCGCCAGCGGCCGGTTCACGCTGGTGGTGAGCCCGGAGGGTGGCGTGCCGCTCGAGGGCGAGCCACCGGAGCTCAACATCGTCGCGGTGGCCGACAGCGTCCCCGTGATCTCGGTTCCGGTACCCGGAGCGGACACCACCGCGCCACTCAGCCTGCGACAGCCGTTGGTGATTGACGTGCGGGATGATCATCGCGTGACCCATGTCGAGCTGGTGAGCCGGCGGGTCAGTCGCCTGGGACTGGCGACCCCGCCTCACACGGACACGTTGGCGTTGCCCGAAGGCGGCGCTGAGCGCGTGGTGCTGCCGTGGACGCTGGATCTCAACGGCCGGGGCTTCTTGCCGGGCGACACGGCGTTTTACCGGGTGCGGGCGCTGGACAACGCGCCCGCGGCGCACCTGGCGGAGAGCCGAGAGTACCGGCTCCGGCTGCCGTCCAACGCCGAGTTGCGGGAGGCGTTGCGGGAGGCCTCGCGCGCGGTCGCCGCGGCGGCGGATTCGCTGGCGCGGGAGCAACGGGGCTTGGCCCAAGCGACGGAAGAGCTGTCGGCCGAGCGCGAACGGGCATCGCAAGGCGCGCAGGCGCGGCCCGGCGCCCAGGGCGACCTCCCGTTCCGCTCCGCGCAACGGGCCGGCGAGATCGCGGACCAGCAGGAGCGCCTGATGGAGCGGGCGGCGCAGATGCAAGAGGAGCTGAAACAGCTGGCCGAAGCCGCCTCCAACGCCGGGCTCACGGATCCTCAATGGCTGGCGGAATTGAAGGAGCTGGAGCGGCTGCTGGACCGTGCCGTGACCCCGGAGCTGGAGCAGCGGCTGAACGCCTTGCGTGAGGCGCTCCAGAAGTTGGATCCCGAGGCGCTGCGTGAAGCCTTGAAGCGCCTGGCGGAAGCGGGGAAGGAGCTTCGCGACCAGTTGTCCCGCAGTCGTGAGTTGTTCGAGCGGGCGGCCATCGAAGGCGAGATGACGACCCTGGCGCAAGACGCCGAGGAGTTGGCTCAGCGCCAGCGCGACTGGAACCGGCAGGCGGAGACCGCCGCCCTGGATTCCGCGCTGGCCAAGGCGGAGCAGGCTTTGGCCCAAGAGACCGATAGCCTGGCGGCGCGCATGAGCCAGCTGGATCAGGGGCTCCAGAAACAAGGGGAGCACGAGGGCACGGCGCCCGAGCAACAACGGGTTTCGCAGGCGTCCCAGGCGATGGAGCGCGCCGCGGGAGAGGCGCAGGCCGGCGAGCGCCGGCAGGCCCAACAGTCGGGCAAGGAGGCCGAGCAGGCGTTGGATCCGGTGGCGCAGCGTCTACGGGAGCAGCGTGACCAGATGCGCGACCAATGGCGTCAGGACGTGATGCAGACGCTGGACTACGCGCTGTCCGAGACGGCGGACCTGGCGCGGCGGCAGGTGGACCTGGCCCAGCGCATGCGCGGCGGGGATGCCTCGGCGGACGCCCGGAATGCGCAGGCGGCGCTGCGGGAAGGCGCCGACCGCGTGATGCAACGCTTGCAGACAGCCGCCGGCAAGAACGCCCTGGTGTCACCGCAGGTCGGTACCTCGCTGGGATTCGCCCGGTTGCGCATGGCCGAGGCCGTGGACCGGTTGCAGCGCGCCACGCCCAATCCGTCGGAAGCCGGCGAGCTTGCCGGGCAGGCCGTGGATGGCCTGAACGCGATGACCCAGTCGCTGCTGCGCTCGCGGTCCGAGGTCCAGGGCGCCGAGTCGGGGTCGGGGCTTCAGGAGGCGGTGGAGAAGATGGCCCAGCTGGCGGCGCAGCAGCAGGCGCTGAACGGGCAGTCGGGCGGCATGTTGCCGTTGATGCCGCTGGGCGGAGAGGGTCTGTTGCAGGACCTGCGGGCGCTGGCCGAGCGGCAGCGGCGGCTGGCGGCCGAGCTCGAGCGGATGAACGCGGAAGGCCAGGCCCAAGGTGCCGAAGCGCTGGCGCAGGAGGCGCGTGACCTGGCGCGGCGGCTGGAGGCGGGACAGCTCGATCGCCGGACCATCGAGCGCCAGGAGCGGCTGTTCCGCCGGCTGTTGGATCAGGGGCGCACGCTGCGGGGCGAGGAGGAAGACGAGCAGAAAGAGCGCACCAGCCAGACGGCGCGTCCGGAGAACGTGCGCCTTCCGCCGGCGCTCCGGCCCGGCGCGGCCGGCAAAGGCCCCAGGTATCCCTACCCGACGTGGGAGCAGTTGCAGCAGCTCTCTCCCGAAGAGCGGCGGCTGATCCTCGATTACTTCCGGCGGCTGAACGAGGGCCGCCCGTGATGCGTCGGCCGGAAAGATCAAACGCAGAGGTCGCAGAGCACGCAGAGAACGCGGAGGTGAACCTTGTAACGGCTCCGCGAGAGACCATCAATCGTCTCTGCGTTCTCTGCGCACTCTGCGTGCTCTGCGTTGGAACCTCAGCGCCACGTAGGGCGCTGGCTCAGGCGGAGAGCCGCGTCCTGGCCGAGGCCGGGGAGCTGGAGCGCCTCGGGCGCCATGCGGACGCCGCGGCCCGGTATCGCGGGATTCTGCGCACGGAGCCTACCAGCGTACCGGCGCTGCTGGGCCTGGAGCGGGTGTTCACGTCGCTGGAACGGCTGGACTCACTGGTCCCGCTGGTTCGTGCGGCGTTGGCCCGCGATGCCCTGAACCAGACGATCCATTCATTAGAGCTGCGGGTGTGGTTTGCGCTGGGGCACTCGGACAGTGTCACGGCCGCGGCGCGGCGCTGGATCGCTCTGGCTCCGCGCAGCCCGGATCCGTACCGCGAGTGGGCGTTTACCGTGGCGCAGCGGGGCGACCTGGCGGGCGCCAAACGGGCCCTGTCCGAGGGAGCCAGCCGCCTGGGCGATGCCGCGCTGGCGCAGGACCTGGCCCAGCTCACGACCCTGGCCGGCGAGTGGACCGAGGCCGCTCGGCAGTGGGTGGCCGTGGTGCGCGGGAACCCCGCGCTGCTGCCTTCGGCGACCGGGAGCCTGACGCGCGCGCCGGCCGTCGCACGTGACGAGATGCTGAGCGCGCTACTCGGCGTGCGAGGTGACTCGACGTCGCGCCGCATGGCGGCGGACCTGCTCGCCGGTTGGGGCCGCGCGGACGAGGCCTGGCCGCTGCTCGATGCCACGCTGCCCCAAGACCCCAATGCGGCGGCGGTCTTGCTCCAGCGCTTCGCTGAACGCACCGTGACGGCGCGGTCTCGCAGAAACGCGCTGGTGCGGGGCTACGCGTTGGAGCGGCTGGCCACGCTGGTAGACGCCGCGGCGGCGGGCCGCGTGCGGCTCCAGGCCGCGCAGGCCTACGCCGACGCGGGCGACCTGGCGGCGGCCCAGCGGATGCTCGAGCGCGCCGGTGCCGGAGCAGAAGCTGGGGGGGCCGTGGCTCCAGCGATGGCGAGCTTGATCCGCGCGCTGGCGGAGCAGGGGTCCGCGGAGGAGGCCGAGCGGCGACTGCTGGCGTGGAACGATCGGCTGAGCGGCGATGATCGGGAGACGCTGCGCCAGGCGGTCGCGTGGGCCTGGGCCCGCCGCGGGGAGCTGGACCGGGCCGAGGCGGTGTTGGCGCCGGACTCAGGGGTCGCGGCCGCGGCGGTGCGGGGATGGATCGCGCTGTATCGGGGCGATCTGGGCCTGGCGCGTGAGCAGCTCCGGGCCGCTGGTCCCTACACCGGCTCGCGGGAGGAGGCGACGCGGCGGATGAGTATGCTGGTGCTGGTGGAGCGCATCGGTACCGACCGCCTGCCGGAGTTTGGTCGAGCGATGCTGGCACTGGCGCGCGGCGACACGATGCAGGCCCTGACGGACCTCGAAGCTGCCGCCCGCAAGCTTTCCCTTGCCAGTGGGCGGGCGGACGTGCTGGGCTTTGCGGGGGAGGTGGCACTGGCGCGGCGCGACTACCAGGCCGCCGAAGATCTCCTCGTCAGGGCGTTGGCGGCGGACTCCGTCGGCCCCGCGGCGCCGGCCGCGGAGCTGGCGCTGGCGCGAGTCCAGGCGGAAACCGGCCGCACCGAGGTCGCCATCCACCAGTTGGAGCATTTGATCCTGGCGCATCCGCAAAGCGCCATGGTGCCGCAGGCGCGGCGGCTGAGGGATCGGTTGCGGGGAGTGGTGCCGGAATGAGGCGGAGGGACTTCTTGAGGGCGGCAGTGGCGGCAGGGGCGGCAGAGGCGGCAGCCGTGCGCGCTATGCTCGCTGCCGCTCCCGCCGCTTCTCCCGCGTCTGCCGCCCCCTCCGCAGCCGCGCCGTCGCTTCTCCTCCCGATGGATGACGCCCAGTCCAACCACCTCAAGGCCTATGGCGTCACCTACCGCGCGCTCCAGCGCGGCAGCCGCGCAGAGTGGTTGCTCAACTACCGGGGAGGCAGCTTTCTCCTCCCCGCCGAAACCGCGACGGAACGCGATGCCGCCTTGACCGGTGTCACCGTGGAGCCCACGTCCGATGGGGACGTGGTGGCCGTCCGCGGCGAGATTCAAGCGAACAACATGGATGCGGTGCCGCTGGAGAAGGCCCCCAAGGTCGCCGTCTACGTCCCGCCCAACACGGCGCCGTGGGACGACGCGGTGACCATGTCCCTGGAGTACGCGGGGATCGAGTACCAGAAGATCTGGGATCCGGAAGTGCTGGGTGGGCGGCTCAAGGACTTCGAGTGGCTGCACCTGCATCACGAGGACTTCACCGGACAGTTCTCTAAGTTCTACCTCACGTACAGCGGCGCGTTCTGGCTGTCCGAGATGGTGGAGCGCAATCAGGAGACCGCGCGCCGGCTGGGCCTGCCGAATGTGCCGGCCCTGAAGAAGGCCGTGGCGCGCGAGATTCGTCGCTTCGTGCAGGACGGAGGCTTCCTCTTCGCGATGTGCACCGCGACGGAGACCATCGAGATCGCGCTCGCCGGCGAGGGAGTGGACGTGGCGGCTCCCTACGCCGACGGCACCTCGATGGATCCCGATGCCTCGGCCAAGCTCGACTGGAGCCGGTCGTTCGCGTTCCGCGGCGTCCAGCTGGAACAATCGTCCGCGATCGCCAGCTTCTCGGACATTGACGGCCACCAGGTCAACAACCCGCCCAAGCGACAGCCGCTGGGCGCCTTCACGCTGTTCAACTTCAGCGCCAAGATCGATCCGGTGCCGACCATGCTGGTGCAGTGCCACCGGCAGGTCGTTCCGGATTTCTACGGACTGACGACTTCGTTCCAGCGCGAGCGCTTGAAGCCGGACGTCACGGTGCTGGCCGACGAGCCCGGTGCGCCCTGGGTCAAGTACATCCACGGCGAATCCCAGAAGGGCACGTGGACCTACCTGGGCGGGCATGATCCGGAGGACCCCCAGCACCAGATCGGCGACCCACCTACGGACCTGTCCCTGCACGCCAACTCGCCGGGCTATCGCTTGATCCTCAACAACGTCCTGTTCCCCGCGGCCAAGAAGCGCGAACTGAAGACGTGAGTCGCCTTGGCGCCGACGCCCAGTCCCGTCTCGCCGCGGAGATCCGTGCGGCCGGCGGGCGAGAGGTGTCGTTCGTGGCAGACGTGGACGGCGACGGCAGGGTGGTGACCGCGGTGCCGGTGGCGCGGGGCACGGTCAGCGCCGTCCTGGCCCTACCCGGCGTGGCGGCGCGGGGACAGATGGTGCTCCACAACCACCCGAGCGGTGTGCTCGAGCCCTCCCCGGCGGACCTCACCGTCGCGGCGCGGCTGCACGACGCCGGCGTCGGATTCGGGATCGTCAACAACCCGGCGACCGAGATGTACGTGGTGGTCGAAGTACCCCGCGCGCCGGTGTATGTGGGACTAGACCCGGTCGAGACCGCGCGGGCCTTAGGGCCCGGCGGGCTGATCTCCCGGGTGCTCGGGGCGTTCGAGGACCGGCCCAGCCAACGCGACATGGCCGCCTACGTGGCCGACACCTTCAACGAAGGCGGCGTCTCCTTGCTCGAGGCCGGAACCGGGGTGGGGAAGTCGTTCGCCTACCTGGTGCCGGCGATCGCCTGGGCCAGGGCCAACGGCGAGCGCACCATCGTGTCCACCAACACGATCAATCTCCAGGAGCAGCTGGTGGGGAAGGACTTGCCGCTGCTCGCCAAGGCACTGGGCGACGAAGACGAGCCGCTCACCTACGCCCTCCTCAAAGGCTGGCGCAACTACCTCTGCCTGGCGCGGCTGGAGCTGGCGCTGAGTGGGCCGGGGTCCCTGCTGGAGCCCGAGCGCCAGGAGGAGCTGGACGCCTTGGGAGCGTGGGCGCGGCGCACCACGGACGGCTCCCTGGCGGATCTCACGGACCAACCGTCGGACGACGTGTGGGACGAAATCAGCGCCGAGGCCGACCTCTGCACTCGGCTCGACTGCCCGCACTTCGATCGCTGTTTCGTGTTCGCCGCGCGCCGGCGGGCGGCGGAGGCGGACCTCGTGGTGGTGAACCACCATCTGCTCGCCTCCGATCTCGCAGTGCGTCGGGCGCAGGAGAACTGGCAGGAGGCCGCGGTCCTGCCGCCGTACCGGCGCTTGATCGTGGACGAGGCCCACCATCTGGAGGACACGGCCGCAGAACACCTGGGTGCTCACGTGAGCGCCCGCGGCGTGGTGCGGCTGTTGGGCCGGCTGGAACGGAACGGACGCGGCTTGATTCCCGCGCTGCTGGGGGAGCTGGCGGCCTCGAGCGGTCCCACGGCCGCGGCGTCCACCGACCTGCTGCGACAGGGGCTGCTCCCCGAGGTGGCCCAGGCCAAGGCCAGCGCGGACGAGGTCTTTCGCCTCCTGGCGGAGCGGTTGGCGGCAAGCGGCGAGAACGTTGTCCGTCTGAGCGACGCCTTCGCTGCCGATCCCGTCTGGGATTTGGGGCTGGAGGTCGCCCTCGACAATCTGGTGGCCAGCCTGGGGCGGTTGCGCGACGGCGTCGAAACCGTGGCCGACCGGCTGGAGGTGGACCACGACCACGACCGCCCGGCCCAGCGGGTCCAGGAGCTGCGCGGCGTGGTCCGGCGGCTTCAGGCGGTGCTGGATGGCATGCTGCTCACGCTGCGGCCCCAGGCGGGTCTCCCGGCGGTCCGCTGGATCGAGCGGCGGGGCGCGCGGCCGCTGGGGCGCTCGCCGTTCGCGGTGGCGCTGGCGTCGGTGCCGCTGGATCTCGCGGGCGTGTTGCGGGAGACGCTGTTCGACCGGGTCGAGACGATAGTCCTGACCAGCGCCACGCTGGCCATGGGCGACGATTTCTCCTTCCTCACCGAGCGGTTGGGTTTGGGCGAGGGGTTCACCCGACTCAAGTACCAGGTGGTGCTTCCCTCGCCGTTCGACTTCGCCGCCCAGTGTCTGTTCGGCGTGCCGACCGACCTGCCGGACCCCCGGAGTGACGAGGCCGGGCACGACGAAGCCGTGGCCCAGGCGATCGTCCAGCTGGCGCACGCGTCCGATGGGGGCATGTTCGTGCTGTTCACCAGTCACGCGGCGTTGCGGCGGACGGCGGACCGCGTGCGCCACGCGCTGGCCCACCGCTGGCCGCTCCTGGTGCAGGGGGAAGGGCAGCGGGACCAGTTGCTCCGCCGGTTCCGGGAGGCAGGCTCCGCGATCCTGTTGGGCACGGACAGCTTCTGGGAGGGAGTGGACGTGCCGGGCCCGGCGCTCCGGGTCCTGCTGCTGGCGAAGCTGCCCTTCAAGGCCCCCAACGAGCCGTTGACGGCCGCGCGGCTGGAGCGTCTGGCGGAGCAAGGGCTCGACGGCTTCATGCACTACCTGCTTCCGCGCGCCGCCCTCAAATTGAAGCAGGGGTTTGGCCGGCTGATTCGTTCGAGGAGCGACGTGGGCGTGGTGGTGCTGATGGATCATCGGGTCGTGAGCCGTCGCTACGGCGCGGCGTTGCAGGCGTCGCTGCCGCCCGCCCAGCGGGTCATTGCTCCCTGGGCCGCGGTGCGCTCCGCGGCCGAGTCGTTCTTCGCCGCCCACGGTGGGGGCGGGGGGTAGGGGTGAGCGGGATGGTAGGCCTCTTTGGGCGCCCGCTGGCGCCGGAGGAGCGCGGCGTCCGGTGGCGACGCGGCGCGGCGGGGACGGCGTTCAGCGTGGTGGTGCACCTGGCCGTCCTGCTACTGCTGCTCGCGATCGCCACCGAGCCTCCGCACTCCCGCCAGGTGATGCTGATTCCGCTGGAGGTTGGGACGCCGGACGACCGGGTCACGCCGTACCTGATTCCGGCGCCCGCCGGTCGGCCGGCGGCGCTCCCCCGCGCCAGGCCGACGACGGGCCTGGGCGCGCAGGTGCTGCCCGAGCCGCAGCCGGTCACGCGTCCGAGCGTGCGGGAGGAGACGGTCCAGCCGCCCGAGCGCGTCCTCGGGGCCGACAGTTCCCGTCCCGCCATCGCCGTGGTGCCCAGGGCCTCCACCCGGCGCCTCCTCCGGCCGGGCTACGGCGATGGGCGTTTGTGGGTCCCGCCGATTGATGTGCTGCAGTTGGGACGCCCGCTGCCCGCCGCCCCGCCGCCGGGTCCGGAGGGCCGCCCCACCGTGGCCCAGCTGGACAGCACCGTGACGGCGAGGCTGCGCGCCTTTCTGGACACGCTGCCCCGCGATTCCTTCGCTCCGGCTCCGGCCCCGAGCTGGACCACCGAGATCAGTGGGAGAACCTGGGGAATCGACGGCAAGTGGATCTATCTGGGCGGGCTCAAGCTTCCGGCGGCGCTGCTGGCGCTGTTGCCGTTCCCGCAGGGGAACATCGATCAGTCTCGCGCAGCCAATGAGCTGATGCGCTACCGCGAGGACATCATGCAGGCCGCGCGGCGGGCGGAGACGGCGGCGGAATTCAAGAAGTACGTGAACGAGCTCAGGAAGCGAAAGGATCAGGAGCGGGAAGCGAAGAGGAAGGCAGCCCGCGACACGGTTATTCCATAGCGCGCCGGATCCGCTTCAGGCTTTCGTCTTTCCCTACAACGCTCAGTAGCACGTTGACCGGCTCAGAGACCGTAGTACCGGTGAGCGCGATGCGTATGGGCTGAAACACCTTGCCCGCGGCCAGCCCCACGGACTCGGCCAGGGCGCGAAGCTCGGCCTCCAGCGTTTCCGGTTGCCACGCGGTGTCCGGCAGCGCGCCAAGTCGCTCCGCCGCGTGGCGCAACGCCACCTTGAAGCCGTCCAGGTCCTTCGCGATCGTTGTGCGGGCGGTCTCGTCAAGCTGAATCACCGTTGGGTCGACGCGAGCGGCCACTTGGTGCGCGACGTCCAGCGTGGTGCGGGAGCGCGCCTTCACCGCATCGATTACCGCCATCATCCGCTCGGCGCCCACGAGCTGATCCACGCCTCGTTCCGCGAGGAACGGACCGATGACCTTCCACAACTCGACGGCCGGCGTGTGGTTGATGTGCTGGCCGTTCATCCACTCGAGCTTGGTGGTGTCGAAGATCGCGCTCTTCTTCTGAACGCCTTCGATCGCGAAGGCCTCGATCAGCTCGCGCATGTCGAAAAACAGCTCGCGGTCGCCGCCGGGGCTCCAGCCCAGGAGAGCGAGGAAGTTCCGCATCGCGGCGGGCAGGATGCCCAGCTGTTGGTAGTCGCCCACGGCCGTGGCGCCGTGGCGCTTGGAGAGCTTCTTCCCGTCCTTGCCGTGGATCATGGGCACGTGGGCGAACACGGGGAGGGAAGCGCCCAGCGCCCGGTAGACGGCGATCTGCTTGGGCGTGTTGGAGACGTGATCGTCGCCGCGCATCACGTGGGTGATGCGCATGTCGATGTCGTCCACCACGACCGAGAAGTTGTAGGTGGGCGTGCGGTCGGAGCGCAGGATGATCCAGTCGCGGATATCCTCGCCCTTGAACGCGATGTGCCCATACACCGCGTCGTCGAACGCGATCTCGCCCGGGGGCATCCGGAACCGGATGGCGCCCTCTTCCTGGTACGCCGCCCCGCCTTGGAGCAGCCGGTCCGCCACTTCCCGGTGGCGCTCCACTCTGGCGCCCTGGAACACGACTTCTTCGTCCCAGTCGAGCCCCAGCCAGGTGAGCCCGTCCAGGATCACGCGGGTATGCTCCTCGGTGGAGCGCTGCTTGTCGGTGTCCTCGATGCGGAGCAGGAAGGTCCCGCCCGTCTTCCGCGCGTAGAGCCAGTTGAACAGCGCGGTCCGGGCCCCGCCGACGTGGAGGTAGCCGGTGGGGGAGGGGGCGAAGCGGAGACGGGGTGTGTTTGGTGCGCCAGCAGTCAACGGAGAGGGGGGGATTCGAACCCCCGATAAGGCTTTTCGGCCCTATAACGGTTTAGCAAACCGCCGCCTTCAGCCACTCGGCCACCTCTCCAGACACGTTGTCCGTTGTCAGTTGTCCATTACCTGCGGACGTGGAGAATGCTATCCCGTTGGATCGCTTGACGCCACCGTTTCCCCGCGTTGCACTGCTTCTCCGGTAGCGGGCTCGACACTGGGAGTCCACTCGGGTTAGTCTACCCAGCGTATGGCTTCGCACGTTCCGCTTCGGGTGGTACTCGCGGTCGGCATTGGCGCCGTCCTCCCATGTGCTGAACCGTCGCAGGCGGGCTGGAGACTCGTGTGGCGCGACGAATTCGACGGGCCGGCCCTCGACCCGGCGAAATGGGTGCGGGAGACCGGGGGCGACGGCTGGGGCAACGCCGAGCTCGAGTTCTACACCGACCGCGCCGAAAACGCGCGCATCGAAGACGGCCACCTCGTTGTCGTGGCCAGGCAGGAGAGAGCGGGGAATCGCGAGTACACGTCGGCCAGGCTGAAGACCCAGGGGTTGGCTGCATGGCGATACGCCCGCGTGGAGGCACGGATTCAGGTCCCGCGCGGGCAGGGACTGTGGCCCGCCTTCTGGATGCTGGGCGACAACTGCGACAAGGTCGGCTGGCCCGAGTGCGGCGAGATCGACATCATGGAGAACATCGGCAGGGAACCCACCCTGGTGCACGGCACCGTGCACGGTCCCGGCTACTCGGGTGCCCAGGGCGTGGGGGCCGCGTATGAGCTGCCCGCCGGCGCGTTCGCCGAGGGTTTTCACGTGTATGCCATCGAGTGGGAGCCGGAGGCGATTCGCTGGTACGTGGACGGCGCGCTGTACCAGACGATCGCGCCGAGGGACCTTCCCGGTCGGTGGGTGTACGACCACCCGTTCTTCATCATCGTGAACGTCGCCGTGGGTGGTCATTGGCCCGGCAGTCCGGACGAGACCACGGTCTTCCCGCAAGTCATGCGCGTGGATTATGTGCGCGTCTACCAGTAGCGCGCAGTAGCGCGCCGAAGTGCAGCAAAGAGGGTTGCTTACACGGGGATCCTCACGGCACCACGTGAAATGCGCGGCGTCCGCCGAGGCGGTACACCCGGAAGTCGTCATCCAACGTGAAAATGGTGTCCATACCCTCCCGCTCGGCTACGGCCACCTGGCTTGCATCCGCGAAGTCCATCGGAACGTCCCTGTACTTGGTCATCAGGGAGGTCATCCGGTCCACCCGGTCCAGGATGTCCGCGATTTCCAGGGCGCCGGATTCGATCCGGGCCAGGAGCGCAATCTGCCCGGCCAGCGTCCCTAGCAGATACATGGCCTCCGCCACGACCGGCCAGGTCGTCACGAGACGGCTGCGCTCACGTGTCATGAATTCCGTGCAGCGGGCGTGAGAGGCGTCCCCCGCGTCGAGGATGGCAACCAAAGGCCCAGTGTCAACCAGCAACCGCTTCATGCCCGCTTCTTGCGTCCCAGACCCTGGCGCAGCAGCTCCTCGGCCCGTCGTGCGCGATCGCCCGGGCCCAGATTCACGATGCCGATAACCTCGTGCCACTGCTCGTAGAGCGTTGGAACCGCGTCGCCGTTGAGGGTCTCGTCCAACCGGGCGATCGCCTCGCGCATCAGCTCGGACTTGGAGCGTCCGGTGATTCGCGCCAGCCGTTCGAGACGCGCTTGCGCCTGCTTATCCAATCGAACGCTTGTCGGCATGGTCGGTGTCTCGCTTGCGTGTACTACAATGTGTAATACAGCCAGCGATGCCGGGCAAGGGCGGTCGCGAAGGGTCTTGGCAGCCCCCTCCGTGGGAGGGGAATGGGTTGCCGGTCTGTGGAAACGGAGGGCGAGGGACTCGAACCCCCAAGGGCTTGCGCCCAGCGGTTTTCAAGTTCTCGCCTCTCTCTCGCGCTGAATCCTATCCCGTTGCGCCGCGTCACGAACCCGGGGCCTGGTTTTGCATCCTTTCGCGTCCGTTTGCGGTTATTACGCAGCCGATATGCCCAGAATTTGCCCATCCACGCCACCCGCGCGGAGTCCCTCCTTCACGCTCCGGGTTGGGCCCAACCTCCCTTCCCGCAATGCTGCTCGTCCCCAGGCGACGCGGTGGGGACGGGAATGGCTGTGCCGAGCCCCGAAGGGCCGGTGTTCAGTGCCTCTCGTTTGCCCTTCCTGGCGCGGCGCCCTCCTCGTGGTTAATGTTAAAACAGCGTCCGGCGCGAGGTACGCGCCGCGAATCCAGCGATTCACTGTGACAGGGGACCTGGCTCAACGCCTGGTCCCGTTTTGTTTGCGAGAGAGCGTTCGCCGGCATTCGACCGGCAGCCCAAGCGGGGGGCATGGTCCCGCGGCAACTGATGACCGATCGGCACGTACGGCACAACCGGACTCCGGGCGACCATCAGAACACATCAAGGAGTAAGGTTATGCGTACGAAGGGCACCGTGAAGTGGTTCAACGACGCCAAAGGCTTCGGGTTCATCACCCGGGAAGACGGCGAGAAGGACTGCTTCGTCCACCACTCGGCCATCCAGGCTACCGGGTTCAAGTCGCTGAGCGAGGGCCAGAAGGTGGAGTTCGACGCCGTGCAGGGCCAGAAAGGCCCCGCGGCGGAGAACGTGACTGTGGTGGGCTGAGTCTAGAGCCGCCACTGACGTTCGGCGGGGCCGCTCCGATTTCGGGGCGGCCCCGTTCGGTTCAGGGAGGATAGGGATTGTGATACACTCCAGAGGTCCCGACTCGCTCGGCGCCATTCGCCGCGTCGCGATGCTTGGCAATTACCTGCCGCGCCAGTGCGGCATCGCCACGTTCACGGCCGACTTGAGCGACGCGATCGTTACCGAGCACCCGGCGCTCGACTGCTTCGTGGCTGCCATGAACGACGGCGGAGCACGGTACGCGTACCCGCCGCGGGTGCGCTTCGAGATCGCCGAGAACGAGGTCGCCGCGTATCGCCGGGCCGCGGACTTCCTCAACGTCAACACGGTGGACATCGTCTCGGTCCAGCATGAGTACGGCATCTTTGGGGGCAAGGCCGGCGCGCACGTGCTCGCGCTGCTGCACGAGCTCCGAATGCCGGTCGTGACCACGCTCCACACTATCCTGGCCGCTCCCGATCCCCACCAACGCCGCGTGATGGACGACCTCACCCGCCTCTCGGAACGCCTGGTCGTGATGAGCGCGCGCGGCGCCGCCGTCCTTCAGGACGTGTACGGCGTGCCGGAACGCAAGATTGACCTGATCCCCCACGGCATTCCCAGCGTGCCGTCTGCGTCCGCCAGCAAGGACCGGCTCGGTGTGGAGGGCAAAACCGTCCTCCTCACGTTCGGACTACTCTCGCCGGACAAGGGGATCGAGTACGTCATCGACGCGCTGCCCACGATCCTCGAGCGGTTCCCGCAGGTCGTGTACATCGTCCTGGGCGCCACCCATCCGCACGTCCGGGAACGCCACGGCGAGACCTACCGGGTCATGCTGGAGACCCGGGCGCTGCGGCTGGGCGTGGACGCCAGCGTGATCTTCCACAATCGCTTCGTGAGTCACGACGAACTGACCGAGTTCCTGGCCGCCGCGGACCTCTACGTCACCCCGTCCTTGCAGCCGGAGCAAAGTACGTCGGGCACGCTGGCCTACGCCGTGGGGTCGGGCAAGGCCGTGATCTCCACGCCCTACGCGTACGCCAGCGAGCTGCTCGCCGACGGACGCGGGATCCTGGTCCCCTGGCGGGATTCGGGCGCCATCGCGCGCGCGGTGGGGGACCTATTGGCCGATGACGCCGAACGGGTCGCGCTGGGCCAACGCGCCGCCGCGCACGGCCGGAGCATGCAGTGGTCCGCCGTGGCCCGGCAGTACCTGGCGAGCTTTGGGCAGGCCCGGGTCGAGCACGCCGCTCGGCTGCGGACCTCGTTCCAGGCGAGGACGCTGGCGGAGCGGCCGGCCGGGTTGCCGGAGCTGAACTTCGGGCACCTCCGCCTCCTGACCGATGGTACCGGCCTGCTACAGCACGCCGTGTACAGCGTCCCGCGGTACGAGGATGGCTATTGTCTCGACGACAACGCCCGGGCCCTGCTGCTGATGACGCTGGTCGAGGACGCCGGCACCGACGAGGCCGCGGCAATCCGCGCCCTGGCGTCGCGGTACCTCGCCTTCGTGAGCCACGCGTTCAACCGGAGCACGGGGCGGTTCCGGAACTTCATGTCGTACGAGCGGCGGTGGACCGAGACCGCCGGCTCGGAGGACAGCCATGGACGCGCGCTCTGGGCGTTGGGCGCCGTGGTCGGCCGCCTGGGCGATCCCGGGCGCCGGAGCCTGGCCGCCGATCTGTTCCACGCCGCGCTCCCGGCCGTGCCGGCGTTCTCCAGCCCGCGCGCGTGGGCCTACGCGCTCCTCGGGCTTGACGAGTACCTCGGCTCGTTCCAGGGCGACCGCGGCGTGCAAGCCATCCGGGGCGCCCTCGCCGCGCGATTGCTCGATTTGTTTCGGCGGACGAGCGGACCGGAGTGGCCGTGGTTCGAGGACCGGGTCACCTACTGCAACGCGCGCCTTCCCCAGGCGCTCCTCCTGTCCGGGACGCGGATGGACGATCCCGCCATGGTGGCGGCGGGGACGCAAGCGCTCGACTGGTTGGTGTCCATACAACGCTCGGCGGACGGGTACTTCGCGCCCGTTGGCTCCAACGCCGGTGTGGAGCGAGGGACACCGGTGGCCGCGTTCGACCACCAGCCCGTCGAGGCGTGCGCCATGGTTTCGGGCTGCCTCGAAGCACACCGCGTGACCGGCGACGATTGCTGGACCGAGCACGCGAGACGCGCCTTCAGCTGGTTCCTGGGGCAGAACCATCTGCAACACTCGCTCTACGACGCGTCCACGGGCGGGTGCCGCGACGGGCTCCACGCCGACCGCCCCAACGAGAACCAGGGCGCGGAAGCCACCCTCTCCTTTCTGCTTGCGCTGGTGGACATGCAGTCGGCCGGCGGTGGCGACGGCGACCATGCGGCGCCCGGGGACACCCCATGACGGCACGCCACTACGACGTGCTGCTCCACCGGCACGCGGGCAACCCGATCCTCACGGCGGCCGCCTGGCCGTACGCCGTACACACGGTCTTCAACGCCGGCGCCACGCGGCTCGCCGACGGCACCACGCTGCTGCTGTGCCGGGTGGAGGACCGGAGCGGTCTCTCGCATCTGTGCGCCGCGCGGTCGGCCAACGGGGTTGATGGATGGGTCATTGACCCGGCACCCACGCTCCCGCCCGATCCAGAGGGCCACCCCGAGGAGCTGTGGGGGATCGAAGACCCGCGGATCACGTTCGTCGAAGAGCTAGGCCGGTACGCGATCGCGTACACGGCCTTCGGCAAAGGCGGCCCGGGCGTCGCCCTGGCCTTGACCGAGGACTTCCGAAGCTTTGAGCGCTTGGGGCTGGCGCTGCAACCGGAGGACAAGGATGCGGCGCTGCTCCCGCGTCGCGTGGACGGGAACTTCGCGCTGCTCCACCGCCCCATGACCCACGGGCGGGGCGACATCTGGCTGTCGTTCTCGCCAGATCTGCGCAATTGGGGGGGACACCGTCCGGTGCTGCAGGCACGGAGGGGCGGCTGGTGGGACGCGAACAAGGTGGGGCTGTCGCCCCCGCTCATCGAAACGCCCCGCGGATGGCTGATGCTGTACCACGGCGTCCGCCAGACCGCGTCGGGCAGCATCTATCGGCTCGGCGTGGCGTTGCTCAATCTACACCAGCCGGACCGCT
>Ga0209321_10000358_pt1 | contig 29301 bp, 19 predicted proteins | sample Rifsed16ft4_FD_184012 | JGI IMG/M metagenome (GOLD analysis project Ga0209321, IMG submission 184012) | Soil microbial communities from Rifle, Colorado, USA - sediment 16ft 4 - CSP-I_5_4 (version 2) | ecosystem: Environmental > Terrestrial > Deep subsurface > Rock core/Sediment | place: Rifle...
CCTCCATGCTAACAGCCTGGAATCCGTGTTCTTCCAGGAGCGTAGTCGCCCTCGCGCTCCGTCGACCTGAACGGCAATAAGTGACAATCGTGCGTGAGCGGTACGGTTCCAGCTCCTTTAACCGTTCTTCAAGTTTCTGCAGGGGAATGAGAACTGCATTGGCGAGATGGCCTGTTTCTCCCTTGTATTCCGCTTCTGTTCTCACGTCGAGGATCACGACAGTGGAGTCCTTCTGGAGGAGTACCTGCACTTCCAAAGGTGCGATGACAGGTTGACCGAAGCTTATGGCGCACTCAATGACAACGAGGGCCGCAAGGAGAGATGCTTTCATCGTATTCACTCCGGCATCATGTTTTACAGAGAACAGGATCGAAAGGAGACAGATGGGGTATTGTGAAGATAGTAAGAGGTGGGGAAAAAGGGAACTGGGAAAGCAGGCTTCTTTCCCTTTTGCCACTTATATTGGGTATTGATTCAAAACTTAATTTCCTCCCTTCCGTATACTAATGACATCATTCCCTCCTCTATGAGCACTTCTGATTCCAGGCCCCGGTCTTTGGCTGCAACGATACGAGAGTTCATCCTGGCCTTTTTCAGCACGGAATTCTGGGACGGCGCCAGGAGAGACATGAAAGACCTGTACGCATTCTATGTCGACGAGGAAACCCGCCGGGAACTCGCCAAAATGGGAGTGGTCAGGCGGTCGTTCAAAGTGGTGTTACAAATTCTGGGGGCTCTCTATTCAAAACTGACTCCCGTCCGCCAGGTGCTTCTGGTATTGAGTATTGTCCTGTTTGTCATTCCGCGCACCGGATGGAGCGAGGAGAGTACGTCGGTCGACATCAACTGGTCGCCGATGGGATTTGTTGTTCTTCTTCTCATTCTTCTCCTTGAATTGAAAGACAAGCTGCTTGCGAAGGACGAGCTCAGGGCCGGACACAGCGTACAGGAAGCATTGATGCCGCGTGATACGCCGGTACTCGAAGGATGGGAATTCTGGATGTCAACGAGCCCCGCGAACGACGTTGGAGGCGATCTCGTCGATTATCTCAAGATAGATTCTGCGATTCTGGATCTCACCCTCGCGGATGTTGCCGGAAAAGGCCTGGGAGCAGCCCTCATGGCTGCAAAGATTCAGGCAACCCTGCGTGCTGTCGCCCCTGAATCTTCCGGTCTTACCGAGATGGCAAGAAAGGTAAACTCCATTTTCTGCCGCGACGGCGTTCCAAGCAGATTTGTGACCCTCGCGTATGTCCGGCTGAAGAGCGGCTCTCCCACCGTCAAGATTCTCAATGCCGGCCACCTTCCGCCGCTCGTTCTCCATGCGAATTCCATCGAGCATCTTCCCCGCGTTGCACCCGCCATCGGCCTCACCGAACAGGCTCAATTCATCGAACAGGAGGTTACTCTTTCCTCCGGCGAGTACCTTGTTTTCGTCTCCGACGGTGTCCTTGAAGCGCGCAACGAGAAGGATGCATTCTACGGAGAAGAGCGCCTGCATCAATTGCTTGAGCACCTTCACGGCCTCGGTGCAGAATCGCTTGGCAAGGAAATCCTCCGCAATGTCAGGGATTTCTGCGGAAGCGCCAGCCGAAGCGATGATATTTCGTTGGTGATTGCCAGAAAAATCCAGTAAGCTTCCGTTCGACAATCGGAAAGACTACGTAAATGAAAAGCTTTTCGGTCATTTCCCTGATCCTTGCTCTGTTTCTCGCGGCATGCACAACCAGGCAAGAGGATTCGACAACCATGAAAAAAGCGTACGGCACCCTCCCGGACGGGAATACAGCATTTCTCTACACACTGAAGAACAAGAACGGCATGGAGGCAACCATCACGAACTATGGGGGAATTGTCGTGTCGTTGATGGCCCCGGATTCTCACGGTACAATGAAGGACATCGTTCTTGGGTATGACTCGCTCTCATCGTACGTTGCGAACAATCCGTATTTCGGCGCTTTGATCGGACGGTACGGAAACAGAATCGGCAAGGGAACGTTCAAGCTCAACGACGTTCAATACAAACTCGCCGCAAACAACGGAGAGAACCACCTTCACGGGGGATTGAATGGATTTGACAAGGTCCTCTGGGAGGTCCGCGAACTGGAAGGCCAGCCCGGCAAATCGCTCGTGTTGCGATACCATTCCGAAGACGGCGAAGAAGGGTATCCCGGCAGACTTTCGGTAAGAGTCGTTTACGCATTGACGGACAGCAATGAACTGAAGATCGATTACGAGGCTACGACCGACAAATCAACTGTGGTCAACCTGACCCATCATTCGTATTTCAACCTGGCGGGAGCGGGAAATGGGGACATCTTGGGACACGAACTGGAGATCATGGGAGACACATTTACCCCTGTCGACGAAGGATTGATACCGACGGGTGAATTGAAAGCCGTCAAAGATACTCCGATGGATTTCACAACGCCTTCGACAATCGGCGCCCGCGTTGCGGCAAGAGACGTGCAGATCCAGCGCGGGGGCGGGTACGACCATAACTGGGCGCTCAACAAGCCGGCCGGGACATTCGGACTTGCGGCGCGCGTTTCAGAGCCGACATCAGGAAGGGTGATGGAGGTATGGACGACCGAGCCGGGACTTCAATTCTATTCTGGAAATTTCCTCGACGGCTCCAATATCGGGAAGGGCGGGGTCTCGTACAAACACCGATACGGATTCTGCCTGGAGACACAGCATTTTCCCGATTCACCAAACAAGCCTTCGTTCCCCTCAACTGTCTTGAATCCGGGGGAGACATACACGTCAAGTACTCTCTATAGGTTCTTGACCCGATAACGCTTCAAATTACACAGAGAGCACAGAGAGTCACAAAGAACACTGAGGAAGAATTCTCAGTGCACTCTGTGCTCCTCAGTGCTCTCTGTGTAGTAGTCTGTTCCATCAGCCTCTTCATAGGAATTACGCCATGAAATCCATCGCGTTTCTCATGATCTTTTCCCTGAGCCTCTTGACTTCTGCGGTATTTTCTCAGCAATCCGACTGGAAGATCCCGGCCTCAGCTCCTCTCCTTACGAGATGGGCACATGATGTCGATCCGAAGAATCCGCTTCCCGAGTATCCCCGACCTCAGATGGTCCGTTCGGAATGGTTGAGCCTCAATGGTCTATGGAAGTATTCCGGTATAACCGAGAAGGACTCTTTAGGGCGCGAGAGGAAACTCAACGGAGCGATTCTGGTCCCCTTCCCGATCGAATCGGCATTATCGGGAGTCATGAAACATGCCCATCATCTGTTGTACGACCGAACATTTGAAATACCCGAGAAGTGGGCCGGCCGGCGAGTGCTGCTGCATTTCGGTGCGGTCGATTGGGAGACACAGGTGCATGTCAACGGCAAGCTCGTCGGCTCACACCGCGGGGGCTACGATCCTTTTTTCTTTGATATTACTGACGCCCTCAAGACGCGGGGGGTCCAGAGAATCCTCGTCAGTATCTCCGATCCCACCGATACGGGGGACCAACCCAGGGGAAAACAGGTACTGAAGCCGGGAGGAATCTGGTACACTCCTTCGACGGGAATCTGGCAGACCGTCTGGCTTGAGCCGGTCCCGCAGACATACATCACGGGGATTCGCATTATTCCCGACGTCGACGCTTCACAATTCAGGCTTACTGTCAACGTTTCGGAATCAAAGCGAACCTCGATTTCGGTCAAGATCCTCAAGAACGGCCAAACAGTATCGTCGGCATCCGGGCTGGCAGGAAAAGAATTTGTCGTTTCTGTTCCGTCTCCCCTTCTTTGGTCGCCGGATAATCCCTTTCTTTATGATCTCCGCATTGAAGCCGTTCAGAACGATAAGACGATCGATGCGGTGGAGAGCTACTCCGGACTGCGAAAAATCGAAGTGGCAAAGGACGAACGGGGTATCAAGAGGATCTTCTTGAACGGCAAAGAGACTTTCATGACGGGTCCGCTCGATCAGGGATTCTGGCCTGACGGGATCTACACGGCTCCGACCGATGAAGCATTACGATATGACATCGAAATAACGAAGAAGCTCGGCTTCAACATGGCCCGCAAACATGTTAAAGTTGAGCCGGAACGCTGGTACTATTGGACCGACAAACTCGGCCTCCTGGTTTGGCAGGATATGCCGAGCGCCAACAACAAGACCCCCGAGGGAAAGAAGCAGTTCGAGATCGAGCTCGAGAGGCTGATCGAGACCCACGAGAACCATCCCTCGATCATCATGTGGGTGGTATTCAACGAAGGATGGGGCCAATACGATACGGAACGCCTGACCGCATGGGTGAAGCAAACGGATCCGACACGGCTCGTAAACAATGCGAGCGGAGGGGCGGACAAAAATGTCGGCGATGTCAATGATATTCACAATTACCCGAAACCCAAATCGCTCCCCTCTGAACCAACACGTGCCGTCGTCCTTGGGGAATTCGGAGGGCTGGGCCTTGCAGTCGATGGGCACACGTGGCAGAAAGAGCATTGGGGGTATCAGGGAATGAAGAGCGCGGATCAGCTGACGTCGCAATATGAATCCTTTCTTCGAACCGTGTATGAATTGAAAAACGATCCTGGCCTCTGCGCCGCGGTATATACCCAAACAACAGACGTAGAGGTTGAATGTAACGGGCTCCTGACGTACGATCGGGCGCTTATCAAGCCCGATCCTGACCGGATTGCCCGGGTGAACCGCGGGGATTTCACTACGGTCCCGCCGCCTCCGATTCTCCGCGAGGTGGTGCCGACCTCACAAAAGCAACCCCAAACCTGGCGATACACATTCGTACAGCCACAGGAAGGATGGGTCAACAGGGAATTTGACGATTCGCAATGGCAATCGGGACCGGGAGGGCTCGGTACGAAGAAGACGCCGGGAGCTGTGGTGGGCACCGAATGGACGGGGAGTGATATATGGATCCGACGGATTTTTTCGATTGAAAACGCCGATTCTGACTCGTTGGCTTTCTTCCTCCACCACGACGAAGATGCCGAAATCTACCTCAATGGATCACTTGCCGCGGCAGAAACCGGATGGACCTCGGAGTATGAGCTTGTCGAGATTGGAAAGAAGGCGCGCGTGGCGATTAGAAACGGCGAGAATGTCATAGCGGTACACTGCAGGCAGACAGGCGGCGGTCAGTATATCGACGTGGGGATTGTGCGGATAGAACAGCCAAAGGGGCGTTGACATTCTTCGGTGAATTGCTGATCTTCATCGTCTCGTCCATTCCTTGGGAGGAAGGAATTCACACCCACAACAACTGGAGGCTGCCATGAAATCCGCACCATGGCTCTTGCTATGCTTTGTCTTCGCTGCATTCATCCTGACCTCCGCGGCATTCGCGCAGGATATGCAGGATGTAGTCTATCTGAAGAACGGCAGTATCATTCGGGGGCTTGTGATCGAGCAGGTGCCCGGCAAATCGCTGAAGATCAGGACACGAGATGGCAGCGTGTTCGTGTATACGATGGAAGAGGTTGAAAAGATAACCAAGGAAGAGGTTGTCGGAACTCCCGCTGCTCCTCCAACCGGAGTCTATGAGCCGGGCCGGTTTGTCATAGCGGTGAACCCGCTGGGATTTGTCGTCGGAGGCGTTTCATGGATAGGATATGAACAATACGTCGGTGACAATTTCACATATCAGCTCAGGGGTGACGTATGGACGTATGGTGAAGAGGAGAACGATGGGGGGTACTATTACAAGGAAGATCAGACAGGATTCGGTGCAGGAATCAGCGGCCGTGGATATGCATTCAGCAGTCAGCCTTACAGCGGCCTCTTCGGGGGATTTGGGATCGATGCCGTGTTCACAAGCTGGAGTTGGGAAGAGCGTTTTACAACATTCAGCCCTACGAACCTCGGCGACGGCTCCACTTTCACCCTCGTCCTCAATGCCCAGGTGGGCTTTGCTGTCGCCATTTCAAACGTGAGACTTGAACCGTCGATCGTCGCCGGGTATTTTCTTCTAAGAGAAAAAGGAGCTGGAATCGTCGGCGTGTTTGTCGCTCCCGCTGTTCAGATCGGCGTGATGTTTTGATAATCCCCAAGGCGGGATTTCGACAGCCATTCGGCATCGAAGCCGTCGGATTCATCGGATGGCGGGGCTCAGCGGCTCGCGCCCTAATACACCAGCAGCGGCTTGAATTGAGTCTTTGAGTCTTCGACCTTCTTTACGCCGGGAGCCGGGAAGCGGAGATGATCGAGCATCTTGAGAATTGTGTCCCAGGTGTCATCACCTGTGGGAAAGATCGTGAGGTTGTAATCGAGCCCTATGGCGAACTTCCGATACGGGGTCACATTCTCGAGTTTATGGGAGATATTCTTCCCGCCGTAGCCAACGGCAAGATTCAGGAAGCGGGGCCAGTACGGTTTCGCCGCCTCAGGGAGGAGACCGTGCACATTGACGCTCAGCCAGTAGATATGGCCGTCGTAATCGTTCGTCAGCCGCCACCGCTCGTTGCGGGGTCGATTCGGTGAAGGCCAATAGCTGAATTTGAAATTGAAGTTCTGCAGAAACGGATCGTTCATCTGGAAGAGTGCGTAACCAAGGCCCATCACATTGAACAGAAGGTCCGCCGGCGTGAATCCGAAGTTCGAAAAACCGTCAGCTATCTCGCTTGAAACCGCATGGAACATGGTCAGGCCCATCCCCGTCCAGAGTGAGGTGATTTCGTCATGCCCTCCCCACCTCATCATGTCATACAGGCTCAGAAAATATGCGTAAGATGTGAAGAAATGCCCCACTTTGTCGACGCCCAGGCTGTAGTCGTTCCACACGCCTTCTTCATAGATGTGAAACGGATGGGTATTCCCCTCCCACCACCATTGGAATTGTATATAAAAGACGCTGGCCGCGTAAACGGGAATAGCGTAGTTGAGGAAGGTTTTGCGGTGGATCCCCAGGAACATGGTGTCGCGCTCGGCGGGCTGAGAGGCCAGCATCTGCGCAGAGAGATGCTCCGTGAGAAGCAACATGACAAAAAGGAATAATACCCGGATAGCTGGTCGGCGCATGAAAGCGGTCTTAGAAATCGTAGAAGAGTCCGAGAGTGTTCCAGTGGATGCGCTGATTGTAGAATTGCCCCCGTTCTTCGATTCCCGCCCTATGGCTGAGTGCCAGCCTCAGCGAATGCGTTGTTCCCCGAAAGCGCAATCCCGCCTGGTAGTTCTGCGTGGTTGCGTATCCCGACTCTTCACGGAACTTAATATCGGCCGCGAGATACACAAACAGATTCTTCGCTATTTCCTCGTTTAGTCCTTCTCCACCGACCTCCAGCAGCCAGTGATGTGCTCCCGGCTGGGGGATCTTGAACCTGTAGTGATAGAGCGCTCCACCGTACACGAATCCTTTGATGAGGCCGATCCGCTGGAGAGCGAAGAACTGAAAATAATCCCTTACATAATTTATCGAGTGCCCGTAGCCCAGAATCTCGATGGCGTCATCAACAAGATGCTGACTCGTGTGACCGTATCCAAAGCGCAGGATGCGCTCTTCGTCGAGCAGGTAGTCGGCGAGCACATCGACATAGAAATCCGCATTGACCACCTCAAGGTGGTTGCTGGACCGAAGGAACTGGGTATAGAGAGTACCCCCGACCGAGAACTGCACTTCATGGCCGTCAAGAGTTGCGTTGAGGACGGGGACCATCGAGCCCATCCCGCCGATGTACTGGTTATTCTTCAGAACACGCGTGAGACTGATGCCGTGGGCGGTTGAATTTGCGGTAAAATGAGGCATCATCAGATTGTCCGGAAGCCAGGAAAGAGACAGGCTGCCGTCCTGTCCGAATGCAAACGACGCGACGGACAGCAGAAGAATCATGAACGCTGATTTCACAGAAATATTCCTCTCAAGAGTCCTCTCGCCTTCGACAAATGCGGGAGAAGACGATGTCAAAAAATGATGTCGAATATAGTTGATGTGTCCTGTACAATCAACACTAAAAACGCGCAAAGACGATTGTCGGAACGGCAACCTTGCAGTTCATCGAGCCGAATTATTTCTTCGGATACGGCGGCGGCGACGGAACCGGTACGGGTTCTTTTGCAATCTTCTCTTTCAGGAACTTGATGGCAGCTTCAAGCTGCGCATCCTTTCCATTGAACGCGGCATGCGGCAGATTGTCGACGACGAAATCGGGATCGACGCCGTGTCCCTCGATTAACCACACGCGCTCAGGCCCATAGACACCCGTCTCCGCAGCTGTGGCGATCCCTTTGTCCATCAACCTGTTGCTTGAACTCAGCCAAATCTCTCCGCCCCATGTTCGCGTACCGATGACAGGCCCCATCCCAAGCCGGCGAAATCCCTCCGCAAAGGCCTCGCCATCTGAAGCCGTCCGTTCATTGCAGAGAACAACCATGTGTCCCCGAAATGCGTACTGCATATTCCAGTAGGGAGATCCTACACGCGGCTGCCAGTAGAACCAGGCTTTCCGAAGCAGTTTTCCCAGAATCCAGCTGTCGATATTGCCCCCGCGGTTGTGGCGCACATCGATAATCAGACCCTTGCGGTGAAACACGGGGTAAAAATTCTTCACCCATTCCGTGTAATTGCCACCTCCCATCGCACGCAAATGGACATATCCTATCTGATTTGCACTTTCCTTGTCAACCTGAAGCCGGCGGGTATATTCCCACTCATCGTAGCGCAAATTGGCCTCAGCCGCGGAAGAAATGGGTTCTACCATCACGGTGCTTGTTGTTTTGGACGTTGCCGATTGCACTTCCAGCAGAACCTGCTGACCCACGGTGTTCCTCAAGAGGATCGCCGGATCGTCAACGGAGAGCGTCGGGACCCCGTTGATGGAGACGATCACGTCGCCCTCCTTGACACCAAGGTATGGGCGGGCCAATGGAGAAAGATCAGAAGGATATTCGGGGCTCGTCCTGTAGATATGATCTATGCGCCACCCTTTTCTTTTTTCATCCTTTACCAATCTCGCACCAAGCGAGCCGGCGGCTACGTTGTCGTCGCCTCTCCTCAGATCACCTCCGGATACATAGATGTGCAGCGCCGAAAGTTCGCCCACGAGATGACCGAACAGGTCGCTCAATTCGTCCCTGTCGGTCACACGATCGACGAAAGGAACATATCGTTTGAACAGCCCTTCATAATCAATTCCGTGCATGTTCCTGTCATAGAAATAGTCACGCTCAAGTCTCCAGGCATCCCTGAACATCTGGCGCCATTCTTCCCTCGGCTGAATTGAAAATGTCCACTTCGAGAGATCGACCTTCTTTTCAGCCAGCGACGAGGGGGTGCTTGAGCCGGCGTCGATGACATACAAATCATTCCCCTTTTGCACCAGGAGCTTCTTGTTGTTTGGCGAACGCTCGTATCCCGAAACATCTTCAACGAGCGTTTTCGTTTTTACATCGTCATTCTTGATATCGACCGCCAGAAGTTTTCGCTTCGCTCCAATTCCCACCTCCGAATCAAGCACGAAGAGCACTTTTTCTATGGCGGAGAGCTCGCCGTAGCGCCCTGCGGGGAGAGGAACCTCATAGAGCCGGTCCTGGATGCCTTCAAGCGCAATGGTCACAACGGCTTTCGTTTCTTTCTCGTCCTTCTTTTCTTTCGTCTCTTTTTCGTCTTTCTTCTCAGCAGGTTTTTTCCTGAGTTCGTTCTCCGGCAGGAACGGAAACCATTCATCCGCGGTCATTCCCAGGGCATAGATCTTCGTGGTCTTATCGAAGAACGGTTCCGGCTGCCGGGGACCCCAGGGGCTTCCGACAACGGAAGCAAAGGTCCGGTCCGAGAGGAAATAGAGCCATTTTCCGTCTGTACTCCATGCAGGATTCCATGAGTCTGTCCGATCATTGGTGAGCTCGGTGTTTGTTCCCTTTTCCACAGAGTAGAGGCTGATCGTGGAGTTCAGATTGTCTGTGTTTTCGACGTACGCAAGCCATTTGCTGTCGGGAGACCACGCAAGGTCGAAGAACATCCCCCATTCTGACGTTGCGATCTTCTTCGTTTCCTTCTTGTCAATATTGTGAATCCAGAGTTTCAGATCTTTGTCGGCGAACGCGATCAATGTTCCGTCGGGGGAGGGAATTCCATCGAACCGGATCACGGTTCCGCCTGATGTGAGTTGTTCCGTTGTGCCAACGCCGTTTGCCGGCATTCGGTGAAACTCGTTCTCACCTGACTGGTCCGAGATGACCATAAGAGACTTTCCGTCGGGAAAGAAGCGGGCGATTCTGTTTCGAATTCCCTCCTGGCGGCTCACGCGAACAATGCGTCCCTGCTCTGAGGGGAGGACAAAAACGTTGCCGCGCGAGGTCAGGACCACCCTGTCGCCGTCCGGAGAAACATGGGCCGAGCTCAGGTAGTCCATCGGTTTGGTCACCCACTTTTCGCGCATCTGATCGAAATCGGAAGAAAGCGCGATGTCGATCTTCCTGTCCGTTCCGCTCGAAATGTCGAACAACCTCAGATCCGCTACAAGTTGATACACAATCCTGCCCTTGTCGAGTGCCGGGTAGCTCACATCGAAACCGTCATGGCGCGTATGCTGCTTCAAATCCGAGCCATCCTCTTTCATCGACCAGATGTTCATTGTGCCGTCGCGATCGCTGACGAAATAGACGCGGCCGCTCCACCACATCGCGTCCTTGCTCGTGCCCGGATAATCGGCTGTGAGAGGAACTGCCTCGATGGACCCTCCGGTGAATTTCCACAGGTTCTGTGCAGTGCCCCCTTTGTATCGTTTGGTATAACTTCCCTGGAATGCCAGCCGCGTGAAGAAGAGAGTTGCCCCTGTTGATTCAAACGAGCCCTGACTTGCCTGCGCCAGGGGGAGAACCGTCTCGGAATTGTCACGCAGATCGATACTGATAAGCTGCCAATTCGGCAGCGTTGAGTATTTCTCCGTTGCGGCAAGAACCTTCCCGTCCGAGGTCCAACCAACGACATTCGTCGTCCTTCCCGCGAATGAACGGCGGGTCGGAAGACCTCCGGCAAGGGGCATCGTATAGACTTCCACCGGGCCTTCATACTGAGCCGAAAAGGCAATGAGCGATCCATCGGGACAAATACTCGCGCGGGTTTCCAGCCCCTGGTGCGTCGTCAGCCTCCTGGCAATTCCCCCGTCGATTCCGACCGTCCACAGGTCGCCTTCAGATGTAAAAACGACGGACGTCCCGTGAAGAGCCGGCATACGATAGTAGCCCACGCGCTGCTGGGCAATTCCTATCGCGAGTGGTATCGCAAGAATACACATCAACCTTTTCATGTGAACTCCATCTCGTGGCAAATGAGAATCCTATTTCCGACAGCCCTATGCTGAAAGCTGACTTCTGACATCTGGCCTCTGACCTCTGACTTCTGACTTCACCTGACCTCCAAATAATCTTTCTCCGGCAATTTCGGAAACGCGGCATGCGGTTCGGCCTGATACCAATAAGCCACCGAGGCAATGTCGTCCTGCAACGGTAAGTACCTCCCGCCAGACCGCCATCCCAATGCCTGGATCGTCACTTTGAGGTCTTTCTCAAACCGAATCGGATCCATGATATGCCAGCGATAGAGTCCGAAACGCTGTTGAGAGTTGTACAAGCCGTCGGGACGAATGACTTGATGCAGCCCCGCGTACGGCGTCGAAAATTCCTGATACTGGTGTGTTTTCTGATTCTCAAAGTTGTATGAACCGCAGAAGTAGTCTTCCGTTCCTGTTCCGGCGATTGTCGGAAACTCCTTGTCTCCATCCATAAAGAACTTGATCTCACCCTCACCCCACCATCCGGTGTTGTTCACTCCCCATGCCATGTACGTTCCCACATAGTGTCCCCATCCCTTCACGTTGTCGAGAATGGTGTAGACTTCCTTGTACTGGAGAGGATTCTGCCGCCTGAACTGCGCGTGGAAATACGCGGCATCGCCCGGGACATCTGACAACGCATAGTCAATCTGATAATACACCGTCGCGTCATCTTCCCCGATGTTTTCGATCGTCAGCTTCGCAGACTTTTTGAACGGCATTTCCCAGTAACAATTGAACGCGCTGCCCGGGTTAACGCACACAGGGAGAGATGAAAGCTGGGCATACTGGTTCCATCCGCTGGCAAAGAAATCTCCCACCGGCACCTCCACCGAAGGCGTCGACTCGCCGTCCCAGTACATCCGAAGTATCAAGTACCGCCAATGACCTGTCGGAGTCATCCAGATGTGTTGAATGGCTCCGCTTCCGTTGATCTCTCCGAGGACGAATGTCTCTTTCGACTTGATCTTCACCGAAGGTGAGATTTTCCATCCCTGCCCAAGATCCTTGGCCGCGTTCTTCCCCGTTCCTTCAACCGCCATTCCCGCTTTCCCTTTTTCGCCAGTGAAGTTTTCCGGACTGATCGACCGCGTTTTGGCCTTCGAAAGTCTCGAGAGTGATCCCATCCCCATATTGAGTCCTGTCTGCGCTTGAAGCCCCGACCCAATGAGCCCCGAGAGGGCTATCACAGCAATTACGCGTGAAGTCTGTTTCATGGCATTCTCCTCATCTGTGTCGTTTACGTTCTATTTTCGGTCTCTTTTTTCCTGTGTCCACAAACAACAGAACACGCCTGTCTGCCGGAGTGCCGGCACGCAGGCAGGAATCTTCATTGGAAAAAGAACTGAAATTACGACAGATTGCATATCCGTGTCGTTTCAGTGTTTCTTTCAATGCTTTTTCCGTGTTACAAATTGTTTCAATTCGTCAGAAGCTCTCCTCCTTTATCGATATTCTCTTTTGTAAAGAACCGCGAAGAAAGCGTCATCTCCTTTTGAACCTTTTCCCCGTGAAAGATCCTGAGCGCGGTCTCAATGGCTTCTCTTCCACCGGTCGGGTATTCAAATGATGCAGCCATAATTCCCTGCTTCACATACATTTGCCCCTCCTGGGGAAGCGCATCGATGCCAATAAAGAGCATCTGTTTTTCTCTTCCCGCGGCACGGGCTGCCAAATATGCACCGTGAGCGCCGGGATCATTGTGCGCATAAACCAGGTCAAGGTCAGAAAACCTTGCCAGTGCCGATTCCATCTCCTTTCGCGCATTCGGTTCCAGCCATTTCATGTCGGCTTCAAAAATGACGTTGATGCCGCTTCCCTTGATCCCTTCGCGAAATCCCGAGTGCCGATCCTGCCCCGGTGTGGAGGTCATTAATCCTTTCAGCTCGGCGACGGACCCTTTTCCGCCAAGTTTCGTGACAACCCATCTTCCGGCGGCGGCACCGATCTTCTTGTTATCCGCCCCAATGAAACATGTGTAGTCCTCGCCCAGCACACGCCGATCGAGAACAATCACGGGGATCCCGTTCTTGTAGGCGTCGCGGACAGGAGCGGTAAGCGGAGCAGCCTCCTTCGGCGAAACGATGATCAGATCCACCCCCGCGCGGACGAATTCCTCAAGGTGAGCGCGCTGTCGCAGATTGTCATTCTGCGCATCCTTGAAAACAACGGTAAGCTCGGGGTATCCTTCGGCCCCCTTTTTCACGTCGGCATTCATCTGCACGCGCCACGGCTCTCCGAGATTACACTGACTCATCCCGATGACCCAGGACTTTTTTTGCCCCAGGAGGAGAGTGAAAGAAAGTGTGAGCAGAACAAAACCGATTGAAAGGCTTTTTCTCATGATCGTGTCCCTTGAAAAAGAACGGCAGCAACAATAATGATCCCCGTGAGGACAAGCCGCGTCTCTTCACCGACCGCATTGATGCTCAGGATCTTCTCGAGCGATCCGATGATGAGAATCCCGAGCACCGTCAGCCCCATCGTCCCCCGTCCGCCGCGAAGAGTCGTCCCGCCGATGACAACCATCGCAATGGCAGTGAGCTCATATCCCACGCCCGTCTCGGGATCTCCCTGCACCTCCTGACCTGCCTGACACATTCCGGCAACCGCGCAAAAAAGGCCGCTGAGCGTGTAAGAGAGAATCTTCATCCTGTTCACGGGAACGCCCGAATACCAGGCCGCCTCTTCGTTTCCGCCGATCGCATAGAACCTCCGCCCCCAGACGGTTTGCGAAAGAAACAGCCAGCAGAGGATGACGCAGACAATGAGTACAAGCGTCACAACGGCAACATTGCCTCCCAACACGCGGGCATCAAGGAACTGAAATGAAGAGGGAACTGAAGCGTACTCGTAAGACCCATCGGCGGTTTGAACCGCTGTTGAGATCTTTTCCCCGCCCGAGATCAGTTTCGCCGCTCCACGGGCGAACACCATCATGGCAAGCGTTGCGATGAAAGGTTGGACCTTGAACCGGGCGATAACCCAGCCGACAAGGACTCCGCAGGCCGAACCAACGGCCACCGTTACACCTGCCGCAAGAAGACCATTCCACTGAAGATGAATTGTCAGAAGAGAAAAGACGACCGCTCCCAGCGCCATGACGCTCCCGACAGCGAGGTCGATGCCGCCGCTGATCACAACGAGCGACATGCCGCACGCAAGAATGCCGTACACCGATATCTGCCGCAGCATGTCCCTGTGCGTTCCCCACTCGAAGAACGAGCCGCCGGCATTGAACACAACCCCGACGAGAAGGACAAGAATGAGGGAGAGTCCGGCCCTGGTCGTCGGAGATTGTAGAAAATATCTTAGGCTCGGGGCCATCTCGGAGACTTGTTCGATAAAGGGCTGAAGCTCTTGGCTGTTGTTGGTGTCTCATAACCCCGGCCTAAAGGCCGGGGCAAATCAATTTGCTGTAATAGGATAACTCTGGTTTACCATGCCTCTCGAGCTTCCATCACGAATTCTCCAGTCCCAAATCCGTTTCTCCGCCCTTTCAAAGCATAGCCGGGTTTCAAGCATCAGGCCGTCTTCAAAGCATTAAGCCGTTTTTCAAGCATCAAGCCGGGTTTCAAGCATCAGGCCGGTTTCAGGTATTGCCCCGCCCTTTAGGGCGGGGATAAAGAAAAGCGACGGAAGGAAGTGGTTTCAACCACTTCCGTAAATCCGCAGCTACTTGATTCCACAAATGCTCACAATCAATCCGAGTTCATCCATTGCCGCCGCTTTGATCAGCATCCCTTTCTTTGCGTTCTGGACATCGGGTGTATACACAACATGAATATGGTTTGACTTATGCCGGGCCATCATTTGATCACGCGACACGCCTTTGAGGACAGCGTGCATGATGGGCCACTGCGGGGTTGTCAGATTCCAACGCTCCTTCGTCTCCTCAGCAGGGAGTGAAACCACCTCGGCAAGCCCGGTGTCGTAATTCAGTCTGTCGTTTGCTACAAATACCCTGCTCCAGACCACCCAGCCCGGTTTGCTTATCCCCTTGAGCGTTCCTCCCCCGAGTCTGAAGTACATCGGCGGCTGGCGTTCGCTCGAGGCGCCGCGATAGCCGTCGACAAAGTGCGCGGGAGGAGCAGCGCCCGAGATTTCGAGCACCCACACAAAATCGCTCTTTCCGTTCTTCCGGAACTCCCTTCCCCAGCGAAGATCATGCAGTGTGTTCTCCGGTGGAAACCCGAGCTTGCGCCAGAGCCGGTACGTCACTAACGCGTCGAGCCCTGCGCATTCATCGACTTCGTTGAAATGAGGAACCGCTTCGCCGGCGAACAGTTCCTCTCCCCCTTCCGAAAAAACCGGCGGACGGTCAACATTATTGAGAAGCCCTTCGGCAAGGTCCGAGGCGGGGGTCAAATCTTTGAGCCCCTGTTGATACTGGATCCCGATGGCCGCGCATCCGAATTCATCCGCCAATCGAACTGCGGCGATGTACATCTTGCATTGCCGCAGAACCTGGTCTTCCGTCAGGTCTTTTTTCTCATCCCAGCCGAACTTGAACTGAATTCCCTTTCCCTTCAGCCAATCGAAGGCCTTTTTAGCATCGAAATCGGAGACCGTCTTCATCTTTGCATAGAGGGTTGATTGGCTGAGACGTTCTTTGAAGACCCCTGTCTGGTGAAGCAATTCGTCGGGGATGATGGCGTTATACATCCCCATGCATCCTTCGTCGAATACCCCCATGATCGCCTTCTGCTTGCGAAATCCGTTTGCAAATGCTCTCCCCGCATTCTTCAGCACCGCAGGAATCTTGACCTTGCCAAAAGGGACAACGTGCGAGGTATCGTGCTTGACTTTTCCGGTCTTCATCCATTTCGCCAGTCCCTTCAGGAAGAAATCGTCCGTGAAATCCTCGCTCCACAACGAAGAGTATTCGACGCCCGCCTTTGTCAGGGAACCGTTGAGATTCAGGAGACCGACGAGCCCGGGCCACGTGCCGCTCCAGTTCGCAACGGTCAGGATCGGGCCCTGATGCGTCATCAAACCGGCAAGGACATGGTGGCTGTATTGCCAAACTGCTTCTGCCACGATAAGGGGCGCTTTCGGAGGTATTGATTGGAAGACCTTCATTCCGTACGCCTGACCATCGATGAAGCCATGTTTCTTCTGCGCGTCGTACGTATGTGCGCGTTGAATTGCTCCGCCAAGTTTTGTGACGGCCGCTCCAAGCTGCCGTTCCATTTCCGCCTGCGCGGCTTCGCAATTCTGATTAGCCGCAAGGCGGAGGTCGCCGCTTGCGATGAGATAGATCGTTTTCATGGATGCCTCATGGTCGCAAGAAAAGTAACGGAAAGCGTGGAAGAACGAAGAGCATCTGGTTCTCTATTGCCTGAAGAAGGCCGGGACAGCACGAACAATGTAGAGAAATGAGGGTTCTTATTCCAATAATTCGTGATGCAATGAGAGAGCGGTTATTTCACGGCATAAAACAAAAAAGCCGACTCTTTCGAGCCGGCTTTTTGAAAACGGGGACCTTGTCACGGATAGAATCGGAATGCCAATCCGCCCTCCAGCCCCAGCCCCACGTTCGGAGAGACGACCAATGCCGGCCCAATCTCGAAAGCGATATCGAACGGATTGTTCGGGAACAGATAATCCACGCCGAACATGAATCTCACTCCGAAGCCCAAGGTGCCGGATGGGTAACGCGGCCCTCCGTAGGTCGCGGGTCCTACAAAGGCCCCGGGTCCGTAGTAGAAGGGAAAGCTCGGGTTGTCGAACTCATTTGAGTGAAACACATAGTCAGCCCCGATCGCTATGCCGCCAAATCCGCCTCCTACATAGGCCTGAATCGCCTCCCGGTGAGTGCTCCAGTATTTTATCGAGAGCCCCGTCGGTGCGCCGATGATCAGTCCGATGCCGAACTTTTTCGACTGGGGCTGAGCGATTCCCTGCCACGATGCTGCAACGGTGAGAAGAAGAATCGAAAGGACAGAACGTCTCATCAAAGCCTCCTTATGATGTTCTTTTTTTGTGTTTCCAGGTATGACTCTTCAATAAACCGGTGTTGGCGGCAAGAATCATTGTTTTCGGTCACACTGGCGGAAATTTTCACACGGCAGGGTCTGACAATTACGTCAAACTGATTAATTACACCACATGAGTTCTCGCCGATTCCAACGAAACCCACGAAAAGGAATAGCCTTGCAACAAGAGACGCAGAGCAGACACGAAGATTACGAGGGCAAGATTCCTCTTTATTTTCTTCGTGTGTCTTCGTGTAATTCTTTTCTTTCCTCGCATGTCCTTGATTTTGAACCAAGAATTCCCTATCACGCTTCCGATGTTCCTTTCTCTTCTTTGAAACTTCCAGCTTCAACTTCCCGCATGTGAAAGGAGGCACGTATGTTGCCCCTGATCCGAATGCTTCTCCTTGTTGTAATCTGTTTCCCCGTTGCGTTCTCCGTTGGCCAGAAGAAACCAAGCCAACCCAAAACCTTCACCGCCAATGCTCTCGAAGAGATTGCTTTCCCTCTCGGCGGAATCGGAACGGGATGCGTTTCACTCGGCGGACGCGGTGACTTGCGCAATTGGGAAATTTTCGGAAAACCCGACAAAGGGAGCAGACTTGATTTCTCGTTCTTTGCCGTCTGGGCGCAGGCCAGAGGCAAGCAAGGAGTCGCAAAGGTTCTCGAACGAAGGTTCGCTCCATCATACGGCGACCGGGGGCATGGCTTGGCCCAGCAACAGCTTTCCGGGTTGCCACGGATGTCTGAGGCGGTCTTCCGCGGCGAATTTCCTTTTGCCTGGATCAACTTCAAGGACCGAGACCTCCCCGTGGAAATTTCTCTCGAAGCCTGGAACCCCTTCATTCCTCTCGATGTCGAAAACAGCGCTCTTCCGATGGCAATCTTCACGTGGAAGATCAAGAATCCCACAAAAGACACGATCGATGTCTCATTGGCTGCAAATCTGTTCAATCCGATCGGATCCCGATACACAAACGTCAAGGGAGAGCGGCCGGGCCTCGGGAAGAACCTCAATGTTTACTTGGAGAAGGGCGATGTGCGGGGACTTTATCTTACTTCCCTCAAGGTTCAAGAGGATGATCCCAACTACGGATCAATGGCATTGACCACATCATGGCCCGACGTTAACGTGCAGACCCGCTGGTATCGGGGCGGATGGTGGGACCAATGTCACGTCTTTTGGGATGATTTCTCAAAGGATGGCAGGATTCGCCAGGTCAGAGACACATCGGCATCGGCAGAAAATCGATCTGATGTCGGGTCACTCGTGCTGCGTGCAACATTGCCACCCCGGAGTGAAGTCTCCCTCCCCGTCTTCCTCACATGGTATTTCCCCAATCGGGAAAATTACTGGAATGGCGAGAAGGAGGTCCGCGGGAAGATGATGAGGAATTACGTCGCGGGAAAGTTCACTGATGCGATATCGGTTGCGGATTATGCGAACAACAATCTCACGAAGCTCGAAAAAGAGACAAGGACATTTCATGACGCCCTGTTCGGCACGAGCCTGCCTGACTATGTCATCGATGCCATCTCGAGTCAAATGTCGACGTTGAAATCCACCGTCTGCATTTTATTGGAGAATGGATCGTTTTTCGGATTTGAAGGAGTGAGCGATCAGGGGGGATGCTGCCCGATGAACTGCACACACGTTTGGAACTACGAGCAGACGCTGGCATATCTGTTTCCTCAACTCGAACGCTCCATGCGTGAAACGGATTTTCTCCACAACACGCTGCCGAACGGATACATGACATTCCGGACCCTTCTCCCGTTGGGCGACAACCAGTGGAAATTCAAAGCATGCGCTGACGGACAAATGGGCTCTATTATAAGAGCGTATCGGGACTGGAAACTCTCCGGCGATACGGAGTGGCTGCGAAGACTCTGGCCAAAGATCAAAAGCGCCCTTGAATTTGCGTGGCTTGGGTCGGGCGATCCGCCGCCGCAGGGATATGAGTGGACCAAGGAACAGGTCTCGATGCCGTGGGATCCCGACAAGAACGGTGTCATGGAGGGAGAACAGCACAACACATACGACATTGAATTCTACGGACCCAACACGATGATGGGATCGCTCTACCTCGGGGCATTGAAAGCCGGGGCAGAAATAGCGGAAGCAATGAAAGAACCCGACAAAGCAACCGAATACCGGGGACTGTTTGAGAGTGGAAAGAAATTGTACGATGAGAAACTCTGGGCCGGGGATTACTACATTCAGGACATTTATGTATTGGATGGACTGAAGGTACCTGAGCACCTGGTTTCGCCTGAAGACGAGGAATGTGAAGATGGATGTGAGTGCGATACGGTCCCCGGGGGAAAGACAAAGGCCCTGGATTCTGCTCACGTCGTTCCGAAGTATCAATACGGAAAGGGCTGCCTTTCCGACCAGCTCCTGGGACAATACCTTGCCCACGTTGCCGGCTTGGGGTACGTTCTTGACAAAGATCATGTCAAACAAGCGATGCAATCCATTTATCGGTACAATTTTCGTCCCTCGATGAAGGATTTCGCCAACGTGCAGAGAGTCTATGCGGTCAACGACGAAGCAGGGCTTCTCCTCTGCTCATGGCCGCATGGCGACCGTCCCGCTCTTCCGTTTGTCTACAGTGATGAGGTCTGGACGGGCATTGAATATCAGGTAGCAGCAACGCTCATCTACAACGGATGGGTGAAGGAGGGGCTTGAGGTTGTCAAAGGAGTGCGTGCGAGATACAGCGGATTTAATCGCAATCCCTGGGATGAAGTGGAATGCGGGCATCATTATGCCAGGGCCATGGCAAGCTGGGCGGTTATGCTTGCGCTCACAGGATATCACTACGACGGAGTGACCGGCCACATTGAATTCAGCCCGGTGATGAATGCAGGGAACTTCGCGACCTTCTGGTCTTGCGGACGCGCGTGGGGAAGCTACGAGCAGGTGCAGAAGAAGGGAGAGACCGTGATTCGTCTGAGCGTTTCGAAGGGTTCACTTTGGGTCGAGTCGATAAGCCTGGGATCAATTTCGGGAAAACCGGCGGTGGGAAACGGACGCGTGACGCTTAACGGGGCCAAACAGGCAGCAACGATTGAAATGAAAGACAAAAGACTCCTGTTGAGACTTTCAGAACCGGCGACAATACCCGAGGGTTCTGTGCTGCAAGTGATTCTCTGATGATAGTGTCGTCGGCGACAGCTGCGCAGAGTTGATCGCCATCTTTAGGACTTATTCCTACATTACCCCTCTTTATTTGCTGAAGTCGGAACTCAGCGGTGGTGGCATCGTATACCTCTTCACTGTACCTTTTCATTTATTGATCCTTCGCCGTCCGGCCGGGTGCCGGCGACCGCCTCACGGTCATCCGTACTCTCTATTGAAAGGAGTACCCCATGTCTTTCAGAATTCCTTTGACGGGAATTCTTTTCCTGTTTCTTGCCGGCTGCGCGGCAACAAGCACAACGACCGAGGCCTCAGATGAGGAACTATGCCCAATAATCCTGCTGATTCGGTAGTGGCTCTGAGCCATTACCGCTGATTCCAGTCCCTTGACAATAGGCGCGTAAATGACCAGATTGTTCACTGATTAGGTGTTCAGAGAAGTGTACCGTCTTCGGGGGTTGTTCGTCCTACATCTGTCCCATAGCGTCCGACTCAATTACTAAAGACTGCGAGTAAGAGGTCCGGAAGCGATTTTTGGCCGTTTCGTGGACCACACGCCGACTTTCCTCGCTGGAGGCCATTCTGCCATGGACTTCAGACAACTTTTTCCCCTTTTCAAACGTCTAACAGAAAGCCTGCCACACATCCCGCGGGAGCTTATGAAAAAGAGAGCCATACAAGCATTCTCCGTCCTCGCATTTATCGTCATCGTTGTATACGCCTACGCCGCCACATCGACGCCGGAATCCTCCACATCGATCTCCGTTCTTTTGAAGCGGGGCCCGTTCGTTGTCTCCGTCACCACGACAGGGGAATTGCAGGCGAAGAACTCGATCGACATTCGAGGTCCCGAAGGCGCACGCGCAGCGAACATCTGGCAGATGAAAATCTCCAACCTCATCCCTGAGGGGACCGTCGTCAAGAAAGGGGCATTCGTCGCCGAGCTGGACCGGTCGGAGATCATGCAGAAGCTGAAGGATTCGGAGCTTTCCGTCCAGAAATTCCAGTCACAATTCGACCAGGCGGTCCTGGATAGCGTTCTGACGCTCTCGCAGGCACGCGACGATTTGGTGAATCTGGGCTTCGCCATGGAAGAAAAACGAATCGCGAAGGAACAGTCCGTCTATGAAGCTCCGGCGATGCAACGACAGGCAGAAATCGACTATGAGCGGGCCCAGCGCAATGTTCAGCAATCGCAAAAGAACTATGTCACCAAGCGCAAGCAGTCAATAGCAAAGATCGTTGCAGTGAAGGTCGATCTTCAGAAAGAACAGAGCAAGAAAGATATCCTCGCTCAGACCCTGGGCGAGTTTACGATCAAAGCCCCCGCTGACGGCATGGTCATCTACGCGAGAGAATGGAACGGACGGAAAAAAGTGGTCGGGGCAACGATCAATCCGTGGGAGTCGGCTGTCGCAACCCTGCCGGATCTGAGTGTCATGGAATCCACCACGTATGTCAACGAAGTGGATATCCAGAAGGTCGCCGTCGGGCAGAAGGTTGAAATCAAGCTGGATGCGGATCCCAGCAAGAAGCTGAGTGGAATCGTGCGCCAGGTCGCCAATATCGGGGAACAGCGCCCCAATGCCGATTCAAAGGTGTTTGAAGTAAAGATCCTCGTCAATGAATCGGATTCAACACTCAGGCCCGCAATGACCACAAGCAACACCATTATTGTGGCTACCCTCGACAGCGTTCTTTTTCTTCCTCTTGAAGCTGTTCATGCCCAGGAGGGCCGGTCATTTGTCTACAAAGCCAACGGGAGCGGCATCGTCAAACAAGAGGTGAAACTTGGCCTGATGAATGACAACGGCGTGATCGTCGAGAGCGGGCTTTCGGAGAACGACACTGTGTTTCTTTCCACTCCCCCTGATGCTGCGGAGATACCTATCGACACCCTGACGGCACCGCCGCCGCCCGCACAATGACCGGTCTGCAATCTCTTAACCTGAATTTTCCCATAGCCCTTCAGGCCATCATCCATAACAAGCTGAGGGGCATTCTCACTTCGTTGGGTATTGTTTTTGGGGTCGCCTCGGTCATCGCCATGCTGGCCGTCGGCAAAGGCGCTCAGCACGAGATCCTGGAGCAAATGAGGCTCCTCGGCACGAACAACATCATCGTCATTCCGACCGTCGAACAGGAAGAAGGAAAGGTCGAGGCGACGGGTGAATCGGAAAAGGCCGCTGCAAAGAACAAGTTCACGACCGGATTGACCCTCGCCGATGCATCTGCTATTCAGGCAACCATCCCACAGGTGGAATTCGTCAGCCCGGAGATCATCGTTGAAACCACGGTGATCCGAGAAGGATTGAAACGAAGCGGCAAGCTGGTAGGTGTCGACACGACGTTCTTCAGGACATCCGATTTCAAGATCGTACGCGGCAACGGGTTCACCGACACCCAGATTCGGGAGGCCTTCCCTGTGTGTATCATCGGGTACGGCATCGGATCGAAATTCTTTCCCGGAGAAGACCCGCTGGGGAAATTGCTCAAGTGCGGCAGCCTCTGGCTTACGGTCATCGGAGTGCTTCAAGAGCGAACGGTCAGCAAACAGAGTATCCAGCACCTTGGCCTGCGAGATTATAACATGGACGTCTACACCCCCGTCAGCACTCTCCTTTTACGGTACAAGAACAGGACATTGATCACGAGGCAGGCCGTTCAGGAGGCATCCCGAACGTATCGCGGAAACGATTCGAATGAAGAGAAGAAGAAGCCGAACTACCATCAGATCGACCGGCTGGTTGTAAGGATTTCCGAAAGCAGGTACGTTCCACCGGCAGCTGAAGTCATGAGCCGCATGCTGCAGCGACGACACAACGAGGTGGTCGACTACCAGATCACGGTGCCGGAAGAGCTTCTGAGACAGGAGCAGAGGACGAAACAGATCTTCAACATCGTTCTGGGAGCTATCGCCTCGATCTCGCTGCTCGTCGGAGGCATCGGAATCATGAATATCATGCTCGCCTCTGTGCTGGAACGAACAAAAGAGATCGGGATCAGGCGATCCTTGGGCGCCACCCGCAGGGATGTGATTCTCCAATTCCTCAGTGAGGCCGTATTCATCAGCGTCACCGGCGGATTCATCGGAGTTCTCTTCGGCGCGGGAATGGGAACGGCAATCGAAAAAACGACCGGCATTCTGACGATTGTCTCGGCCGATTCTGTCATACTCTCGTTCCTCATTTCGATGGCCATCGGCATTGCCTTCGGAATCTTACCAGCTAAAAGAGCGGCCGAACAGGACCCCATTGTGGCATTGCGCTATGAATAACACGACTCGTACGGGTTTTTTGACAATACTTCTGATCCTCACACTCGCGGCGGGGACAAGCCTTGCACAGCAGGATACCGTCACATTAGCTCTCGATACCTCCATTCGAACGGCTCTCCAGGGGGGCCCTTCCCTTGCGATTGCCCGTGAGCTTTTCACCTCTCAGCGCGAATCATACGACAGCTTCCGCTCGCTCCTGTACCCCCAATTGAGCCTCCAGGGTCAGGTCCCAGGGTTCTACCGGTCGATCTCATCCGTTGTTCAGCCCGACGGAACGACCAAATTCTATCCTCAAAGCCAGGCAAGCTCAACGGTGAATCTCGCCCTCTCCCAGCAGATACCGTTTACGGGCGGGGAGCTGCAGATTTCAACAGGGTTGAACAGGGTCGATCTTCTTGAAACCAATTCCGTTCTCTACCGGTCATCTCCTCTTTCGGTGACATTTCGTCAGCCCATTTTTCAGCTCAACACGCTCCGCTGGAATCTGGAGGAGCGGGAGATGCAAATAGACCGCGCCAACCGGCAGTGGGTTGAGGCACTCGAAGAAATTTCGCTCGATGTGACAAACAAATTCTTTCAGACCTATCTCGCTTCGATGAATGTCGAGAACGCCCGGAACAACGTTCAGATCAACGACACGCTCTACCAGATTTCGCGGGGGAGATACAACGTTGGGAAGATCGCGGAGAACGATCTTCTCCAGAGCGAACTTGCGCTCCTGAACGCACGAACCCAGTTTGACAATGCCACCATGGCCTTCGAGAATGCACAGAAGACCCTTGCATTCGCCCTCGGACTTCCAAAGCATACCCCTCTCCGTCTGGTGCCGCCCCAGAGTGTTCCTGCGCTGACGCTCGATCCCGCTCGCGCCGTAGCCGAAGCCAAATTGAACAGGAGCGACGTCGTCGACATGGAGATTTCGAAGCACTCGGCAGATCGTTCTGTCGCCCAGGCGAGCCTTGAAAACACTTTTTCGGCAACCCTTACGGCCAACGCGGGACTGAATCAGCGTGCGGACAAGATTCCTGACGCGTATCGGCATCTCCTCGATCAGCAACAATTAAGCATATCGTTCGAGATTCCTCTCGTGCAATGGGGCGCGGGATCCGCCTCCATCGAAGCGGCCGTTGCGGAGCAGCGCAGAGTGGAAACCTCCAGCCTCGTTCGGGCTAACAGCCTGGAGGACGAGGTGCACGCACAGGTGATGAGCCTCAGACTGCTGCAGTTTCAGGTGGGGATTTCCGCCAAGGCCGACACGATGGCGCAAAGGCGGTTCGAGGTTTCGAAGGACAGGTATCTCATCGGAAAAATCGACGTGACGAATCTGTTTCTGGCTCAGAACGAGAAGGACTCCGCGAGAAGGTCGAGAATCCAGACGCTGTGGGATTTTTGGGCGGGGTATTATCGGCTGCGCCGGTTGACGCTCTATGATTTTGAAGCGAATTCACGACTGATGAATGCGCCGCTGCGATAGCGGAACGGGGGTGCCTGGGATTCCGGATTTCACGTTTCTCCGCCGAAGACGCCAGCCCGCCGCTGTGTTGGCTTCAAAGAGGCTGGCGGCGATGCGCCTATCGCGCAAAGTTTCAGGCATCAGCCCCCTCACTGGATCTTGACCCCGCTAACAGCCACTCCTCCTGTTTGTACCTACCTTTCCTGAGTCAATCCGACAAAAGAACAGGGCAAAACATGAACCCGAGATATCTGCTGTTCGTTGCAGTCTTCCTGTTGCTCTCATCATGTTCCGTTTTCACACCTGCAATAAGGATGGGAACCCTGGACATGAGGATCGAGAGTCTGGAAAACGGACACTTGATGCACATTCGGGTCGACCGTCCCGTCGGGTCGGTGACCGCGTTGGTTACCACCGGTCAGTGGCTTGTTGTCACGATAGCGGATTCCCTGCTGGATGCGAAGAAGATCGAATCGTCCCGATCAAGCCTTATCGATACGGTTGAAATCACAAATTTCTCAACGGTCCTGCAGCTCGCGTTTCACCTGACGGTTGGAGTAGACGCGGTCGAAGTCATCCATGACGACCCGAGCCAGGATATTCTGATTTCACTTTTTACCCCGCGAAAGAGGACGTTAAAGAAATGACGTTAGGGAAGGAACGTTCTGACCCGCCTACGCATACGCTTCGGCGGGCAAGCTTCTGACTTCTGAATTCTGACCTTCTCACTTCTTCTCTTCTTCATATCTTCCCTCCCTATTCACTCTCCTGATCGCCTGCAAGGCCGACGGATGATCCCATTGTGCCGATCGCTTCTCACGAAACACGATTCTCCCATTCGAGTCGATCACATAGGTAGTGGGATAAAGACCTGTTTTCAATTGGGCCGGAATACCGTCGCGTGAAAAGAAGATCGGAAGGGTAAACTTCTTCTTCTCCATGAATCGCTCAACAGTGTCGGGACTCTCTTCCGTAACAAAGAACAATTCGACCCCCTCAGTCTTGAGTGAATCGTACATCCGATGCAGTCCCGGCATCTCAGCAATACAGGGCTCACACCAGGTCGCCCAGATATTCAGGAAAATGGTGTGGTGCTTCGCTTCAGAGAACAGGTACTGGTTTTCGTAAATATCATAGAGTTTCCATCCCCAGGTTGAATCGGAGATCACAACAGGCGGTGTGACAGGAGAAAGATCGGGGGGGATCTCTTCGTACTTGGTCTTGAAGAAAGAGCAACCGAAAATGCCAAGGCACAAGGAAAGGAAGACAAGCTGTCTCAGATTAGATGAGGTCATAAACCCTTCTCAATACTCTATCAGACTACGACAGTGTGCACCTCGGTGTTTCACACTTTGGCATCTTGAAGCCCGCCTTCACACCCAAAACACGCTGATTCGGCCATTTCTCTCAATCACAAATTTTTGCGAATTTACTTGACTTTTTAGATCCATATTCGCAGTATTCTGCCATCTCCCGGGGCACCCCGGATCCGATCTTAAAAAGGGATCCCATGAAACCTCCCACTGTTGAGCAATTTCAGAGGTTGATATCCCCGTCCTCTACGCGAATCGAATTCTCATTCAATGATCGTCGGATCAGCCTCGAAGTTCGTAACTGGGGCGGCTCCTACTCGATCTCCTTCTCCATCCCATCCGGAAACCAATGGCGAATCAGCCGGCTCCTGACCGGTGTCGAGTCGGCCGAGGATCTTTGCGGTATCTGGAGTGCGTTCCTTGAACATCCCGAGCAGTACCTTGATCCTGAATGGCATAAAAGGTATGGCAGCAGGACAGGTTTTCATCAGTGATCCCGACAGATGCCAACCAAAAGCAAAAAGCCGACTCATTCCTGAGCCGGCTTTTTAGTTTCTTTCTTCGCGCAATCCAACGCAAATTGGTCTCCCTGACTCTCCAACGAAGGCAAGAAGCCTGCTACCTTAGCAGCAACATTTTTCGCGTGGTGGCGTTGCCGGGTGCGGTCAAACGATAGAAGTAAACCCCGCTCGATGCCACGAGGCCCGCTGAAGTTGTTCCGTCCCACTCGACACTGTGCGACCCGGCGATCAGATCTTGATTGACCAGCGTCTTTATCTTCCTCCCCAACATGTCAAAGATCTCGATTGTCACCCGACCTTTTTTCGGTATCTGATACCCGATGACTGTCATTGGATTGAACGGATTCGGATAATTTTGAGAAAGGTCAAACGTAAGAGGAACCTCTGACTGGCCCTCAATGCCGGCTAAGATACTTCCCCACACCTTGACCGTGTCCCCGGGGAAGTTCGGCTTGCTTGAGAGAATACGTATGACGTTTCCCGTTGCCGGCATTGTTCCTCCCATCACGTTCGCCGGCCAACCCGGATCAGTTACACTCCCGGAATTGTAAGCAACCAGTACCATGCGGGCCATTACTTCTGAACCCGTTCCCGTGTAGTATCCTGTCGCATAATTCACGGAATCGGCGGCAAATGCATTGTAAGCAGCCTGTCCGGGAGTCTTCGGATTCGCGTCCATCCAATAGATCCAGTCCGTGTACGCATCATTATCACCACCGGAGATGGTATGGTCCGCTGCCTGCAGATTGAATGCATCGTTTCCGTCTTCATCAAGAATCCAGGGGATCATCCGGTAATCATCCGAAGGGTCGTTTAGCGTACCAATGCCGATGTTCCACAACTCGAATGGAACGTTGACGAATTTGTCGGTCGTATAATACAGACAGGCCCTGTTAAGACCCGCGGTGAAGCGTATCTCGAAGTCGTAAGGAACAAATCGGGAGAAGTTATCATTGCGGAACACGCGGGACCTGAACCGCGTATAGCTGATATCTGCGGGATCCGGGTTCGTATGAATGCCCCATTGGCCACCGCCCCAATCGGCCGCGGGACGATCCGGGTTCCCTTCAAGCGTCGTTGGAAAACCGCTCGAATTGAACGCGAAGGCGGCATAGGTTGGGGGGTCGATCGGACCCGATGGATTCTGGACGTGGCGAAAGTCCTCAATGTCTTTCCTTATCCCCTGGACAATGAATTGTATTCCATCGACAACCGGATGGAACCACGTCACACCTCCTGGCCACACTTTCTGGTTTGTAAGAAGCAGACTGTCCGTGGTGATGTCTTTTAGCGACCAACATAATTCGGCTCCAACGCTGTCAAATGTAACAATGTAGTTGTGACCTGTCAGCTGGGCCGGATCCGCAATGATTGGAACGACACTTTCAGACGGGCCAGCTACCTGATACACCTTCAGCGTATCCCTCCAGGTCTCCCCGGGCGTCCACGCAGCCACAGGGAATTCCGCGCTTGAAACGTACGCAGCCCCGTCGTACAAAACGGAATACGCGAGCATGGCCGTCTCATCGGGGGATTCATTCCGAAATGACAACACGAAGAAATCCTGAGAACTGGTGGTGCCGGGCCAGATCTCAGTCCCCGGCATCATGTCCGCTATGAGGTCGACAATTCGCCCGGATTCATACTGCACCGGGCTAAGGCTTCGTACCCTAAGTTGGATAATGGAGTTCAACCCGTCGGCATTGTGGATATCAAAGCGTACAAGCACATTCTCATTTGGATTTATCATCAAATCCTGTTTCCCGTCTTCCCAAATGATTTCCCAGTTTGTCAGAATCGGCCTCGGACGCAACGAGACGTTGCTCATATAGGGATCATAGGTCAACGGTCCCGTCGATGTCTGCAGCACCAGCTTCACCTTGTAGGGACCCGCCTTGTTCGATGTGTTCAGGGCATTCCCCCAAATTCCGTCTCCGGAGAGACTATCCTGATGGGTTCCATCGTCATAGAGAGTCAATGACAGTTGAGGTTCTGTGTTCCGGGAAGGTTCGAAATACAATTCCGCCGATTGGACTGTGATATTCTGAGGGGGGGTGATCCGAATTGCAAGCTCTGTGGTTGCCGAATCCGGGTGGCTGACTTTGGAGGTATGTGCGATCTGCGAACGAAGGAACAGTGAATTGAATTCGCTCTGCACACCATTGTCAATGACCTTCATGAGGGCGACACTTGAAAGCCGATCGGCACCGAGGCCCGCGATAACGGCAACATAGACTTCTTGCGTGTCCCCCGGGGCCATTCGGAATGGACCGGAATTTACGAGCTGGCGTCGATCGCCCGGCGCATAAGAGTACGTTGTGCCCATGCCATCAACAAATCCTGTTCCGGCGACGGGGTCACCGGAGA
>Ga0209321_10000359_pt1 | contig 29263 bp, 21 predicted proteins | sample Rifsed16ft4_FD_184012 | JGI IMG/M metagenome (GOLD analysis project Ga0209321, IMG submission 184012) | Soil microbial communities from Rifle, Colorado, USA - sediment 16ft 4 - CSP-I_5_4 (version 2) | ecosystem: Environmental > Terrestrial > Deep subsurface > Rock core/Sediment | place: Rifle...
AAAAAGATGGTAAGAAAATTTCTTTAGCCGATTTGATTGTACTAGCTGGTTATGCCGCAGTTGAACAAGCTGCAAAGAATGCCGGATATAATATTACTGTTCATTTCACACCTGGTAGAATGGATACTTCTCAGGATCAAACGGATGTAGATTCTTTTGCCGTTCTCGAACCATTTGCGGATGGATTTCGTAATTATTTGAAAGCAAAGTCTAATATTCCACCAGAGAATTTCCTGGTTGATAAAGCTCAATTGCTTAATCTTTCAGTTCCGGAAATGACAGTGCTGATTGGTGGTATGCGTGTTTTGAAAACTAATTATGACAATTCTGATTATGGAGTGCTTACCAATCATCCTGAAATTCTGACTAATGACTTCTTCGTCAATCTACTGGATATGAGTACAGAATGGAAACCAATTGATGATTCAAAAGAAACATTTGAAGGACGCGATCGTAAAACCAGTGAGATGAAATGGAAAGCTACTCGTGCAGATTTGATTTTCGGTGCAAACTCAGAACTAAGAGCAGTTGCTGAAGTTTACGCAAGTTCAGATGGCAAAGAAAAATTTGTCAGAGATTTTGTAGTTGCCTGGAACAAAGTAATGAATCTCGATCGGTTTGATTTAGCTTGATTTTTTCAGTAGTTCGAAATTTACAAAGTAGAAAATCGGTACTGTTGTCTTAAAAGGTGGTCTGTGACCACCTTTAAAATATCTAATTTTTCACTTAGCCAAATTGCATTTATTTAGCGAGATGAAAACATTTATTTTAAATATCAGACATAAGTTGATTAAATGAATCGAGACTTAATAAAATATGGTTGGTAACAGGCGGTCATACGCAATGCGGGGTGAAGTGTTAATTTGAAGCTAATGAGAAATAATAAAACATACTACGGTTTGATAAGTAGGTGTTTCGAAAACCCGCACTGCAAATATCGCCACTGATTTAGACGTTGGAAGAAATGTAAACGAAGTTCTAAGAGTGCTTGATGCTATTTGAACTGATGAGTCTTGTAATCTCATCCGTCAACGGATGTGAAAGCTGTGTTAACTCTCATGAAGAATCAGTTAGAAAACTTGGTTCGAGTGATGCACGTATTTTTGATGCGATAAGATTAGCTTCGGTAATTAGAGGATTAGCTCTCGTGGTAAGATGAGGTATTATTTGCTTTCCATAACTTATATTATCATTTTAATTTGTGAATTTGTCCAATTCAAAACAGTTTAAGAACCCTATGTCATTGAACTCAGAAATAGATAAAGCAGAAAAATTGGGAATCTATCGCTACCTTTACATTGCTGCAGGGTACTTACTTGTTGCAATAGGAGTAATTGGAATTTTCCTGCCACTGCTACCAACAACAATATTTCTAATTCTTGCATCAGCATGTTTTGTTAAAAGCTCTCCTAAAGCTCATGAATGGCTGAAGAGTAACAAGTATCTGGGACCATATCTTAGGAATTATCAAGACAAAACTGGACTAACATTAAAATCAAAAATCCTGAGCATTGTTTTTCTTTGGATATCAATTAGTCTATCAGGTTATTTTTTAACACATGAACTTTATATAAGGTTAATCTTGCTTGCAATTGCTTGTGGAGTAAGCATTCATCTGATTCTAATCAAGACTATAAAAACATAGAGTCATAATAAGACCTAAACCAATCTCATATCTTTTAGAAACGGTAGCTTCTCTCGAATTTCTCTTACATACTTCGTATCAATTTCTGCAGTAACAACCGTCTCTTTATTTTCAACAACCACAATTTCTTTTCCCATAGGATCGAACAAACTCGTGTAACCGTTGTAATGAAGTTTGACATCATTTCCAACTCTATTAACTCCCGCAACGAAACATTGATTTTCAATCGCTCTTGCCTTCAGCAATGTTCGCCAATGATCAATTCTCGTATCGGGCCAATTTGCAATATTTATGATTAGACACACTCTCTCTTTTGCATATAATCTAAATAACTCTGGAAAGCGAAGATCATAACAAATTGACAACCCGATTTTTAATCCTTGTAGATTTGTAACTATTGGATGCTTTCCACACTTGTAAAATTTATTTTCAGATGAATAGGAAAACGGATGAATCTTTCTGTACTTCGCTTTTAGTTTTCCGCTTGGATTTAAATGAACTAAAGTATTGAAATAATTTTTACCTTCTCTTTCAATTACACCGGCGAATACATTAGTGCGATAACCTCTCGCTAATTCGGAAAAGAAAGCAACCGTTTCGTCGTTAAGATATTCAGCCATTGTTGAAGCATTCATCGTAAAACCGGTTAGTGTCATTTCGGGAAAAACTAAGATTTCACCTAAATCAGATTTCCTCTTCAAAATAGTGGTTAACTTTTTCATATTTTCTGACTTATGTTCCCATTCAGGAGCGAATTGAACTAATGATATTTTCATATTTTTTTACTAATTTTTTGTGAAATATACAGAATTATACCATGTGTTATTATTTGCCATTTCTTTAAGTTAGTAACCTAAAATTTATTGTCTAATTTTTATAAATATTAAGATATAAAATCCCCCAATGAATAAAAGGTTTACTTTTGATTTTAAGTTTTTCGATTACTTCGAAGGGATGTGTTTTATTATCAGTGAAACTGGAAAAATACTTACTTCAAATAAAGCATGCATTAAAAAGCTGCAAGTCAATCTAAACAAAATAAATTTTTTTGAAATTATCGCAAATTCTGAAAAAGTTTTAGTTAAAAATGCGATAAGCAGTTGCCTTCAAAAACAAAAGTCGCTGAATCTTCCTACAAAATTCAAAATTGATGACCAGCAAATGTTTGTCGAGATGTTTATAAGCCCTTACAAATCAACTGAAGATGGAACAACAATAGAAAATAATTGCTTTATTATTGCTTTAGATGTAACAGATAAAAAGGAACGAGAAGAAGAGCTGCAAAGATTTTTCTACGTGGCTGAAAACACTGTGAACCCGGTTCAGATAACCGACACTGAAGGCAATATGATTTATGTTAATCCTGCCTTTCTTAAAGTAAGCGGATATACAAAAGAAGAGTTGATTGGGAAAAATCCGAACATATTTGGCAGTAAAAAACAGAAGAAAAGATTCTGGTCTGAAATGTGGACGACAATTAAAAGCGGCAAGGTCTGGATTGGAGATGTTGAGAATAAAATGAAGAGCGGCGAACCTTTTTACACTCAATTATTAGTTTCTCCAATACTAGACAATGGACAAAAAGTAACAGGGTATTTCGGTATTCATCGTGATATAAGTGAAAAGAAAACAATGGAAAAGCAGCTTATTCATACGCAAAAAATGGAAAGCATTGGAACTCTCGCCGCAGGAATTGCCCACGAAGTCGGAAACCCCTTAGCATCCATTTCTGCACTCGTTCAGGTGGCAGAGCGTTTTACAACCGATGATCTTGTAAAGGAAAAACTTGAATTAGTTAAAAGTCAAGTTAGCAGAATTTCAAAAATCATTAGAGACCTGGTTGACCTTTCGCGTCCATCAAATTTTGAACTGCAGCCAACTGATATCAATAAAAATCTTACTGAAGCTGTTGAGATAATAAAGGTGGGAATGAAAGCTAAAGATATTGATTATGAATTGAATTTAAATACGGATATTCCGCTTTTGCCTTTAGTTGCCGATCAGATTCAACAAGTGTTCGTAAATATTTTACTTAACGCTACAGATGCAATTTGGGAATTCCCAAAAAGGAAAAAAAAGATAGTTATTAATTCGGATATGAATGAGAGGAATGAAGTAATAATCACATTTTCGGATAATGGAGTCGGTATAGCAGAGGAAAACCTTCCTAAAATTTTTGAGCCGTTCTTTACAACTAAGAAAGATGGAAGAGGAACAGGTTTAGGTCTTTGGGTCAGCTATGGCATCATAAAAAGTTTCCATGGCGAAATAAAAGTATCAAGTACTTATGGTCAAGACACAACTTTTACAATTTTTTTCCCCATCCAAAATTAATTTCTTAAGGGAAGTATGGCGCATAAAATATTAGTTGTTGATGATGAGGAGATAATTCGGGAATCTCTTTCCTTCGTTTTAAAGAAAGAAGGATATTTAGTTGAAGAGGCTGAGAACGGTAAAGTCGCTTATGATAAAATGGTGGCAAGCTTTTTTGATGTTGTTATTACCGATCTTGAAATGCCCGGCATGAAAGGAATTCAGCTTGTTGAAGAAATACAAAAACTGAACATTCAGACATCCATAATTATCATCACAGCTTATGGTTCATTAGATACAGCAATATCAGCTTTGAGAAATGGTGCCAGCGATTATATTCTAAAACCAATCGAGTTCGATGAAATTCTTATTAAGATTAAAAATCTTTTGGCAATTAAGGACATACTGCTTGAGAATAGAATACTAAAAAAGGAAATTCAAAGAACGTATGATTACGAGAATATTGTCGGCAAAAGTCCGCTCATAAAAAACGTTTATGACATGATAGATACTGTTGCCGAAACAGACAGTACAGTTTTAATTACAGGAAAAAGCGGAACTGGAAAGGAACTCGTCGCGCGAGCACTCCATTATAAAAGTAAAAGGAAGAATAAGGCATTTATACCCGTGAATTGCGGTGCAATTTCGGAAAATTTAATTGAGAGTGAACTCTTCGGACATAAACGAGGAGCTTTTACAGGGGCTATTTCAGATAAAGAGGGTTTCTTTAAAGCGGCTGATGGAGGAACATTATTTTTAGATGAAGTAAGCGAGCTTCCGTTAAATCTTCAAGTGAAATTTTTACGAGTATTACAGGAAAGAGAATTTACTCCAGTTGGAACAACTTCACCGATTTCTGTAAATATAAGATTTATCGCATCAACTAATCGAGACCTTAAACAAGAAATTAAGAATGGCAAATTCAGGGAGGATTTATTTTACCGTTTAAATGTAATTGAAATTAATCTTCCATCATTGAAAGATAGAGAAGAAGATATTCCTGTTTTAGTAGATCATTTTCTGAATAAATATCGTAAGGAAATGAATAAGAATATTAAAGGAATTGACAACGAAGCATTGAGAGCTTTAATCAATTATGAGTGGAAAGGTGAGGTTCGTGAGCTGGAAAATGTTATCGAGAGGGCTGTAATTTTTGCCAAAGAGAACTTTATTACACTTAAAGATTTACCGACTACTTTCAGACCTGCTGATCTCGTCATCACTCATATTCCGACTGGTGCACTTGAGGACTCCGTGAAAAACTTTGAAAGAGATTATATTATGAGGACACTTGAAAATAATGATTTTGATAAAGAAAAGACTGCCGACATTCTAAAAGTTGGTTTATCAACCCTTTATCGAAAAATGAAGGAACTCGATATTAAAGCTTAATTTGAATTAAATTCGAAAGAATTGAAAATTCTTCCTTCCACTTCAGATTCAATAAACCCCCTTTTTACAACACTAAAAAGAAGATTCCCCCTTTAACGAGAAACCGTTCAATAAAATTTTTCAAGGTTTTATATGCTTTGATGACTTAATTACCAGAACTCCTAAAGAAATTCAAAGACAGGATTATTTTCTGGCATGATTATGGAATATCGAGCCGTTGAATGCTATGACTGCGCTTGATAAAATTAATAGACTAACGAAAAATATACTTTCCCTCAGCTTAGATTTCAAAACGTGTTTTTAGTGTCTTGAGTTATTGAAGATCAATTTCAAAACTTGGAGTTAAATATAAGTGCGTTTTAGGAAAAGTATTTTGAAAGACATTGACATTAAACGAAATTATATTAAATTATTAATGTTGGCAATAAATAATATGCCAATAAATCAATAATATAAAGGGAACTAATGATGCAAATTAAAAACATTTTGGTCCCAATTGATTTCAGCACAAGCTCATATCAGGTTTTCGAACTCGGACACTGTCTTGCCAAACACAACGGGGCAAACCTGCATCTAATACATGTTATCGATCCGGTTTACTCCGAGGAACAGCAGCCAAGGATATCCGATATCGAGTTCGTACATAAAATCAGATTTGAGAATGCAAAAGAAGAACTTCGAAAATTTAAATTTGAAGTTCCGCATTCTGAAGTTGAGATTACCGAAGTTCTAATCGAAGGAATTCCTCACAAAGAAATTCTCAACTACGCAAGACAGAATGACATTGACATGATTGTTATTGCAAGCCATGGATGGACGAATCTTTCGCATATGCTCATGGGAAGTATTGCAGATAAGATCATGCGGCAAGCAGATGTTCCTGTTATTTGTGTGAAATCGAACGTGGCTGTAATTAAAAACAGTGAGATGAGAAAATATAGCTTTGCAGAAAATTGGGTTGGTTGAATTTCCTTTACATGAATGATTTAATGAAGTTCATGTTGAACTTTGCTTGAACTTAATATCGGTAAATCATCTCTGTATTTGACAGATAATTGAGATGGCCTTCATTAAATTGATTCATTTAAGAGAGTAAATGAATAACCTCTTCGTTTTAATTCAGTTATAATTTCATCCAAACGATTGTAAAGCTTATCAGTTCTCCTTTCATCGGTGCCAAAGTGTACCAATAAAATAAAACCATTCAAGCCATTTGGCTGATTTGATTCATAATCATAAATGTTGGCGATGATTTCTTCACTGCCGAAATATTTATCGCCGAGTTGAGGATAACTCCAATCCTGGTTTGAGTTAGTTCCGCCTGAATGACAAACCAGAATTAATCCAATCTCTTTACACCACTCACTAATTTGTTGATTGTACCACTCAAACGGCGGAAGATAAATTCTTGCATTTTCTGCTGATATTCCAAATTTTTTCATTTCTTTATAATTATTGCGAATATCATTTAGGAATTCTTCTTTGGTTACCAACGTTGAATCTCTCTTTTCCCACGAAGCATATAAAATGTGCTTATCAGAATGCGCGCCTAAATAATGACCTTCATTAAGCAGACTTTTAATTATTTGCTGATGTTTTTCATTTCTATAAAAGTCACCAGTAAAAAAGAATGATGCTTTTATACCATGCTTTGTCAGAACTTTTGTTATTGTTTCATATCCATCAGAGAATTCATGCCCGGTAAAGACAAGAGTTATTTGTTTCTGGGTTGTATCGGTCTTGACTATTGCACCTTTGAGATAAGTTAATTTTTTTTGTCCAACTTGGTTCGATCCTATTTTTTGCAAAGCCGAAAGATAAAACGATAAACTTGCAGTGCCATCCATCGTAGGTTCGTTGGTGGAATAATCTCCGTAATCATCGTGATAAACTGCAATGTCAGATTGAAATGGTTCGTACTCATCTTTACTGAAAAGCTTTATTCCTATGAGTTTTTTATAAATCGAAGTGTAAACCGGACCATCAACCAACCCTCCATCAATACGAATATTATTTAAATGAGTAAAAGCGGAATGCGGATCCTCAGGATAATCGCCATCCTCAGGTAAACCAATTATCATACTTGTACCCCATGGATTACAACCAAACAACCAATCTCTTAAGCTTGCTTCCATTTCTGTAAATGAAAAATCATTTGTTAGCTGATTATAAAGTCTGCATTGAGTGAGGATTGCTGATACTAAATTGTTCGAACACCAGATAAACGGTACACCAAAAAGAAAAGGATTTGATTTTCCACGCAAATATATTTTTTCAATTCCCTCCTTTAAATAATTCTTAAATCTATTTTGCTGATCATTTTCGGAAAGTGATGCAAGATAGTAATGTCCGAGATTTACAAACGGATACCACTGATAATGTTTCGTAGTATCGGCTCCTATCCAAGGTGTAACTGGCTCTTGTTTACCATAAGATATTGCATCGTCTAAATAATTTTTTGTCTTTGTTGATGAGTACAAAACCGAAGCAGCAAGCTGCATATCATCAGTCCAATTATCTTCTTCATAAAAGTATGGCGATAAACAGGGCGCAGTTTGACAAACACCCGGAAAGTTTTTTCCAAAATTGTAAGCGTCAATTGATTTTTGTTTCAAAAGATTTGAATAATCGGAAAAATAATTCTTGAATATTTCTGAGCCAAGTGCAAATGCTGATGCAAACTTTCCGGCAGTCGAAGCAACTCCATCACTTCTATTTTTATATTTAAAAATTCCTTGAGGTTCACCGGTACAGAAATAAACAGGTCTTTCTAATCCCCTGCCGTAAGAAATTGTATCTTCATTCGGCATTCTAAACCCGCTATGATCTCTATCATCGGCAATTTGATTGAACATCATATTTTTTTCAGGATTCATTTTAAGTAACCAATCAAGACCCCATTTTGCTTCATCGAGAATGTCAGGAATTCCATTAGCTTGTTCATTACCATCTTTGTCAAAATTATCCGCAAACGATTCGGGATTCTCTTGATAAGCAAACAACATTTGGAAAACTGCATTGGCAGAAGTTGTAACATACTGAAGATAATCAGATGCATCATGCCAGCCGCCGGTCACATCAATGTGAGTTGTATCCAATGTTGGATGATAAATAATAAAACCATCAGAAGTGTGACAAGAATCTTTAAGCGTGGGATTGTAACCGCATCGCTGCTGGCGCATATATTTAAGTAAAAAATCTGCCGTTCCAGTGTAAACATCCGTAGCAATACGAAAGCTGTGAGAAAAGACAGAGTCTATTTTGATATAATATGCACCTTTCTTCTCAAACTCAGAAAAATTCAATCTGAAAGTTGAATTAAAAGAACCATATGATCCGAAAGAATTAATTTTTGTAGAATTAAAAACCAACTCATCGGTTAATATATCATAAATGCTAAACGACTTAGGTGAAATTTCAGCTTTACTTAATAAAACAGCGACCTTTGTCGATTTTGGTAAGTAACCTAATTGGTTATTTCGTATCCATGATTGGGAAAAAATTATAGATGATAATAAAACTAATAAAATTATTAGAAGATGGTTCTTAATTTTAAACATGGAAGGTCCTTTAAAAATAATTCCTTCCAAATTTACGAATTATCGAATCAAATTTTACTCTGAAAATATAAAATAAGAATTTAAACGGGAAAAATTTTCACTGCTAATTTTGGGGGCAGATAAATTTAAATACAAACTACGGTTTGGCAGCAAGAATTTTATCCACTAATTCAACTATATCATTTTTTTCAAATGGCTTAGAGATGTAGTGAGTGCATCCTTGCTTTAGGAATTTTTCTCTATCCCCGTATAACGCATACGCTGTAACTGCAACAATTGGAATTGAGTTATACCCCTTCATTTTTTTCATCACATTTATTGCCTCAATTCCATCCATACCAAATCCTAAGTTAATATCCACTAAGATGGCAGAGTAACTTTTCTTTTCAGCCATTGCAATAGCAGTTTTAGCATTAAATGCCCAATCTGTTTTGCAAGTTTCGCTTAGATAGAATCTGACTATGTTGGCAGTTGGTTCATCATCTTCGATGAGTAAAACTTCTGATGAGAATTTATAACTATGAGCATTTTGTTTATCAAGTAATTTCTCCGGAACAAAATATTGGGAAAAATTAAATTTATTGTGTGAATCAATAGGAAATTTAACCGTAAATTCTGAGCCCTTACCAACTTCACTTTCAAATGAAATTTCACCACCCATCATGTCAATAAATTTTTTGGCAACGGTTAATCCAATTCCTAATCCTTCAAATGTACGGGAAAAACCTTCGCTTGCTTGCCTAAATGGTTCAAAGATTATTTTAGAACTTTGCTTTGGTATGCCTACACCGGTATCCTTTACTTTCATCTGAGTATATTGTTTTTGGTTCTCAAGAATTCTTGAAATAGTAACTGTAATATCACCCTTACTTGTATATTTAATTGCATTTGCTAATAAGTGCTCGATCACTTGCGAAAGCATTCTTTCATCCGCATTTATAAAAAGGTCATCTTCGCCTAAGACTAACTGAAATCTTAATCCTTTTTCTTTTGCTGCTGAATGGAATTGTTTAAATTTTTCACGGACTATGACTGTTAAATTTTGGCGCGAAATATTTACATCTAATTTATCTGCTTCTATGTGTGATAAATCCAGAATTAAGTTTAATGTTTCTTTTAACCTATTACTACTTGTCACTAATGTATGCGCCATTTCTTTGAATTCGGGATTTTCAATTTCATTAAATAAAGTCTCAGCGTATCCTAGAATTCCAACTAAAGGAGTACGTAATTCATGGCTTATATTAGCCAGAAAAACAGATTTCAGGCGATTTGTTTCTTCAGCTTTTTCTTTAGCAATTATCAATTCTTTCTCAACCAATTTCTGTTTTGTAATATCTGTAAACATTCCAAATGAACCCTGGTACTTACCGCCCTTATCCATTAGCGGGGTTGCTGATACAAGTACCCAAATGTTTTTTCCATCTTTTCTGAGAAGTTTCCTTTCATATACGTCTGCAATCCCCTTTTTCCTTTTTTCCATTTTAGCTGAATGCTTAGGTAATTCATCTTGAGGAACTAACTGTTCAAAATTCATATTCATTAATTCATCAACAGAATAACCGGTTAATTCACTCATTCTTGGATTAACCATGATTACTTTTTGATTAGCATCGGAAGTTAGAATTCCTTCAATTGAAGTTTCAAACAGCGTCCTGAATTTTTTTTCTGATGCAATTAAAGATTCTTCAGCAATTTTTCTATCGGTTATATCGCGAAAACTCCATACTCTTCCAACTGCTTTATTACCGATTAATTGAGGACGCGAGAAACGCTCAAAAACTCTTCCGTCTGTAAATTCTAAAAGATCAATACTTTCAGCCATTGTATCCTTGTAAAGCTCTTTCACTTTGTTAAGAAATTGCTCAGGATACTTTAATTGACTTAACACAAAATTTAGTGCAGCATCATCATTTCTTGTTTGGACAATTGATTCAGGTATTCCCCACATATCTAGAAATTTTTTGTTGAATCTTTGAATTTTTCCATTTTGATCAACAACTAAAATTCCATCAACAGTAGATTCAAGCGTTCCTTCAAGTAAAGAAAAGGATTCTTTTAATGATTCATCTGCACGCTTACGATCGGTTACATCTCTAATCGTTCCAATCATTTTAACCGGTTGATTGTTTGAGTTGAATTCCAATTCACCTAAACCATGTACCCAGCGTTCTTCTCCATCGGATTTACGAACAATTTTATATTCTTTGTCAAATCGCCCATGTTGTCCTAAGACATCATTCGAGAAATAGTTCGCCATTATTTCTTGCCATTCGGGATGCATTATCGAAATCCATCCTTCTATTGTCCGGGCGAATTTATCATCAATACCAAAAATGTTATCGAGAATTGTTGAGCTTTGCCAAATAGCTTTAGGAATATCAAGGACATAACTTCCTAATTTTGTTATCGCCTGTGTTTCTCTAAGCAGTTTTTCATTTTCTTGAAGTATTTCTTCCGACCGCTTGCGTTCGGTGATGTCTTCTTTTACTGCAAGATAATTAGTGATAACTCCATTATTATCCTTAATTGGCGATATTGATGCTCTTTCCCAATACATCTCACCATTCTTTTTCTTATTGTGAAACTCCCCTTCCCACTCTTTTCCCGAACTGATAGTTTGCCACAACTCCTTGTAAACGTCATCGCTCGTTTCACCTGATTTCAATATTCTTGGATTATTTCCGACTGCCTCCTGGAAAGAATACCCGGTTACTAAACTAAATTTCGGGTTAACATATTCAATATTTCCACTAGTATCTGTAATAACTATTGATGCCGGGCTTTGTTCAACGGCTTGCGAAAGTTTTCTTAAGTTATCTTTAATGTTTTTTTCTTTTGAAATGTCTTCATAAGTTCCTACAATACCAATAGTTTTTCCTTCAAAATTCTTAAATGGCATTTTGTTCAAGCGAATCCAAATCTTGTTCTTACTTTTTGGTAATTGATACTCATATTCCAAAGAATTAAGTGATTCTCGTGATTCAATAATAAATTTATCATTGGCAATATAGCTCTCAGCTAATTCACTAGGACTAAAATCGAACTCACTTTTTCCTGCAATTTCAGATGCATCTTTTAAACCTATATCTTTTGCAAAATGAACATTACAACCCAAATACTTCGAATTTATGTCCTTCCAAAAAACTCTCTGCGGGATATTGTCAAGAATTGATTTTAACATCATCTTTGATTGATCCGATTCAACTTCGGCTTTCTTCTCTTGAGTAATGTCATGAATGATAATAAATGCGTATTCTTTTTCAGGAGAATGAACTGATACTGCAAACCACTTCTCTACATTTTTAGTTCTAACGTCAAATCCATTTTCTTCACCGTTAAGTGCTGCTTTCCCAATTACAGATAGGAGTTTTGGTTCAATATCATCAAACTGATTGAAGCTTGGTAAAATACTTTTCCCAATTAATTCTTCTCTCGGTATTTGAATAAGCAACTCAAATCCTTTATTTGCTTCCAGTACGATTAGGTCAACCGGTTCGTTTTGGTTATTGGTGATTACCTTTACAAAGACAAAAGCATCATGCATTTTCTCAAATAAGTTACGATATTTAAATTCGTTCCTCCTTAACTCACCCATCATTCTATCTTTATCGGAAATATCGTTCAGAATAAACAGCTCGGATAATGGAGAGTTTTTCTTGTCAACTATCAGTGAATTCTTCAATGAAATTAAAATATGAGTACCATCTTTTTTACAACAGACAAGTTCCAACTGCCAATTAATTTTTTGAGAATTCAGGAATATCTTTTCGTAATCTGATTGAGCAGTACACTCCTTAAATACGTCATTAACATTTTTTCCAAGCAGTTCATTGAAGGAATAGCCCAGGAGCTTACATAAACTATCATTAACATAAAAAATTATTCTGCTCGGATCAGTTAGAATTATACAATCATTTAAGATGTTAACTGCTTGTGATAGAATATTGATTGGCGTTTCAACGGTTTTGCTTTCAGAAACTTCCATTACTGTTCCGATAAGCGTTAATTTACCCTCATAAAAAGTTTTAGAAATATTAACCTGAACTTTTATTATCGAGTCATCCTTATTTTTGATTCTTAATATCTCTTGGGTAGAATTTGCATCTGAACTTATCAGGCTCATTAGACTATTCTCTATGCCAGCCAAATCTTCAGAATGAATAAAATCTCTTATTCCTTTGTGATCAATTATTTCATCAATCTGAAAACCAAGTAGTTTAGCAAATTTTGTATTACAACTTTTAATCAACCCATTTTTGATTAAAAACTTTCCGGAAGCAGTATCCTCCAAGATGTCAACATAATTACCAACCTGTGCATCGGGAGATTGTTCCTGAACGATGACTTTTTTATTCAAGTTTTTCTCTTTCATTTTTTCTTTAAAATTGAATGTTGACTAAGTATTTCTTGCACAAAAATATTTTTTAAGTTTAAGTTTGAGAGCAATTTTAATCATGTTTCTAAAAGATGGTTCGTTTTTCTTAATCTACCCAAAGATATAACCGAGGATAATGGTAAAATTTAACTTTAAGACGAAAATTTCAGTATTTTTTTCATTTTTATAACATCAAACAGATTGCCAATATAAAACTGAAAAAAACAGCCAAAAAACAATAAATGTCGGACAAAATTACCCATAAACGCATTTTTTCCTTATAGTTTAACCTGTCTAAGCAATGAATTACCTAAATGAGCAGGTACAAAAGAAAAGCTGGTACTTGAAATCACTGCATCTCGTTAATCCTAATTAGTTCAAACCAAGAGGAAATTCAGGAAAAATTTCTTTTATCTTTAAAAGTAATGCCTTAAATTAGGGCATTAGAAAATCCCTATTTCAGAGACCCATTTATCGTTTTTTAGCTTTTAGATTCAATAGGACATATTGGCTATCTCAACTTATGAAATGGGTAGATTGCTTTTTGAGGACACGGAGTTAGGGAGAAATTGTTTTCTTATATCATCTCGTAATAAATGTTGGAGACATCTTGGGAATGAGAAAATTAGTTATTCTTTTATTTTTGCTTTTAGGAACCAGAACTTTTTCTATGAGCGATTCCCTGCTTCAAAATAAATGGTTTTATTCTGGAGTGGCAGGTCTAAATATTAGTCAAATTGCATTAGACAATTGGACTCAAGGCGGAGATAACGCTTTAGCTTTTACTTTGTTAGGAAATTTCGGAGCAAAGTACGTCGATAGCCCATGGACTTTTAATAATGGGTTAAAGCTCGCTTTTGGGAGAACAAAACTCGGCGAGGATGATTTTAGAACAAACGATAACGAATTTTATCTTGAAAGTATTCTGTCCTACTCATTTGGTTGGGCATTAGATCCTTATTTTAGTAACACAGTAAGAACAGTTATTTCCAAAGGATTTAATTACATGGAAGTTCCGGCCATTCAAACCTCTCAATTCTTTGATCCTGGGTATATCACTCAAAGTATCGGATTTCTTTATAATAGAATTCCTAATTTTACAACCCGATTAGGAATTGCTTTCCAGGAAACCATAACAAATAAATTTCCTTTCTATTCAGATGATCCTTCTACACCAAATGAAAAAGAAAAATTTAGATTTGATACTGGTGTAGAATCCGTATCTGAAGCAATGTTCAATATCGAGGAAAATGTTCTTTTCGGAACTAAACTAAGACTTTTTTCCCGCTTTAACGAATTAGATGTTTGGGATGTGAGATGGGATAATCTCATCACTGCTCAAATAAGTAAATATTTTAATGTGAACTTTAATGTGTTATTAATTTACGAGAAGAAACAATCGCCCAAAACTCAGCTAAAAGAAGCGCTGCAGTTAGGAATTACATATACATTATTTTAATTTATCACTTAAGGAGAGTATGATATGTCACTAATCAAAGAATTCAAAGAATTTGCCGTAAGGGGAAATGTCGTTGATATGGCAGTCGGTATAATTATCGGCGGTGCTTTCGGAAAAATAGTCAGTTCATTTGTGTCAGATGTAGTTATGCCTCCGATTGGTGTTATGTTGGGAGGCGTTGATTTTGCTAAACTATCATTAACAGTTAAAGAAGCAACGGAAACCGCAGAAGCAGTTAAAATTAATTACGGTGCGTTTTTAAATACTATAATTGATTTTCTTATTATTTCTTTTGTTATATTTATGGCTATAAAAGCAATGAATACGATGAAAAAGAGAGAGGAAGAAAAACCTGCAGCTCCACCAGTACCATCCAAACAGGAAGTTCTTCTTACAGAAATTCGTGATTTATTAAAAAAATAAGTCCTAATAAGTCCTAATTAATTATACTTAACAAATATCATTCACTAACAATAAAGGTACAAATATGAAAAAGTTCTTCACATGTGCTGCAATCATTTTCTTACTTTCTGCCTTTTATTTACCATCCTATGGTCAATTAAATGCTGAAGGATTGAAAGTCGGTTTGCAATTTAATGGCTTATTGCCATTTGATGATTTCTATAATTATAAGGGGATTTCGGATTCGTATGATTTCTCTTACCTTGGCAGAGGTTTCTTTAGATTTGATATTGCTAAGGGGATTCAAGGCGAAGTAGGCGGCGGCTATGGACGATACCAGGGAAAAGATATTGCCGATGACTACAATGTTGCTAAAGCTAAATATTCTACGAGTATTATTCCAATTGATTTTAGATTACTTATAAGTCTAAAAGAAACTGAGAAATGGAATCCATATGTTTTCATTGGCGGCGGTGGATTACATTACGATTTAAAATATTATGATAGACCAAATGCGTTTGATTTTCAAAATCCACAAGAAACTGTTGAAGAAGAGGGTTGGACAGCCATTGTTCCGGTAGGGGTAGGAGCTAAATTTAAATTGACGGAAACAGTTCTGCTCGAACTTCAAGCTAATTTTACATATTCATTTACAGAAAACTTAAATGTTTATAAAACTGCTGAAACTCCCAATGATGCATACGCTGGTTTGGGCATAGGTTTTACTTTCCAAAGTGATAGAGGAAATTCCGACGATGACATGGATGGTTTAATACAGAAGGAGGAAAAACTTCTTGGAACAGATCCGAAGAATCCAGATACGGATGGCGATGGTTTAAAAGATGGTGAAGAAGTCAATAAGTATAAGGCTGATCCTTTAAAAACTGATACTGATGGTGATGGACTAGGCGATGGTGATGAGGTTATGAAATATAAGACCGATCCGCTAAAAGCTGATACTGATGGTGATGGTTTGAACGATAATGATGAATTGATGCAGTATAAGACTGATCCATTAAAAGCAGATACCGATGGTGATGGATTAAATGATGGTGATGAAGTTATGAAATACAAAACTGATCCTCTAAAAGCTGACACTGATGGTGATGGCTTGAAAGATGGTGATGAAGTTCTTAAGTATAAAACCGATCCATTAAATCCTGATACCGATGGTGATGGATTAAAGGATGGTGAAGAAGTAAATACTTACAAGACCGATCCATTAAAGAAAGACACAGATGGCGGAACAGTTGATGATGGAATCGAAGTGAAGAGAGGGACCAATCCTCTTAAAGCTGATGATGACGTTGTAAAAGTTGGTGTTCCGATGGTTCTTGAAGGTGTAACATTTGCTACTAACAAAGCAGATATTACTCCTGAATCAGATCAAATTCTAATGCAGGCTCTTAAAACATTACAAACTTATCCTGAAATTTCTGTTGAAATTAGCGGTCATACAGATAATGTTGGCAGCAATAAATCAAATCAGAAACTTTCACAGCGCAGAGCTGAATCTGTTAAGGGATGGCTTGTTGCAAAAGGAATCTCTGCTGATAGAATAACTGCTGTTGGTTATGGTGAAGAGAGTCCAAGAGTCGCAAATGATACACCTGAAAACAAGAGGTTAAACAGAAGAATAGAGTTCAAGAGAACTAAGTAACTCTTTTCTCTTAATTTACGTGTCTCTGCTGAAAAGCAGAGACACTTTTTTTTGCTTAACAATAAATTAAAGGAATAAGATGCTAAAGAAGATACATTTTATCGGAGTGGTGGTATCTGTTTTTATTATTATACTTTTTTCAACAACATCCTATCCTCAATTCAATGATTACAGCACCAAAATTGGTGTTCAATTTAATGGTCTGCTTCCAGATACTGAATTTGATAAGGAGTTCAAAGTTTCTTCCGGTGACTTTAAATTTTCATATCTAGGAAGATTATTTTTTAGATTCGAATTAATTAAACAATTTATAGAAACTGAGGCAGGTGCTGGCTATGGATCATATACCGGCGTTGACTTTAACAACTCAGAATACAAAACAGATATTATTCCTTTGGATCTAAGATTTATTTTAAGCCCCTTCAACATAAAAACCATTAATCCTTATGGATACGCGGGAATTGGGATTCTGCGGTACAAAGTAAAAACTTTTCCAAAATCGGAATCGCCTAATAAAACAGATCTTAAAGATGCCGGATGGAGTACATTCGCACCTGTTGGTTGTGGATTTGAAATTAATTTATCAGATAATCTGAACCTCGATTTGAGCGGTGGTTATACTTTTACTTTTACCGACAATTTGAATTATTATAACAATAAAGATGCTTACTCAGGAATATCAACTGTAAATGATGGTTACTACCAAGCAGCATTAGGGTTGACTTTTATCGGTGGCAGTGGTAATACCGATAAAGATATGGATGGCTTAATAAAGAAAATTGAAAAAGAAATCGGTACTGATCCCGAAAATCCCGATACAGATGGCGACGGACTGAAAGATGGCGAAGAAGTTAATAACTACAAATCTAATCCGTTAAATGCAGATACAGATGGCGATGGACTTAAAGACGGAGAAGAGGTAAATAAATTTAATAGTAATCCAATTCTTGCAGATACTGATGGTGATGGATTGAATGATGGAATTGAAGTTAATCTTTATCAAACAAATCCGATAAAGGCAGATAGCGATCAGGATGGACTCAATGACAATGAGGAAATCAACAAGCATAAAACCGATCCATTGAAAGCAGATACAGATGGTGAAGGTCTTAATGATGGTGATGAAGTCAATAAATATAAAACCGATCCTCTAAAGACCGATACAGATGTTGATGGTTTGTATGATGGTGAAGAAGTGATGAAACATAAAACTGATCCTTTGAAGAAAGATACTGATGGCGGTTCAGTTGACGATTTAACTGAAATTATTAGAGGAACCAATCCTGTTGATCCAAATGATGATGTAGTAAAAATAGGTGTTCCTATCATACTAGAAGGGGTAACTTTTGAAACGAACAAAGCAGCCATTACTCCTGAATCATCACAAATTCTTAGATCAGCTTTGAAAACATTAACAACTTATCCCGAAATTCAAGTTGAAGTTAGCGGGCATACAGATAACGTTGGCAGTAAAAAATCGAATCTTAGATTATCGCAAAGAAGAGCAGAAGCTGTCCGCGAATGGTTAATTGAAAGAGGAATTGATCCTGTAAGAATAGTTGCAAAAGGATATGGACCTGATGTCCCAATTGCTCCAAATGATTCTCCGGAAAACAAAAGGAAAAATCGAAGAATTGAATTCAAGAGGATCAAATAAAACTTAAAATGAATGTGCCTTTGCATTTTGCAAAGGCACAGTTTTATCATCAACTTGCTTCCGATTTAGCCATTCCCATATTTACATCTAATTGCTTTCGAAACAAATATTCTCAAAATTGTTCAACATCCTTTTGCTTATCAATAACAATCAAGCGCAATTAAACAAAGAGGAAAATTATATTTGTAATTTTAGCGAACTAAAAGTCTACCGAAATGAGTTGAGTTGGGCAGAACGAAGCAATTTTATGAGATTATCAAAGCACGCTTTTCAATTGTGTGAAACAGAACAGTTCTCTTCGAATCCCCTATTAATAAATGCCATTTCAATGGCAATGTTTAGTTCGTTGGCACTGAATGGTTTGAACAGAAAACCATAAGACTCTCTACTTCTTGCTTCAAGTAAAGAATCGTCACTGGATAAAGCTGTAAGGTAAATTATTGGAATATCAAAATACTGAGAGATGATCCGCGAAGCATCTATACCTGTCATCTTTCCTTTTAACACTATGTCCATAAGGATAAGATCGGGTTTATTCTCTCTTACATTTATAATTGCTTCTTCTCCGGAGCTTATCATTGAAGTGATTTCATAACCTGATTCCAATAGCATTTTTCGAATATCCATTGCAACAATATTCTCATCTTCAACTATAAGAATCTTTTTCTTAGGATTCATCTCAATCCTTCTTTCTATTAAACAAAATCAATTTAATTCTATCACAATTAATCATCTTATTTATTCTTTATCAACTGATATGCCATGAACAAAAATCAGTAGAATTCTTTAATAAAATTCAAATATGTAAAGGTTTCTCGAAAAGAATCACAAGTTAATTCGAAGATGATATAACTCCCTTTTTACCTTCTTACATATAAATGTAAAAAGCGTCATTATCAGTTTATTCAAAATGTCCGATCAAGATAAACTGATGAATTACTATGAAGTATTCAGCGAGTGAATTCTTATACGATGGAAGAAAATTAAGAAGACAGAAATCTAGAAGAATAGAAAGATTAGATATAAAACAAAAAACATTGTTGCAATTGGGATTCCCGGACCAACCCTGCCTTTTTCAATAGATGATTTTTCTCCGCATTCTTCGAAGTAGATACATCTAACACATTCGTTATAATTTTTGCAAATTCCCATAAGTGCATAATCTCTTATTGTAAAATTATAAAAAGTTATGACGTTGTCAATAAAATATTTAATAAATGCTGAAAATTTTTTCAAACAGTTAATCTTATGATTTTAATCACAAGCTCTTCCAGCACCCTTTAATTTTCCCATTACAACCGATTTAAACTGAAAAACAAGAAATCCCGATTAAAAATCGGGATTTTGAGAGCTGGCGATGGGACTCGAACCCGCAACCTATTGATTACAAATCAATTGCTCTACCAATTGAGCTACGCCAGCATTTGTTAAATATTTTTTCTTTATTTCTTTTACTTCCCCAACCTGCTGATTATTCCGAAAAATCGGGCCTGCTCTACCAGTTGAGCTACGCCACCAAATTTAGGAGTTCAAAACTAATATTATTTTGTTTTCCTATCAAGAATTGTTCAACAAAAAAATGATTACTTCACTTTAGTTTTTGCAAAAAACGAATTGCTGTTTGAGTAAACTCTAAATTGTACCATCTTTTGCCTAATCTTTTTTATAAGTTCAAATGTTAAAGAATTAAATTCAAATGATTCTCCAATGTTTAAAATTTTTCCCGTACTGTAAGAAATAAATCCCGCAACAGTGTTATACTCATCTGATTCGGGCAGATCAATACTAAAAACCTCATTAAATTCTGAAATATCCATTGAACCTAAAACATAATATTTACCATCGGGTAGTAAACTGAAATTTTTAACTTCGGTTTGAGATGTATCTCCTAAATCACCGACAATTTCCTCAAGAATATCTTCCATAGTAATCACACCTTCAGTTCCTCCGTACTCATCTGTTACAATCGCAAGTCTTTCTCCACGTTTTTGCATCTCTTTCAATATCTCTGAAATTAACTTGGTCTCAGGAACAAAGTATGCGGGCCTAATCAAACTCTTGATGTCAATTTGTACTTCTTCAGCAATTGATTTTAAAAAATCTTTAGTATGAAGTACCCCGACGATATTATCGAGTGAGTCTTCATAAACAGGAAAAAGTGAGTGTCCGGTTCTTATTATGTATTTCATTATTTCGGATTTATCATTCACCAGTTCAATGGCACTCATTTCTGTTCTTGGAATCATCACTTCATTTGCATGCAGATCATTAAACTCAAAAATATTTTCTATGATCTCCTGCTCTGTCTTATTCAGTGTTCCGCTTTTAACGCTCTCTGAAATTATTACTCTAATTTCATCTTCCGACATTTTCGTTTGGTAGAAGTTTGTTCCCTCGTTAAAAGGAATTAGAATTAAATTTCCTAACCACGTAATAATTTTCACGGGATATTTAATAATCTTAGATAAAAGCATTAAAGGTAAAATAAACGTACGACCAATTTTCTCTGAGTATTTAAATCCCAAAGCTTTGGGAATTAACAAACTGAACAGTATAATCAAAAAGGAAATTAATAGTACCGAAGATATTCCTGCTAATAGTTCCGAATAAATGTCTAATGAATGTATTGCGTCACCATAAAACACTTTGTAGAATAACCTCATGAACAAATGAAAACCCACAACGGCAGATGCTACCATGAGAAGATTCGCTGAAATTTGTATCGTCCCGTAAAATGAATTAGGGTCTTTCTGAATTGATTCGAACAACTCCGAAGCCTTATCATGCTTTTCTTTCAGCTCTTCAATTTTATTTGTTCCGAATGTTGCAATTGCAATATCTGCCGCTGAAAGAACACCGGCAAGCAATATTAAAATTACAACTATAACAGCTTCAATTATTAGTAAATCCATATGCAAAAATAAAACTATTCTACCGCTATGTGAAATAATCTAAGAAATGATTCAGATATTGTTCTCATTTGCTGAAATAACCTGCTTAGAATCTTAAAATTTCACTAAATTTCACCCCAGATAATGAACTTCATTAAAAAGACCACAAAATAATAAAATGAAACCTCTGCAAATAAAAGTTCTTGATAAAAAATTCCTATTGATAAAGTGGGATGAAAAATCCGAAAGTAAAATTGGATTGAAGTATTTGCGAGATGAATGCCCATGCGCCAATTGCAAAGGAGAAACTATTTTATTAAAAACTTATCGTCCGCCCAAACCAACTATGTTCAATCCTGAAATGTATAAAATTCAAAATATTCAACTAGTTGGCGGATATGCAATTCAAGTTAGCTGGAAGGATGGTCATAATACAGGAATTTATTCTTGGGAGTATTTGCAACAGCTCGCAAAAGATGAACAAACAGGTCAAAGTCAAAATTATGACAGTATTTTATGATAACAAAAGCTGAACTGAAATATTATTCACACCTGCTCAAAAAAAATTTTAGAGATGAACAGAATAAATTTTTAGTTGAAGGTGAAAAATTAATTTTTGAAGCATTGAACAGCAAATTGGAATGCGAAGCTGTTATTTATAAAAAAGATTTTTCTCATGAGAATAAGAAAACAGTCGAGCCCCTTTCCAAACAAGTCAGTAAATTTGAAATAGTTTCGGAAAAAGAATTTCAGAAAATTCAGGCCACGGTTAATTCGCAAGGAATTATTGGAGTTTTCAGGAAAAAATTAACCAAAGCTACACCGGTTTCAATAAAAGGAAGCCTGATAGCGGCATTAGACGGTATAAATGATCCCGGAAATGTTGGGACAATTATTCGTAATGCAGATTGGTTTGGGGTGAAAGAAATTTTGTTAAGTACTAACTGTGCAGATATTTATAATCCAAAAACAATTCGAGCAAGCGCAGGTTCAATATTTCATTTGACTCTCATAATTGATGATAATTTAATCCACTCCTTAAATTCTCTTAAGCAAAAAGGTTACAGAATTTTATGTGCGGATATTACAGGAAATAATATTTATCAATACAAAAAAAGTGAGAAAGAAATAATTGTTTTTTCGAACGAAGCTAATGGTCCTACAGACGGTCTATTAAACATAACAGATGAAAAATTAAGCGTACCTAAAAAAGGAAAGGCAGAGTCACTAAATGTTGCGAGTGCTTCTGCCGTAATTCTGAGCGAGTTGATAAAAAACTAATTTAAAGTATTTAGAAAGATTACCTCATCAATATCATCTTCTTAATTTGAGAGAAATTTCCTGCTTTTATATGATAGAAATAAACACCGCTTGAAAGGTTCTTTCCATTTAATTCTACTTTGTGATATCCTTTATCTTGTTCTCCATTCACTAAGATTGCAACCTCTTCTCCTATTGCATTCAACAATGTGAGCTTGGTATTGCTCTTTTCTTGAAGAACATACTCAATTATTGTTGTTGGATTGAATGGATTTGGATAGTTCTGCTCAAGAATAAAGTTATCTAGAGATCTAATATCAACTTCTATTGTATTAGAGTACTCTGATACTCCGCTGAAATCTAATTGCTTTAATCTGTAGAAGTATTTTCCTTCAGTTAGATTTTTATCAACATAAGAGTATTCTTTTTGATGTGTGGTTGTACCTTCACCTTTAACAAAACCAATTGTAGCAAAATCGCTTTCCACAACTTTACGCTGGATTTCAAATCCGCGATTGTTAATTTCGGTAGCAGAAACCCAGTTAAGAATTATCGTTTTATCTTGTGCTTGTGCGGTGAAAGATGTTAGCTCTACCGGAACAGGTTGAGATGCAGCAGTAATATTATCCAAACCAATTTGTGCTGCAACTGGATCTCCAGTATATCCACCGGAGACGCTGTGCAAAATTCTGACTGATATCACTCCACTTAAAGTTGAATTAACATTCGCTCCACCAGTTAAATTTGCCGGCAGAATAGAAAATGTAATTGGCTGCCAATCATTTGAAGCAGCCACAACCACCGGATTTATTGACCAAAAATCACCTCCAGGACCTTGAAGAGCAATTCGCATACTTAAAGTTGTTGAACCAAAATTCCTAACATGCATACTCACCGATGTAACTCCAGCTGCAAGGTAATCACCCGTCCATTGAGTTGAATTCATCACAACGAGTTTGCTTCCAGCACTACTTCCCCCACTGGAAGTCACCCGAAGATAATTATCATTCACACCTGCTGGTCCATCTGTAGTAATATTTATCGGTGGAGTTGGGTTTGCTGCACCACCATTCCAATCCCAGCCTTGAGTTGTTCCATCCTCAAAATTGTCGGATTGATTTGGAACGATAGCAAAGGTTGTAGAAATAGCCACAGCAATAAAAGCTAAAAAAAGATACTCCGGCCAGGTTGGTTTTTTCTTCATAGCTTCTCCTTATGATTAATGATGATAGTTTTGAACTAATTTAGTTATTCTTTTGTACTAGTTTCGTTAAAGTAAAATTCGGGACAAATAATATTACTTCAAATGATGTGGCGCACAAATATGGATTAGTTTAAGAGAAATGCCGAATACGAAAGAAAAAATTTACTGTGAACTTATTTCAAACTTTTAGTGTCAAAACCTTGAGATCGGAATTATTTAAAAGTAATTCGATGATTTTTTTCAGCTTCAAATACCCTATATCATATTTATCTGGTAGACTTTCCATTTCTTAAAGGTTTTGATCTCACTAAAATACTCTAAGCCATTACTAACAATTGTTCTAGAAGGTACAAGAACAAATTTAATTTTAAGATTCACCATTTCTGAAATTAACTGCTGATCAACCGATATAGTATCAGAGGAAACATAATCAAAATTATGAAGCTCTGATACAAATTGTTCTGGTTTCTGAGATGCAACCAAAATATTTGAATACCTCCATTTATCAGACCCATCTTTCATAATATATATTTTAGAAGATTGATCTTCAGTTGTAATTTTATTTAAAAAATTGCCAATGTTAATATCATCCCTTGTAAGGTAGCTTAGAGAAGTATATTGTATAGTCTGAGAATTAAAAAAATAGATGAGCAAAATGAAGAAAATAATGAATCCGAATTTACTCATAGGGGATGAATTAGAAGTATCCAGTAAATGATAAAGCCAATAAGCGGTGAATGGCAGAAGAAGCAAACTCCAGATCATAGCAATTCGCCAATAGTTATGGGTTGGCATTGCTTTGATCACGAATGATAGCACAGAAAATGTAAGCAATGTTCCGAAAAGAATTATGGAATATTTTTTTACGTTCGGATTTATTTTGACCAGATAGAACAAAGATGCTAGCCCAATAATGTTCAAAGAAGTAATATTAATAATTAGAAATTGATACAATGCATTATTTTTTATTTCACTAAAGATTCTACCTTCATTATATCTGTTAGTTACGGAAGAGACAAACCCGTGAGCACTTTCGTTAGCAATTGTCGAAAGGTAAATCCAATACACCGGAAATGCCGTTATAATGAGTGCAAAAGAAAAGATTAATATTACTTTCTGGGAAGGAGTTTTGCACGATTTGAAAAGCTGATAGGCAATAATTAGAAAAAGGAAAAGAGCAAATACCCATGCTTCATACCTAGTTGTCGTTCCAACACTTAAAAAAATAGCGGTCAGCCATAAAAACTTGTTCTTACCATTCCTCAACCATAAAAGAAAAAACGCAATTGAAGCTGTCATGAAAAAGAAAAAGTATATTTCAATAAGAGGCAGAGCGCTAAACACAGCAATAGGAAGAAAGAGTGTTGCAAGAAAACCAGTGAGAATAGCGACAATTTTATTTTCAAAAAGCTGGTGAGTCAAAATTATAAGTGAAAGCAGAGTGAGTAAACCAAATAGTCCGCTCATTATTCGTGGTGTTACAAGGAGATCATAATGTATTTTTAGAGCTAATCCATTTACAATCTTAAAAAAAGGCAGCCATATCGAAAACAATTGCCCTTCTCCTTTGTACCATTCGTATGCTTCCAATGTGTGCCCGGATTCATCCGCAGATAATGCAAAAAAATTTTTGCTTAATAAACTGGACTCAACAATAAAGAATAAAAAGATAGCTGCAGCAATTGATAGGTAAAAAGGAATGTTCCCTTTGATTCTGTTTGTCATTTTTAATTATGTAATTCTTTAGATCATAAATCTATTCTGTTCCAAATTACAAAATTTTACTTAATGATTCTGATGGCAAAACGAATTGTTATTTTATAGGTTTCGCGCGCTCAACTAATGGTCTTTTCTTTTTATCCTTGCTATTCAGCTTGTCAAGAATTACATCTGCTTCACTTGGAGTGACATTAAAAAACGAATAGGAATCGTTAATGTGAATTCCGGTAACTTTCTCTCCAGGAATTTTGGCTTTTTGCTTCAATAAATCTAATAATGCATGCGGAGTAAGATCATCTTTTTTTCCGAGGGCAAGAAACATTCTAGATTTACCGCGATTAGAATCGAATCTATTCTTCCCATTAAATCTATTCCCTCTTCGCTCAAACTGCCTCTTATTTCTTTGCTGGTCCTGCCTATCACCCGTCAATCTGAGTTCTCTGCCAAATTTCTGAGATTCGAAATAATCACGTATCTCAGCATAATTCTTTTCTTCAAGCTCATTCTGGTAAGAATTCTTTATAAGTGCAGCGATTATTTTTTCGGAATCATTATCATCAAGCAAATCTTTTGCAATCTGCATATAAGTTTCTGGAACAACCATTTCAACCAAGCCTTTCAACTCCTCAACAATTTTTTCTCTTTTAAAACTAATAACATCTTTTACATTTGGAATCCTTTGCTTACGAATATCGGTTTGAGTGAAATTTTTTATGTACATGAGCTTGCGATGCTCTTCGGGAGTAATAAAAGTAATCGCTGTCCCTTCTTTTCCAGCACGGCCTGTTCTGCCGATTCGGTGAAGATATGATTCCGCATCCTGCGGTAAAGCATAATTTATTACGTGTGTAAGCTCTTCAATATCAAGTCCGCGGGCTGCAACATCGGTAGCAACAAGAATATTTATTTTTTTATTCCTGAACTTGTTCAATATTTTTTCTCGAATATTTTGAGTTATGTCGCCGTGTAATCCTTCAACGTCATAATCACGATCGGATAATTTCGATGAGACAAAATCAACATCATTTTTTGTTCTGCAAAAAATCAAACCAAAAAATTCTTGAGTTGTATCAATGATTCTGCAAAGGGCATCGAGCTTGTCTGATTCCTTAACCTCATAATAAATTTGGTCGGTAAGCTCTGTTGTTTGTCCTGATTTCTTTGTACGAATGACCTCCCTTTTACCCATATATTTTTTTGCAAGGGTCATAATTCTTTCGGGCATAGTAGCCGAAAATAAAAGTGTACGTCTTTCTGCCGGTGTTCTCGATAAAATATCTTCTATGTCGTCAATGAATCCCATATTAAGCATTTCATCGGCTTCATCGAGTACAGCAAAAGAAATTTTATCTATTGTAAAACTTTTACGATTAAGATGATCGAGCACTCTGCCCGGAGTTCCAATGATTACATCAACACCTTTTTTTAGATGACGGAATTGAGTGTCATAAGATTGCCCGCCGTAAATTGGTGCAACGTGAATATTTTTCTCGCCGCGCAATGAATTAAATTCTTCAGAAACTTGAATGGCAAGCTCACGAGTAGGTACAATAACAAGGGCTTGAAGATGTCCCGCTTTTGTTTGTAATTGCTCAATAATAGGAAGAGCAAATGCAGCCGTCTTTCCCGTGCCGGTTTGCGCCTGACCTATTATATCAATTTTATTTTCAAGGATAAGCGGAATCACTTTTTTCTGAATCTCTGTCGGCTCTTCGAATCCTTTTAATTTAATTGCATGAAGCAACTCCTCCGAAAAACCGAACTCTTTAAAACCATTATTAACCATTAAATTATTGTCCTTAATTAAATTTATTCAAATACTAAAATGCGGTTGTAAATAAAATCGAATGAAAAAGTTTTTTTCGTAGTTCTTTGCTCAATATACTCTGCAACTTTTCCCAATCTTTTAGGAATAGAAAGAATTTTTTCCTGCGCTTTAGCTGCCGCTTCATTAAGCCCGGTCAACAATTCTATGTTCCAAAACTTAATTGCTTCCTCCACAATTTTTTTATAATCCCATGGACCATAAATGCCGACTCTTCTAACAACATCAGCCATTTCGCGAAAGTTTGGCATTGATAAACCAGGCATATCAATCGCAGGCATAATCGCTGCTGCGGATTGAAGAGCACGTGTTGGATCAATTTCAAGAATAGCTTTAAATACATTACGATAAAAAGTAAAATGTTTTGCTTCATCTGCGGCAATACTGCTAAGAATACCTTCAAGTAAAGGTTCATCTGCCCCTGCGCTAGTACCGGTATTTTTATGTGAAATTTGTGTAGCCCGCTCCTGCAGAGTTGTATAAACAAAAACTTTATACGGATCTTTATCCCAATCAGGATTAAAACCTGATTCCTGATAATGAAATTGCATCAATTCAATCTCACGGAAACTAAACAAGCGTGCATCACGAGCATAATCGCGTAAAACCCCGCCATGCCGATCTTCTTCTGCTGTCCACATATTGTTCCATTTAGACCAAAAGTTTTCATCACCAAGATGTTTTGCAATTATTCTATGAAAATGTGGAAGCCCTTCCTCGGTCAAGAGATTAATTGCGACAGCAACTCGAACCGAATCTTTTATTCCACGAGCACGTTCGCGTAATTTTTTAATTACACTTTCTTTATTATCGTCCATTTTTTCATCTGCCGGAAGATAATCGCTCGAAAACCATAATCTCCTTTTGGATATATGATCATTCATCCACGCTTTTACTTTTTCTTCAAGATGATTCAGAACTTCGACTTTACTTGATAAATCATTTTTATCAGTATCGTTTTTAGAAATAATAACTTCCATAGTGTTCCTTGATGTTTTTTATTTTCTTAAAATGCTAACGAACCTTAATACTTCCGGGCTGTTGGTTATCATTAAGATTACGAAGAGAATAACAAACGCTGCTGTAAGATGCTAAGGTAGAATTGTTTACTAGTTAAATATAGAGGAATTATAAGTTAATTCATAGAAAAAATTGAACATGTATTTGCTTATTGCATTAGATTGAAGACTTTAATTATGGTGTTCCAATTGCGCGTAGTTGATTTTACACCAAACTCCTTTTCAATGAAAAGATTTGGAAAACCATATCTGCCTCTGATTTCCGGAGTGATGCAGTAAATCTCGCGATTGTTACCCCCAATTAGCTCAACATCTTTTTTTGGTGAAAGGAAAGGTGGTTTTAACTTTTGCTTTAACCCATCTTTTATGAAAGTGATGTAGAGCTTTGTCTCAAGTTTAAATTTTTGTTTCTGGTACGGATCAAATTTAACTATCGCATTCAGCTCTTCAACCGTTCTAAGAAATACAAGAACATCGCTACTCAAATTTTTATGAAGCAGATTTTCAATCTTCTTTGCAAGAGCATTTTGATCACTTGTGGGGGACTGAAATATTACATTACCGCTTTGTATGTAAGTACGAACATTTTTAAATCCCAGCGTTTCAAATCTTTTTTTCAGCTCATCCATTTTGATAAGTTTTTTACCGCCAACATTAATGGCGCGGAGGAAGGCAATATGCTTAATCATGACAGTTATGGAGAAAAAATAGTACTGTGTTATTTTAAAATGATTTTATTGTTTACTTATTTATTATTCAGGCAGCTTTAAATGATTTTACTAAATCTACCATCATAATTAAAATTGCACATGAACCCAGGATCGCAGGAATATAATAGACATCTTGATAGTTCAAGCCATCGAACCAGTGTCCGAAAAT
>Ga0209321_10000367_pt1 | contig 29088 bp, 30 predicted proteins | sample Rifsed16ft4_FD_184012 | JGI IMG/M metagenome (GOLD analysis project Ga0209321, IMG submission 184012) | Soil microbial communities from Rifle, Colorado, USA - sediment 16ft 4 - CSP-I_5_4 (version 2) | ecosystem: Environmental > Terrestrial > Deep subsurface > Rock core/Sediment | place: Rifle...
TGTCGATCGCGGGGTTCCTCGCAACCGTCATGTGCTACCTGGGCGTCAACCTGGTCCTGTCGGGACTTCACAGTTACGGGGGTTGAAGCGACGGACCCCCGGGTGCAATGTTTCTTGCCGCAGAGGAAAGACCACGAGCCTCCTCGTGGTAATATTTACCGGTAAGGACTGCCGGATTCTGGAGAAAACATGCGGATTCTGAACCCGAAACGGAGGAAGGTGAAATTCTCCCGGAAGATCGCGAACTTTCTTCTGCTCGTGTATTTCGCGATGGGGGCCGGACTCGTCGATTCGTCCGTTCTTTGCTTCGGCAAGGACGGGCATCTCGCCATGGAATCCGCGGGGACATGTGCGCTTTGCGGCGTCCGGACCATCTTGTCCGTTCAGCCGGAATCCCTGATTCCGGAAGGAAATCCGGCGCCCGGCTGTGGCCCCTGTCAGGATTTTTCGATCACTTCCGCGAGGAAGTTTCCCGAGATTGCGGTACTCCCTCCCCCGGGATCGGACAGGAGTGATGCTGCTTTCCCATCCATGGATCCTGCCGAAGGATTCCGGACTGCGATAGCATTCGCATCTTCCGTGTCCGATCCATTGGAAATACCTGATCCGATATCCCGCCACGCCCGCACCGTCGTTCTTCTAATCTAACACCCGTTCCTCTCCGGTCTGCGTCATCGTCCCATTCGGGGCGATGACTGCTTTTCCCGTTAACCATTTCGCGTTTCGCTCTCCGGGATTTTTCGGGAAGCAGACGCGATCCATGTCGGAGGACTCGAATGAAAAAGTCACGGTTATCCCTGGCAGTAATCGCGGGAGCGGCGGTATTTCTCTGCGTCGCAACACCGCATGCCGATGGAGCGAATCCGGCGGAAGTCCAGGAGTCCTCGGGGGAGCTCAACCTCCGCCAGGCCCTTGAGCTGGCGCTTGCCGGAAACCCCGACCTTGCGTCTTTCCCCTGGGAACTGCGATCCGGGGACGCCAGGATCCGGCAAGCCGGACTGAGGCCAAACCCCGAGCTTACGGTCGACCTTGAGAATTTCCTCGGGTCCGGGCCTCTCCGCCGGTTCGATTCCCTTGAGACGACCCTCTCGATCAGCCAGCTCGTGGAATTGGGCGGCAAGAGGGCCGCCCGCATCCGGCTGGCGTCGTCGGAAAAAGAGGTTTCGAGGTGGGATTACGAGGCGAAGCGGGCGGACCTGGCGGCGGAAGTCGCCAAGTCGTTCGTGGAGGTCCTTGCCGCCCAGGACCGGCTGACCCTGGCGGAGGAGTTGGCTCGCCTGGCCAAGGAAGTCTTGAACGCTGTCGCCGCTCGCGTCGCGGCCGGGAAAATCTCCCCCGTGGAAGAGACGAAAGCATCCGTCGCCTGGTCCATCAGCGGGATCGAGCTGGAACGAGCCAGGCGGACCATCGAGGCGGCGAGGAAGAAGCTGTCCGCTACGTGGGGGAGCTCCCGGCCGATTTTTTCCAGAGCCGTCGGGCGGCTTGACCAGGTAACCCCGGTACCGCCTGCCGAAGATCTGGTCGGTCGGATCTCCGGCAACCCCGATATCGCACGCTGGGCGGCGGAAATCGAACAGCGCAGAGCGGTCCTTGCGCAAGACCGCGCCGAGCGTATTCCCGATGTCACGATCAATGCGGGGATCCGTCGTTTCAGGGAAGTGGAAGATACCACCTTCGTCGCTGGAGCTACCATCCCGATCCCCATCTTCGATCGGAACCAGGGAAAGATCCTTGAATCGCAATACCGGATTTTCAAGGCGGAACGGGAGCGTGAAGCCGCCGGGAGCAAGGTTCTCGCCGCTCTTTCCGATGCTTACCAGGCGCTGGCCACAGGGTATACGGAGGCGACGACCCTGAAGTCCGCCGTCCTCCCAGGAGCCCAAAGCGCCTTTGAAGCGACGAGCGAAGGGTTCCGCCAAGGGAAGTTCGGCTACCTCGAGGTCCTCGACGCGCAAAGGACGCTGTTCGAGGCAAGGGGCCGGTATGTCGAGGCCCTTGGCGCCTATCACAAAGCGGTGGCGGACACGGAACGACTGATCGGCGGCGAGCTCGGCGAACCAGTGAAAACCATCGAGACCAACTGAGGGAGTACGCGATGAAGACCACGATCAACCTGTTCGGAAAGGTCCTGTTGGCGTTTTTCATGACGGCCGCGTTGCTGTGGGGGACCGCATGCACGAGTCAGGCCCCCTCGGGATCGGCCGGGAAAGGGCACGAGGCGCAGAAGGAGACTCCGGGCGCCGGCAAGGACGGCCACGGCGACGAAAAGGCGATCCGCATGACGGAAGCGCAATTGAAAGAATTCGGCATCGAGCTCGCTACGGCCGGTTCCGGCCCGCTCAAGGTCCAGGTCGAGCTTCCTGGAGAGATCGTTCCCAACGCGGACCGGATCGCACATGTCGTCCCTCGCGTACCGGGGGTGGTCCGAGAGGTCCGGAAAGTTCTCGGGGATCACGTCCGCAAAGGAGAAATCCTTTTGGTCCTGGACAGCAAGGAACTTGCGGACAACAAGGCGGCGTTCCTCTCCGCGCGCGAGAAGATGGACCTTTACAAGGCCAACTTCGACCGGGAAGAGGACCTCTGGAAGAAGAAGATCTCCCCTACCCAGGACTACCTGCAGGCCAAACAGGCGCTAAGCGAAGCGCGGATCGAGCTCCGATCCGCCGAACAGAAGCTGCACGCCCTCGGATTTTCGGACGCCTACCTGGCGCAGTTGCCCTCCCAGCCGGACGTCTCGTACATCCGGTACGAGGTCATCGCTCCCTTCGACGGCGTAATCATCGAGAAGCACGTGGCGCTGGGGGAGGTTCAAAAGGAGGACGCCGAGATGTTTCTCATAGCGGATTTGAGTTCCGTCTGGGTGAACCTGGGCGTGTACCAGAAGGATATCCCGTCGGTCCGGGTGGGTCAGCCCGTTGTCATCTCGGCAGGGCACGGAATCCCTGAAATGGCCGGGAAGATCAGCTACATCGGGCCGCTTGTCGGGGAGCAAACCCGGACGGCGACCGCCCGGGTGGTTCTTCCCAACCGCGGAGGGCAGTTGCGGCCCGGTTTGTTCGTCACCGGGAGGGTCACTCTCAGCACCGTTCCGGTCCCGATCCTGGTTCCGAAGACCGCTTTGCAGACGATCGACGAAAAGACAATCGTGTTCGTGGAGGACGAGGACGGCTTCGAGCCCCAGCCGGTCACCGTCGGCCGTTCCAACGGGACGCACGTGGAAATCACCTCGGGCCTCAAGGCCGGGCAGAAGATCGTGTCCGCCGGCTCGTTCACCTTGAAGGCGCAACTTGCCAAGGGGTCGTTCGACGACGGCCACGGCCATTAAGGCGGGAGAGGAGCCACCATGCAGACACTGATCGCGTTCGTCCTCCGGAACCGCCTCTTGATGCTGGTCCTCGGAGGCCTGGTCCTGGCCGCCGGGGCCTACAGCTATACCCGGCTGCCCGTGGACGCCTTCCCGGACGTGACGCCGAACCTCGTCCAGGTGTTTACGGAAACGGGCGGGCTCGCACCCGAGGAAGTGGAGAAGTACGTCACCTACCCGGTCGAGGTCGCCATGAGCGGTCTCCCCAACCTCAAGGAGATCCGGTCGGTCTCCAACTTCGGACTCTCGGTGGTGAACATCTACTTCGATGACGGGACCGAACTCTACCTCAACCGCCAATTGGTCAACGAACGGCTCCAGATCGCCCGCGAAGAGATCCCGATGGGGTTCGGGGATCCGGAAATGGGCCCCGTTTCCACGGGTCTCGGCCAGATCCTCTTCTATTTCGTGGAGGACGAGACCGGCAAACGGACGCCCCAGCAGATCCGGGAAATCCAGGACTGGCTGATCAAATTCAACCTCCAGACCGTGAAAGGGGTGACCGAGGTCCTCTCCCTCGGAGGCGACGTGAAGCAGTACCAGATCCGCGTCCGACCGATCGACCTTCTTCGGTACGACCTTTCCTTGAGCAACGTCGTTGAGGCCGTCAAGGCGAACAATTCCAACGTCGGAGCCCAGTTCATCGTCAAGAACGCGGAGCAGTACATCGTCCGTTCCGTCGGGCTCGCCGAGAAGATCCCCGATCTGGAAAACATCGTCCTCAAGTCCAGGAGCGGGACTCCCGTATTTCTGCGGCAGGTGGCCGATGTGGCGACGGGCGGCGAGGTCCGTCTCGGCCTGGCGACCATGAACGGGAAGGGGGAGGCGGTGATCGGCATGGTCCTGAAGCTGATCGGGACCAACACCTCGACCGTGATCAAGGACGTGAAGGACCGGATGGACAAGATCAACAAGGTCCTCCCCCCGGGGATCAAGGTGGTCCCGTATTACGACCAGGCGACGTTGGTGGCCAAATGCGTCCGGACGGTCACCAAGGCCCTGGCCGAGGCGGTCCCCCTCATCGTGCTGATCCAGCTCCTGATGCTGGGCGGGATCCGGCCGAGCATCGTGGTGCTGGCCGCCATTCCCTTCTCGCTGGGGTTTTCCTTCCTGGCGATGAAATACCTCGACATCTCCGCCAATCTGATGTCCCTCGGGGGGCTGGCGATCGCCCTCGGCCTGCTGGTGGACGGCTCGGTGGTCATGGTCGAGAACGTGGATCGGACGCTCCGGGAGGAAGACCCGGAGGAACCCCTTTCCCAAGTGATCCTCCGGGCGTGCGCGGAGGTGGCGCGCCCCATCGTCCTCTCGCTGCTCATCATCGTGATCGTCTTCCTGCCTTTGTTCACCTTGCAGGGAGTGGAGGGGAAGACCTTTCGTCCACTGGCGCAGACGATGGCGCTTGGGATGTTCGGGTCCCTGTTGTTCGCCGTCTTTCTGACGCCGGTCCTGGCCAGCCTTCTCATGCGCAGGCCGCGGCACGCGTCCGGAGGGCACAAGGAGTTCGTCGTCGTCCGGTGGATGCAGTCGGCGTACCGGCCGCTGGTGACCTTTTTCGTCCGAAAGCCGTCCGCCGCCATCGGAACGGCCCTGGGCCTCCTCGTGGTAGGAGGGCTCCTGTTTACCCGCCTGGGTTCGGAGTTCGTCCCGCGGCTGAACGAGGGGGATCTCCTGGTCCGGGCCACGATGGCGCCCTCGATCTCCCTGGAGGAGGCCAGGGACACCATGCTCCGGTTCGAGCGCCGGCTCATGGCGACGTTCCCGGAGGTGACCACCGTGGTGACTCGCGTGGGCCGCGGCGAGGTGGGAGCGCATGCTGATCCCGTCAATTCCGGCGAGGCGTTCATCGCCCTGAAAGCGCAGGACCAGTGGAAGACCGCGAAAACCCCCGCGGAACTCTTCGACAAAATGAGCGACGCGTTCGGGAATTTCCCGGGTGCCGCGTTCAACTTCACGCAACCGATCGCCGCGGCGGTGGACGAGTTGATCAGCGGCAGCAAGGCGGATCTTGCGATCAAGATCTTCGGCCAGGACATGGAAGTGTTGAAACAGAAGGCGGCGGAGGTGGAGGCGGTGATCCGGACCGTTCCCGGCGCGGACGATGTCCAGAAGGACCAGGTGACCGGGACGCCCCAGCTCCGCATCACGGTGGACCGGCAGGCCATCGCCCGCCACGGGATCAACGTCGAGAACGTCCAGAGCATCATCCAGACCGCCGTCGGGGGCGAGAAGGCGGGTCAGATTTTCGAGGGGATTCCCCGTTTCGACATCGTCGTCCGGTATGCCCATGGGAGCCGAAGCACGGGGGATGCGATCGGCCGGATCCTGGTGGCGGCGCCGGGCGGGCAAAAGGTGCCGCTGTCCGATCTGGCGAGGATCGAGGAAATCGTGGGTCCCCGGCAGATCACCCGGGAGGACAACCAGCGATTCATCACGGTGCAATGCAACGTACGTGGCCGGGACATCGGATCGTTCGTCCGGGACGGCCAGAAGGCGATTGGGGAAAAGGTCAAGTTCCCCTCGGGATACCTCGTAAGTTGGGGGGGGCAGTTCGAACTCCAGCAGGAGGCCAACAAGCGGCTGGCACTGGTCGTTCCCGTCACGCTCCTGATCGTGTTCCTTCTGCTCTTTTCGGCATTCAACTCGCTGAAGAACTCCCTGCTGATCCTCCTGAACATCCCTCTGGCCCTGGTCGGAGGCGTGGCGGGGCTGTGGGTGACCGGCCAGAACCTGTCCGTTCCGGCCTCCGTAGGCTTCATCGCCCTCTTCGGGATCGCCCTCGCCAACGGGATGGTGCTGGTGACCTACCTGAACCAGTTGCTCCGGGAGGGAGTCCCCATGGAGGAGACGTGCATCCGGGGAGCGTGTCTGCGGCTTCGCCCCGTCCTCATGACCGCGTTGGCCGCCGGCCTGGGGCTGCTGCCGATGGTGCTCTCTCACGGGACGGGCAGCGAAGTGCAGCGTCCCCTCGCAACGGTGGTGATCGGGGGGCTGGTGACGTCCACCGCCCTCACGCTGCTGGTCATCCCGGCGGTTTACCGTTGGTTCTCCATCGACGTGGAGAAGGAAAACAACCATCAGTCCCAGACGGAGGGAACCCGATGAAGGAAATCAAGGCGTACATCAAGCCGCACATGCTTTCGAAAGTCACCAGGGCTCTCCAGAAGGTCGAAGGACTCACCGGGATGAGCGTTACCAACGTTCAGGGTTTCGGGCGAGGGCGGGCGATGGGCACCCCAAGGCGGGTCGACGAAGATCTCCTGGATTACTCCCTGCGCATGAAGCTCGAGATCCTCTGCAAGGATGAAAAAGTGGAAGAGATCGTATCCCTGATCGAAAAGACGGCCCATACGGGCCTTCGAGGCGACGGCAAGATCATCGTCACTCCGGTCGAGATGGCGGTCCGCATCAGCACGGGGGAACGTGGTGAAATCGCGATCTGACGGAGGAGACTCGAGATGAGAAGAACCGCCGTATTACTCGTCGTATCTGTCGCCGGAGTCCTCCTTGCGGGCTGCGTGACGACATCCCAATTCATGAAGGCGCGATCGCAGGGCGCGCGCGCCGACGTCTTCGAGGAAGTCGGCGAGAAGGACACCGTTCCGAGGGGGTATGCCCTCCTGGAGTTTCGGGCGTCGATCAAGACCCACACGGAAGGATTTTACCTCTTTGAGTCGAGAGATTCCCTCCATGGCAAGAAAAACTACCCCTTCGTCCTGAACATCGACGGCCAAGCCGTCGTCTGGAAGGTCGATGGCCGGGAGGAAACCATCCCGATCCATTTCGAGAAAGGTGGGAGGAACCCCGAGGGAGGGACCGGCGTCAGGTATGAAATCCGGAAGAAAATCCGGCTGGCCGCGGGCGCCCACCGCGTGTTTTTCGGCCTCCCGGCGGCGGATTATTACCGGGAGTTCGACGTGACGTTAAAGGAAGGCAAAAGCTACACTCTGGCGTTTGAGCCGGTATACAAGAAGCAGAGAAGGGAACTCCGAAGGTTTTTAAGCGGTTTGGATCGGCTTGAGAAAAATATGACCGAACCGTGTCCGTAGGGATGGTTTGAGAAGGAGAGGAAACGTGTGTAGTGTCATTGCCGTCCTCCTCGAATCCTGATCCTACGATGCACTCCGTACCCTGCCGCAGGGAAACCATGCTCTCGTTTCATAGTCTAAACAGGCGTGGCGGATGGCACGCCCGGCGAAAGGGGAATGGCATGGGCACGACGTTGCAAGGAGTGAATGTCGATCAATTGGTTGGCACGGTAAACGCGATCAAGGAGAACCCGGATCTGGCCCGCTTTCGGTTTCGCGCCGTCACGGAATGGGTTGACGGCGGTCACTCGCGGACGAAGATACAAGGATTCTACGGGGCCGGAATCGAGGATGCGTCGCGGAACTCTCCGTTCGTCCTTGAAGGGGATGAGCCGCCCGTACTGCTTGGCGCAAACGCGGGACCGAATGCCGTTGAGACCGTTCTCTCCGCGCTGGCCTCGTGCCTTACGGTGGGGATCGTGTACAACGCGGCCGCCCGGGACATCAAGGTCGAGTCGCTCAGCTTCACACTGGAAGGCGATATCGATTTGCACGGATTCCTCGGGTTATCCGATCGGGTCCGCCCCGGGTATCAGAACATTCGTCTGGGTTGCAGGATGAAAAGCGATGCTCCGCGCGAAAAGCTGGAGGAACTTTGGGAGTACGTGCAGCGGACATCGCCCGTTCTCGACATCGTCCGGAACCCGGTGCCCGTCTCCCTGACGATTGAAAACGCGTAGCATGCAAGGGACCAAGGGAAGGTAGCTCCTTGCGCGCGGGTAGCAGACTAGAAGAGTTAGGAAAATTATCACAAACCCAGCGCCGCTTTGGCGACGTCTTGCCGGAGCCACTCGGACGTCTTGAAGTGGAGCGTAAGGCCCCTCGCGTCCCGGAAAAGGCGCTCGACAGCGTACTCACGACTATATCCGTGGCCACCGAAGACCTGGATCGCCAGGTTCGATATTTCGACCGCCGCTTCGGAGGCGAAAAGCTTCGCCTTGAACCCGTTTATAACGGCGGTGCCGGGTGCGGAATCCGCGTTGCTTGCGCAGGCAGACAGGAGGGATTCAGCGGCATCCGTCTTCAGGATCATGTCCGCGATCATGAACTGAACAGCCTGGTGAATTCCGATGGGCTGTCCGGCGATCATCCTTTTCTTGGCATGTTCGATGGCGAGTTCGGTTGCCGATTTGGCGATGCCGAGGGATATGGCCGCAGCTCCAAAGAAGCCCCATCCGACGACGGTCTTTCCGATAACCTTCGTCCCTTCTCCTTCCTTCCCGACGAGGTTGCCGGCAGGCACGCGGCAGTCGCTGAAAAACAGTTCCCGTGAGGAGGTGCTGGTTAGTCCCATTTTGTCTTCCGGACGGCCGAAGGACAGCCCGGGAGCGTCTTTCTCGACGAGCAGGGTAGTCATTCCCTGCGGGCCCTTTTCCGGATTCGTCCGGACGAGAACCAGGTAGACGTCGGCTTCTCCGGCCGATGTGATGAAGAACTTCGTGCCGTTGATGACGTAGTGGCTGTTCTCCTTTTTTGCCCTTGTGGTGATGGCGCCGGCGTTGCTTCCGCTGTCCGGCTCGTGGACGGCGAACGCCCCTATGGAACGGCCTTCCAGCATCTTCGACAGCCATTTCCTCTTCAGCACATCGCCGGCGGCCAGTTCGATGGCCTTTCCAACAACGGCGCTGGAGACATAGATGAGGGCCGTCGAGGCACAGGCTTTGGACATTTCCGCGACCACAGGGGCGAAGACGTGTCGCCCGAGACCCAGGCCTCCTTCCTCCGCGGATACGATCAACCGATGGAAACCGGCTTCCCCAAGCGCCTTCATGTTCTCCCAAGGAAAGGTGCGTTCCCGGTCCGTCTCCACGGCGCGGGGTTTCAACCTCTCGGTGGCGATCCGAGTGGCGGTGTCTCTTATCTCTTCCATGTGCAATTTCTCCATCGGGCCACCTTGTCGTTCGATTTTGCCCGGAGGGAGCTCTGCCGTGGAGCTCCCTCCGGGGTTTTGGTCGGAGGAACCTACGGCCTTACTTCGCCTGTTTCTTCGGCGCCTTCGTCTTTTCCACCTTGGGGTTCGGCTTGATCTTCTTTCCCGGCGGTACGCAACCGCAGCCGCAATTCTCTTTCTTGGCCAATGGAATCACCTCCTTTCGTCCGTTCCGTTTTTTGCCGTCCGCGCACGTCGGCATCCGCAGATACATCGCTTTGCGAAGTCCGGCGGGAGCCGGTACACCTGGAAGCTCTTCTCCGCCATCCTTACGATCCGCTCCTGGAGCTTCCTCTTGCCGTCGTGAAGCCGTTTTCTCAACGCTCCCTCGGTGATGCCGAGGAACCGGGCGGCGTCCCTCGTCGAGAGATCGTCGATGTGGCAGAGCAGCACGGGAAACCGGAGGGTATCGGACAGCGAGGATACGATCCGCTTCACCTCCTCCCCGAACGCATCGGCTTCGCCCCGCTCCCTCTCGGCCTCCGGTTCGGCATCCGCCGCCGGCGAATGCAGGACCCCCGCCTCCTCGAGCGCCCCGAAACGGCGCTGTTCCCTGCGCGATGCCAGGGCGAGGTTCCTGGTGATCCTCCGCAGCCAGGGGGGGAAGGAGCTCTCCGTTCGAAGATCCCGCAGGGACTGGAACGCGGTTACGAACGCCTCCTGGGCGACGTCCTCCGCGAGCGCCGCATCTTTCAGAATCTGGAACGCCGTGGCGTACACGAGATTCTGGTACCGTCGGATCATCACGGCGAAGGCTACGGTGTCGCCCTCCTTCGCTTTCCTGACCAGGTCGATTTCCTCTTCCCGCCGCATCATCCCTCCTTTCCCTGCCTATATAGATAAGGCCGCCCCTGAATTGTTACCAACGAAAATCGTCCAGCTTGTTCGACTCGGAGGTTCCGACTTGTCCGGATACGCAAAAAGGCGGATCGGTTGTAATTGTTTGCTATCTTATATTAGAATCTTCTAACTATATAATAGGAGGAGCTATGGACCCCGACCGCGCATACGAACAGGCGGAACTCTTGAAAGCGTTCGCGCACCCCACCCGCCTCCAGATCCTGGCCGAACTCGGAAAGGGGACGCGGTGCGTGACGGACATGGAGGACATCCTTCCCGTCACCCAGGTGAACATCTCCCAGCACTTGACGGTCCTTCGAAATGCCAGGCTCGTGGACTTCGCCCAGGACGGCGCGATCCGGTGCTACTACCTGAGCCGGCCGAAACTGGTGGAGGGAGTGCTGACGTTGCTCTCCGCGGACCATCCGGTCCTCCGGAAGACCAAGGAGCAGATCGACCGGGAAAAGGCCAAGAGCGGGAAAGAGAGGGTGGCGGTCCGTGGCTGAAGACACCCGGATACCGCTTCTGGAACACGAGCCTTCGGAAACGCCCGTCTTCACGGCGGCAAACCTGCTGAGGGCTGCCCGGATCCGGAAGGGGCTGCCCAAGGTTGCCGTCCCGCCCGGATGCCTCCTGGACTTCGACGGGGAACTTGTCCAACACCTCGCCGATACGGGAAAGGCCGTTGAGGATCCCGCCTGGCCCTGTTTCCATACGCGCTTCTTCCGTTGGCGGGCAGGGAGCGCCGAATACGGAGTGATCGGGGGCACGATCGGAGCCCCGTTTGCCGTCCTGGTCGCCGAGGAACTGTTCGCCCTCGGGTGTCGCGCCCTTGTGAGCATCTCCTCGGCGGGGCTTGTGGCCGAACGATTCACTCCGCCCTTTTTTCTGCTGATCGACAGGGCATTGCGCGACGAGGGGACGAGCTGCCATTACCTGCCTCCCGGCCGGTATTCCGATGCCGATCCGTCGCTGGTCGCCGCGGTCCGGAGGGGCACGGACGGGTTATCCGTCCCGGTACATGCCGGCCCGTCCTGGACCACGGATGCGCCCTTCCGGGAGACGAAACGTCTCATCGCCTCGCGCCGCCTGGAGGGGATCGTCTCCGTCGAAATGGAGGCCGCCGCGCTTCTGAGCCTGGGGCGGGCCCTCGGCAAGCCGGTCGTGTGCCTTGCCCACGTGACCAATACGATGGCGACGCGGACGGAGGATTTCGAAAAAGGGGGAGACACGGGGCTTGCGGATTCCCTTTCCGTGTGCGCCGCGGCACTCGAAGCCGCCCTGGAACATGCGGGAAGAAAGACAAATACAAGTGAAGGAGGACGGTAACGGTGAAGATCGCAATGGTGATCTCCCAGACGAGCCCCGAGCTGGTGTTCAACGCGTTCCGGTTGGCCAACTTCAGCCGGAAGGAAGGGGACGAGGTGAAGGTGTTCCTCCTGGCCGAAGGGGTGGAGCTGGACGGGATCGACAACCCGAAATTCGACGTCCGGGGGCAGGCGGAGAGCTTCCTCAAGGTGGGTGGGCAGATCCTCGCTTGCGGGACGTGCCTCACGCTGCGCAACTCGCAAGGATCGGAGCTGTGCCCCTTGTCCACGATGAAGGACCTCTACACGCTGATCCGGGAAGCGGACCGCGTCGTGACGTTCTGACGGGGGAGAGATGACCCGTAGGGCGGAGGACATGAAGAGTAACACAACCGCCCCGGAGACTGCACCGGTCCTGGGGCTCCGTCAGAACCTCGCCCAGTTCTCGCTCCTGGTCCTTGTCAACGCCTTCGTGGGAGGAATGGTCGGCCTGGAGCGGGTCATCCTGCCGCTCATCGCCGAGCAGGAGTTCGGGCTGGTCTCCAAGAGCGTCATCCTCTCGTTCATCGTGGGGTTCGGGTTCGTCAAGGCGTTCACCAACCTGGCGGCGGGACGGTTCTCCGACCGGATCGGGCGGAAAGCGCTCCTCGTGGGCGGCTGGATCGTCGGCCTGCCCATCCCCTTCATCTTGATGTGGGCGCCGTCCTGGGGATGGATCACCGTCGCCAACTTCCTTCTGGGAATCAACCAGGGGCTCTGCTGGTCGACCACCGTCATCATGAAGATCGACCTGGTGGGGCCGCAGCGGCGGGGACTGGCGATGGGGCTGAACGAGTTCTCCGGGTATCTGGCCGTTTCCCTGGCGGCGCTGGCCACCGGGTACATCGCAGCCGCCTACGGCCTGCGGCCCGCCCCCTTCTACCTCGGAGTGGGATTCGTCGTGCTGGGCCTGATCCTGTCCCTGTTCTTCGTCCGGGAAACGCATGGGCACGCCCGCCACGAAGCGGAAAGGCACGGCAGCGTGGCCGATGTCCCGTTCAAGGACATTTTCGCCCGCACCAGCTACAAAAACCCCGACCTGTTTTCCTGCAGCCAGGCGGGGATGGTGAACAACCTGAACGATGGAATGGCCTGGGGGCTCTTCCCCCTTTTCTTCGCCGCCGCGCAGCTGCCGGTGGAAAGGATCGCCGTCCTGGCGGCCGCCTATCCGGCGGCGTGGGGGATCTGCCAGCTCGGAACGGGAGCGCTCTCGGACCGCATCGGACGGAAGTGGTTGATCGCCGGAGGGATGTGGGTCCAGGCGGTGGGGATCGGAATGATCGCCGCCACCGCCTCTTTTTCGCCGTGGATGGCGGGCACGGTCCTCCTCGGCGTCGGGACGGCGATGGTATACCCGACCCTTCTTGCGGCCATCGGAGATGTCGCCCACCCGTCCTGGAGAGCCTCCGCGGTGGGCGTCTACCGGCTCTGGCGGGACGCCGGGTACGCGTTCGGCGCGCTGCTGGCGGGGATCGTCGCGGACCTGCTCGGGATCGCATGGGCCATCGCGGTGATCGCGGGGCTTACCTTCGCGTCGGGAACGATCGTCGCGCTGCGCATGAGCGAGACGTTGAAACGGGGATAGGGGAAGCGGCCATGGCGGGGAAAACAATCGTTATTCTGGGCGGCGGGGTAGGGGGGCTCGTCGCCTCAAACGAGTTTCGCAAGAAGTTGGGGAGGGAACACAGGATCGTCCTGGTGGACAAGGAGACTCGCCATGTCTTCGCTCCCTCCTTCACGTGGCTCATGCTGGGTTGGCGGGATCTTCCCCGGATCTCCCGGGAGCTGGGATTGTTGGCGAAAAAAGGGATCGAATACGTAAACGCCGAAGCGTTGGAGATCGACCCGGGGAACCGGCTCGTGAAAACCGGCGCCGGGGATTTCGCCTACGACTACCTGATCGTCGCTCTCGGCGCCGAGCTGAACCCCCAGGCCGTTCCGGGGCTGTCCGAGGCCGCACACACTCCCTATTCCCTGGAAGGGAGCGTCGCACTCCGGGACACCCTGAAAGGTTTCGACGGCGGAAAAGTGGCCGTGGTGATCTCCGCGCTTCCCTTCAAATGTCCGGCCGCCCCGTATGAGACGGCCCTTTTGCTGGAATATGCGTTCAGGCAAAAGGGGTTCAGGGATCGTGTGGACCTGCGCGTTTTTACTCCGGAGTCCTTGCCGATGCCCGTTGCGGGGTCCGGGGTGGGAACCGCCGTGAAACGGTTTCTGGACGAGCGGGGCATCGGGTTCCACCCGCAGCACAAGCTTTCCTCGGTGGACCCGGGGAAAAAGGAAATCACTTTCGAGAACGGCCAGAAGGCGAACTTCGACCTTCTCGTTGCGGTTCCTCCCCATCGAAGTCCGGAGGTCGTCCGGAAGTCCGTTCTGGCGAACGAGGCCGGCTGGATCCCCGTGGACAGGGGAACGATGAAGACGAGATTCGAGAACGTCTTTGCGCTGGGGGACGTTACGTCCATTCAGCTTCCCGGAAGGTACAAGCCCGACATCCCGTTGATGTTGCCCAAGGCGGGGGTATTCGCCCACTACCAGGCATCGGCCGTAGCCCACAATATCGCCTCCGGGATCAAGGGCGGAACCGGCGGCGATGTGTTCAGTGGAAGGGGGTACTGCTTCCTGGAGACAGGTGACGGGATGGCCGGCTACGGGAGCGGGAATTTCTACGGGGAGCCGCAACCGGCGGTTACGTTCGGCCGGCCCGGCCGGCTCGGGCGCTTCGCGAAGGTCCTGTTCGAGAAATGGTGGCTGCATCACTGGTTCTAAGGGGTTGAAGATGCTCGATATGCTTACTCGATACCGCCGGAGGCTGGTTGAGCTTTCGGCGACCCACCCGCGGATCGTGGTGGGCCTGACGCTCCTCCTGACGGTCGCCTTCGGCCTCCAGTTTCCGAAGATCAGGATCGACACGGACCCCAAGAACATGCTCCCCGAGACCTCCCAGGTCCGGCGGTACAACGATCAGGTCGAGAGCTGGTTCGGACTGCATCCCGACGTGATCGTCGTGGGGATACGGAATGAAGGAGGGCTCTTCAACCCGGAAAGCCTCCGGCGGATCAAGCGGATCACGGATGAAATCCTCAAACTTCCCGGCGTCGTCGCGCGGGACGTGATCAGCCTCCCCACGGTGGACGACGTGACCGTGGACGGGGAGACCCTCCGGGCCCAGCCGCTCCTCGACCGCGTCCCCGAAAGGGAGGAGGGCCTTGCCGCGCTGAAGAAGCAGCTCACCGGCAATCCCCTCGTGCTCGAACGGCTCGTGTCCGCCGACGGAAAGGTATCGGCGCTCTACGTTCCCATCGAGAAGGGGGCGAACGGCAAGGAGATCGCAGACAAGATCAGGAAGATCGCCGCCGCGAAGAAGGGGCCCGAACAGTTCTTCTTCGCCGGCGATCCCGTCGCCCGCGACACCTTCGGCATCGAGATGTTCCGCCAGATGGCATTCTTCTCCCCCCTCGCCGGGATGGTGATGATGGTCGCGCTCTACTTCATGTTTCGCAGCGCGACGCTCGTGATCGCGAACATGGGCGTGGCGATGATCTCCATCATCTGGGCGATGGGGTTCTTCATCGGCCTCGGGGTGCCGATCCACATCATGGCCTCGATGGGCCCGGTCTTCCTGATGGCCATCAGCACGGACACGGTGCACATCTTCAACGAGTTCCATTTCCGGTACAAGGATGTGCACGACAAGCGGGAGGCGATCCTCCAGACGATGGAGGCCACCGCCACTCCGATCGCCTATTCGGACCTCACCACGGCGGCGGGCTTCGCCTCGCTGGCCGTGGGCCCCATCGTTCCCGTGAAGATTTTCGGCCTGCTGGTGGCCTTCGGGACCCTCGTCGTCCTCCTGCTGAGCTTCACGCTGGTTCCCGCCTTGATGGCCCTGATGAAGGAGGAGCGCATCGAACGGGTGAACCTCAAGAAGGATCCGGGCGGGGTCATCTCCCGGTGGCTTTCCGGCGTGGGTCGTTTCGCCACGGGCCGCGGGACGGCCGTGGTCCTCGCGGGCGCCCTGCTGATCGCCGTCTCGGTCGTGGGGATCGCCCGGATCCGGGTCAACAACAACATGATCCACTGGTTCAAGGCGGGAAGCGACGTGCGGAAGGCCGACCGGGTTCTGAACGACAGCCTGGGAGGAACGGCCTCCCTGTACCTTGTCGCCGATGCGAAAGAGGATGGAGGGATCGCGGATCCCCGGGTCTTGCGGTCGCTGGAAAGGCTCCAGAAAGCGATCGAAAAGCGATACCCCGTAGGGAAGACCGTTTCCGTGGCCGACTACGTAAAACGGATCAACCGGGTTCTCCACGACGACGATCCCGCCTACGAGACGATTCCCGACTCCCGGGAGACGATCGGTCAGTACCTTCTCCTGTTCAACATGGCGGCCAAGCCGAGGGACCTGAACAACGTCATCGACTATCCGTACCGGAAGGCCAACGTGACGGTTCAGCTCCGGTCATGGGACGCCGTGGACACGAAGGCCCTCCTCGAAAAGATCCGGGGCGATCTCCGGGTGGATCCCATCCCCGGGGTCGAGATCCGGCCGGCAGGGATCGCTTATTTCAACATGGTGTGGAACGACGAGGTCTTGTGGGGAATGCTCTCGGGTTTTATCGCGTCCTGCGCGCTCGTCTTCGTACTTCTGGTTCTGGCCTACCGATCCTTCTGGTGGGGGATCGTCAGCTTTCTTCCCCTGTTTTTCACCATCGTCCTCATCTACGGAGTGGTGGGGTTCGTCGGGAAGGACCTCGACATGCCCATCTCCGTCCTTTCCACCCTCTCCCTGGGACTGGCCGTCGACTTCGCCATCCACTTCGTGAGCCGCTTCCGGCAGAGGTACGGGGAGACGAAGGATGTGCAGGAGGCCCTCCTCTGGACCGTGGCCCGCCCGGGGAAGGGAATTCTCCGGAACGCCGTGCTCTTCGCCTCGGGTTTCGCCGCGATGATCTTCGCTTCCCTGACTCCGTACATCACCGTGGGGATCTTCATGATGGCGATCATGCTGCTTTCGGCGGCGGCCACGATCCTGTTGCTTCCCTCGCTCATTGTCCTTTTCTCCCGGCGGTTGACGAAAGCGGTTTAGGAGATTCGTGATGGCGAAAACACGTGTCGTTTGGCTTTCGGCGGTGATCGCGCTGTTCCTTCCGATCGGTGGCCTCTTCTCCCGGGCCCTTGCCGGGACGCCCGGTGGGGCGGAGGAGATCATGCGGCGATCCGCGCTGGTGCAGTTCTACTCCGGCAACGACATGAGGGCGAAAGTGACGATGAGGCTCCTGAGCAAGGAGGGAGGCGAGAGGGTTCGGGAACTGATCATGACGAGGAGGAACGTAAAGGCCGGAGGAGACCAGAAATATTTCATCCTTTTCCGGCAGCCCGCCGACGTGAGGGACATGACCTTTCTCGTCTGGAAATACCCGCAAAGGGATTCCGACCGCTGGCTCTACATCCCGGCCATCAAGCTGGTCAAGAGAATTGCGGCCAACGACAAGCGGTCCAGCTTCGTCGGCTCCGACTTCAGCTACGAGGACGTCTCGGGGAGGGCGGCCGAGGAGGACAACCACACGCTCCTCCGGGAGGAGAAATACGAAGGGAAGGAGCTGTTCGTCGTCAAAAGCATCCCGAAGGACGAGAAAAGCGCCGATTTCGGCTACAAGGTATCCTGGATCGACAAAGGGAATTTTGTCCTCTGGAAGGAAGAGTACTACGACAAGCGCGGCGCCCTTTTCAAGGTCTTCACCGCCGACGAGGTCAAACCCATCCAGGGGTTCCCCACCACGGTCAAGCGCACGATGAAGAACGTGCAGACCGGGCACTGGTCGGAGGCGGCCTACGGGGAGGTGAAGTACAACCTGGGACTCGCCGACGGCGTCTTCTCCGAGCGGTCCCTGAGGAACCCCCCGAAAGAGCTGGCCAGATGAAATGTTTTGCGGCGGTCGCCCTTCTGGGGGGATTGTCCCTGTGCACCTGTCCCCAGGCCCTTGCTCTTTCCGTGCATGGATTCCTTGAAGGAGCTGCGGGGGCAAGGCTGACGGACAGCCCCACCCAGCCCAAGGATGCTACTTTGGGGGAAGGGCGGCTCCAGGTCGAACTTTCCCAAGAGGGTCCGGCCGACAGCCGGCTATTCTTCAAGGCCGACCTGGTCGGGGACGGCGTGGAGGAACGGGGGGATGCGGACCTCCGGGAGTTCTACCTGGACGTTTCTCCCGCCCAGGTTCTCGACATCCGCGCCGGGCGGCAGATCCTCACCTGGGGGACGGGCGACCTGGTCTTCATCAACGACCTGTTCCCCAAGGACTTCGTTTCGTTTTTCATCGGGAGGAGCCTGGAATATCTGAAAGTGGGTAGCGACGCGGTGAAGTTGAGTCTGTATCCCGGCCCCTTCTCCCTGGATCTCGTCGCCGTTCCTCATTTCACACCGAGCGAGATTCCGAAAGGGGAGCGGTTATCCTTCTTCAACCCGTTCACTAACCGGATTGCGGTTCCCGGCGAGAGTCTATCCATGAGGAAGCCCGCCGCAACCCCGGAGAATACCGAACTCGCCTTAAGGCTTTATCGGACCTTCGGGAGTTACGAGGGCGCCCTCTACGGATTTCGAGGTTTTTTCAAGGAGCCCGTCGGCATGGACCCGGCGGGAGGGACGCTTTTCTATCCGGGACTCTCCGTTTACGGCACGAGCGTCCAGGGCCCCCTTCTTGGGGGTGTAGCGGGTTTTGAATTCGGATACTACGATTCCCGGGAGGACAGGCCGGGGAGGAACCCTCTGATCGAAAATCCCTCCCTCCGGTACCTCGTGGGTTACGAACGCGAGTTGCGGACCGATTTTACCGTCCGCGCACAATATTATCTGGAGCAGATGCTGGAGTACGGGGCCTACAAGGCTTCCCTCCCCCCGGGGGCCCCGGAGAAGAAAGAGGTTCGACACCTCCTCTTCCTGCGCTTGACCCGGTTGCTCCGCTACCAGACGGTGGAGCTTTCCTTCGTCGGTTTCTACGGTCCTTCGGACGAGGACGGCATGGTCAATCCCCAGGCCTCCTGCAAGATCACCGACCGGATGTCCGTCGCCCTGGGAGCCAACGTTTTCTTCGGGAATGAAGAGTCCACCCAGTTCGGCCAGCTCGAAAAGGACGACAATCTGTACCTTCGATTGCGGACAAACTATTAAGGAGGACCAATGAAGAAGAACCACGATCTTTCCACACGGTGTGTTCATGCGGGGGAGGCGGGAGACGCCGAGGGATCGCCGCACACTCCCATCTACAACACCACAACGTTCGGATTCCGGTCCACTGCCGAACTCCTCGACGTGGTGGAAGGGAGACGCCCGGGGAACCTCTACACCCGGTACGGACTGAACCCGACGATCCGAAGCGTGGAGGTCAAGCTCGCGAGCCTGGAAAACGCGGAGTCGGCCCTCGTGTTTTCTTCGGGCATGGCGGCGGAAGCGGCGCTCTTTTTCACCCATGGCCGAAAGGGCATCGTCTGCCTGGGGAACGCCTACGGCGGCACGCTGGCATTGCTCACCGATCATCTGCCCCTCGTGGGGATACCGACGACCCTGCTCCTGGGGGAGGAGGTCGGAAAGCTGGAGGAAGTTCTGAAAGAGGGGCCCGGCCTTGTGTTTTTCGAAACCCCGACGAACCCGACGATGGAGATCTTCGACATCCGGGAAATCTGCCGGCTTTCCCACTCGTACGGCGCCCTCGTGGCCGTCGATAACACCTTCGCCTCGCCCATCAACCAGCAAGTGCTGGCCCTCGGTGTCGATGTTGCCGTTCACAGCGCCACAAAGTACCTGGGAGGCCACAGCGACCTGACGGGCGGGGCGCTCATGGGGTCGAAAGAGCACATCGAACCGGTTGCACCCTGGCGGAAGAACCTGGGACAGATGATGGCTCCGGAAGTCGCCGGGCTTCTGTCGAGGAGCCTGCGGACACTCCCCATTCGCGTGGAGCGGCAGAATAAGACCGCACAGGCCGTCGCGGAAGCGATGAGAAACCATCCGAAGGTCGCCAGGGTCCTTTATCCGGGGTTGCCGGATTTCCCGCAGCACGCTCTGGCGGGATCCCAGATGTCCGGGTTCGGGGGGATGCTGACCCTGGAGATCAAAGGGTCGGGCGAAGACGCAACGAAGGCCATCGACCGCCTTGAGCTGATCATCATCGCACCGAGCCTCGGCGGTCCGGAAAGCCTTGCGACGCAGCCGATGACGACCACTCACCACGGGCTGACCCCGGAAGAACGGCTGAAGAGAGGGATCACCGATTCCATGATCCGCTTCTCCATCGGAATGGAGGCGGCGGAGGACCTGATCGATGATCTGAACAATGCCCTGGAAAACGTTTGACGGTATTTTCGAAGAAGGGGGTGAACCAGTGAGCCGTCGGATCTACCTCGATTTCAACGCGAGCACGCCGATTGCGCCGGAGGCCATCGAGGCCATGCGCCCATTCCTGACCGACCACTACGGCAACCCGTCCTCCCTTCATTGGGCCGGGATGCCCGCGAAAGATGCGGTGGAGAAAGCGCGCGGGCAGGTGGCGGGCCTCCTCGGTTGCGACCCGACCGAGGTCGTGTTTACCAGCGGCGGGAGCGAATCGAACAACCATGCCATCAAGGGGGTCTTCTTCGCCAACCGGAACCGGGGAGACCATATCGTCACCACTGCCGTCGAGCATCCGGCCACGATCAAACCGTGCCGGTTCCTGGAAACGCTCGGGGCCAAGGTCACCGTCCTGCCGGTCGACCGGTACGGGATGGTCGATCCGGAGGATGTCCGGAAGGCGATCACCCCGAAGACGATCCTCATCACGGTCATGCACGCAAACAATGAGGTCGGGACCATCGAGCCGATCCCCGAGATCTCCGCCATCGCACGGGAGGCCGGTATTTCGTTCCACACGGACGCGGCGCAAACGGTGGGGAAGATTTCCACCGACGTCGAGGAACCGGGCGTGGACCTTCTTTCGGTGGCCGGGCACAAGGTGTACGCGCCGAAAGGGATCGGGGCGCTCTACATAAGGGAAGGGACGAAGGTCGAGCCGTTCGTCCACGGGGCGGGGCACGAGGCGGGGCGGCGGGCCGGAACGGAGAACGTTCTCCTGGCCGTGGCCCTGGGCGCGGCGTGCGAGGCGGCAAGGAGATGGATCGGGATGCCGCAGGTGAAAAACCTGCGGGACCGGTTCTGGGACGGGCTCCGGGGATTGTTCGGGGAGAAGGTGACGCTCAACGGCCATCCGACGGCGCGATTGCCGAACACGCTGAACGTCAACTTCGTGGGCCGGGTCGGCGCGGAGGTCCTCGCGACGCTCCCCGGGGTTGCCGCCTCTACGGGATCGGCTTGCCACGCCGGTTCGGTTACCCTTTCACCCGTTCTGGCGGCGATGGGTGTCCCACCGGAAGAGGGAATGGGAGCGGTCCGGTTCAGTTTGGGACGCACTACCACCTGGGAGGAACTGGAGGAGGTCCTCGGGTACCTCGATGATGGAAGCTCCATGTAGAGGTTCTTCCGCTATTCGTGCTTCTTTTCCACCTCGAGGAGAAAGAGCTCTCCCTCCTTCTCGACGCCCGCGATCCGGTGTCCTTCCGTTTTCAGGGAGGAGATCACGTTTTTCAGCGCCTCCCCCTTCAGCCGGACGTTGAGCTTTCCCGCCGGTCCGATCCGCTGCAGGCCCATCTTCACCTTCACGAACGTCATGGGGCATACGTCCCCGGTGATGTCGAGCAGCGGCGTCGTCATGGCAATCCCGTCGTCTCCTTCACGTAGGTTTCCAGCGCGGGGAATCCCGTCCTCTGCAAGGTGTCCCCGAACCGTTCCCTCGGCTTTCCGTGCGCCCGGAAGAACTCGAGGACGGCCGATATCGCCGCCAGCGCCTCTTCCTTCGTCCCGAGGACGCCGAGGATCTTCTTCCCGAGGAACGGCATCCGTCCGAACTTCCCGCCGGCGAAGAGCCGGTAGCCGCGGCTCTTCTCCCCCATCCCTCCGGAGGGGCAGCAGGCGATGCAGTCCCCGCATCCGATGCAACGCTCCGCGTCGACGATCAATGCGTCGCCGTCCGACGAGGTCGTGATCGCCTTCGTCGGGCATACGGCCTGGCAGACCCCGCAGAAGGTGCAGGGCGATCCCACCCAGCGCGGCTCGATCCACCCCTTGATCCCCGCGTCGTTCTCCTCGGCTTTCATGCAATTGTTGATGCATCCGGAGATGCCGACCTTGAACTTGTGCGGCACCGGCCTGCCGTAGAACTCACGGTCCACCGCGTCGGCCAGCTCCGGCGAGTCGATCACGCCGCTGGGACACACCGTGCACCCCTGGCACGCCGTAACCGTCCGGACGGTGGGTCCGCAGACCCCCACGCCGACGCCCGAAGGAGCGAGGAACTCCTTTAGCGACGCGAGGGAATCCTGCCGCACGTTCGGGATCTCCACTCCCTGGCGGGTGGTGAGGTGCACTTCCCCGCGCCCGAACCGGACCGCCGCATCGTGGATCGCCCGCAGCCGTTTCGTGTCGAGGCGTCCCCCGACCACGTGCAGGCGGACGGAGAAGAACCCGGCCTCCGCCTGCCGCATCATCCCGCCCTTTTTCAGCTCCTTGTAGTCCGCTTCGTTCACGCCGTGACCTCGAGCGCCGGGATTCCGTCGGCGGAGACGTGGGGAGCGTAGTGGGTGGCGTATTTGAAGGCGTTGTCCGGCGAGATGCAGACGGCCACCGAGCCCGGGGGAAGGTTCTCCCGGAGCGCCGCCCACACGATCGCCCCGGTGGAAGGACCGACGAGAAGGCTCTCCTCGCGCGCCAGCCGGATCGCGGTCTCGTAGGCGGGTTCGTCGGGGACGCGGATGGTCTTGTCGATCAGGGATTCGTCGAGGATGGCCGGCTTGTTGCTCTCCTGGAAATTCTTCAGCCCCGAAAGCCGGTGACCCTTTTCCGGTTCGATGGCGATGACCCGGATGCCGGGGTTTCGCTCCTTCAGGTACTTCGCCACGCCGGTGATCGTCCCGCACGTCCCGTACCCCGCGAAGAAGTGGGTGACCTTTCCTTCCGTCTGGTCCCAGATCTCCGGGCCGGTCCCCTCGTAGTGGGCCTGCACGTTGTCGGGGTTCTCGTACTGGTTCGGCATCACGTACCGGTCCCTCGTGGATTCCCCGGTCACGAACGTCCGCGCCAGCGCGATCGCCCCGTCCTTCGGGTGGTCGATGGGGCACAGGTCGTCGGGGGTCGGCCACACCTCCGCGCCCAGCAACCGAAGCATCGCGATCTTCTCCTCGGGAGCGCCGGACGGGATCGTGATGGTGCATGGAACGCCGAGAAGGTTCGCGAGGGCGGCGATGGCGATCCCGGTGTTGCCGGATGTCGGCTCGACGATCTTCTTCCCTTCCAGCCGGCCGTCCCGTCGCAACCCATCGAGGAGATAGCGCGCGGTCCGGTCCTTGATCGAGCCGAACGGGTTCATCCACTCCAGCTTGGCGTAGATCGCGCCCCCGTCCGGACCCGGAAGCTTCCGCAGGCGGACCAGGGGCGTCGGGTTTTCCCTGGATCCGATCAGTTGCGACACGTCGTCAAACACTCTGCGCGAAAAGTTCATCCGTCATCTCCTGTACGGTTTCGTATGGAACCGCGTCGACGCTTCGCCCGACGAACAGCACGGCGGGAGAGCGTATCGCCTGTTCGTTCGCGATATGCGCGAGATTCGCGAGAATTCCGCGAAGAACCCGCTGCGCCGGGCGGGTCCCGTTTTCCACGACCGCGAAGGGGGTGTTCGGGGCGAAGCCCGCGTTCCCCAGTTCCCGCGCGATGGCTTCCACCCGGGAAACGCCCATGTAGACGGCGAGGGTCCCGTCCTTCGGCAGGCGATCCCATTCGACGGCGCCGCCTTCTTTCCCGAAGGCCTCGTGCCCCGCGATGAAGGTGACGGAAGAGGACACGCCGCGGTGGGTGAGCGGGATCCGGGCCGCCGCGGCGCACCCGATGGCCGCCGTGATGCCGGGAACGATCTCGAACTCCACGCCTTCCCTTGCGAGATGCTCCGCCTCCTCGCCTCCCCGTCCGAAGACGAGAGAGTCTCCGGATTTCAGGCGGACAACGGATCTCCCTTCCCGCGCCAGCCGCACCGTCGCCTCGTGGATGGCGATCTGTTTCAGCGCGGCCCCGTGCCCCGACGTCTTCCCCTTCCGGGCATAGCAGAGTTTCAACGCTTTCGATGGGGCCAGCGAGAGGATCTCCTCCGGGACGAGGTAGTCGTAGACGACCGCGTCCGCGCTGCGCAGCAGGCCAAGTGCGCGCACGGTGAGGAGATCCGGATCCCCCGGCCCCGCGCCGACGATGTAGACCTTCCCCTTCCGGGCCGCGATCCGCTTGCGCCGCCGGCCCCGCTCCAGGCGGACCGAGATTTCCTCCCTGTTCTGCTCGAGGAACTCCCGCAGGGATCTGGCCGCCCCGGGGTTTTTCCCGCCGGTGGAGACGGCCAGCGTGAATTCCTCCTCCTGAAGGACGGCCGGAAGGATGAAGGAGCACAACTCCGGGGCGTCCGCGACGTTGACCGGGATGTTCCGGCGGATCGCCTCCCGGGACACCTCGGCATTCACGCGCCGATCGTCCGTTGCCGCGAAGACGAGGGCGGCCCCGTCGAGGTGGCCTGGGGAGAATCGGCCCTGGATCGCCCGGAGATCGCCGCGCCGGATCCATTCCGCAACCGGCCGGGAGAACTCTTTCGCGACCACGGTGACGACGGCGCCCCGGGAGAGCAGCGCGCGGATCTTGCGGGACGCGACCGTTCCGCCACCCACGACCAGCGCATTCGCCCCGCGGACGTCGTGGAACAGAGGGAGATATTCGACGGATCCGCTCATGGTTCCCTTGGCAATACTCCGAACAATATTATCCCCATAGGCATGATAGTGTATGGATTCGCGGAACAGGATGTCAAGCGGAAAAAAGCCGGTCATACTTATCTTTTTGAAAAGTTAAGTGTATCAGTTTTACGCTTGACAAGAGGGCTGGAGAAAATATAATTCCATAAAATCTATAGAACTAATAGTTATATGAAGCGCGGGGCGAAAGAGGAACCATGATGGGAGACGCATTGAGGCTGCGAACGAGGATACTTCACCATGGTGCGGATACCGACCCGCATACGGGGGCGGCGGCCGTCCCCGTGTACCAGGTTTCCACCTTCGCGCAGAAAGACCCCGTAAACCTCGGGAAGTACGAGTACGCGCGGGGGGAGAATCCCACGCGCGAAGCGCTCGAGCACGCCATCGCGGAACTGGAGGGCGGCGTGACGGGAGTGGCCTTCGCTTCGGGAATGGCCGCCATCTGCTCCGTCCTGCTCCTGTTCCAGCCGGGAGACCATCTTCTCGTCGCCGAAGATGTATACGGCGGGACGTATCGCGCCTTGACCACGATCTTCCGGCGGTGGGGATTGGAAAGCTCCTTCGTCGACGCGACGGAGCCGGAAAAGGTCGCGGCGGCGGTCCGGCCGAACACGCGCGCGCTGTTCGTCGAGACACCCTCCAATCCGACGCTGAAGATCTCCGACCTCGCGGCCGTCGCATCCATCGCGAAGGAGAAAGGGCTCCTGACGATCGTGGACAACACGTTCATGACCCCGTATCTCCAGCGTCCGATCGACTTCGGGTTCGACGTGGTCGTCCACAGCGCGACCAAGTTCCTGGGCGGGCACAGCGACCTGATCGCCGGACTGGTCGTTTCCCGTACCGCCGAGATGGGCGAGCGGCTCAAGTTCATCCAGCGGGCTTTCGGGGCGATCCTGGGGCCCCAGGATTCCTATCTGGTGTCCCGGGGGATCAAGACCCTTGCCGCGCGGATGGAAATCCAGCAGATCGGCGCCGGCAAGATCGCGCGATGGCTTGCTGACGTTTCGGGAATCCGCAAGGTGTACTACCCGGGTCTGCCGGAGCACCCGGGATACAAGATCCACCTTCGCCAGGCGGCCGGCGCCGGCGCCGTGGTCTCCTTCGAGCTCCCGGACGGCCCCTCCGCGCACCGGTTCATGCGGAGCGTCCGACTCCCCCTCCTTGCGGTCAGCCTCGGCGGGGTGGAAAGCATTCTGTCGTACCCGGCGACCATGTCCCACGGCTCCATGCCGCGGGAAGAGCGGCTCGCGCGCGGGATCACCGACGGGTTGGTCCGTCTCTCGGTCGGGCTCGAGGATCCGGAAGACCTGATCCGGGACCTCGAACAGGCGTTGGGGAAGTAACTTCATGCCAACGGCGATTGCCGACGATACGTACCGGGACGCCGCCTTCGAGACGATTCCGCGGGGGGAGCTGGAATCCTCTACACCGGCCTGGTCACGTTTCTTTCCATGGAAGCGCTGGACCGCCTCAAGCGAAAGGCATTGTTCTGGATACGGCAGGAAGGGAGTCCGGAGGCATGTATTGACGAACTACTTGAGCCTTCGGGCGATGGCCTCGACCGCTTTCATTCCCGCGCCGAAGCGGGCCATGGCCTCGCGATGGCGTTCCAACTCTCCATACGGGATATAGCGGACGTCCATGTCGGCGACTCGGGAGAAGGCGGGCCTTCTGATCTGGGCACGGACCTCTTCCTCACGGTCGTCCGGGGCCACCAGGAAGAGTCCCTTGACGGACTGCCCGGCGGCCCCGAGGGAAAGGTCGAGGAGGCGCATGATCCCTGAAGAGATGGAGGTGGAGTGCTCGACCTCGAAGCCTGCAGCAACTTGCCAGGTCCGCCTCCCAGGCGGCGCGGCATAACATCCGCTGCTTGACCTTCGAGCCCGCCAGGGCGTTGTAGCCGTTGACGATGGCTGTATTGAACGGCGGCACGACCGTCGGGTGCAGGAAGTACAACAGGTTCGCCGCCGCAGGGCCCAGTCCCTTGATCCGGCGCTCATCGAGCCGGCGGATGGCCTCGATGACGGCTGCCTCGGTGGCGCAGCAAAGACACGTATCAAGAAAGCGGCCGAAGGCCGCCTGGTTCTCTCGATCTTCGTAGATGTCCGGAATCCGGAGCTTCGGTTTCCAAAGGAAGGCGTGATCGGCCCCTTTGAAAACCTGGCGCTGCTCGGCGATGGAGCTTACCACTACCGGGGCGGCTCGATCTGTTCCTTGTTCAACGCCTCTATTCTCTCCTGCAGCTCTTTCCGGATGTCGATCATCAGGGTCTCGCTGCTTTTCGTATAGCGTTCCGTGCTGACGGACTCAAGGGATTGCAGCGCCTTGACGGTAGCCTCGATCCTTATTGCCTCTCGTTTTATTATTTCCAGCGGCCTCCTCTTGTCCTCGTCCTTTTCTTTCCTGATGGCCAAGGAGGCGAACCCGCCGATCCCCTGGACCGCATTAAGGAGATGATGGGCAAGGGTGACCATGAGCTGCCGCAACGTCTCCACGGCCAGCAGCCGCTTCTCCATCTCGAACCGGCGCGATCGGGCCTCCAGAAAGAAGCCCAGGAGCAGTCCTACCAGGGCACCCAGGAGAGCGAAGGGCAGGCCCATGGGCACCATATCCAACCTGAACGCTGCGGGGACTTCATCGAGCAGGCGGCGAAAGTCCATCCCTTCGCCTGTCGCCCCATGAGGACCGTAAAGACCGTAAACCACCATCGTATAGGGGTGGAGAACCAGGTAACCCAGGAACGCCCCGAACAGGGGCAGCAGGAAAAGTCCGCCTTTTTTCGTCGAAGACCGCATGCACCTATCTTACCGGACATGATGGACGGGTGCCGCCCCGGGGAGCTTCGCTTCCTTTCGAATGCGAGGTAAACTGACATGGCTCCATCGACGAACAGCAGGGAAGGTTCATGGAGGTCCGGACATGCGCAAGGGATACGCCCGGCGTGATTCATTGATCGCCGCGATCTTCGAGGCGATCCCATCCCCCGCCTTCATCGTCGACAAGGACGTGCGGATCGTCGATTTCAATGGCGCGGCGGCTGCCGTTCTGCCGGCGGGAGGAAAAGCGGCCCTTGGCAAAAGGGGCGGGGATGCGCTTCATTGCATCCGGGCGATGGAAACGGCGGGAGGGTGCGGAGCCGCGCCCGCCTGCCGGGATTGCGCGATCCGCAATGCCGTCACGAGCGCGGTCTCGGGAGGGAAGAGCCAACGGGTCAAGAGCGCGATGAGCCTGCGCTCCAATGGGTCCGTCAAGGAAATCGATCTTCTCGTCACGGCCTCCCCGTTCGGCCATGGCGGGACTTCGTACGTGTTCCTTCTGCTCGAGGACGTGAGCGAACTGGTCCGGCTCCGAAGACTTCTCCCCGTCTGCGCGTGGTGCCGGAAGATCCGGACGGAAAAGAATTACTGGGAGTGCCTGGAGGAGTACTTCAAGTCCCAATTCGGCGTGAATGTGACCCACTCCATCTGCGAGGATTGCGCGTCGAAAGTGATCCGCGGGGATCAGGCGGAAGCTCGATCGCTCCCGCCCCGCTGAGGGAAGATCGACGTCGGCGAGGAAAACACGGGACGGATGGCGGGCATTCAGGTTGCGATTTCCGTCATAAGAAAATCACGTGAAAATTCAGCCAGATATGCCTCATTGATGGAATGGGTCACAAAGGGGAAGACCGCGTTCGGTGCGGCATGTCCTCCGCGGGAAATATTGTATACTGTATATGGAAGCCGGTCGGGCGAACCGCGGCGGAACCTTCGGGGAAGGGGGGTGAGCCGGCAGCCCGGAGCGCCTCCGGTCGAGGGAGCGGCCGGTTCCCGCGCGGCGCGATCATGCAACGGGTGCAGGAACCCGGGAACGGGAGGTGCGTCATGTTGAAGAAGAGGTCGCTTTCGCTTGCGAAGACGGAACCCTCCTCCGCCCTTTCCCCGTTCGAGGAGTTCGAGCGGCGGTTCGAGGACTTCTTCCGCCGGCCCTTCTCCTTGATGGAGGCGCCCTGGTGGACGCGGTGGCCCGCTCTTGCCGGGGAGGTTTCCCCCACGGCGGACATCTACGAGGAGGGCGGCGACATCGTCGTGAAGGCGGAGGTCCCTGGGATGAAGAAGGAGGAGATCCACGTCGACATCAACGAAAAGACCATAACCATCTCCGGCGAGAAGAAGAAGGAAGAGAAGGTCGAGAAGAAGGACTATGTCCGTCACGAGCGCGTGTACGGTTCCTTCGTGCGCACCTTCGGCCTTCCCGCGGAGGTGCAGACGGACAAGGCCCGGGCGACGTTCAAGGACGGAGTCCTTGAGGTCCGGGTGCCCAAGACCGCTGAGGCTGCGAGCCGAACCCGGAAGGTGACCGTCGAGTGATGGAGGTTCGCCATGAAAAAGCGTCTATCCTGCAGGGCGATGGGCATCAATTGCGGCTTCGAGGTTCGCGACGAGTCGGAAGATGAGATCATGACCGTCATCGCCGATCACGCCGTGAGGGTCCACAAGCTCGATTTCACCGAGGCGCTGCGCCAGAAGGCGCGGGACCTCATCCGGTTCGAGGGGGAGTGAGCACGGACAGGCGTTGACGGCAATCCCGCTCCGGCGAGGGGCGGCGAAGGGGAGCGGGGCAAGGCGGAATCGCTTTGCCCCTTCGTTTTTTCCTGCGCGGGGA
>Ga0209321_10000369_pt1 | contig 29015 bp, 24 predicted proteins | sample Rifsed16ft4_FD_184012 | JGI IMG/M metagenome (GOLD analysis project Ga0209321, IMG submission 184012) | Soil microbial communities from Rifle, Colorado, USA - sediment 16ft 4 - CSP-I_5_4 (version 2) | ecosystem: Environmental > Terrestrial > Deep subsurface > Rock core/Sediment | place: Rifle...
TGTATTAAAGTATACTTTTCATGAATTATCTTTCCGACTTTATAAACCAGGATAGAAAGTAAAGGTAATGGCAGAAGTGAGTAAAAAGTCAAACTGAGATCCAACGAAATCATAATTGCAATTACCATAATCAATCTTATTGTCGTATCAATCGAGTACATTACTGCGGGACCGATAAACATTCTAACTGCATTTATATCATTTGTAGCGTGAGCCATAATGTTGCCGGTAGAATTATTTTGAAAGTACCGCAAAGGCAGCTTCTGAATTTTCTGCCAGAAGTCAAATCGAAGGTCGTATTCAATTTCTCTGGATACAACAATGATCGTTTGACGAATGAAGAATCTGAAAACTCCGGATATGAGCGAAGCTACTACGATCAATATTGCATAATAAAGTATCTTGTCTATTGTAATCTTTTCTTGAAGGATGTTTATCGCATCTTTTAGCAGAAGGGGTATGTAAACCATTCCAACATTGGAAAGAATTATAAAGATTATTCCCCAAGCGAGTTTGTTCTTGTACTTAGCAAAATATTTTTTTAAGGTTCTTAGGTTTCTCATTTAAACAAATAAAAAGAATTCCAAATAATTCTAGAATTAAATTATAAATATTGAGGGATATAAAATAGAAACTGAGATCTATTCGATTACGTTAAATCCAGTGTACTTTTGAAGTACTTTTGGAACAATAATTTTTCCTTCGGGAGTTTGATAGTTTTCCAGCAATGAAACCATCAAGCGGCTTGTTGCTAATCCTGATCCATTAAGTGTGTGGACAAATTCAGGTTTCTTAGTTGCTTCATTTCTGTATCTAATGTTAGCCCGCCTTGCCTGAAAATCTCCGAAAGTGCTGCATGATGATGCTTCGAGCCAACGTTTTTCTGCGGGGGACCAAGTCTCAATGTCGTAGCATTTAGCGGCAGCAAAGCTTAAGTCGCCTGAACATAGCATCAAAATTCTGTAAGGGATTTGAAGAGCTTTGAGAATATCTTCGGCATCGTTGACTAAATTTTCTAATTCATTAAGAGAATTATCCGATTTAACAAACTTCACCATTTCCACTTTATTAAATTGATGAACACGCAGAAAACCTTTTGATTCTTTTCCATACGAACCGGCTTCTCTTCTAAAACATGCTGAATAACCCACTAGCTTAATTGGGAGATCGCTTTCATTCAGGATTTCGTTCCTGTAAAGATTGGTAATCGGAACTTCTGCCGTTGGAATAGGATAAAGTAAATCTTTTTCGATGAAATACATGTCGTCTTCCATTTTAGGAAGCTGACCGGTTCCTTTCATTGAATCACGATTAACCAGAAATGGTGGAAATACTTCAGTGTAACCATGATTTTGAAGATGATAGTCCAGCATGAAATTTATTAGTGATCTTTCAAGAGTAGCACCTTTGCCAAGGTAAACCGGAAAACCAGAACCGGAAATTTTCGCCCCTCTTTCAAAATCCAGAATTCTTAATTTTTTTCCAAGTTCAATGTGATCATATACTTTTTCGTTCTGTTCAAAATCGAATCCATCGGGCAGCCATCTTCTTACTTCAACATTATCTTCTGCTGATTTACCAATTGGTACAGAGCTATGAGGAAGATTAGGAATGTACATTAGTAAATCGTTTAGCTCCGCTTCGACACTGCTGAGTTTACAATCATACTCTGTTATTTTATCAGAAACATTTTTCATCTCGGTGATGATTGCCGAAGCATCCTGTCCGGCTTTTTTAAGTTTGCCAATTTCCTGCGACACATGATTCCGTTTTGCTTTAAGTTCTTCACTTACAACAAGAATTTCTCTGCGATGTTTATCAAGCTGAAGAATCTCATCAACCCGGCTTCTTTCGCTCTTTGATTCGATTCCTTTTTTAACAAGTTCAGGATTTTCCCGGATGAATTTTAAGTCTAACATATAATTATGGAACGCTGATTTTTATGATGATTATGATTTGTTATGATTTTTGAATTCGCTTGAAAAGACTTTTCTTTTGAATTGTGGTTCGTTGCCAAAATTCAATAGTAATCCTACTTCGATATTAGTAGCTTTTAAATAATTTATTAATTGGTTTTCATGTTCTTCGCATAAACTTTCTGCCGCTTTTAATTCGACAATGACCGCGTCATTCACGATGATATCAGCAAAATAATCGCCTATAGGTTTATCATCATAATAAACTTTTATTGGAAATCGACTTTTACAATCAAAACCAAATTTAGGTAGTTCAATCATCATAGCATTTTCATAAACCTTTTCAAGAAAACCGTATCCTAGTTTGTTATAAACATTATAATATGCTCGGATGATTTTATCAGTTATTTCTGAATGTTTGTAATTAGTGTTCATATTATCTCCCAAATAAATATTTATTGATAATTAAAATCTTAAATAATCATGATAGATCATGATGATCAGCGTTCTATAAATTTTACTTAACTACAATATTATAAATTTTATTTGGAACATAAATCTCTTTGACAATTGTTTTACCATCAAGATGTTTCTTTACCTTTTCATCTTTAAGCAGAAGTTCCTTTATATCCGTTTGGTTGCTGTTGACCGGGGCTTCAACTGTTCCTCTTAATTTTCCATTAATTTGAACAGCTACACTTACCAGATCTTCAACCAGCGCTTTCGCATCCGCATCAAGCCAAAATGGATTTTGAAAGATGGATACATTTAAACCAAGAATGCTAAAACATTCCTCAGACAAATGCGGAGCAATTGGAGCCAATAAAACTGCAAATCTTCTTAATGAGTAACATTGAATTTCCTTAGAACACAATTCTAACTTTTTCATTTCATTTAGCAGTTCCATCATTGCAGCAATTGCGGTATTAAAACGAAAATGCTTTATTTCTTCATCAAACTTCTTAATTGTTTGATTCACTTTTTTATAAACTTGTTTTTCATTTTCGTTTAATTGATTTAGCTCATAAACATCTTTTAGAATGACATGATTCAATAAATTAGGATGCTTGTTAAATAATTCATAAGTTCTTTGAACAAAACGATCGGTGCCGGCAATTCCTTTATCACTCCAATCACCACCGAGTTCGTAAGGACCCATGAACATCAAATACATTCTAAAAACATCCGAGCCATATTTTTCAATGAACTGATCGGGATTTACAACATTACCCTTTGACTTCGACATCTTAGCACCTTGATTGGTAATCGTTCCTTGATGAATAAGATGTGAGAATGGTTCGTCGGAATTTGTATAACCGAGATCACGCAAAAATTTGTGGATGAATCTTGCATAAAGCAAGTGCATCGTTGCATGCTCAGCTCCGCCAACGTACATATCAACCGGAATCCATTTCTCTGCAAGTTTTTTATCAAAAGGATCAGTAGCAATGTGCGGGTTTAAATATCGGAAATAGTACCATGATGAATCTACAAAAGTATCCATGGTGTCAGGATCTCTTTTAGCAGTTGCACCGCACTTTGGACATTTTACATTTATGAAATTTTCATTGCTTATTAATGGAGATTCACCGCCGGGTTTAAATTGCACGTCATATGGAAGTTCAACCGGAAGATTTTTTTCATCTACAGGAACCTCACCGCATTTTTCGCAATGAATAATTGGAATTGGAGTTCCCCAATATCTTTGCCGTGAAATCAGCCAATCACGCAAGCGGTAATTAATTTTCTTTTCACCAAGCTTTTTCACTTCAAGGTAAGAAATAATTTTTTCTATTCCCATATCGGAATTCATTCCGTTAAAAATTCCGGAATTGATCATTATGCCGGGTTCGGTATAAGCTTCAGTTAAATCATCTTTCTCATTTGTACCCGGTGGTAAAATAACTTTACGAATTGGTAGATTAAAATTCTTAGCAAATTCAAAATCTCTCTCATCATGACCTGGCACAGCCATCACGCAGCCGGTTCCATAAGTTGCGAGCGTATAATCAGCGATCCAGATGGGGACTCGTTCGCTATTCACCGGATTGATTGCATGCGCTCCTATTGGAACACCTGTTTTTTCTTTAACTGTTGAGGTTCGTTCGATCTCGGTCAATGTTTTTATGGAGATGCGATACTCTTCAACATTTTTAAGATATTCCGGTTTAGTGAGTTTATCTACGAGAGGATGTTCGGGAGCTAAAACAACATAAGTAACTCCGAATAAAGTATCAGGTCGAGTTGTGAACACAGATACTTTTTCGTCTGAGTCCTCAACTTGAAAATGAACTTCTGCTCCAACACTTTTACCAATCCAATTTCTTTGCATGAGTTTGGTTTTTTCAGGCCAAGTAATTTTATCAAGTCCATCAAGTAGTTCCTCAGCATAATCGGTTATCTTGAAAAACCATTGAGTAAGATTTTTTTGAATAACCAAAGTTCCGCATCTTTCACAAGTTCCATCAGAAAGAACCTGCTCGTTTGCAAGAACAGTTTGATCTTTAGGACACCAATTCACCGGTGCATTTTTTCTGTACGCCATTCTCTTTTTGTAAAGCTGAAGGAACAGCCATTGATTCCACTTGTAATACTTTGGATCGCACGTCATCAATTCAGCATCCCAATCATACATACAGCCCATTCTTTTAAGCTGCTCGCGTATTTCACCAATGTTGGCAATTGTGCTGTTGTAAGGATGAATGCCTGTCTTGATGGCATAATTTTCCGCGGGTAGACCAAAGGCATCATAACCCATAGGTTCAAAAACATTTTTGCCTTTAAGCTTTTGATATCTTGCCCATGAGTCAGTCGGACCATAATTGTACCAATGCCCAATATGAAGTTTTGCTCCGGATGGATAAATAAACATCACAAGGCAGTAAAGTTTATTACCATCATTGGAAATATCTGTTTTAGCTACGTTGTGTTCTTCCCAGAAGGATTGCCACTTTGTTTCAATTTCAGTAAACGGGTATCGTGTGTTCATCTTTTCGTAAAAAATTTTGACAAATTTACCGAAAAGGAGAGGTATTTCAAACGAGTTTTTATTGATTGTCTCTTAGTTTTAAAGAGATTGAAAACAAGTATTTAATCGTTTATTCGTTTAGAAGGAAATATAAATTTTCTTTATCTTCGAACTAACAAATTCAAAAATAAATTCTGCATGCTATGAATATCTTCGACTCATCATATTTCACTTACAAGAGTGATGAACTTTTCTGTGAAAATGTTTCAATAAAAAAAATAGTACATGAAGTCGAAACCCCGGCTTACATTTACAGTAAGAATTTTTTTATAGATCGCTACAAAGAATTTTCAGATGCATTTCATGAAATTCCTCACACAATATTTTATGCTGCAAAGAGCAACTTCAATCTTAATGTGATAAAAACATTTGTTGATCTTGGCAGCGGTGTTGATGTTAACTCAGAAGGTGAGCTGAAAAGAGCATTGCTTGCCGGGGTTGATCCAAACAAATTAATTTTAACGGGAGTAGGAAAAACTCTTAATGAAATCCGATTAGGGTTGCAAAAAGATTTATTAATGATTAAAACCGAATCAGAAGAAGAATTGGAACTGATAAATGTAATTGCCGGTGAGATGAAAAAAATTGCGTGCGTTGCAATTCGAGTCAATCCCGATGTTGATGCTCAAACTCACCCTTACATTTCAACCGGGTTATCGGAAAATAAATTTGGGATTGATTCTAAATTAGCGTTTAGCTTGTTCAAAGATAAAAACCGATTTAAAAATATTACGTTTACCGGAATTGATATGCATATCGGTTCGCAGATTACAAGCATTCAGCCCTTTACAGAAGCGGTTGAAAAGCTTTCTCAAATTTATTTTGAACTGAAAGAAAGCGGAGTAAAGCTTGAGCATTTTGATGTTGGCGGCGGAATAGGTGTTAGATATGGCAATGAAGAAACATTTTCAGTTAAAGATTATGCAAAGGCAATTTCTCCGATCTTAAAGAAATTAGATTGTCATACTTTCTTTGAACCGGGAAGATTCCTAACTGCAAACGGAGGAATTTTGGCTGCACAAGTTTTATACACGAAAAAAAATGGAGATAAGAATTTTATAGTGACCGATGCAGCTATGAATGATCTTTTACGTCCAAGTATTTATGGCGCGTATCATCATATTCAACCAGTTGAGATTCATTCAGGCCGAAAGGAAATTGTGGCTGATATTGTTGGACCGGTTTGTGAGTCGGGTGATTTTCTTGGACGAAAACGAAAAATATTACAATCAAAACGAGGTGAATATCTCTCAGTAATGTCTGCAGGTGCCTATGGAATGGTAATGGCATCGAATTATAATGCGAGACGAAGACCTCCGGAAATACTTGTTGACAATGATAAGTTTTATGTAGTTCGCAGCAGAGAAACTTATGATCATCTTTTGTTTGATGAGAAGATAATCAAAACATAGCTCTCGTTATAGTGAGATGCTGGTTACTTGTTAATAAGGTGATAAGGTAGATCTGTTTGGAAACTGACAGTTACTAAGGTTGGTCATTAAAAGTTTTTTAAACAAAAAGATAATTTCTGCTAGAAGGAATAATTTTAAAATAACTAGAAATTGTTCTAATTATAGCTACCCTTAATGACCAAGGTTTAGCGTGAGAAAAGACCTTATCACCTTATTCTCCAATTAAAAGTTTATACATAGCAGCAACAAGAATTAAAACAATGCAAAGACGAGATTTCATAAAATCAGTTACAACAGCGGCGGTGCTATCAGCAGTTCCTAAAATTTATTCAGCAGTTGAACCAAAAAATAAAATCAAACCTCCTCGATTGAAAGCCGGAGACACGCTTGGATTAATTACGCCTGGAAGTTACATCTCAGAAAATGAACTAAAAGACTCGATTGAAAATTTGGAAAAATTAGGTTACAAAGTTGCTTACAATGAAAGAATTCTCTCAAGGTCGGGTTATCTTGCTGGAAAAGATGAATCAAGAACCGAAGAAGTAAACTCAATGTTTGCAGATAAAAAAATAAATGGGATCATCTGCGCGCGCGGAGGTTATGGTTGTGCGAGAATTCTTCCAATGCTTAATTATGAACTTATTAAAAATAATCCTAAAGTGATCATTGGTTACAGCGATATTACAGTATTGCTAAATGGAATTCATGCTGAAACAGGATTAGTTACCTTTCATGGTCCCGTTGGAATTTCTTCTTTCAATGAGTTTAGTGTTATATATTTTAATGAAGTGCTTGTTCATCCCGGAAAAGATTTAGTTTTGATTAGTGCAAAAGGTGAAGACGAAAAAGATAACAATGGAATTATAACTATTGTGAGCGGAAAAGCAATCGGCGAATTGGTAGGTGGAAATTTGTCGGTTCTAAATTCGCTTATCGGGACTACGTATGATTTTAATGGCGAAGGTAAAATTATTTTCCTTGAAGAAATTGGTGAAGAACCTTACCGCATTGATAGAATGCTTACACAATTAATTCAATCAGGCAAGTTTGATAAAGCTGCGGGAATTGCAATGGGAGTTTTTGAGGATTGTGAACCAAAAGAAAAAGATCCATCTTTTAATTTGTCATTTTCACTTATGGAAGTTTTATTTGACAGACTATCAAACCTAAACATTCCTGTTATTTATGGATTGTCTTTCGGGCATATTAAAAACAAATTTACTCTGCCAGTTGGAATAAAAGCCGAGCTTGATACGATAAATCAAACCTTAACTCTTTTAGAAACTGCTGTAATATAAAGGGCAATAAATGTATAGAATATCCAAATCATCTTTCTTAAACTTTATCTTTATTTTAATCTTAATCTCAGCCCCAGGCTGCCTCGTCTTTCAAAAAATTTCTTATGAAATAACTTTTAACGAGGACAAAAGTGGAACAGCTAAGCTTTACATCACCGACATCACTTCTGATGCAACCGATGCCGAAGCGTTCAAGCAAGATACAGCCGCCTTATTTACTTTTATGTTGAAGAGCAATGATTTCATCGAAGATATGAAAAATGAAGGTCGTTTTATCACCAGCAGAAAATTAATTTTGAATGACAATAATCTCGATTCTGAAGTTTCTTACGATTTCAGAAACATAGCAGGTGTTGAAAACATTTCTTACGAAGATGGATTTTACTTTTTAACTATGGACGTTGCCGATAGCGTTATTTCAACTAATGGTGAAGTAATAAAATCTAAAACATACAAACGAATTTTGTGGGACGATCAACAAAAAGTCTTGAGGTTTGCAATGTTTTCAGCTGAAACTGACGCTTACAGAAAATTAGGTTCATATTATAAAAAACAAGAATAATGTTTGCGCAAGTTGTATTTCCGTTACCTTTTCGAAATGCATTTACTTATTCAGTACCCGACGAGATATCCTCGATGCTTCAAATCGGAGTTCGGGTTCTTGCGGCTTTTGGTAAACGAACTTTAACAGGCTTTGTAATTGAATTATCAGATAAAAGCGACGTTACCGAAAAAATAAAACCACTTACCGATATTCTTGATGAAATCCCTCTCTTCAACACTGACGATCTTAAATTTTATGAATGGTTAGCTGATTATTATCTTTGTTCTCTCGGCGAGGCATTGAAACTTGCTGTTCCTTACGGCTTAGAGATTGAAAGCAAAAGAAAAATTATTTCCGATATTATTGTCTGCTCAGATCTTTATTCAAAAGAAAAGAACAAAACCTCACTCAAAGGGAAAATCTTAAAAGCATTATCTGAAAAAGATGAAATCACAATCAGCTCGCTGCAAAAGTTGGTTAAGAAGAAAAGCATCTATTCGGTTCTACAAAGTTTAGAAAGAGCTGGTGCGTTAAACGTTCTAACCGAACTTTCCGATGCAAAAGTGCGAATCAAAACTGCAAATTTTGTAAAGCTCTCTAGACCTCTCGCCGAGATTTATGACTTTATTCCCGAAATAGAAACTCGTTCGCAGAAACAAGTCGCAATTCTGCTCGAACTGATTTCAAAAAAAAATAAGATGGAATCTTTAGCTCAGCTACTTAGAAAAACCGAAACAACAAAATCATCAGTTGATTCTTTAGAAAAAAAAGGTTTTGTTGAAATTTTTGAAAAGGAAATTGAAAGAAAATACGTTGAAGAGTACAAAGAGCAACTCCAAGATTTTGAACTAACTGAAAAACAAAAATCAATTATTGCTGAAGTTTCTCCTTCAATCGGTAATGGAGAGTTTAAAACATTTCTCCTTCACGGTGTTACAGGCAGCGGTAAAACTCAAGTTTATATCGAACTGATAAAACTTGCTTTGGCTTCAAATAAAACTGCGCTGATACTTGTTCCCGAAATATCTCTGACACCTCAAATAACATCCCGGCTTCATAATAATTTCGGCGATACAATTACCGTTATTCACAGTAGAATGTCAATCGGCGAGAGATATGATTCATGGCGAAAAATTCTAAACAAAAAATCTAAAGTAGTTGTGGGAGCTAGATCAGCTTTGTTTGCGCCATTAAGTAAAATCGGTTTGATAGTCGTTGATGAAGAGCATGATGCAAGCTACAAGCAAGCTGATATGATTCCTAAGTATAATGCAAGAGATTCAGCAATTGTTCTCGGGAAGATAAAAAATTGTCCGGTACTTCTTGGTTCAGCGACTCCATCAATCGAGAGCATGTACAATGCTGTAAGCGGTAAGTACAAATTATTAACTCTGCCGGAAAGAGTTGATAACGCAAAACTGCCAAAGATAAGTCTGGTTAATGTTATAGTTGAAAGAAAGAAGAAGAGAATGGAAAATGTTTTTACAAAAACTCTTCTTGATAAAATAGAAGACCGACTAAATAAAAAAGAAGGAGTTATAATTCTTCAAAATAGAAGGGGATTTTCCACTCAAATTTTTTGTGATGACTGCGGTGAGATAGAAATTTGCACAAATTGTTCAGTGCCGATGGTTTATCACATAAATCAAAATTTACTTCAATGTCATTATTGCGGATTTACAAGGGAAGTTCCGAAAGTTTGTTCTAACTGTGGTTCGCATTCTGTAAAATATTTTGGAACCGGAACAGAGAGAGTTGAAGACGAAATTTTATTTTACTTTCCTAATGCTAAAGTAAAGCGTGTTGATTCAGATACAGTTTCTCGTAAATCATCTTTAAGTAAAATGCTTATGGAATTTAGTAGGGGAGAAATTGATATTCTCGTTGGAACTCAAATGGTTTCTAAGGGTTTAGATTTTTCAAGAGTAACTTTAGTTGGAGTAATTTCGGCGGAGACAAGTCTTTGGATTCCCGATTTTCGTGCAGATGAAAGAACATTTCAAATGCTCACTCAAGTTTCCGGAAGATCAGGTCGAAGCCAAATTGAGGGTGAAGTTATAATTCAAACACAAAATGAAAAGCGGTTTGCTCTCCAAAAAGTTTTGCTGAATGATTATGAGGGTTTTTACCAAAAGGAAATTGTTGATCGTGAGAAAATGGGTTATCCTCCCTTTACACGGATTTGTTTAGTTGAAACAAAAGATGAAGATGACAACAAAGCTAAAGGCGCAATCGTAGATTTTTATAAAGAGCTGCTCGTATATAAAAAATATTTGAAGATAACTCCGCCCTCACCGGCAATAATATCAAAGCTGAAAGGGAGCTATCGTTATCATTTATTAATTAAAAGCGGAAAAGATATAGATCCAGGCGGGAAAGTTTTGCAAAATGCTTTGTTCGCTGCCTTTGCGGAGTTTAATCGCAAATCTCGCTACCGTAACATCAGATTATTCTATGATGTTGATCCGCAGAGCGTAGTGTAAATAGGTGAGGTTCACCTTAAAGGTGAGCCTCACCTGAAAGGTTTGTAAAAGAAGGATGGCTCTACCACATCTATAATCGTGGTGCCGGGAAAGCAAAAATATTTTTTGAAGAGGATAACTACATTTATTTGCTTAAGAAAATAAAGAAATATTCTCTCGATAATAAATTTTCTGTAATCGCTTATTGCCTTATGCCAAATCACTTCCACTTTTTAATGAGACAAGATTCAGATCGCCCATTGAATATCACATTGGGTTTTATTTTCAATGCTTATACTAAAGCTATAAACAAAAGGTTAAACCGAAGCGGTACTTTGTTCCAAGGTTCATTTAAGGCAATACATGTGGAGGATAAAAAGTACTTAATTGAATTGTGTAGATACATCCATAGAAATCCAATAGATGATAGATTAGTTAAAAACATTAAAGATTGGAAGTTCTCGAATTATCATGAATGGATAAACAAAAGAAATGGGAGTCTATTTGATGTTAAATTTAGAGATAAATATTTCCCAAACGGCGAAGGTTACGAAGCATACGTCTTAAATTATTTTTCCAATAAAGTATTTGGGAATATGATTAGGCAATATTTATCAAAGATTAAAAAAGGTGAGGCTCACCTTCACCTTTAAGGTGAACCTCACCTGACTGAGCTAGTTTACATATTTAAAAAACTTAGGAACGGTACAGCTTTGGCGATAAACCAAATTAATAAACCGCCGACAATCCAAAGTCCAAAAACCAGTATATAATATTTTCCTACTGATTGCGACTTAAACATTTTTGCCAAGCCGATGCTCAAAACAAAATAAGCCCAGATGCTTATTGGATCGATCTTGGATAGTATAAATCCTAAAATATTAGAACGTTCAGTACCAGTAAAAGTGGCAACGCTTGTATCCATGATCATTTTCCCCATCATAAAGGTCAGTATTCCTGCAATGAGAAATTGGACAGCAGAAATATACATTGGTAAAGCACTCGCAACCATTGCACTCTGGTAGGTTCCTTCGCCTTTTAGTAAAAATTTAACAAATAAAAAGTAAATTGCAACAATGATGAAGAAAAAGATTGAACCGAATATCAATGTTGACACAATATTAATTACCCATCCTATAGGTCCTCTCATAAATTCCATTTGCTTGTCAGCTCGTTCTTGGGCTGAATCGAGTTGGTCAGTGGGAATAGTACCGTTCTTTACCATTTCTTCGATCTTTTTAGTCTGATCTTGCTTTGCCTGAAAATAAACTTCTTCGTTAAGCAAAGCTACGCTTCGTAAAATTCCCACAAGTGCGAAAACAATTAGTAAAGGAATTATCCAGTCTTTTGTCCTTGGGGGAAAGAGTGAGGTTGTTGAAAACATTTTTGTTGGCTCTGAAAACACGCCAGTGATTTTATCGGTATGGCTGAGTTCCTGTTCCGAGCTCGTTTGCTCGAGGTTAGAAGTATCGTCAGTTTGCATAGCATCTCCTTTTGTTAAATAATTGAGATAAGCTTTCAAGAAAATTATAGATTGTTAAATGTAGAATCAACAAAAAAGTTAAGTTTTAACAAAATAATTTCGTTCTCTTAAGAAAAGAACTTTTCGGTTTATTATGTTTGTAGCAAGTAATTTTCACAAATTTCAAACCAAATGTCGCAAAATATTTTTGAGGACAATATGAAAACAATTATTGAACCATTTAAAATAAAATCGGTCGAGCCAATCAGGTACACAGCTAAAGAAGAACGAGTTGATCTGATAAAAAAAGCTGGCTATAATCCCTTCCTTCTTCACGCAGATGATGTACTGATTGATTTGCTGACTGATAGCGGAACCTCTGCAATGAGCTCTAAGCAATGGGCGGGAATTATGGACGGCGATGAATCTTACGCCGGCTCAAAAAGCTTTTATAGATTTGAAAAAGCTGTGAGAAAAATTACGGGGATGAAATTTATCATTCCAACCCATCAAGGAAGAGCAGCAGAAAAAATTATCTTCTCAATTGTTGGCGGACCCGGCAAATATTTTCCTAATAACACTCACTTTGACACAACAAGAGCGAATATTGAATTTACCGGCGCTGAAGCCGATGATTTTATAGTTGAAGTTGGAAAGCATTCAGAAATTCGTGCTGACTTTAAGGGAAATATGGACACCAATCTCCTCGAAAAATTTATTAAGGAGAAAGGAAGTAAGAATATTCCTTTGTGCATGATAACAGTTACAAATAATTCCGGCGGCGGGCAGCCGGTTTCGATGCAGAACATTAAAGAAGTAAAAGAAATTTGTGTGAAGTATAATATCCCATTGTTCCTTGATGCCTGCCGTTTTGCTGAGAATGCTTACTTCATAAAGCTTAGAGAAAAAGGTTACTCGAAAAAATCTGTTTTAGAAATTGCACAGGAAATGTTTTCTTATACTGATGGTGCAACGATGAGCGCTAAGAAAGATGCACTTGTAAATATTGGGGGCTTCCTCGCACTCAATGATGAAAATCTTGCTATGCAATGCCGTAATCTTTTAATTGTTACAGAAGGTTTTCCAACTTACGGAGGTTTGGCTGGAAGAGACCTCGAAGCCGTTGCACAGGGATTAGAAGAAATTTTAGATGAGCATTATCTTCAATATAGAATCAGAAGTGTAGCTTATCTTGGAGACAAACTTGTTGCAGCAGGTGTTCCGATAATTGAACCACCGGGCGGACATGCAATCTATATTGATGCAAAACGCTTTTTACCGAATATCCCTCCAGAAAAATTTCCCGGGCAATCAATAGTTGTCGAACTTTATATTGAAGGCGGAATTCGAGCTGTTGAAATTGGAAGCGTGATGTTTGGAAAATATGACGATAAAGGAAAACTCATTCCTCCTCCGATGGAACTAGTTCGGCTTGCAATTCCTCGCAGAGTTTATACTCAAAGCCATATTGATTATGTAATTGAGATTATTCTTGAAGTCTTTCGGAATAGGCATAAATTAAAAGGTTACAAAATTACTTATGAAGCGCCAATGTTGAGACATTTTACCGCAAGATTTGAAAAGATAAAATAATTTAGTAGATGGCTTCAATAAAGAAAAATTATTCGTTCAAAAGTAAAAGAAATATTTGGCGGCTCATTCCCTCTGAATCCGGATATATAGTGATTGAAGAGAGAGACATGGACAGCAAAGAAGTTTTTTTCAATTGTATAAAAACCTCAGACGGAAAAATTCTTTTTAAGAATTTTCAGTTGGAAGAAAAATATTGGATTGGAATCGAAAATGTTTATAAAGACATAATTTTCTTTCACAAATTCCGAAAGCCTGACATGCCTGGTCACAAAGTAATTTATGCTTTTGATATTTTAAACCGGAAACTGATTTGGCAAAATGATGATTTGACTTTTTTGTTAGCCAAAGATGATAAAGTTTATGCATATCAGACGACATTTGAAGGAAGACAATATTTTATACTTGATTATTTGACTGGAGAAATAACAAGTGATTTGGGCAGTGAGTTTGATGAGATTAATAAGCTGCGTGAAGAATCAATGCAAAATGATTTTTCTAATGATTTTTTATTTCCGAGAATATTTAACCAGATTGATGAAAATTCTGATACCGGGAATATCTTTACCAGATTATTAGCTGATAGGAAAATTTCCGGCAGCATCAATTGGATTAAGCTTAATAATTATTTGATGTTTAACTATCACGAAGAGAATGCTGATGGAACACTTAACAATTACTTTGAAGTATTTGATATTTCTAAAGAAAAAGTTATTCTGAATGAGATTCTGAATTCGAATTCAACGAAATTGGCTTTCGAATCATTTTTTATTATGAATAATTTGCTTTTTTTAATGGTCGAGAAAACGAAGCTTGTTGTTTATAAAATTATGCAATAATTTTAAAGAAAAAATTGAATTAAGCAATGGAACTTTCATCAAAAGAAAAAAAGATATTGCTGTTAACTGCCAGGGAGTCAATTAGCTCTCTCTTTAACAAAACTAAAATTCCCTCTGTTGATTATAAATTGTATCCTAATTTAAAGCTTAATGCCGGTGCATTTGTCACTTTGAAAATAAGAAATGACCTTCGCGGCTGCATTGGTTTTATAACTTCAGAACAACCGCTATTTGAAACAGTATGTGAAGTTGCAAAGCATGCCGCAATCCAGGATCCAAGATTTCCACCTCTTACTCAAAGAGAATTTAATTTGATAGACATCGAAATATCCGTGCTGTCACCGCTTAAAAAAATTTCTGATTACGGCGACATAAAAATCGGCGAACACGGATTATTAGTTGAAGAAGGATATCATCGGGGATTGCTGCTTCCGCAAGTTGCGACAGAAAACAATTATTCGGTACAGCAATTTCTCACTTCAATTTGTATGAAAGCCGGTTTATCGCCCGATTTATGGCAAAGAAAAAAACTAAACATAGAGGTATTTACCGCTCTTGTCTTTAATGAAGAAAGGAGTAAAACCAATGAATAATATTAGACCTCCCGCTGTGGCAGGATTATTCTATCCATCAGATTCATATAAACTTCGTACAGATATTAATAATATGCTTTCTACGGTTGAATCCAAACCATTTGCAAAACATATCGTTGGAATTGTTTCACCTCATGCAGGTTACGTTTACTCCGGCAAAACCGCTGCTTACGGATTTAATTTACTGAAGAATAAAAACTATGATAAGGTCATCATCATCTCACCAAGTCATCGTGAATATTTTGCGGGAGCTTCAATATTTAATGGCGATGCATATGAGACTCCGCTTGGAGTAGTGGAAATTGATAAAGAATTGGCGCAAAAAATAATTGAAGGCAGCAAGACAATTTTCTTTGGTATGGAAGGACATCGCCAGGAACATGCTATTGAAGTTCAAATTCCTTTTCTTCAAACGGTTTTAACGGATTTTAAGATTGTTCCCATTGTTATGGGTGATCAGGGTGAAGTATTTGTAGATGATCTGGCTAATCAAATTGCTAAAGCTGTTGATGACAAAACCCTAATAGTTGCAAGCTCCGATCTTTCTCATTTCTATTCTAAACAAAAAGCATTTGAGCTTGACTCGATCGTAGCAAAACACATTTCAGATTTTGATTATGAGAAGCTTCAAAATGATTTGAACAGCAGAAAATGCGAAGCTTGCGGTGGTGGACCAATAGTAGTTCTGATGAAAGCTGCCGGCTTACTAAATAAAAAAAAATCTATGCTTTTGCACCGAAGCGATTCGGGTGATGTGAGCGGAGATAATTCCGAAGTAGTCGGTTATTTATCCGCCGCAATCTTTGGTGATTAGTTAAGAAGCAATTCGGGAAATACTATCAGTAACCGTTGACCGGTTACTTAAGAATTCTACAATAAAAAATGAATCCTTGAAAGTTCGAAGGATATTGGGTTGGCTCAAGCTTTGTCGTAAGCAGGAAATCAAAGGATTAAGAAAATTGTTACGACAGATCAACTAAGTAAGTAGTAATATAATATGCAGCCATTGCAAATAATGCGGATAAGGGAATAGTTAGTATCCACGCCCATAAAATATTTTTCGCAACACCCCATCTTACTGCCGAAAATCTATGAACTGAACCTACTCCAATAATTGCACCGGTTATCGTGTGAGTTGTACTAACCGGAATGCCAAATACTGTTGCCATGGTAACAGTTAAGCCCGCAGAAGTTTCGGCACTAAATCCGCCGAATGGGGTTAGCTTTGTAACTCTCATTCCAAGTGTGCGAATTACTTTCCATCCACCAATTAATGTTCCCATAGCAATCACAAAGTGACTTAATATAATTACCCAAAATGGTACATAAAAAGTGCTGCCGATTAAATTATTTGTAAACAGAACGATAGCAATTATACCGATTGTTTTTTGAGCATCATTTGAACCATGGCTTAAGCTGAACATTGCTGAAGAGACTAGCTGCAGCTTTCTGAAATATTTATCAACTTTTGCTGGAGTTCTATTCCTGACAACCCACAGAGTAATAATTGAAAAGACCAGTGCCATTACCATACCAAGAATTGGAGCAAGAAAAACGAAAATTAAAATTTTTATATAGCCTGAAAGAATAAGTGCACCGAAACCGGCTTTAGCTATTGCAGCTCCCCCATATCCTCCGATTATTGCATGAGAAACGCTAATTGGTAAACCATAGTGAGTTGCTGAGGCGGTGAGAATTATTGCACCAACAATACCCGAAAAAATTACAAAGTTATCAACAATAGAAACATCTACAATTCCTTTTCCAATGGTTGTTGCAACGCTTACACCAAAAACAAATGCTGCAAAGAAATTAAAAAACGCTGCCCATGCAACCGCTTGACCAGGTGTTAAAACCCTAGTTGATACAATCGTTGCAATTGAATTAGCAGCATCGTTCATACCGTTGTAAAAATCAAAAACTAAAGCAAGAAAAATAATCAGGTAAGCAAATTCCATTGGCTAAGCATTTTTAATGAAGATTGAAAGAACAACGTTCGCAACAACCTGGCATTTATCGGAAGTTTCCTCCAATAATTCTAAAATCTCTTTTCGTTTAATGAGAGTTATAGCATCTTTTTCTGTCTCGAACAATTCTTTAATAGCTTGCTGGTAAATTCTATCTGCTTCCATTTCAAGATCTTTTACTGCTTTGCATTCGTTTATACTTTTAACTTTTAGGTCTTGAATCGCTATTCCCAGTTCACTTATTTGTTCAAAAACAATTGCTGCAAGTCTATCGGTATATTTTAATCTCCTGTTGATGTTATAAGTATCCAATCGCGCGGTAATTCCTAAGAGAATATCGCTGATGTCATCAAGCTTTTTTATTAAAGTAAAAATATCTTCACGGTCGAAGGGAGTAACATATGTTTTATTAAGCCGCTTAACTATTCGGTTAGTAATTTCGTCGCACCGGACTTCTAACGGTTTAATTTTAAGTAAAAGATTTCTGTCAATTTCTTCTTGTGAAAAGATCTCATTGGTATATTTAGCCATTTCACCAATGTAACTGATCATATCTTTAAAATCTTCAAAATATTTTTCTTCTTTTGGGAGGAGTTTTTTAAACATTTTTATATTCCATCATTTTGTTGCTTCAAATATAGGTTTTTGCAAACCAATTATTCAAAACCGTATTCCAAATTCTGATAATAATTACTGTGCTTTTGTTATATTTTCAATCAATAAATTTAGATTTTGGAGGAAAGTACAATCGAAAATAAAAAGAATGCCCTAAATGAAGTTGAGAAAATAGTATCGCTTGCGAAAAGACGCGGCTTTGTTTTCCAGTCAAGTGAAATTTATGGCGGGTTGAACGGCTGCTGGGATTATGGTCCGCTTGGCGTTGAGCTTCTTCGAAATATTAAAGAGGAATGGTGGAAAGCGATGACCTTTCGAGAAGATATCGAGGGTTTGGATGCCTCGATACTTATGCACTCGCGTGTTTGGGAAGCTTCCGGTCATGTTGAGAATTTTACTGATCCAATGGTTGATTGTAAACAATGCAAAGCTCGTTTTCGTTTGGATGTTCTTGCTGATTCTATCAACGAAAAGAAAAAAGAAAAAGCTATGGCTGAACTTAAAAATGCTTTTAAGGATAATGCTTCAGTTTTAGAGAAGATTGAAAATAAAATAAAAATTCCCGGTGATGACGATCCCTTCAACTTTCTATTAGAAGATGCTGAGATTGGTAAAACACTTTTATCAAAATTAAATTGTCCTCAATGCGGGAATGCAAATACATTTACAGATGCGCGTAAGTTCAATCTTATGTTTAAAACATTTGTCGGTCCGGTTGAAGACTCCGGTTCCGTAGTGTATTTAAGACCGGAAACAGCGCAGGGAATTTTTGTTAACTTCTTAAATGTTCAAGGGTCTTCACGTCAAAAAATTCCATTTGGAATTGCACAGGTGGGTAAAGCATTTAGAAATGAAATCAACACAAAAAATTTCTTATTCCGAACTCGCGAATTTGAGCAGATGGAAATGCAATTCTTTATTAAGCCAGCCAATGACAAAAAATGGTATGAGTACTGGAAACAAGAACGAATGAACTGGTATTTATCTTTAGGAATGCGAAAAGAAAAATTAAGATATCATGATCATCATCCAACCAAGCTTGCACATTATGCAAAAAATGCTACCGATATTGAGTATGAATTTCCATTTGGCTGGGGAGAAATTGAAGGAGTTCATAACAGAACTGATTTTGATTTAAGCCGGCATGAAGAGTTTTCCGGGAAATCGCTGAAGTATTATGATGAGGAAACAAAAGAGAAGTATGTACCGTATATAATTGAAACTTCCGCAGGTGCAAGCAGATCCTTCATGGCTTTTCTTGTGGATTCACTTTATGAAGAAGAAGTTAAAGGTGAAATGAGAACGGTTCTTAGGTTGCAGCCCAAATTGGCTCCGATAAAAGCGGCAATTTTTCCTTTAGTGAATAAAGATGGAATGCCGGAAATTGCTCGTATTATTGAAAGCGATTTACGGAAGCACCTAAAAGTTTTTTATGATGATAAAGGTGCAGTTGGAAGAAGATATAGAAGACAGGATGAAGCAGGAACTCCTTACTGTATTACGGTTGATACCGAAACTCTGAATGATCAAACAGTCACTGTGAGAGATAGAGATTCGATGGAACAGATCAGAATCTCAAACGACAAGCTAAAAGAATATCTAGTTAATAAAATTTTAGTTTCATAATTCAAAAATATTTATAGGAAACATGGCTGTCATGGATTATTCCACGACAGCTTCAACTTAGACTCTAAATTGAAAACAACAAATAAATTATACTTAATATTATTTGCACTGCTATTGTCGAATAAAAGTACACTTCCACAATCTTTCAATTTTGATACGTTAGTCACTACGGGAATTAAACAAATCTACAGCATTAACTTCAGCGATGCAGAAATTACTTTTCGCAAGTTAATGGCTGATTATCCCGATCATCCGGCTGGTAGATTTTTTCTGGCGATGATTGATTGGTGGAGGATTCTTCTCGACCTTGATGTTGAAACTTACGATGAGCTATTCTTTCAAAAAATTGAGGATGTGATTTATAACTGCGAACAGATTCTCGATAAAGAACCTAACAACGTTGATGCGCTTTTCTTCAAAGGCGGTGCAATTGGATTTAGAGGCCGGCTTAGAGCGTACAGAGAAAGCTGGCTGAAAGCCGCTGATGATGGACGTGAAGCGCTTCCGATTGTTGAACAGGCATCACTTCTTGATCCGAATAATCTTGATGTACAGCTTGGCTTTGGAATTTACAATTATTACGCCGATGTAATTCCGAACAGATATCCTTTGCTTAAACCATTGATGATTTTCTTCCCCGATGGAAACCGTGAAGAGGGAATTGAACAGCTTACCAATACGGCTCTTAAAGGAAAATACGCTAAGTACGAAGCGAGATATTTCCTAATGACACTTTACTACACGTATGAAAATAATCCTTACAAAGCTGAAGAGTTTGCAAATATGCTGGTTAGCGATTTTCCCAATAACCCAATTTTTGAACAATGGCTGGGAAGAATTTCCATTAAGAGAGGTGATTATTATTCAGGTTCAAAAATTTTTGCGAGTGTAATGACTAAGGCAGAAAAGAATCTCCCCGGTTATAACACTCAAAAAACAAAAAGAGAAGCAAGCTATTACATTGGTTATCAATATCGTATCACTAATCAACTGGATTCCGCAAAATATTTTTTTGAAATGTGTGCAAGTACATCCAAAGAAATTGATAAGAAGGAAGAATCAGGGTTTTGGATAAATGCCTACCTTTATTTGGGTATGATTAACGATCAGTTGAATGAACGAGACAAGGCGGTTAAATACTATGAAAAGCTTCTTGAAATGCGCGAATACCTAAACTCCCACGAACTTGCCAAGAAATATTTAAGTGAACCGTTCAAGAATTAAAATTATTCATTTCCTGTTTGTAAGAGCACAATGCATTGTGTCCCTACAAGATTACTCAAAAGATATTCCAAAACTAATATAGTACGTAGGTTCCGTAACAATCCAAAAAGAAGAATGAAAACCGCCTTCAATTTCCAAATTAATATTCTTAGATAGTTGTATTAAATAAAACCCATTCACGCCGTAAAAGGGCACTGGATAAATTAATATACCCATACAGCCAACATTTCCAGCTAAAATAAAATTTTTTATTATCTCGAGCTCTGGACCAGTTTTGGCATATAATGGAAATAAGCTGCTAACGAGATTTACCCCTGCTTCAAATGCAAAACTAAATTGAATTGGATTTTCATACTTCAGGAGTTGTGTCGCACGAAAGTTAAGATTAAAGAAAGGTCGATTTTCACCGACCTCACTATATTTTCCTCCAAAGTAGCCAACGCTTAACTTGAGTCTGGATAAGGTTTCAGAGGAGTCTACATTTGTTTGAGGAAGAGTATTAAGTGGACAAACTAATACAATTATGAAAATTGCTCTAAGCAAAATTTTCCCATTAATAGCAGTTTTATAAAGTAGTCGATACCGTCACTCTATGCAATGCTCCAATTGCACCCAAAGAAGAAAATCCATAATCAAAAGTATAATTAGAAATTATGGCGCCAAGACCAACATTAAAGCCAGCAATACCCGCAGAAGTTCCTATCTTCAAATCGCTTCTCTTTTCGTTATCATACCCGAAGCGTAATCTTAAAACTTTGCTTAGAGTAAACTCAGCACCTAAACTGAATGCTTTGAAACGTTGAACGAAATCATCTCTCTCAGCATTTAGCTTGTGAAAATCAAGAGACAGACGCAAAGGCAAGTGCTGCAGTTTTTTAGAAACACCAACAATAATATCAAGCGGCAGTTCTTCTTTCTCGTTATAATAGGAAGTTAATTGAGTTCCAATATTCATGGCTGCAAATCCAACGCTTAAATCTTCTTCAGGAACGAAGTAATTCAAACCTACATCAAATCCAAGTCCCGAGGAATTTCTATCTGCAATTTTTGAATAGATATATTTTACATTAACACCATAATTAAAATTAGGATCTAAGGAATTAGCATAACCAACAATAAAAGCAACTTCGCCGGCACCAAATTCATTTCCTCTGTTTCCAAATTCATCAGCTTCAATGAATGAACCATAATTTATGTACTTAACAGCGCCGCCGAATCTTCCCCAATCCTCATACTCGGTTGAATAACTTAAGCTTGCCAGGTTAATGTCTAATAAATGTTTTACAAAAGAAAATGAAATTGGATTTTCAGTTAATAAGTTTATTCCCGCAGGATTATAAAAGATTACGTTTGGATCATCATGGTTTGAAACGAAAGTGCCGCCTAAAGCAGCAGCTCTTGCACTCATGTCAATCCTAAGAAATTCATAAGTGTTTTGGCCGAATAAATTACCACTGAAAACAGATAAAATAAATAATGCGATGATTGCCGTTGATTTCATAAACTTCCTAAAAATTCTTTCGTTATTTAATGATAATAAAAAATAAAGGCAAGGCGAAATAAGTTACAATTCCTTAATTACAATCAATTGAAAAATATGAATAACTTATCTTACGCAAAAGTGAAGAATACAAACCCAGTTTCTAAAGTACAGCACCAAAAATCAAAGGAACTGGGTTTGTTTAAACTGCATTATTGATATTTCAAACAATTTGATTGAATAAGATTTACCCTTCCTGTTTTCCTTGCGTAAACCTTTTCCTATACTTAAATTTGACCGCAAAAAAATATTAAGGAGTATATGAATTCGCTTAAAACTGTATTCTTAATGACATTAATGATGGTTCTCTTCCTTTTTGTCGGAAACATGCTGGGCGGAAAGGGAGGAATGACAATTGCATTAATTTTTTCTCTGGCAATGAATTTTGGTTCATATTGGTTTTCAGATAAAATAGTTTTGAAAATGTATCGTGCTCAGCCTGTTTCTAAAGAACAAGAACCAAAATTTTACAGCATAGTTGAGCAATTAGCAAAAAGTGCAAATCTTCCTATGCCAAAGGTTTATATAATTGAAGATCAAACACCTAATGCTTTTGCAACCGGAAGAAATCCACAGCATGCTGCAGTTGCGGCTACAAGAGGCATCTTAAGAATTTTAAATGAACAAGAATTAGCCGGAGTTATGTCTCACGAGCTAGCTCATGTTAAGCATAGAGATATTTTAATCGGTACAGTTGCCGCTACGTTTGTAGGCACGATTACCTATGTTGCACAAATGGCAGGATGGGCTGCAATGTTTGGCAGAAGTGATGATGAGGACAGAGGCGGATTATCATCTTTATTTCTGATGATTCTCGCTCCAATTGCAGCAACACTTTTGCAAATGGCAGTTTCAAGGTCAAGGGAATTTATGGCAGACAAGGGCGGTTCTGAAATTTCACATAATCCTCTTGCATTGGCTTCAGCTTTAGGTAAATTATCCCAGGCAAATCAAATAAAAGCGGTTGATCATGCGGGTCCCGCAACATCTCATATGTTCATAGTTAACCCTCTTCATGGTGGTGGGGTAATGAAATTGTTTTCAACTCATCCTCCGGTTGAAGAACGAATTGCTCGGCTGAGAGATATAGCTGCTGGTAAAAGCGGTAGTTAAAAATTCTTAATTCGATATTCCATGTTCAATATTTATAATTAATTTCGAATAACGAACAAGGAATTATGAATTTTGAAGTAAAAGTAATCTTTATTTTTGAATTTGAAATAATTAATAGGGTTTGATGAAAATATCTTTGTCGCTGCGAATTGTACTTCTGTTCCTTCTTATAAATGTTTCACTTCAAGCTCAGACCAAAACCAATCTTGATGTTTTTAAAGTTCTTGTTGATTCATCAATAACTGAAGCATTGGTAAATATATCAGATTCACCGAAAGATATTTATCTTGATTTAAAGCTTGGTTCTTCATACGCTATTTTGGAAGATCAAATTTTTAAGTCAATTAAAGCACATAAGAAAAATATTAGTTTAATATCTAATCCATCAGAAAATATTGGATTGAGCTATTCAATAGAAAATGCTGTGGTTAATTATGGAGAAGTTTTTAGAGCTGGTTTTCTCGGTGATCATTTTGTTGAGAGAAAGGTTTTTATTTCCGGCAGCTATCGGTTTCAAGACAAAGAAGTGAAGATCAAAGATTTTTATTTCGATAATATTGACACGGTTAAATTTGATGAGATTCAGATATTAGAGAACTCTTCCTATCCATTTACAAAAGGGGAAATTCCATCCGAGCCATTTCTTTCAAATCTATTTGAACCATTGGTGGCAATAACCACAGCGGCAGTTGTTATAGCTCTTTTCTTTACGGTTCGAAGCAAGTAACCGTATTTTACCTTTGATGCCTGAATGTATTTAGTTATTATTGAACACATTTTTATAAAAATTATGCCTATATGAAGAAATTATTCGCACTTTACTTTTTAATATTAATCTTTTTTGGTTGTTCATCTTCGATTGATACAACCAATTTGGGTTCTCAAGAAAGATTAGATTACGCAATCAAATTATATAATGAGGAAGATTATGAATTAGCGATCACGGAATTACAGTCGTTGATTCTGCAATATCCGGGAAACGCTGTAGTTGATGACGCTCAATTTTATCTTGGTATGACTCGATTCAAAAGGGGAGAATTTATCTTAGCAGCTTTTGAATTGAGTAAGCTGATTAAAAATATGCCTGTAAGCGAATTCGTTCCGCAAGCTCAATTGATGCTGGCAGAAAGCTATTACGAACTTTCGCCTAATTACACGCTCGATCAAAAGTATACCAAAAAAGCTGTAGAAGAATATCAGGCATTTCTAGATTTCTTTCCTGCAAACTCAAATGTTCCTGAAGCCGAAAAGAAAATTCGTGAGCTAAATGATAAGTTGGCGCAGAAGGAATATAACAATGCACTTATTTACGAAAAGCTTGAATATTATACTGCTGCTATGAGATATTATGACAGTGTGGTTGATGTTTATCATGATACTCAATATGCGCCGATGGCGTTGTACAATAAGATTAATCTTTTGAGATCCCGCGATAGAGACAGGGAAGCTTTGGATGAAATTGCTAAGTTCTTGCAGCGTTATCCTAATGATAATCGTGCAAAGGAAATGGAAAGTTTAAAAACTTCTCTCGAAAATCTACTTTCTGCTTCTAAGTAATGTTAAAAGCTAAGAGAGTTAGTGAATCAGTTATCACAATGACTGAATTGGTTCTGCCCAATCATACAAATCAATTGGGAAACCTTCTCGGGGGACAATTGATGCACTGGATTGATATTTGTGCGGCACTCTGTGGAGCAAAACATAATCAAAGAGTTTGTGTTACAGCTTCGGTTGACAGAATTGATTTTCATCACCCAATTAAGCTGGGTGATGCAGCATCTTTGGTTGCATCAGTCAACAGGGTTTTTAGAACATCAATGGAAATTGGTGTTAAAGTTTATGCCGAATCATTCAAAGAAGGAAAAAGAATTCATACAAATACAGCTTATCTTACCTTTGTTGCTGTTGACAATGATGGAAAGCCCACGTTAGCTGTTGAAGCAATTCCTGAATCTGAAGATGAAAAAAGAAGATATGAAGAAGCACTTACTAGGAGAGAAAATCGGCTTAAAGATAGAATTAAACGCAGTTAGCTTTTTATTCCTTTTCTTTTTTTTACCATTCGAGGTCTTACCGCAAATTCCGATAAATGGTTTCTGTAAATTAAATTTATACCAATTTTCTCCGGGCTATTCAAAAATATTTTCACTGAATTACAACAGTGATTCATACTCCGATCTTATACTGTATGATCCTTCCTTAAAAAAAATGGCAGCTATATCGGGAGAAAAGAATGAAAGGTTTGCAAAAGAAGAATATTTTGACTTCCCATTTCATATTTCAAATCTTGCTCCAATAAGAGAAAAGAATAATGAAATTAAAAAATATGCATTTACCTCACGGAAAAATTTAACTGCAGGTATTTGTGAGTTTTCATCTGATGGAAAACCGCGGGTAACACATCAGCTAAATTTTAAATCTTATCCGGAAAAACTAAGCACTGCCGATATTGATGGAGATTTTCATCAAGAGATACTGCTTTCCGGATCTGCCTTTGAAGGATTGAGCATACTGAATTTCGAAGGTAAAAATTTGAATGAGAGAATTGTTAAATCAAAAGGCAGCTATTCTCAAGCAATTTTTATTAATCTATCGAATGATGGATTTCCTGACATTGCAGCAATTAATCTTCTAAATAATTCTCTTGAATTTTTATTTAACGACGGACGCGGAAACTTTAAAGTCGTTCGAACGATGAACTTTTACAATAAAGTACGGAATCTTCATTCTTTTGATATGGATTTAGATTCTTACCATGATTTGGTTTTTCTCGAAGGCAATAAGTTAAAAATAATGTACGGTGATTTCCAATCGTCTTACTCAAAGCAAATTGAAATTGAAACTAAATATCCGCCCAACGATTTTATAATTGGTGATTTTAATAAAGATGGAAATATTGATTTTGCATATTTAAATACGGATGTGTCTATAGTTTCAGTTGTTTTTGCAGAGAGCGATTATAAATTTTTTGCGGAGATTCCTATTCTTTACAAAGAGGGAATAAAAAATATAATACCGTTTTACAGCAAGTTTATTGACGGATTGGCCATCATTAGTGATGACGGAGCTTTGTTAACAAACACTGTGCTATCTTCAATGTCACCTAATATTGATATATCTCTCTCTATCAAGCCGACGGTAATATCTAATTTTGATGCTAACTCCGACGCAATAAATGATATTTGTTTCATTGATAGTTTTGACAGGAGTTTGAAGCTGGTAGTACGCAGCAATGCGGGTATACCGTCTAATTATTTTTCTATTCCGCTGCATGGGAATCCCAATCAAATTGCGTTCAAGAATTTTTCAAAGCAATCAACCACTTTTTTTTGTTACTCGGTGAGTAAAAAATTAGTTGAAGTGATTGAGGTTGAATTCAACACGGGCAAAATTACTCGAAGCGAGTTCTACACCGCACGTCCAATAGCAGATGTGAAGCCGGTTCTAAACGATCACCAAATGGTTTTCGTTTCTTCTCTTGTAAATAATAGATTAACACTGGAGATATTTGAAAAAGAAGAAAGCTGGAAACTTCTTACTGATTATAATATTTCCGAAAAAGCTATTAGTGCAGATTTATCAACACTGAGGGGCGTTAAACTTTTCTTCTGGAACCAAATTGGTGATTCGATTAAACTTTTCAAAAAAACATTTCTTCCTGAAGAAATGAAAGCGGAATTTTTATTAAATATTAAAATGAAAAATATTTCTAATTTCTTAACTGTTGTTGATGATTTTCACAATTTAGATAAAGAGTCCATTATTAGTTTTGTTGAGTCAGATGAAAAACCTTATATTTTGGTAAGCCATGATGGTTCTGTTAATTCCTTTGATGTTGAGGAAGTGAAGAAGAATTTGATTGTGAGGGATTTGAATCAATTATTTGTGAGTGAAATTAAACCTAATGGCACACGGAGATTGATTGTAAATAATTATAACAGTCAAAATATTTATCGTCTGAATATTTTAAGAAAAGGTAAGAAAATAGTTTTTTCCAAAATAATTGATAAGATAAACACCGAGAAATTTTTTGTAAGGAATATGACTGTAAATAATTATCATCTTGTCTATTTAAATCAGACCAAGGAATGCATCTCAATTAGGCAAATATGATTCAGAAGATAATTTTAATCATTGCAATAATAATCTTGAATAATTTTCGTTCATTTTCACAAGTAAGTTACGATAAAAATTTTCTTGATTCAGTTTTCACAGAGTATGTTAATCTGAAAGAAGTTTTGAGAAATAAAGATTACAACAATCTGTTGTCAGTTAGAACGGAAAATCCCAAATGCGGATTGTTCCTCATCAATTTCGTTAAACAAAATATCGAATTATTTACAGCACAACAGCAGCAATTATTTAAAACATTATCGGGGCGTCCAACTCTTCCACTGAGTATAATCTCACCCTCAGGAAAATTTAGAATACATTACGATACAACAATTACTGCAAAACCAAAATACATTTCTTCTATGAGCATTGAAGAAAATCTTTCGATGGCTGCTATGTCAATTGATTCTGCGTACAATTTCGAGGTGGATTATTTAGGATATCCTGCGCCGCCTTCCGATAATGGAATGGGAGGAGATAATCTTTATGACATTTATATCATTAACCTTGGCGGCGGGCTTTACGGCTACACTGAATCGGAAGATGATCTCGGCGGACAGAAATATACTTCATTCATGGTTATTGATAATGACTATGCAGGTTATTATTCAATCGGCATAAATGGTGCAAGAGTAACTTTGGCGCATGAGTTTCATCATAGCATTCAAATGGGAAATTATATTCTTCGTTTTGATGATACTTTTTTTTACGAGATTACTTCAACTTCGATGGAAGAATTTGTTTACGATGATGTTAACGACTACTATGCTTACATGTCGAGTTATTTTCAGAACCCGCAAAAAGCATTTGCTGAAAATGATGGATACAATCTTGCGATTTGGAATATCTACCTAAAAGAAAATTTTGGTTTCGGTATAATCAAAAAGCAATGGGAATTAATGCCAACTCAAAGAGCAATGAATGCCATCAACACGAGTATAACTGAAGCCGGTTCAAGCTTTAAGCATGAACTCAATAACTTTGGAGTCTGGACATACCATACAAAACACCGTGCTATCCCCGGAAAATATTTTGAGGAAGCATCGATTTATCCGTTGATTAGACCGCTGTCTACAATCGCATTTATACCACCGGATGAAATTGTTACTATAAATTCTAAAGCAACAGCTAACAATTTTATTCGTTATACTAATCAACTTAATAGTGATACTTTATTTGTTCTTATCACAAATGGTGATGTTCAGGGAGCACTAAATAATATAAGTCAAACGGATAGTTTTGCGTACTATCTGTACGACTATCCTGAGAGTGGTACAAACAAAATTGATTCCAATCATTATTCAAAATTTACCACAAAAAATCCATTCCTTTGGTCAGTTTCAGAAATTTCAGATACGATTATCATTGTTGTTGAACCGCAGTTAAAAACTGATTTTCCATATCCGATGCCGTTTTCTTATAAGAAGTATTCTGAAGATCAGCCGATTAACATTCCTATTTCTGCAACTAGTCGTGATAATGTCGGGTTATACATTTTCAGTACAGCTATGGAATTAGTTTATTCGAACGATGATATGCCACTGGATAATCAGAATAAAAATGTAGTAAAGTGGAAGGTTAAAGATAATCATGGAAGAAAGCTTGCATCCGGTGTTTACATTTATGTCATTAAATCGGGTGATAATATCGAAAAAGGTAAACTGGTAATTCTG
>Ga0209321_10000373_pt1 | contig 28924 bp, 30 predicted proteins | sample Rifsed16ft4_FD_184012 | JGI IMG/M metagenome (GOLD analysis project Ga0209321, IMG submission 184012) | Soil microbial communities from Rifle, Colorado, USA - sediment 16ft 4 - CSP-I_5_4 (version 2) | ecosystem: Environmental > Terrestrial > Deep subsurface > Rock core/Sediment | place: Rifle...
GAGATGTCCCCCGGCACTAACAGTGCGCCTCATGGCAAAGCGTCGCTCTCTTCGCGCCCTGACCCATGCCGAGGGATTGTTAGACACCGAGGTTGTCTCCCTTTCACCGAGGCCTCATCACGAGGCGTTCCAGGAAGGACCCATTCGGTGCCGTCTCCAGGGCTTGCGTCGCACGTCACGGTGTCGGTGCGGCCTTTACTCTGAAGCGGCTCTTCATGGACCGCGCCCGCCATAAACTTTCGCTTCGACCGGTCAGGGACCACATTCGTTATATCGACGCCGCCGCTCTCCGCAGAGCAATGGTGGCGCGAGACATCCTGCCCCGCCTCGTTATCCGAGGCGAATCCGCTCGCTCGCCCGAGGGGACGGTCCCGCGGGGAGAGACGCTCGACGTCCTGAACCGGGCGCTCGAGGAATTCGGAAAGGTGCTAATCTGGGACCTGGACGGAATCGAGCGAAACCGTCCGAACCTCCGGCTCGTCCGACACTTCGAGGGCGAGGGCCTCTGGGTCGACGCGGGTGCGCGGGGTACGGAGGCCGTGATCGACGTCCTCATCGCAGGCGCCGAGCGCGCGGTGATTGGCACGAAGACCTTCCGCAGCCTGGAGGAAATCGAGGCCGCGCGGGAGCTCACGGACAATCTCGCGTTTCTCGTGGACTTCGCATACGGAAAGGTCTGGGGCCAAGGAGAGTTCGCCACGCTCCCACCCTCGCTCCTCCTGAGACGTGCAAAGGACGTCGGCATTGAGGTCGGGCTCGCGGTGGATGAGGGTTTCGCGATCCCCTCGTCCCTCCTGCGCGAAGCGCCGGAGACCCTCGCGCTCTTCACGGGTGTTGTCCCCCGGTCCGCGATGGCGTCCCTGCCGAGCCGCGTCGGTGCGATCGTGGACATCTGGGAGGTGGTGCCACGGATGACCTGAAGCGAGCGATTGCGGTCCTGTTCCGCCTCGAGGGGGGTCGTCCCCTCAGCGAGCGGGAGTTCGTGCAGTTCGCGTCCCTCCGGATGAACTGGTTCAAGCCGACGGAAGCGCAGCAGCTCCTCCGCCTCGCGTTGGAGGGAGGGCTCGTCCAAGTCCGCGAGGGCCAGGTGTCGCCGACGTTCGAGGTCGGTGCGATTGACGCTCCAGTGGACTACCGCCCGTCCGCCGCGATCCTCGCGGCACCCGCCCCGGAACCCGACGTCTTCATGGGGTGTCTCACCCGCATCATGGCGACGACGGGCACGGACCGTCGGACAGCGGTCGCGGCCGTGAACGCGATTCAGGAGAGGATGGATGTGGACGTCGAAGTCGCCGCGTTGATCCACGCGCGGAAGCTCGGAATCGATGTGACGGATCTCATCGATCGGGCCGAGCACGTGATTCGCAGACGAAAAGCGTGACTCGATCCGGCGACCGCCTCACTTCTTCTCGAGCTTCATGAGGTCCCCGAGGGTCAACGGCGGCCGCGCAGACTCGCGTTTCACCGCCACGGGCTCGACCTTCTCTCGGAGCTTGATCTCGAGCGCCTTCTCGAGCTTCCGGGCGAGGGTGTCGCTCGGTATCATTGCACCGGTTTCGAGCTTCGCGATCACACTCGCCCGTTCGTTAATCTTCGCCCCGAGATCTGTCTGCTTCCACCCGCGTTCTTCCCGCGCGTGGCGGATTCGCTCGCTGAAATCGGGGACGAGCTCCTCCGGGGTTGTCGTCGCGTACACGTCGCGCTCTGTCATTCGACGTTGCCGTTTCTCGAGGCGCTCCGCGACGATTGGGTTTCCCCGCCGTCGGACGGGGATGGGCCCTGTGAGTTCCGTTCCGAACCGTGCGCAGTCGTTGCACACCATGAGCACGCTCCCTTCCACGGAAACGTTCCGTGTGCGCGCCACATCCTTGCCGCAGAGTTCGCAAATCAAGGAACTCAGTCCATAAAACCTAAATAAGGCTTGCCGAATATATAGCCTCCGCGCTTCTGGAGCTCAGTGACACCCGATGGACGACGATAACCAGATCCGCGAATTTCACGAAAAGCTGTCTGACCGCATTGCGGTTCTTGAGGACAAGAACGACAAGCTCGTCGAGACGTCGCGGCGGATTGAAGGGGAGAAGCGGTTCGCCGAGACGGAGCTCCTCCGGCTGCAAAAGGAGATCAAACGGCTGAAGGCGGAACTCGACCGCCTCAAGGCGCCCCCGCTGATCATCGGCTCGATCCGCGACGTCCTCGCGGACGGTCGCGTCGTCGTGAAGAGCTCGACGGGACCGGACTTCATCGTCAACACGGCCGAGTACATCGCGAAGGAGAACATCGTCGTCGGCGCGCGCGTCGCGCTGAACAAGCAGACCCTGGCAGTGATGGGCGTCCTGCCGCCGTCACTTGATCCAATCGTGATGAGCGCGGAGATCATCGACAAGCCCGATTCCACGTACGAGGACATCGGGGGCCTCCTGGACCAGATCCGCGAAGTGCGGGAGGCCGTGGAAGACCCGCTCCTGAAGCCGGACCTCTACCGAAAGGTCGGCATCGAGCCGCCGAGAGGGGTCCTCCTCGTCGGGCCTCCGGGGACCGGGAAGACGCTCATCGCGAAGGCCGTCGCCCAGCGGACGAACGCGCGGTTCATTCGGCTCGTCGGGTCGGAGCTCGTGCAGAAGTACATCGGCGAGGGCGCGCGGCTCGTGCGGGAGCTGTTCCAGATGGCGCGGGAGAAGGGGCCGTCGATCGTGTTCATCGATGAGCTCGACAGCATCGGCGCGAAGCGCCTCGAGATCGCGACGAGCGGGGACCGCGAGGTCCAACGCACCTTGATGCAGTTCCTCGCCGAGCTCGACGGGTTCAATCCCCTCGGCAACGTGAAAATCATCGGCGCGACGAACCGCCCGGACATTCTCGACGAGGCGTTGCTCCGGCCCGGCCGGTTCGACCGGATCATCGAGATTCCGCTTCCGGACTCCGTCGCGCGACGGGAGATCTTCAAGATCCACACGCGAAAGATGTCGATCGACCCGGAGGTCGACTTCGCCGCCCTCGCGACCCGCGTGGAGGGCGGGACCGGTGCGGACATCAAGGCAATCGCGACAGAGGCGGGCATGTTCGCAATCCGCGACGAGCGGACCGTCGTGGACATGCACGACTTCCTCCGCGCGGTCGAGAAGGTTCTCGCGCGGGAAACGGAGAACGTCGGCGAGCCCGGCGCGATGTTCGCCTAGGCCTCGCCCTTCGCACCGGCCCCGGATTCCCTCTCGAGCAGCTCGTTCGCCTTCCGCACGAGGCGTTTCGCCTCGCCCGTTGGGATACCCGCGGCGGACGCGACCTCTTTCGGTGACGCGCGGGCAAGGCGCTCGATGGAGCCGAATCCCGCGGCGCGGAGCTGGGCCGCCTTCGCATGGCCGATGCCGGGGATGTCCTCAACGCCGACTCTCCGTCGCGGCGTCCGCGAGCGCAGAGCCCGATATCCGACGGCGGCGACGACTACGAGTGCGGCTGCTAACCCTCCGTAGAGTGCAATCGCGAGGAACGGGTTTTGACATTCCGCGGGCACGCGTTGCGGGATCTGGACGTCGACGGTCGCTTCTCCCCAGCCCTCGGATGAGGGGCTGCGAACCGCGGTCGTCGGCTGTGACGTGCCGAAGGGCTCGACCGTGACGCGAATCGTGTCACCTTCGTTGTGCGTGGGCTCGCCCGACGCCGCGCTGTGAAGGTGCAGAAGGATCCGATAGCGGCCATCGTAGTCCGTGACGCCGGTCACGTTCGCTCCCGCGGCGGCTGCCGTCACGTCCGACGCGCGGACCGTGACCCCGCACGCGGGCGCACCCATCTGATCCGTGATACGACCCTTCACGAAGAAACGATGGTCCGGGTCATGTGTGGCTCGAGCGGCCGCCGAGAACACGAGGACTGTAGCGGCGAGAAGGGCGATCGCCGCGATGGCGATTCGACGTCGAGGCATCACTTACCTCCCTCCGGGAGGTCCATCTCGACCTCGATCACGAACGCGCCTACGTAGCTGCACGACTTGCAGTGGTACTTGTACCCGGTGATCAGACCTGCCTCGTAGTAGAGGTCCGTCCCGCGACACTGCGGGCAGACGAGGAGGCGCACAGAGGCAACGATGGGGACCCGGAGAATAAAGGTTCCCAAGATATCCGGTCCCACATGTGAACGCTCCTTCGAATGACGCACCATAACCTTTATTGAGGTCCGCTTCTCTGGCAACGACCTACGATGGCTCGACGTCTTCGGGACAGTCGAAATGCCTTGTCGCCGCTCTACCAGGTCCTCATCCTGGCGGTCGCGTCGGCAATCGCGATCGGCGCCTATCTCCAGTTCTTCGTTGCGCGGCCGCCCACGGTCGGACGGTCCTTCGGCGCCGAAGTCGGCGACATCGTTGAAGTCGCGTACATCGGGACGTTCGAGGACACCGGCAAGGTGTTCGACACCTCGTACCAACGCGTTGCGGAGGACAACGTGACGTTCCCCAAGGCGGCCTCGTTCGAATGGCGGGGGGTCTGGTCGAGCTTCTCGTTCACCGTCGGCAGCCCGACGGGCGCCGTCCCCGGGTTTGACGAGGGCGTCCGCGGGATGGTGGCTGGTGAGACCCGGCGGATCGTCGCCCCCCCGGAGAAGGGCTATGGCCTTCTCGACCCTTCCAAGGTCTTCGAGCGACCGCTCCTGCAAGAGGTCCCCGCGCGCGAGGTGATGAATACGAGCGCGTTCAACGTCCGATTCCGCACCCCCGCGCAGAACGACCAGGTCGTCACGGATCCGTTCTGGAAGTGGAACGCGACGGTGAAGGTGACGAACAACATCGTCACGGTCACGCACAGCCCGTCAATCGGAGAGAGGCTCCGGCCGTACGGGGCATGGGACGTGGTCGTCGAGGCGATCGACGATTCCGCGAGCGACGGCATGGGCATCATCTATGTCCGCCATCTCCTACGATCGGACGACGCGGGGAACGTCCTCGGGAAGGAGGAGTTCGGGACGTTCACGGTCTTGAGCGTCGACCTCGAACGCGGCATCTACATCGCGAACTACAACCGCGAGGTCGTGGGTCGGACCCTCGTGTTCGACGTCACGCTCTCCGGCATCGTGCGCCGGTAGGGGGCGGGCGGATCGCCTCTCTCGGCGACGCGATCGCGTCCATCCTCCTGCCTCTCGGCGTGACGGGCGCGCTCGTCGCGATCTTCCTGATCTTCATGGTCGATGCGGCGGTCTTCCCCGCGCTCCCAGAAATCCTCATCGTCCTGTTCTACTTCTCGTATCCCCGGTTCGGCGTCGACGCGGTCGCCTGGGCCGTGGCTCTCCTCGCCGTGGGCGTCGCGGGGGACCTCGCGGGGAATTTCACGCTCTACTGGTTCGTCCGCAACGCGCTCCAGAGGAGGAACCGCATGCCGAAAATCATCGAGCGGGCGATGCGGCGGTGGACCTCGTTCCTCCTCGTGCGAGACGAGCGCGTTATCCTCCTGAACCGGATCGCACCGATCGTTCCTCTGACGGGCGCCTTCATCGCGGTGTGCCACTGGAGCCTGCGGCGGGCCCTCCTGTACGTCGCGATTGGCGGGGCTGCGAAGTACGCGGCGCTCCTCGTGCTCGCGGGGTGGCTCGGGGTCACGTTCTCGTCGGAAACCGCGCAGGTCGGCACCCTCATCGTCATCCTCGTCCTCGTCGCTGCGAGCGCGATCGCGGGGCGCCTTCGCCGGAGGTCCGCGAAGGGGGCAGCGCCGTGACGCCGGCCATGTCCGTGATTATTCCGACGTGGAACGAGGCCCGCTATTTGCCGCGACTCCTCGAATCCCTTCGTGCGCAGACGGTCCACGGCTTCGAAGTCATCGTCGCCGATTCGGGAAGCATGGACGGCACTGTCAATATCGCAAGGGCGGCGGGTGCAACGGTCGTCCAAGGAGAGCGGAAGGGACCCGGCGAAGGGCGGAATCGGGGTGCGCGCGCGGCGATCGGCGACGTGCTCCTGTTCGCGGACGCGGACTGCCTCCTCCCGCCGACCCTTGTCGAACGTGTCTTCGCCAGGCTCAAGGATCGGACCGTCATCGGTGGCGCGACCGCGTTTGCGCCGGAGAACGGCACACGGTTCGAGCACGTCCTGTTCCGCGCGGCGACCGCGTATCAGAGGGTGATGACAGAGTGTGGGTTCCCGCACAACGCGGGCTATTGCTTCTTCTTCCGGCGGGCGGCGTTCACCCGCCTCGGAGGCCTCCGAGAGGACATGCTCCTCAACGAGACGCACGACATCGCGATGCGGTCGCGGTCCCTCGGCCGCTTCGTGTTCCTTCCCGTCGTCGTTGAGACCTCAATGCGTCGATTCCGAAAGTTCGGATACGCGCGGACGATCTTCGTGGAGTACATCGCGTCGACCCTGATCTACTACGTCACCGGGCGCACGCCGTCGGAGCGATTCCGGCCGAAGCCGGCTCGCTAGCCCGCGAGGTCCGAGTAGACGGTTTCGAGGCGTTCCGTGCAGCGGTCGATGGAGTACGCGAGCGCTGTCTGCCGTGCGTTCTCCCGCATCTCGTCGCGGTGCTCGAGGGTCTGGAGCATCGCGCGGGCCGCGGCCCGCGGGTCGCTCGGGTCGAAGAGGAACCCGTTCCGGCCGTCCTCGATGAACTCAGGGATCGCCCGCGCGTTCGCGCCGGCGACGGGCTTTCCTGTCGCGAGGGCCTCGAGGACGACGAGGCCTTGCGTCTCAAAGCGCGAAGCCGTAACAAAGGCGTCGCACGCCGCGTAGTACTTCGGCAGCTCCGCGTCAGGGACGAAGCCCGTAAAGATGATCTCGCCAAGGAGCCCGCGCTTCCGCACGAGATCGTAGTAGCGGTCCATGTACGGGCCGCTCCCGACGATTAGGAGCTTCGCGTCCGGGTTCTCCTTCCTTACGTGGGGGAACGCGTTGATCACGGTCGAGAGGTTCTTCTCCGGCGAAATCCGGCCGACGTGGAGAAACACGTCATGGCCGTTCAGACCCCACTGCGACCGCACGCTATACCCGTTGAGCCCCGGGTGGAAGCGGTTCGGATCGATCCCCGTCGGTATCACGCCGCTGATCCGTGCAGTCGGCGCGAGGCTCAGGACTTCCCTCAGAATGGCCCGCGTCGGGACGACGACGCCCGCGCAGCGGTTCAGGAAGACTCGGAGGTAGAGCCGGAGCCCCCGCTCCAGGAGATGGAGGTTCAACCCGATCGGGGAGTAGAACGGCATCGCTTCCTGGACGAGGGTGTGGTACGTCTGGACGAACGGGGTCTTCGTCGCCCAAGAGCACCAGATCCCCTTGATCCCCATGAACCCGATTCCGTGGCTGTGGATGATGTCGAGGTCGAGCGCGTTCACTTCGTCGATCTCGTGCCCGGGGAAAATCGCGAGGCGGTACCCCGGGTACCGTCGGAACGCTTTCGCCTTCACGTAGAAGGTGTTCGGCTCCGTGTGGTGGCCATTGCTCGGGTCCTCCGGCGCGAACACGAAGACCCGGTGGCCACGCGCCTCGAGCTCCCGCCGCGTCGTGAGAACGGAGTTCACGACACCGTCGACCGTCGGAAGGTAGGAATCCGTGAACAGCGCGATCCGCAACGACATTCAGGCCCCTCGCACAATCCGACGTACTTTCCGCAACACGTCCGCTGGCTCCTCCCCCAGGATCCGCATCATTGCTTCCTTCCCGACGCCGCCGCGGTCTGCGATGACGTCGGGAACTCTCCCCAGCCTCCGAATCGCCTGTTCCGTGCCCCACTCCATCGTCGAGGCCCCCCGCGGCTCCCGTTCCCGGGCGAAGGTCCCAAGGGCGAAACCCATTTTCTTAAGACGCGTCCGATTTTTCTCCCTGTATTTCAAGTTTATGGCCGATCGGAGACGGGGGTCGTACCGCATCGCCGTGAGGATAATCCGGGCCACGTGGCGGGAGGCGCCGAACCGGGCAGGGCCTGTGGCCTGGAGTCGCTCACCGACCCGGATGATCCGGCCGGCTAGGGCGCACACGTCTGCGAGGGACGTCGCGCCGGGGAGGGCGTAGCCCAGGTTGACCCCGACCTCCGGGGTCCATGCGAGGGGGATGATCCGGGCTGCGACGGCGGCGCCGTCTTCGACCGCGCGAACGATCCCGTGACGGTCCACGATCGCGTGGCTGTTCACGATCTCCACGCCGTGCCCTGCGCGGTACGCCGTCGCGAAGCCCATCGCGACGCGTTGCCGGCCGCGCTCGATCGCCTCCCGAAGCGGGTCGCCCGCCGTGAGAAACGCGGTGATCGACGCCCCGAGGGCGCACCCGCTTCCGTGAAGCTCCTTCGGGTATCGGTAGCTCCGATACTCCGTGAAGCGACCTTCGTGATACAGGAGGTCGACGAGTTCGCCGCGGAAGTGGCCGCCCTTCACGAGGACCGCGCCCGCGCCGAGGCTCGAAATCCGCCGCGCAGCGATGCGGGCATCCGCGAGGGACCGCACGCGGCGCCCGCTGAGCCGTTCTGCCTCGTACCGGTTCGGCGTCACGAGATCCGCGCGCGGAAGGAGTTGGCGAGACAGGGCGGCGGCGAGGTCCCGCGTCTCGAGGGAGGCGCCGACGGTCGCAACCATCACGGGATCGACGACGATGGGGAATCGGCTGCCCTCGAGCGCGTCCGCAACGGCCCGCACGATCTCCGCGGAGTACAGCATCCCTGTCTTCGCCGCGCCGATCGCGAAGTCGGAGAAGACCGCGCGGAGCTGGGCCGTGACCTCGTGGACAGGGAGCGGAAAGATCGAGTCGACGGAACGGGTGTTCTGGGCCGTCACGCACGTGACAACGGAGCAACCGTGGACGCCGACGGCGGCGAAGCTCTTGAGGTCCGCCTGGATTCCCGCACCGCCTCCGCTGTCGCTCCCCGCGATCGTGAGGGCGCTCTTCATCTGCCGACCGAATCAGGTGTCTCCCATAAAGGTTGGTTGCCCAGGCGGCGAACGTTTATGAGTCCCCCCCTCATCGCCCGCGCCACGTCCCCCAAAGTCCGCAGTGGCCACATCGTCTTCGACCGGTCTGTCACGTGGAAGAAGCTCGTGCCCGCGTTCCGGCCGATGTACCTGAAGTTCCTCGAGGAGAGCGAGCAGATGCCGCAGGACCCGGAGATCCTCATGGTCCTCATCGAGGAGAACCTGCGGGACCTGAAGGCGAACCGGAAGCCGGAGGGGTTCAACCGCGAGGGGACGATGCGGATGATCTTCCCGATCTCGGATCGGGCCGAATTCTACCTGTATAGCCGCTCGAAGCCGACGGACATCGCGCGGGTCACGGAGCAGCTGAGCCGCGTGCTCCAGAAGTACCGGCTCAAACACGCGGTCGAGTGGGACAAACTCCACGCGTTCGCGGACGACAGGTAAGCTCGCGAGCTGTTCACCGGAGCGGGACCTCTTCGAGCGTGAAGTACTCCGGTCCCTGCGGGGTGAGGACGCTCTTCATCAGGCGCACCCGATCGACGGTCGCCGCGCCGAACGCGTCCCTCGAACGTGCCCCGAGGACGGCGCGGACCGCGTCGAGGCCATGCCCGCCCCTCACCCGCGCGACCGTCACGTGGGGGGAGAACTCGCGGCGCTCCCGCGGGAAGCCGAGGGACTCGAGCCGATCCTCCAGACGACCCGCAATCGCGACGAGCCGCTCGCCGCCCTCGATCCCGACCCAGAGGACGGTCATCCGCCGGAGGTTCGGGAACGCGCCCGTGCCTATGAGGCGGATCGAGAACGGCGGGATTCCATCGACGGCGGCTACGATGGCCTCCACAATCTGCGGGATCAGGCTCTCGTCCGTGTCTCCGAGGAACTTCAGCGTGAGGTGCACGACCTCGGGCCGCACGAGTTTCAGGGGCGCGCTCGTGGCCTTCAGCTCGCGGAGCAGAGTGGCGATTGCCTCGAGGTTCGGGAGGTCGACCGCGATGAACGCACGGAATGCGATCTCTCACTCCTCCTTCGTCTTTCGGAACATCCGGTCCTTCACATCGATCCGGCCGCGTGCGTAGCCTTCGCGGATGCTGAGGGCCATGAGCTGCTCTGCGTCGTCCTCCGTCGTGCCGAGCTTTTCTGCCATCGTCGCGGCGCTCACCTCACCATAGCCCTCCATGAGGGCGCCGACCTGCACTAGGCCGCGGTCCCGCCGCTCCGCCTGGGTGTAGAGCCACGCGAATAGGATGCCAGGCACGAACGCGATCCCCGCGCACAGGCCAGCGGCGGGGGCGAGGGCCCCGGTCGTACCCCCGGAGAGAGCCGCGAAGGCGCCGATCACCGAGAGGATGCCCGCCGCAACCACACCGCCGACCCCGAGGAGGAAATAGGCGAGCTTCGGACCCCGCGTCGCGGCTCACCCCATGACCGTCGTCCCGTGGAACCGTTCGCCGGCGATCGCCTTCCGGAGCTCGGCGAGGTCGCGGCCGTCGACGACGAGGAGCGGGATCCTCGCGCGGGCGACGACGCTAGCGCCAACAGGGTCGAAGACGATTGCGGGCCCCGCTCGATCGTGGCCCTTGCCCGTGAGGTCGACGAGCTGCGCGTACGTCATCGTCTCGAAGCGACGTGCGGTCCGGTCCACCTTAGGATCAGCGGAGTATACACCATCGACGGACGTCGCGTTCACGAGGCGGGCCGCCCCGACGGTCCTCGCTAGGGAGGCCGCGACGCGATCCGTCGTCCAACCTGGCGCGGTTCCCGCCATGACAACGATGTCGTATCGACGCGTGAGGCGAGTCGCCTCCGTGTACGTCCTCGCGGGCTCCAGGTTCGACTTGCCCCGAAGGGCGATGCCGAGGAGACGCGCGTTCATCCGCGTAATCTCGATCCCGAGCTCGTCGAGTCGACGTTCCTTCGCGCCGAGGGCGCGGCCCGTCTCGATGTAGAACCGCGACACCTTACCGCCGCCCGTTACGGCGAAAATCCTGAACTCCTTAGAGAGGTCCGAGAGGAGGCGGGCGAGGTCCGCGATGTACGCGTGATCTCCGTCCCCGGGGACGAGGACGGAGCCGCCGATGGAAATCACGACCCGGTCCATTGCGACCGCGTGCGAATCTCCGTCCCTCGGAAATACCTTCCTTCGCTCGAACTCCATCGCGGCAGTTTCTCGTGAGGCCGGTCCTCACGATCACCGCACTCCCCATCTATTCGATGCGCCTGGGTCGAGTTTGGAAGCCCGGAACGCGTGGTGAGGCACAAGGGCGCTCCGCAGCCGCAGTTTCAATCATGACGCGAAACCACGCCGGACCGTTCAGCAGCCGGAGACCGCGAGATGCTCAGCGGTCCGACTGGGAAATCCTCATAACCGGGCGTCTCTTTGGTCCCGCGGCCATGGCGGAAACGCAGACCAAGATGTCCAATATAGACAAGTACCGGTTCCGACGGGCCCTCGAAGCAATCGAGCAGGCCCAGGGGCGCGGCACGGAGCTCGTCTCCGTGTACGTCCCGCCAGACCGGCCGATCTTCGACGTCACGAACTACCTCCGGGGCGAGTACTCGCAGAGCTCGAACATCAAGAGCGCAAGCACCCGAAAGCACGTCATGGCGGCAATCGAGTCGATTATCAACCGCCTCAGGCAGTGGAAGATGCCCCCGCCGAACGGCCTCGTCGCGTTCGTCGGCCACAAAGACGTCGGCGCGGACCAGACCTCGATGATCGCGTACGTCCTCGAGCCTCCAGAGCCCGTCCCTTCGTTCCTCTACCGCTGCGACTCCCGCTTCTACACGGAGCCCCTCCACGAAATGCTCGCGGAGAAGGACATCTATGGCCTCATCGTGATCGACCGGAACGAAGCAACCCTCGGCCTCCTCCAAGGAAAGCGGATCGACGTGATCAAGAACCTCGACTCCCTCGTCCCCGGGAAGCACCGAATGGGCGGGCAGAGCGCGCGACGCTTCGAGCGGCTCATCGAGCTCGCCGCGCACGAGTTCTATACGAAGGTCGCGGGCGTCGCCACGGAAGCGTTTCTGAACCAGCGCGAGCTGAAGGGGCTCCTCATCGGCGGGCCCGGGTACACGAAAGACTATTTTGCGAACCAAGAGTACCTCCACCACGAGCTCCAGAAGAAGGTTCTCGGAACGTTCGACACGGGCTACACGAATGAGAACGGGCTGCGGGAGCTCGTCGAGAAGGCGAAGGACCTCCTCCAGGGCCTCGACCTCATGCGGGAGAAGGCCCTCGTTCAGCGCCTCATGGAGGAAATCCGGGAGGAGAGCGGCGGTCGCGCAATGTACGGCGAGGAGCAGGTCCGCCACGCCCTCGCCCTCGGTGCTGTCGACACCCTCCTCATCTCGGAGGGGCTCCGGAAGCTCCGTCTCGCCGTCCGATGCGGGAACTGCGGCCACGAGGAAGAGAAGACCGTCACGGACGAGGCGACGCTCCCCTCGTGCCCGAAGTGCGGCGGGCCGTACACGGTCGTCGAGAAGCGGGACATCATCGAGGAGGTGAGCGGACTCGCGGAGCAGACGAACACGAAGGTCGAGCTCATCTCGAAGGACTCTGAGGAGGGGCAGCTCCTCCTCAAGGCGTTCGGAGGGATCGCCGCGATCCTCCGATACCGGGTGACGTAGCCGTGTCCCGGGACCCGTGGCGCGCGGCGATGGACGAAGCATCCCGCCTCCGTGCGGATGCGATTACCGACCTCGGCCTTCCCGCGATCGATGTCCCGTGGGAGGAGCCCCCGGAGCGGCACGGGGACGTCGCGTTCGCCTGCTTCCTCTACGCGAGGGAAGCGCGCAGGGACCCTGAGGAACTTGCGACCCGAATCGCTGCCGCGATTCGGTCCGGGCGATTCATCCAGAGCGCCGCGCCCGCCGGCGGATACGTGAACCTCACCGTCGAGATGAGCGCGCTCGCGGCCGAGACCGCGGCCGCGATTGCCGAGGCGGGCGAGGACTACGGTTCGGGCCCGGTGCAATCCCAGCGGATCCTCCTCGAGCACACGAGCGTCAACCCGACGGGCCCGATGAACCCCGGCCGCGCCCGCAACCCGATCATCGGCGACGCGCTTGCCCGCACCCTCCGCCGAGCCGGATTCTCTGTGACGACGGAGTATCTCGTCAACGATGCGGGGAAGCAGATCGTGCTTCTGTATTGGGGCGTGACGCACCTCCGGCCCCAGGACGTGTCGCCCGCATTGTCCGAAAAAGGGGACCTCAAACTTCTCCCGTACTATGTGAAGGCAAACGAGCTCGCAGAGCAGGATCGGAGCGTCGGCGAGGAAGTCCAAGGGCTCATTCGCAGGTTCGAGGGCGGGGACGCCGCGCTCACCCTCGAGATCCGAAAGGTCGCTCGGCGCGTGCTTGATGGGATTCTCGAGACCCTCCGCCGGCTCGGCGTCCGCTTTGACACGTTCTTCTGGGAAACGGACCTCATCCTTCAAGGGAAGGTCGCCCCGATCGTCCAGCGTCTCGCCGCGCTCCCGGAGACGAAGGTCGAGGATGGCGCGTACAACATCGACATGGCGCCGTTTGGCGTGAAGGGGCGAGATACGAAGTGGTTCCTGACAAAGAAGGACGGGACGACCCTATACGCGACGCGGGACATCGCGTACCACCTCGACAAGTTCGCACGCTGCGACGTCGCAATCAATGTCCTCGGGGAGAACCACCGCCTCGAGTACCAGCAGCTCCGGGTCGCGCTCCGCCTTCTTGACTCCCGCGACGTCGAGGCGGTGTTCTACGCGTACGTTTCCCTTCCTGAAGGCGGGATGTCGACCCGCCGGGGCCGGCTCGTCACGATGGACGAGCTCCTCGAGGAGGCCGTCGCCCGCGCGCACGAGGAGGTCCGGAAGCGCCGGCCCGAGCTGAGCGAGGCCCGGATGCGGGAGATCGCGGAGACGGTCGGGATCGCCGCGATCCGGTACAACATCGTCCGCGTCCAGTCCGAGAAGAAGATCACGTTCCGTTGGGAGGACGCGCTGAACTTCGAAGGGAACTCCGCGCCGTTCGTCCAATACGCGCATGCCCGCGCGTGCGGGATCCTCGAGAAGGCGGGGCCCTTCACCCCGGGCGACCCCGTGCGGCTCGCGCATCCAGAGGAACTGAAGCTCGCGAAGCTCCTCTCGAAGCTCCCCTCCCTGATCCAGGAGGCGGCGAAAGGACGACGGCCGCACATCCTCGCGACGTACGTGTACGACGTCGCCTCCCAGTTCAACCAGTTCTACCGGGACTGCCCTGTCCTCCAGGCGGAGGCGGGATTGCGGGAAGCGCGCCTCGCGCTCGTCGACGGGGCGCGGATCGTCCTGCGAAATGCGATGGATTGCCTCGGGCTGTCGGCGCCGCGGGAGATGTGACAGTCGGGTCGGACGGCTAGAGCCGCTTCTTCTCCGGTTCCCGCTCCTTCTCCTCGCCCTCGAGCCGCTTCTTCTCTTTTTTCTCCTTCTTCTCCGGCCGCCGGAACGTAAGCTCGCCCGCGCGGTACCGGCTTAGGAGGCGCGCGCCGTATCCGACCCCGACGATCGCCGCGATGATCCCGCCGATGACCGCGTAGATGACCCACCCCGCCTGCCGCACGAACACGCTACCCGTCACGCGGTTCTGACTGTCGACCCAGGTGTACGGCTCGTTCGTGTCGTTGAACTTGATCTCGAGGGACTTGTTCCCCTGGACCGCGAAACTGATTTCGAACACGAGCCGGACCTGCTTCCCGGGGGCAATCCGCAGGTCCGCGAGGGAGTTCCAACGGTCGTCGTACCAACGCGGCTGCCGGCTCAGCTCCCGGAGCCCGCCGGACGCGTCCCTTTCGAAGAGCCGGATCAGGACGGACGTTGCGTTCGCACGGCTCTCCTCGTTCCGGATAGCGAACGAGACATTGATGAGGGAGCCCTCCTCGGGCTGCCCGGGCGCGATCTTCAGGGAGGCCGCGACGAACTTCAGGTCGGGCCGATTCCGCGTCTCGACGCCGACGGGCACGTTCACGGTCTCGTTCTGCGAATTCCGCTTCGCGGTATTGTTCCAGCCGAACCCAGCGTCCGTCACGTTCAAGACGACGGGGTACGAGGTGTTGAACTCGGACCACACGACTGTGACGTTCGATCCCGCGGCCCCGACGCCCGTGAAGTTCCCGTTCGCGAGGGTCACGTCGGGCGAGGAGGCCGGGCCGGGGAAGTGCCAGCCGAACGTGAGGTTCTTCGGCTCGTCGTAGTTGTCCGAGGACGACGACGCGTTGAACGCGTAGGGCTTGCCCTCCGTCAGGGAGGTGACCTCCGCCCAGTTGGTCGCCGGGTCGAGAATTACGAGGTTCGGCGTCGGCTTTGTCGTGTCGTTCACGACGACGCGCAGCGTCGCGTTCACGGATTTGTGGCCGACCGAGTCGATGGTCTGCAAGCTGAGCGTGTAGTCGCCCGGCTTCTCGAACGAGTGCGCGGGGGACTTCGCGGTACTGTCGACAATCCCGTCACCGTCGAAGTCCCAGTTGTATCCGTTCGCGTTCGGCGTGTCGAGGATGAGCCCCTGCCGGTCCGTCACATTCGACGAGATCGTGTCGTTCGACGCGCTCCCGTCGAACCGGATCGGCGTGTCTTCCGTGGTTCGCAGCGTCGTGCCGTTCGCGTTCGCGGCGGATGTCTTGTTGTGCTTGATCACGGCGCTTGGAGGCACATCATCGGCATAGAGCGTGATGTCCCGCCAGGTCATGTTGCCACCCGCCTCCGTAACGGTCAGGTTTGCCTGGAACTTCCCGCCCTCCGTGTAGTTGAACGACGTCGTGATCCCGTATGTCACGTTGCCGGGATCCGTGTTGTTCTTGAACCGCCACGTGAAATTTCCGTCGCGGATGTCGCCCACAGGGTCGATCGATTGCTCCGCGGAGAACGTGATGCTTGTATTCGCCGCGACGATCGCGGTGTAGTTCTCCTTCGTGTCATTGAGGACGTGGAACTTGCCGGCGGGCCCCTCGACCATCGCGATCGCGGTTCCAGTCTCGGACTCCTCAAGCTCCATTTCGATCCGGGACGTTCCCGCCGCGAGGCCGGGGTCAACGGTGATGCGCGTGAAGCCTGTGGTCGTAATCGAACCTGTGATCCGCTTCACCGTCATCTCGTAAGCCTTAGGCAAGTCGACGACAACGACCTGGTTCTTGTACACGGTCGCGTTCGAATCGTTCGGTGAGGAGGCGTTCACGAAGTACTTCGGCCGCCCATTCACGATCCCCTGCGTCGAACGGACATCGTACGTCGTTGATGCGTTGATCCGGATCTGTGTGGACCCGAAGAAGATCGGTTCCACCGTGTACGTGCCGGTCGCGTTGTAGGTCTTACTGCTCGTCTGGATTAGGTCGTCCGTGGTAACATGGAACGGGAGCCGACCCTCGAACCACGTCTGGAAAGCGGTCCTCTCCGCGGCCTCGAGGACGACGCCGTCTCTGTCCCCGAGCGTGTAGTCGATCTGAAGCGCGGCGCTCCGGAGATCGGGGAAATCGAGCCCGGGAATCGAGCTGTCCGGGAGGAGGGTTAGGTTCCTGTCGATTCGAATCTTGTTCCAGTTCGTCTCATTGTACGCGATTTCGGTCCGATATTCCTCGGAGGGAGAGGGCGTCAGGGACACGTCCCGCAACGTGCTCGAGGCCACAAACGGGCTTGAGACGGACGCGCGGAATCCATTCACGTCGATGACCATGATGTACGTCTGACCGACCTCCGCGTTGAAGGTGTAAAGGCTGTTGTCGATCTTCGCGGGGATCACCTTCTTGAACTGATCCGTCGCCGGGTTCGTGTTGTAGAGGTAGCCGACGAGCCCGTCTCGCAAGACGACGCCTGTGCCGGCGCGGAACGCGTGCCCATTGATTACGGCGCCGAATGTGAGGGTGACCGTGATCGACGTCGTCGCGCCGGTGTCAATGCTCGCCGTGAAGGGCTGGTAGCCGGACTTCGAGACCTGGAGCTCAAACGTCGCGGCCCAGATCGGGAGGTTCGCGATGCCGGTCGCGTTCGTCGTCCCTGACGCGACGACCTGGCGCTTGGCGGGGTCGGGATTCAAGATGTCGAAGAGCCGGACCGTTGCACCGGCGATCTGAATGGTCGGCGATTCCTGGACTGTCACCTGGAGGGCCGTCGTCCGGGCCGGCATTTTCGCCAAGGATCCGTCCCGGCGGAGGTCGACGCTTCCGTCGAACCGGAAGGGTGCTGTCTCCGCCGCGTAATAGTCCGCGATCTCGAACCGGAGGAAGTAGCTCCCGGCCGGGGGCGAGAACGAGTAGTCGCCACCGGGTCCCGTCGTTGTCGTCAGGGTCGCGCGCGCACCGTGTGCGTCAACCAGACTGACGAGGGCGCCGGCGAGGAAATTGGGCGGGCTCGCGCCGGACTCGTCGACGAGCCCCCAAACCGTCGTCTGGGCGCGCGCGTTCCAGTAGGGCAATGCAACGAAGGCGCCCATCACGACCGCGAGCACCGCCAGCATCGCGCCTATTCTCAACAGTCCCGCCTTGTTCATGGTGTCCGTCTCCTCGCAAGGAGGTCTCGAATCCACTCAACTCCTGCCTCAAGCGGCCGGAGCAACGCGCCAAAAGGTCGGGGGTATTTAAGGTTGCGTCCGGAGAACGTTCTAAGGACAACAGTCGAACTCGCGCGCGAGAATGCGTCCGAAAGTTCCGATGAGAATCCCCGCCTCCCCGGCGTGTGAGCCACGCGTTTTATGCGGCGGGCGCGATCTTTGTCGCGACGTACGTATTGATCTCCGCGCGGCGGGTCGGCCTCTTGAAAATCGACCGGCCTGCCGCCGCGATGCTCGGCGCCGCGCTCATGATCGCGTTCGGCGTCGTCGGCCCGCTCGAGGCAATCGGGGCGATCAACCTGGAGGTCCTCGTGCCTCGGGGCGGCCGCGAACGTGATCGTCGTCCAGACCACGAGCCGGCAGGTCTTTGACGTATCGACGGGATTGGGCCGCGCGGGGTTGCCCGTGACGATCGCAACGCTCCTCCTCGCGACCGCCGCCCTGGCCATGTTCGCGTGACGGGAGCGTTCAAGTAGCGCGCGGACCGTGTCACACCGAATGGGAGAGGACCGCTCGGAACGGGAGAGGAGGGGGCTCGTGACCCGGCTCGAGGGCGCAGGGTACATCCGGAGGCCCGAGGTGCGGGCCGCCTTTCTCCGGGTCCCTCGGGAGCGGTTCGTCCCCGAGGACGTTCGCAACTCCGCGTACGAGGACGTCCCGCTTCCGATCGGATACGGACAGACGATCTCGGCGCCGTCGATGATCGCGATCATGCTCGAGGAGGCCGCCCTGACGCGCGGGGAGAAGGTCCTCGAGGTGGGGACGGGGTCCGGCTACACGACCGCCCTCCTCGCGGAAATCACCGGACCGGAATACGTCGTGTCGATCGAGCGCCTCCGGGAACTCGAGCCGTTCGGACGGGAGAACCTGCATGCGGCCGGATACGAGGTCCGAGTCCTCATCGGGGATGGGACCCTCGGCTTTCCGCAGGAGGCGCCGTATGACTGCATCCTCGCGACCGCGGGCGCGCCGAATATCCCGAAGGCATGGAAGGAGCAGACGAAGGTCGGCGGGCGGATCGTCGCCCCGGTCGGCCGGTCGCGGCTCTCGCAGGTCCTTGTGACCGCGCGACGCGTGGGTCCGGAAAAATGGGAAATCATGGAAGGGACGCCATGCGCGTTCGTCCCCCTCGTCGGGGAGCAGGGCTGGAGGCGCGAGTGAGGCCTTACGCAGGGGATGGGGAGTGGGTCCACGCCTCTTCCGGCAGTTCCTTGTACAGGGGCTCCTCGCGGCGCCGCGGCGTCTCGCCGAGGATCCGGTCGAGATCGGGTTCGTTGAGTTCCCAATAGAAAATCCGCCAGTTCCGGCCGGTCTGGAGGAGGACAGTTTCCCACGAGGACCGGAGGAGTCCCGCATCGTGGAGCGTGTAGAACATCTTCCGGTCCTCCGAATCGACCGCGTTGTCGATGATGAAGGCCTTGAACCCGAAGTAGTTCATCACGCGCTCTGCGACGGACTGCGCCTCAGAACGGTGGATGCCCATCCTCTTCTCGATCGCCCTCGCGAGCTTGTCCACGGTGACCGTCATCGCCGGACCCGCACCCTTGGTGTTATTCTGCCTTCCTGAATATTAGAATGTTCGCCATAATTGACGTGACAGTCAACGCGGACAGCCCCAATCGCTCGTGAAAACGCGCACGGCGGTGCGGGTTGGCTATCAAACGTGACACTCGCGAGGTATGGTTTAAGTAACTACGAATCCGGATTCATAGAGGGCCCAGATGAAGCGGAAGAGCGGGAAGTCGATGCTCGACATCGACGATAAGGTGAAGGTCGTCCACTTCAACGTCGGCTCCGGCTACGTCTCGTACCTCGAGGAGGACGAGCAGGCCGGGAAGCCGAAGGTGAAGGGCATCCTCCTCTATAAAGGCCGGGACGCCGCGAAGAAGGTGTAGTGCGCCCCTTAAGCCGCGCGGCGCGCTCGCCGCCCCGGAATGCCCGGGGAGAAGGGACACGGCGATTCGTCGACCCCAGCACCTGCGGGTCGGGCAGCGGCGCGGGATGACATCCGGATTGTCGACGCGGCGGTCCATCGCGGTCCGATGCGATGCGGGATCTGTGGCCGCGCGACGACGACCCTCGTGCCCCGCGAGTTCCAAGGACAGATCGTCCACCTGTGCTCGGAGTGCGTGGCATCCCGAACGGCCACGCTCTCGCCATCGAGCAATCAATCTTGCGGCGCGTGCGGTGGGGCTCTCGATGCGGGCGATGCGTTCTGTGGGAGATGTGGGACCCGCGTCCCGCCCCGTTGCCCCGTCTGCGGGGCGATCGCCGAGCCGGACGACCGGTTCTGTGGGACCTGTGGAACGGACCTCGGAACGAGCCCCTGGAACCCGCCGTGACGTTTAGTACGATGGAAGGCTCGGATCGATCCGTTCGATCCAGGCGTCGATCCCGCCATCGAGGTTCTTCACCTTGCGGAACCCGAGCTCCCGGAGGAAGTTGACCGCGTGGGCGGACCGGTTGCCGACCTTGCAGTACAGGACGATCTCGTCCGCCGTGCTGAGCTCGTTCACGCGCTGCGGGAGTGTTGCGAGCGGGATCAGCTTCGCGCCCGGCAGCCGGTTGATCTCCCACTCCATCGGCTCCCGCACGTCGATAAGGACGACGTCCCCGCTCGTCTCGATCTGCGCCTTGAGCGCCTCTGGCGCGATGACGTACGCCTCCTCGAGCTCGGCCTCGCGGTCCTGGCCGACGCCGCAGAACTCGTAGTAGTCGATGAGTTCCTTGACCGTCGCGTTCGGCCCGCAGACCCGGCAGTTCGAGTCCTTCCGGAGCTTCAGCTCCCGGAACTTCATCTTCTTGGCGTCAAACACGAGGAGCCGTCCGACGAGAAGATCGCCCTTCCCGAGAAGGATCTTGAGGACTTCCGTGGCCTGAATCGAGCCGACGATGCCAGGGAGGACGCCGAATACGCCGCCTTCCGCGCAGCTTGGCACCAAGCCCGGCGGCGGGGGCTCCGCATAGAGGCAGCGGTAGCAGGGGCCCTTCTCCGCCCAGAACACGCTCGCCTGGCCCTCCCATCGGAAGATTGAGCCGTAGACGTTCGGCTTCCCGAGGAGCACACACGCGTCGTTCACGAGGTATCGGGTCGGGAAGTTGTCCGTCCCGTCGACGACGACGTCGTAGTTCCGGAGGATCTCCATCGCGTTCTCGGACGTGAGCTTCGCCTCGTGGGTCGTGACCTCGACCCCGGGGTTCATCGCCTCGATCCTTCGCTTCGCGACCTCAAGCTTCGGCTTCCCGACATCGTTCGTCGTGTAGATCACCTGCCGCTGGAGGTTCGAGAGGTCGACGACATCGAAATCGACGAGGCCGAGGCGCCCGACCCCCGCCGCCGCGAGGTACTGCGTGAGGGGCGCTCCGAGCCCGCCCGTACCGACGATGAGCGCGGAGGAGTTCCGGAGCTTGATCTGGCCCGCCATTCCGACCTCGGGGAGGATGAGGTGGCGGGAGTACCGCCTAATCTCCTCCATCGTAAGCTGATCCTTCCGCGCGCGGGCGACGCGCTGCATCACGGACACGGACCCGCCCGCGATGCTCGGGATGATCGAGATCGTGTCCCCGGGCCGCAGGGGCGTCGCGTCCTTCTGGAGGTACCGGATGTCCTCGTCGTTCACGTAGACGTTCACGAAGTTCCGGAGCATCCCGGAGTCCTCGAAGAGATGGCGGCGGAGCGCCGCGTGTTCCGTGGCAATCGCATCGAATGCGTCGCGCACCGTGGCCGCACGGACCTCGATCGCGTCCTGGTTCCCGACGTACTGCTGAAGCGGGGTCGGGATGTACACCTTCACGATCTGGGGCATCGTATTCCTCCTGCTATGACGCCGTTATACGAGTTCAATCGCCTCTTCCATAAAAGACCTTTCCGTTTCCGTCTCCACGAGGATCCAGGCGTGGACCTCCTTCGGCTCCCCATGGGACACGGAGACGATCACGTACGCGTATTCGGGCCAAGCGTGGTCCCGGTCGAACGCGGACGGGACCGCGGGCACGTCCGGATGCGAATGATAGAAGCCCACGATCTCCCGCTCCGTCCCCCGCAGCTCGCGATCGAGGCGGAGCGTTTCCCGCGGGTCGATCGTGTACCGCGTCCGCCGGTCGTCCGAGCGGACGTTCGCTGTGCGGCGTATTTCCACAACGACGCGGCGCAGGTCCTGCGTTCCGATCAAGAAGCCACAGCACTCCTCGGGATACGTCTCCCGCGCGTGAGCGTGGATCCTTACGAGCTCTGAACGCGGGAGGGCGACGGTCATGGAGCCTCCCAGTACCGTTCCTCGAGGTACTTGTCGCCCGCGTCGGGGAACACGGTCACGATCACCCCATTGTCGATTCGACTCGCGATTTCAAGGCACGCCGCGAGGGCCGCGCCGCTCGACGTGCCAACGAGGAGGCCTTCCTCTCGAGCGAGGCGACGCGCGAAGGCCTGCGCGACCTCCGTCGCGACGAAGATGTGTTCGTCCGCCACCGAAGGATCCCAGATTCCCGGGACGAGCGCGGAGCCGAGGTGCTTCACGCCCTCGATCCCATGGAGCGGACTGTCCGGCTCGACGCCGACGACCTGCATCCGCGGGTGCGCCTCGCGGAGCCTCCGCCCCGTGCCAACCAGGGTGCCCGTCGTCCCGAGACACGCAACGAAGTGCGTGATCGGCTTTGGAAGTTGCCGGAGGATCTCGGGACCCGTCGTCTCGAAGTGGGCCCGCCAGTTCGCGGGACTGTTGTACTGGTCCACGTACGCGTACCGCTCCGGGTGAGTCGCGACGAGCTCTTTCGCGTGTCGCTGTGCGCCGTCCGTACCTGCGAGCGGGTCCGTGAGGACAAGTTCGGCGCCGTACGCCTTGAGGGTCCGTTTCTGTCCATCGTTCGCGTTCGCAGGGATGCACAGCGTGACGTCGATCCCGAGGGCCGCTCCGATCATCGCGAGCGCGATCCCTGTGTTCCCGGAGGTCGCGTCGAGGATCCGCTTCCCGGGTCCGAGCGCGCCGCTCGCGAGGGCCGCTCGGATCATCGAGAGGGCGGGCCGGTCCTTCACGGAGCCACCCGGGTTCAGCCACTCCGCTTTCGCGTACACTTCGACGTGCGGGATGGCGCGTGTGATCCGGTGGAGCGGAAGGAGAGGCGTGTTGCCAATGAGGGACGCGATGTCCGGCCGGTCATCTCCCGTGTCAGGCGTCATGGGACCCCCTCACCACGATGGAGCATTCTCACAGCCCCCTCCCCGCCATCGAAGTTCCCGTGCCGCTGTGGACCCCGGAAGTTCGCTCCGTCTAGGAGAAGACCTCGCTCACCTTGCGAAGTCCACCCGCGAGGCGGTCGACCTCCTCGAAGGTGTTGTATACGTAGAACGAGGCCCGCGCCGTCGCATCCTCATGGAGGCGCTCCATGAGGGGCTGCGCGCAGTGGTGGCCGGACCGGATCGCGATCCCCTCGATATCGAGAACGGACGCGATGTCGTGCGGATGAATGTCCCCGAGCGTGAACGACACGACCCCTCCCCGGCGGTTCGCATCCTGCGTCCCATGAATCCGGATGCCGGGGATCTCCCGGAGCGTCTCGAGAGCGTACTCCGTCATCTCCCGCTCGTGCGTCCTGACGTTCTCCATCCCGAGGGCGGACAGGTAGTCGACGGCGACGCCGAGGCCGATCGCGCCCGCCATGTTCGGCGTCCCGCCTTCGAACTTGAACGGGACGTCGTTCCACACGGCGGTCCCGAGGTGGACCTCCCGGATCATCTCGCCGCCACCCATGAGCGGCTCCATCGTCTCCAGGCGATCCGGCTTGCCATACAGCACGCCGATTCCCGTCGGACCCAGCATCTTGTGGCCGCTGAACGCGAGGAAGTCGCAATCGATCTTCTGGACGTCGACGGGCAGGTGTGGCACGGACTGCGCCGCATCGACGACGCAGATCGCGCCGACCTCGTGGGCCCGCTTCGCGATCTCCTGCACGGGGTTGATCGTGCCGAGGACGTTCGAGGCATGCGTCACGGTGACGAGCTTCGTCCGCTTCGTGATGAGCTCGTCGTACTGCTCCATCTTCAGCGTGCCGTCGTCGTGGATGTCGACCCACTTCAGCTTCACGCCCTTGTAGTCCTGGACGAAGAACCAGGGCACGTGGTTTGAGTGGTGCTCCATCACGGTCGATACAATCTCGTCGCCCGCCACGAGTGAGCCCTTCAGGCCCCAGCCATACGCAATCGCGTTGATGCTCTCCGTCGTGGACTTCGTGAACACGATCTCGTTCGGCGAGCGGGCGTTGATGAACTGCGCGACCTTCTCGCGGGCGCCCTCATACTCTCGCGTCGCCTCCTCGCCCAGCTCGTAGATCGCGCGATGGACATTCGCGTTATACCGGGCGAAGAAGTCCGACACGGCGTCGATCACTTGCCTCGGCTTCTGGGACGTCGCCGCGCTGTCCAGGTAGACGAGGGGCTTCCCGTGGACGGTCCGGGACAGGATCGGGAAGTCCGCGCGGACTTTCTCGACGTTCATCAGGAGCTTCGCCTTCGACGCCATCGCCGCGCTCTCCTACCCCTCTCGGGATACTAGTGTCTTTGCTTAAGAGTTGCCTGAGGACTCCATAACTTGATCGACCCGCTGCCTTCAACGGTGCGCTACTTGAGGGTAACCGTGCCCTCCTTCGATTCGAGCGCGGCACGGAGCGTATGCCACGCGAGACTCGCGCACTTCACTCGCGCCGGGAACTCCGCGACGCCCCGAAATACGGCGAGCTTCCCCAGCGGTCCCGGCTCGAACGACGCGCCCGTCCCCAGGGTCACCATCTCGTGGAACCTGTCGAACAGGGCCGCCGCCTCGGCGGGCGACTTGCCCTTCAGAGCGTCCGTCATCATCGACGCGGAGGCCTTCGAGATCGCGCAGCCGGACCCCTGAAAGCTCACGTCCGCAATCCTTTCCCCGTCGACCCGTAGGAACAACGTGACACGGTCCCCGCAGAGCGGGTTGTTCCCGACCGCCCTGTGGTTTGCGTCCGGCATCGCGCGGAAATTCCGCGGCGACCGGCTGTGGTCGAGGATCAATTCCTGGTACAGTTCGCGAAGGTCCGTCATCGGGGGTCCTCAGGGGCGTATGGATCGGGAGCATGAAACCAATGCGCGGGGCGACTCATAAGATTTCCTTGCTCACCCGTCCGTACGGAAGGCGGGACAGGACGAGCTCGTTCATCTTCAGCCGAACTGATGCGACGGTCACGAGGTTGACGATCTCCGCCGCGAACGCGTACGTTAGAATGTTCCGGGCGGTCGCCTCATCGATCCCCCGCGTCCGCATGTAGAAGATTGCGTCCTCCGCGAGCTGGCCGATCGTCGAACCGTGATTGCACTTCACGTCATCCGCGAGGATCTCGAGTCCGGGCGTGGAGTCGACGAACGCCTCGTTCGACAGAAGGAGGTTCTTGTTCGTCTGGCGCGCGACCGTCTTCTGAGCGCCCTTGCGCACGAAGATCTGACCGTTGAAGACGCCCCGGGAGGCGCCGTCGAGGATGCCCTTGTACAGCTCGCGGCTCGTGCAGTTCGGCGCCACGTGATCGATCTTCGTGTGCGTGTCGAAGAGCTGACGACCCCCGAGCATGTAGAGGCCGTCGAGCGAGAGCTCCCCGCCCTCGCCTGCGAACCGAGTGTTCACGTCGTCACGGACGAACCCCCCACCGAGGGAGATCGTGTGCGACGTGACGTTGCTCGAGCGTCCCTGAATCATTTCGGTGCGAGCGATGTGGTACGCCTGCTCGCTCTCCCGCCCAACCTTGTACCGATGGAGGACCGCGTCCTCACCGACGACGACCTCCGTGACCGCGTTCGTGAAGTACGAGCCGTCCTCGAGGGAGGCGTAGCTTTCGATGATCGTCGCCTGGCTCGCCGGGCCGAGGACGACGAGGTTCCTCGGGTGCGACACGGTGGGCTCGGCGGACGGCGTCGACAGGAACAAGAGGTGGATCGGCTCCTCTAGGACCGTGCCCTTCGGCACGTGCACGAACGCGCCGTCTTCGATGAAGGCTGTGTTCAGGGCGGTAAACGTCTGGTCGTCGGACCGCGCGTGGCGCCCGAGGTGGGGCTCGACGACCATAGGGTCGTCCCGCAGGACCTCCGCGAGACCCGTCGCGCGGACACCCGCAGGGAGGGGACGGTGCCAGGAAAGCCGAGATGCGTGCCTGCCGTTCACGAACACGAGCTGCGTGCACCGGAGCATCCCGAAGGTAACGGGCTTGAGCTTTTCTCCGACGATTCCGGGTCCGTCGTGCACGCCTGCGGGTCGAAACGGCGTCCGTGCGAGCGGTGCGAGGTTCGTGTACTTCCATTCCTCGTGCTTGATTGTTGGGAATCCCAGGCGGGCGAATTGCTCGATCGCGACCTTCCGGAGGTCGCCGAGCCACGGGACGTCGCGGCGCGACCTGTCGGCGGAGGACCGCACAAACTCCGACACGTAGCCGTCGACGGCCGGTACCGCCACCGCCATCGCCGCGCTCCCCTAGCGGCCCGAAGGCGGGCGCCCCGCCTCCTCTTCAAGCCAGCCGTAGCCCTTCCGCTCGAGCTCCATCGCGAGCTCCTTCCCGCCGGACTTCACGATCCGGCCGTCCGCGAGGACGTGGATGAAATCCGGCGTCACGTACTCGAGGAGCCGCGCGTAGTGGGTGACGACGACCATCGCTCGGTCCGGACCGCGAAGGGAGTTGATCCCGTTCGCAACGATCCGGAGCGCGTCGATGTCGAGCCCGGAGTCCGTCTCGTCGAGGATCGCGAGCCGCGGCCGAATCACGGCCATCTGGAAGATCTCGTTCCGCTTCTTTTCGCCCCCGGAGAAGCCGTCGTTCAGGGAGCGCTTCATGAAGCTCTCGTCGAGCCCGAGGAGTTTCATCCCCTCGTTCACGACCTCGAGGAAATCCATCGCGTCGAGCTCCGGCTCGCCGCGGTACTTCCGGATCGCGTTCACGGCGGCCTTCAGGAAATACGCATTCCCGACGCCGGGGATTTCGACAGGGTACTGGAACGCCATGAATAGACCTTCACGCGCGCGGTCCTCGGGCTTCATCACGAGGAGGTCCTTCCCGTCGTACGTCACGGTGCCCTCCGTGACCTCGAACGTCACGCGGCCCGCGAGGACCTGCGCGAGGGTGCTCTTTCCAGACCCGTTCGGACCCATGATCGCGTGGACCTCGCCGAGGTTCACCGTGAGGTCGACGCCCTTCAGGATTTCCTTGTCTTTGACCCTCGCGTGCAGATTCCGAACTTCGAGCAAGGCCATCCCGATCCTCCGCCCGTTGCGGTCCGGCCCTAGCCGACCGTTCCCTCGAGGTTCAGGCTGACCTGGAGGAGCTTCTGCGCCTCGACCGCGAACTCCATCGGGAGCTCGAGGAACACCTTCTTGCAGAACCCGTTCACGATCATGTTCACGGCGTCCTCCGGGGTGATCCCGCGGGACTGGCAGTAGAAGAGCTGGTCGTCCCCGATCTTCGACGTCGACGCCTCGTGCTCCATCTGCGCGCTCGGCTCCATGACCTGGATGTCGGGGAACGTGTGGGCCCCGCACTCGCTCCCGAGGAGGAGGGAGTCGCACTGGGAGTAGTTCCTCGCGTTCGTCGCGCCCTTGAGGATCTGGACTCGGCCGCGGTACGTGTTCTGGCCGTGGCCCGCGGAAATCCCCTTCGCGATGATCGTGCTCCGGGTGTTCTTCCCGATGTGGCTCATCTTCGTGCCTGTGTCCGCCTGCTGGTAGTTGTTCGTGAGGGCGACGCTGTAGAACTCGCCGACGGAGTTGTCGCCCTGGAGGATGACGCTCGGGTACTTCCACGTGATCGCGCTACCCGTCTCGACCTGCGTCCAGGAGATCTTCGAGTTCACCCCGAGGCACTTCCCGCGCTTCGTGACGAAGTTGTAAATCCCGCCGCGCCCCTCCTTGTCACCGGGGTACCAGTTCTGGATCGTCGAGTACCTGATTTGCGCGTTGTCGAGGGCGATGAGCTCGACGACCGCCGCGTGGAGCTGGTGCTTGTCCCGGATCGGGGCCGTGCAGTTGTGGACGGCAAAGCCCTTCACGAGGTATGTGTGGGGCTCCGCTCTCGTCTCGAAGTTGCGCACGACGCCTGCGTAGGGACGGCGCGACACCTTTCGGATGGGCACGAGGAAGGACGAGCCTCGACGCTTTACCGCGTGGCTGCGGGTGTTCTCGTGATAGACGAGCCAGTATCGCTTCTTGTGACGGATCAGCCGCCCATCCTTCATGGGCTCCTCAAAGGCATCGACCGAGTTGATGCACGCGTATACTCCCTGGCGAGCTAGGAGTTCCTGCAACTGGAAGGCGAGCTGCCGAGAGACCGTACAGGCCCGGACCTCGCGGAGGTTGCCCGAGACGCTTGGTCGATTCGAAACGCTCCCGTCTCCCAGCATGTAACTGTCGAGGGCCAGCTTCTGTCGCCCGGGGGGGAGATCCATGACCGCCTTGCTGAATCGCTTGTGCTCTGCATACTTGCCGCCGTGCTCGACGCAAAGGCGCGCGAGCTCCTTTGAGTAGACGACTAGATAGACCCCGTGCCTCTTTCGATCGTGCGTCCGCGAGGGGGACTTTCCAGTGATCCGCTCCACGAGCTCAGCAATCCGGGCGATCAGAGGTCCCTCGTGGTCACCGAGAGAGAACTCGACGGCGTCGTATCCGTTGAACCTCGTGGCGCAGCCCTCGGCAACGTAGTATCCAAGGAGTTCGAGGAACTCATCGTTGAGCGCCGGGTCATCCTTCAAGGCCTGGTTGATCGGGAACACGAGAAGGTCCCCAGCCCGGAGCTCCCCTGCGGGCACGAACTCGGGTTCCGCCCGGTCGAGTTTCTCTCTGCTGATGTCCGGCCATCGCCCATTCGCACGGAGGGAACTCCGGACCACGTCGCGCCTCACGGCAAGCACGGGATGCTCCGGTGTGAGGCTGAACCGGTTCCCGGTGCTACGCGGAGTGACCTCGACGAGTTCTCCCTTGAATGGCCGCAAGGTGAGCTTTGAAACTTCCGTTTCTCGCCCGTCGCCGTTCACGACGACGTCGTGGAGGTTCAGCTCGGAGATGGGTTTCATTTGGTCCCCGGTGGAGACCTCTTCCCAGGCGGGCAGGCAACCTTCAAGATAGCTCACGTACGCACCCTCGTCCGCGATGATGAGGGTGCGCTCGAACTGGCCCGTGTCCGCTGCGTTGATCCGGAAGTACGTGGAGAGCTCCATCGGGCACCGCACGCCGGCCGGGACATACGCGAACGAGCCGTCGCTGAAGACGGCTGAGTTCAGGCCCGCGAAGAAGTTGTCATTGAACGGGACGACGGACCCGAGCCACTTCTTCACGAGGTTCGGGTGCTTCTGGACCGCTTCGGAAAACGAGCCGAAGATGATCCCGAGTTCCTCGAGACGCTTCTGGAACGTCGTTGCGACGGACACGCTGTCGAGGACCGCGTCGACGGCGACGCCCGCGAGCTTCTCCTGCTCCCGGAGCGGGATCCCGAGCTTGTCGTACAT